>Ga0310121_10000044_pt1 | contig 112386 bp, 82 predicted proteins | sample CB27_Tmax_986_MG_FD_203504 | JGI IMG/M metagenome (GOLD analysis project Ga0310121, IMG submission 203504) | Marine microbial communities from Western Arctic Ocean, Canada - CB27_Tmax_986 | ecosystem: Environmental > Aquatic > Marine > Oceanic | place: Canada: Western Arctic Ocean | collected... | reverse complement strand
CCGCCACGTATGCGGTTGGCTGTGTTCTTCCAGCTTCGGCTACGCCTCAGCCTCCAGAACACAGCCGAGTTACTTAACCCCGATTCTCTCACTTAGGCTGGTACTAAAAGCGGGGTAAGGTCAGTCCTGTCAAATCAAGCGTTACTCGTCGCAGCAGCGTAACGCGGTCGGCCTCGGCAGAAGGATCAATTTGCTCGGCCTCTAGCCGGGCTAAAACAAACCGGTCCAGTGGTGATTTGGGCCAACCTGCATTGCTGACCTGCGGAAGTTCCGGACGAATTACCGGGGAGAATGACCACCAAGTGTCAGGTGCAACACCTTCACCCCTCGGACTGGCCAGCAGAAAGCTGCAATCGACCGCAAAGAGCGTTCCAAGCAGCACAAAAACTGTAATCCGTCGGACATCCATCAGGCCCAGCCCAACAAAATACTTTTGGGAAATCGGCACTCTGAAAAATACAAAAACGCCCTCGCCAACTGCCAGTTATGTGCAAACTCCCCGCATTCTTCAACCAAGGCCCCTGCTGCTCAAAGTACCTGCCCAACAAAGCACTATAGAATTTTAAAAACCCGCGAATTTCTCTTCCGGTAATGCCTGGAATTTATATCTTCTTGCTAAAATGGTTCCAACGAGTCGCCGGTGGTGTTGGACAGCGTTTTTTGGAACACAAGCGACTCAAGGTACAGAGAACGATGGAGGAAAATCTGCCGGTGTTACCTGGATTTTTTGGAAAAAGCACGCGATCATGGCAGTTCCACTTCGAGCGTCTTGAACAGCGGATTGTTCTTTCGGCCCAGTCTTGGGATCTAGCTGCGGACTTTGCTGCCGATTTCTCCGGTGGTCTTCCCCAAAACAATCCCAACGACATTTGGGGCTACTATGGGTCAGATGGGTCCTATGCATCACTCCTAAAAACCAATGGCAACTCAGCTGCACCTGGACCCGATACATTCGGCGTTGGCGCGGGTTGGGCCGGCGCCGGGGGACTTCCCTCTTACGCCCGGGGGGGAAGCTGGGGTTTACCCACCAATTCCATAGCCGGTCATGGTCCTAATCTCATCGCCTGGTTCGCTGGCCCTGACGTGGACATGGGAGCCGTAAAAATTACTGGCTTCCTCACACAGGCCACCTTTGAACCAGAACGCCAGATGCGGCTACAGGTTTTTAAAAATGCGGACACCGACCCGGTCATTGATATCTCGGCCGACTTTGCTGATCAAGACAATATCATCGAGATACCCCCCACAACCGTAAGGATGCAACTGCTTGATCAGCTTAGAATTGTCGTCGATGGGACCGGAGAAGAAGGCAATGGGATCGAAACCTTTGCGGCCTATAACGTCCATATTGAAGAGTATGCACTCCCGGGTGACTACAACGACGATTTTGTTGTCGACGGCGCAGACTACACGCGATGGCAATCGACATTCGACCAAACAGTGACTGTTGGTACTGGTGCCGATGGCAACGGCAGAATTGATGCTGCAGATTACACAGTGTGGCAGGAACACCTGGGAGAAGTCGTGCTTGACGGGCCGCCGCCAGCGCCTTTCACGCCATCAGCAATCGTCGTAGAAACCTCGGGAGTTACTTTACCCGATGGTTCCCAACTTGATATTTCAACATCCCAAACTCAGGGACTCCAGGAAGCCTTTGATCTTTCTGCGGAGCAGGGATGGAGCATCTTTGTGCTTCCGGGAACCTACACGCTTGATGCACACCTGGATATTGAAGAAATCCAACTGCGGACATTTCGCTTTCAAGATGTAACGATGAATTTTAGTTCAAGCGTTACCGACTTTGGTATACGCTTTGACAGCACAATGCTGACCGACTGGTACTGGGATGGTGGTGCAATCAACGCACCGCAAGCCGCACACGGCGTACTTTTTCATCCGCGAACGCCTCACCCGCTGGACGGACCCAAGTATGGCACCAAGGGTGTTGTAGACAGCCGGTTTCACTTTAATGCAGACATCGAGGCCAAGAATTCCAAAGTGACGATGAATTCACAGCAGGCCACGATCAACGACCTGAGCCTTCACTTCCGGAACGTCCCACGCAACCAGATTTTTTACACGGGAAGCGGGTTTGCGGCCTACAATATTTTTCCCGGTGCTCGCACAGACCCTGCCATCGGCTTTGATCCGTTTAGCACGGCAGGCCGCGTCACGGTGAACCCACCGGATGCAAACCTATCCACCGGTATTCCCGCAACCGTCTACCTTCCAAACGGGACAACCTTACCCATCACTGGAACAACCACCTACGGCCTTCAAGAAGCTTTCGACTATGCTGCAGCAAACAATCTCGACGTAATTGTACACGGGCGTGGTGTCCGTAATACCAGTCCAACCACTAATTTTGGACTCTATCAGATTAACAGCGATCTTCCGGTGAGTGATCTTACCAACCGTACCTACAACATTTATGCCGTAACGTTTAATGACTCCCGGTCAGGTGGCACAACCTTGTCTCTGGGCGACATGAACAATTCAACTTTCGAGCTGACAGGACAACTTGTCTCAACCGGGGCTGCCAATTCACTAGTGATCCGTCCCGATGATACGGGAGTCCATAACAGTACGGTACGCATTGGTGCAGTCGTCGGCAGTAACGCAGTATCCAATACCGGTGTAAGAATTGACCCAAGTCTCAAAGACATTCAAGACAACCTGTTTGTTCTGCATGAAGTTAACACAGGCTACTTCGGAATAAAAGTCGTCAACCCCTCTGCAAGCACAACCTTTTCTGACAATACGATTCGGTCGCTGCATACGCACGCTACAGCCCACATTGGCATACAGCTTGGTGAAAGTTCTTAAAATGCCCAACGCATTCATTCCAACCAGGTTGAAATTCGGGCCAACACGGATGGACAAATTCGCGAAGCGGCCATGCAGGTCTGGGGGAGTTCCAATGCGCTGGATCTGTACTGTTCTAATTACATATTCCGCTACAGCATAAAATTTGAACCCGGCTCTGCCAACAACGTGCTGACCAATTCGGGCATCTACGCCTGCCCATTGCTGACTCGGGGACCAACAACGTGTTGGCTGGATCTGCCGGTGTGTCTTCTCTGGGATCCTCTACCTCGTCTGGAAACTTACAGGTGCTATCCCATCGCAAAACGGATGACGCGAACCAGACTGCACCGATAGCCGAAAACGATGCCAAAGAGAGCCAACTCCTGCTGGCACTTTCCGCTCAGGCGGTCAACAGCGACACATCGACAACCTCTCCGCTCGAGGGCATCTTGGAAAACAGGCGGCCAATAGCCCTTGATATCGCCCTTTCTGAACTGGGGCCCGAGGAGACGATGTTCCCGATCAGCGACGCAGTGCGGTAGTCTTTTACCCGTGTCCGGCCACAAACTGCGACGGTCCGGTCTGGATTTTCGCCTGCCGAGCCACCGACCACGACTGGCACCCCGGTAGCAATCTAGGTAGACTGAGTAGAGTTTGTAAGCTGCCACAGGCGCTGCCACAGGCCAAGTCCAGGAGTTGCCGCAGCCTGTCTGCTTCCCGCCCAGGCACAATTTTGGCCCCCCTGACCAGCAAAAAACCTCCCGGAAGACCTGGCCATCAGGTTGTGGAATCCCCACACATAAGGACAACTGGAAATGAACGATCCGATTTTTGCCAGAGCCATTGTCCTCGGACAACACATGGGCCTGTCACTCACCTGTATTCTCTGGGCTTGTGCGGGCCATGTGGCTCAAACAACATTGGCCCAAGAGCTCGATTTGGTGGAACGCGTACGCACGTCCAACGACGACTATCGCCCCATTACTGCCGAACAAGTGTCCGCGGCCCGTCAGGCCGCTCTCGAGAGTGCAAATGACCTCCAGCAATGGCTGACAACGAACCATGATGGTGGCACAAAGTGGAAACAGTATCTGCATTGGGAAAACTTGCCGGAAGAATTGAAAACCGCGTCCAAATCCAATCTGGCAAAGCTGTCGCTTGTCTACCGGCAACTCAACACGGATGAACCAGGGCTGGAACGTGCTCCTTTCCGTCGGCTAGCAAAAAGCTTACGACGTTACATTGATCTGGCATCAGCGAGTGGAAAACCCGATCTGGAGGATCAATACACGAAAGTCACTCAAGCACTCGCACGTGACTTGTCAACATACGCTCAACATCCGACACCGCGACTTGAGCACTTGATTGGGAGGCGTTTAGGATTTATCCATGGACTAGGTTTCTCGCCAGAGTTGCATGCGGCTGTACGAGATCAGCATGGCCTTCCAAACGCAATCATCGACGTTTCGGCACAATTTCTCTCGGCTGCAATGTCGGGCGAAATCGACGAGGTTGGCGACGTGCGCGATACGATTCTGGGAACGGCGATTCGAGGCAAATCGCAGACAAAGGGATCGGTCAAACTGCAGCTCATTCCGGCAACAGATCGAGCGATCATTGAGGTCTCGTCGATGGGGGAGATCGTTTCGGAAAACTTCGGATATAACGGCCCGATCGTGATCCGAAGCACGGGATTCACCGACTTTACCGCCAGCAAACGTGTTGAATTCACCGATCGGGCGTTCCGCATCATGCCATCACTTGCCGATGCGACAACCCGTACGAAGATCCACAGCGTGCGGGCCCGCAACAACGGGTTGTTCAGCGGATTCATTTCGCGGATCGGCGGGCAACGGGTGCAGGAAAGCAAACGTCGGGCCGAAGCGATTGCCTCACAACATGCCGAACGTGATATTCGGGTTGAGTTTGACGAGGAACTGACTGAGGAGATCAAGGGCTTGCGCCGCCAGTATCGGGACGTTTTTCGCTACCCCTTGCTCCGCAAGGGGGCCTTTCCGGAACATATTCGCTTCAGCTCGACGACCGACGTTGCATCGATCGAAGTGGTGCAAGCTAAAAATGACGAACTTGCAGCCTCGGGTCCCCCGCCGCCAATTGACGGGAATTACGACCTCAGTGCGCGGATTCAACAAACAGCTGCAAGTAACTATGTGGCAACCATATTGAGCGGCGCAACCTTAAGTGAATCTACCGCTGGGGATGGTGGCCAACTCGACAGGAAACTCCCGCAGTGGTTAGATGATCTGCTTGAGGAATTGGAGATTCCAGACGACGAGCAGGACAAAGAAGCAGGTGCCGACGCGGCAACCCCTGGGGAACCGAGTGACCGTCCCTGGTCCATCACGTTCCGTCGTACAAGACCTGTGTCTGTTGAGTTTGCGGACGGGCAGATCAAGCTGGCGGTACACACGGCACGAATTGTATCAGGCGGTGATCGTTTCGATGGCTGGGATTTGATCGTCAAATACAAATTGAATCCTAAAAATGGTGGTTTGTTTTTGCTCCGCTCCGGGGATGTTGATGTCCTTCCCACAAATTTTGACCCTGCGACCGGACGGGGGCTTTCCACGCGGCAGGTTGGTCTCCGTAGTAATCTCATTAAAGTCGTCAACGATTTGACCGATCAAGGTGACGGATTTCCGAAAACCCTCGAAATGCCGATGATCGAACTCACGGGAGAATTGGCCGATGTCGGTATGCTGGCACTGCGCGAGTCCGATAGCGAAAATGGCTGGTTGACCCTGACCTGGAATTTGCCGTAACCTGCAAGTGCCGCTTGGCAGAACCTCACCCAGGCAAAACCACCGTCACGTACCCTTGGCGTCATGCACCCGGTCGTTGATATTGTCTTTGACTGTTTGCCACTGCAGCTGGTGGGGCGATTCGATGTGCCGCTCGACGCGTCGGATGCCTACCGCCTGCGGTGCGAGCGGCTGAAACAAGCAATCGATCGTCATGCCGGAAAAAATGCCTATTTTCTCTATAATGCACGCTGTGTGTACCGGTTGGCGAACTCCGAAGTGGACGGAATGTTGCGATTTGAGTTCGTAGGGACAGTCATCGCCAGTTCCGGGGACGACAAAGCGGAGGCAACCGACTTGGAGATCGAACTAACGGCGGCAACCTGCAGTGGCTTGCCAAGCCCCGTGAAGGCATGGTTCATCAAAGCCGTGGAAGCTGCCGTCTTGATCGAGTTCGATCGCTTCGTAGCTGAGGGAAACCTGGCCAGAGCAGTCGCTGCGGCCAGTCAGGTCGACCACATCGAAGATTTAGCCAGCTTTGCTGGCATGCATCTGTGAAAGCACCGAATCGCCCTGCGGTAGCGGGTGGTGTTGGCTTGCGTTTTCGACGGGCAGGCTCCTGCTCTTGGCGATTTAGCCAAAGTTTACCGTTTGGGCAGCCGATAATGATTTTGTCGGTTATTTCAGTTGCGCGGATGGCGTGCCGAATCGCCGCTGTCGTCAAACTGTGGAGGCCTGCCTGGGGGGAAACCAGTTCATGAAAGGCAATGACCGTGTCGTTCTACTGGTCATTGGTTTTCCGATCGCAAGAACTTTAGGCAGTCGCTCACACCCGGGCCACCTGTAAGTGTGGCCACGTCGCGCACCTAGGAACCGCAATTCGATGAGTCGGCGTCTCCGCACCTTCTGGAGTCTACTTGTTTGCGGATCGGTTCTGTCGACCGGTTGTCAGCCGGTTCAACCGTTCTTCTTTATGGAAGACGGTGACCTCTCGCACTATCTGGGTATGGCGACAGAAATTGACTATCCGGATGTGGAGGAACCATGCCTGTGTGAAACTTCTTGTGCAACTCCACCACTCACCCTCCGGAATCCAGACAACTACGAAATCTGGAGTATGACTCTGCAAGAGGTCACACGGATCACGCTAAACAACAGTAAGGTCATGCGGCAACTGGGTGGGCGTGTTGCATCGACGGCGCCAGAGACCATTTCACGAACAATTACGAGTCCGGTAGCTGTCTCAACCGTTTACGATCCGGCACTTACGGAGTCGGCAACCGGTGCATCTGTTGCCTCGCCATTCGGCGGAACGGGTGTAGAAGCGGCCCTTTCGGCATTCGATGCACAACTTGACGCGAGTGTCTTCTGGAACAAAAACCGGACGCCGCAAAACCGTGACGACGGTGGCCTCGCTGAAGATTTTTCGCCGGCGATCCTCGCTCAAGAAATCGGAACTTTCACATCTGGCATCACAAAAGTAACAGCCCCCGGTACGCAATTCAGTATCCGCAACAATACGCGTTACGAAGGCAACAACATTTCGTCACCTGAAAACCCTCCGACTGTGGGGGTCCCGTTTCAAGCGTTTGCAAGTGCCTGGACCACAAATTTCGAGGCATCATTCAGCCATCCGTTTTTTCAAGGAAGTGGCACCAAGTACAACCGAATCGCCGGTCCCTTTTCATTCAACCAGTATGCCTCTGGAGCAGTCAATCCGATTGACGGCGTGATGATTGCACGAATTCGTACGGACCTTTCGTTGGCCGACTTCGAAGGCGGCGTGCGGAACCTTGTGGGCGACGTGGAAAATACGTACTGGGATTTGTACTTTGCCTTCCGCGATTTGCAAGCACGCAAGTTGGGGCGCAACAGCTCTCTGGAAACCTGGAAGAACGTACATGCCAAGTTCCTCACCGGTTCACGTGACGGCAGTGCCGACCGTGAAGCTCAAGCCCGCTCGCAATACTTCCTGTTCCGCTCGCAAGTTGAGCAAGCCCAGACCGAGCTGTTTCGGGCAGAATCGCGGTTGCGATACATCATGGGCCTGCCGCCGTCCGATGGCAAGCTGATTCGCCCTTCCGATGATCCAACGACAGCCAGTATTCACTTCGACTGGGCTGAAATCCATACCGAGGCGCTAGTTCGTCGTGTCGAAGTCCGTAAACAAAAATGGGAAGTCAAGCGGCGTGAATTGAGCCTCATTGCTGCTCGGAATCACCTCCTGCCGAGACTGGATGCGGTGGGAACATACCGCTGGATGGGATTAGGAGACGAACTGATCGGGCCGCATCGTAGCGGTATTCCATTCACCTCACCAGGCTCTAACGCCTTTGATGTCATGACCGGTGGCGATTTCCAGGAGTGGCAACTTGGACTGCAACTCAGTGTACCCATTGGGTACCGACGACAAATTTCAACGGTACGCCATAACGAATTGCTGCTGGCACGGGAGCGGGCCGTGCTCAACAACCTTGAACTCGAAATTTGCCATCAAATAGCTGACGCCATTCGTGATCTCGACCTCAGTTACGGACAAACCCAAACGTTGTTCAATCGGGCCCTGGCCGCTGAACGTGAAGTTCAAACGGTCCACGAAATCTACGATGCTGGTAGAACTACGCTCGATCAATTACTGGACGCCCAACGGCGCCGCGCCGAGGCTGAATCGTCCTACTACCAGGCACTTGTCGATTACAACAAAGCCATTTCCCTTGTGCACCGTCGTAAGGGTTCAGCATTGGACTACAACGGCGTTTATCTGTCTGAAGGCCCCTGGCCAGGCAGGGCGTATTTCGATGCACTGCGCCGTGCTCGCCAACGTGACGCAAGCATGTACCTCGATTACGGATTCACGATGCCGGGTATCGTGAGCCGCGGCCCCTATCAAAACGGCTGCTCGAACTGCTACACTGTTGGGGAAGAACTTGAAATCATTGGGGAGGGACCTGAAATCATCGGGGGAGAAATCCGCGAAGACAAATTGCCGGATCTTCCTGAACCGACCAAGGCCGATGCTATCCAGTTCACCCCTTTTCCTCAAGAATTACCACCGTTCGATTCCTCTCAGGAGGATTTTTTGAACGAGGTTGGACTTGATCAGGCGGATATCGACTCGACACTTGAAATAACCTCAGCGCAAATCGCAGAAATAGGAAACCGCCTGCGTATTAATGCCGCCAGCGAAACATTCGAATTCTGGCAGCCAAACCAGTGGCAGCCACATCATCCCCTTATGCTGGAAAATCCAACAAGTGAGCCAACCACGCCTACCGGGCTTTTAGACAAAACAAGCACTCCAATTACAAAGCACGAGTCCTCCCTGGACCTGCAACCTCACTTTCCGCTAGACGATAATCTCTGAGAAACAGGAATGGTCACCCAGGGGAGGTCTACTCTGCTGCACCCATTCCGGCAAACCGCATGTTCTTCTCATTTGATGGCATCGACGGCGTTGGGAAGACAACCCAGCTGCAACTGTTCTGCGAATGGCTTCGCTCGCTTGGACATCCTGTGGTAACGTGCCGTGATCCGGGTAGCACACCGTTGGGTGAACGAATTCGCGATATTCTGCTTCACGGTGGCGCTGAACTTCCAATCACGCTTCGGACCGAGATGCTCCTTTATATGGCAACCCGCGCGCAATTGGTTGAAGAAATCATTCGGCCGGCCCTGGAGAACGGGCAAATTGTTGTTTCCGACCGCTTCTTGCTGGCGAACATCGCCTACCAGGCTTTCGCCGGAGGACTCGATGCAAATATCGTACGGGATGTTGGTTGTGTAGCCACTGCCGGCATCATGCCGGATTGTGTTTTCCTGCTTGATATGTCGGAAACAACTGCCCAAAAGCGACTTGCTCGAGAACTCGATCGAATGGAACAGCAATCCAAAGACTATCGCCTCCGTGTGCGAGAAGGTTTTCTCGCCGAAGCCCGGCGCGATGCCCAGCACATTCATGTCGTCGATGCGGCCCAATCGATTGATCAACTACAATCGCAAATTCAGCAACTGGCCAAAAAAGTGCTCGATTCCATGGGATAGGAATCCCTCTGCAGGTTGGTATCCCTGCCTGCCGGGAAAAATTCTGTTCTGGACAACAATTCGCAACTCTTCTTCGGCTGAGGAACACTCGCCTCGATTAACGCCGGACTGGTTCAACGCAAAAGCCGCAGTCGACTCATCTGGTTTCTCGTATCTCTGATACTCGATCCCATTGCGACTTTCCTGCTGGTCGCTTTGTTCGAACCACTTCCTCACTAGCTTACAGCTTGTGGCTCGTGCTGGTTTTTCCGTTGGGCAAACCGGTCAAGGACCAAGACAACGACCATTGCTGAAATGGCAATCATCAGGCAGATGATAACTTCGCTGTTTAATTCAGGTGGCCAAATCGGCTGGAACCGCTTGAATTGGATTTTCTCGACTTCCGACGTTAAGTCGCGCTGAAACGGCCAAATTCGGTACAGCGAGCCAATCATGAATCCACAAAGTAGAGAAATCGTTTCTGCATTCCAGCAAGCCAATAACCAACGAAGGAATTTGCTGAACAACACAAGTCCAACTCCACACCCGAGCGCAAATACCCCCAACGTAATCAGCCCCTGGGAAGTAACGTCCAAGTGCACCACGTCTTTGATGATCCCGGTGATCTCGCTGTACTTCCCCAGCAAGACGAGAATGTAAGCACCACTGATACCAGGCAAAATCATTGCGCAAATTGCAATCGCCCCGCAGCCAAACGTGTAAACATTTCCCGGCCGCGGTCCCAAACTGTGTTGAGTGACAATCGCCAATGCAACCAATGCTCCGACGATGCCTATGACCACCGCCCCCAAGTAAGACCAGGCAGTTTCTCTCCGAACCATGCGGGCGATAAGCCAACTGGAAGCGAGAATCAAGCCAAAAAATGCAGCCATCGTGTACGAAAGATAATGCTCCAGGAAATGGTGCATCAAAGTGGCGAAACTTGCGATACCCGTCATAATCCCCAATCCAAGTGTAATCAGGAATCGCAAATCAACCCGGAGGGCGGCGTCGTGCAATTTTCCCCTGGCAACCAATGCAATCAGCCTTGTGTCGAAACGGCTTATGGCTCCCACAAGTCGTGTGTAGATGCCGAGGATCAGAGCAACTGTGCCTCCCGAAACACCTGGGACGATATCGGCACTCCCCATCAGTAGACCGCAGGCTGCGTAGCGAAGGTCTTTTTTGAAAGACATAGGTGGTTCTCACAGACGGGCTGCGTTCTGGTAATTATTTCTGAGAAATAAAAAAGAGGGGAGAGCGCCCCCCGCGTCCGCAGAGGATTAGCAACAAAATCGTCCAATTCGTACGTCACGGACTCGTTGGATGCTCCTCCTGGACTCGTATTTCTCCCTGTTTTACGCGACAAATACATGATTGTATCGGCTAAAACCACCCAGGTTGTCGAACCCTAATCAGACGTTGGTGTGGGAACCTGACCCGGGAAATGGTGACTCGGTCGCAAGACCACCACGTTGACCTCTTCTGACGACCGCCATAGAATCGGCAGGCAGCACCCCCGGCAAAAGCTGATTTTGCGGGTGGTTTTCATAGCTTGGTTTTTACAGCTGCACAAGATACAGCGGTCTGTTTCGGTAGTGAGCAGAAAAAGCGTTGAGGCGTAAGAGTTTGAGGGATGCCGTACGGTTCCCTCAGTTTGGTGTTTGTACCTTCGGTGATTTGAGCCACACGCGGTGCCCTGAAAGCTTGTTCGACACCCCGCGACGAAACGGTACAGGGAATGTACCTCCACAGGAAAGACTCCGACTGGCTCGCCTTGGCACCAGCCAAGGTCAATCTCTACCTCAATGTTCTCGGCCGGCGTTCTGATGGCTTTCACGAGTTGGAGACACTGATGGTCCCGCTCGGTATCTACGATTCACTCTGTTTGACTCCCTTACGGGCTGGTGACCCAACACAAGCAGGACCGATTGAACTTGCCGTACGCTCTGCCGGAGGCGGCGCTTTAGCAATAGACTCGATACCGACAGATGAGCGGAATCTTGTCGTCAGTGCCCTGCAATTGCTCCAGCAACGCAGCGGCTGTGGGACAGGTGCGCGGGTTCAATTGTGCAAGCGCATCCCGACCGGTGCCGGCTTGGGTGGCGGATCCAGTGATGCTGCCGCAGCACTCGCATTGGCAAATCACGCCTGGGGGCTCGACTGGAATCGCCAACAGCTGGCGGAAGTCGCTCAGAAAGTCGGCAGTGATGTCGCCTTTTTTCTGGCCAACCGTCCCGCCGTTTGCCGAGGGCGAGGAGAACAAGTTGAACCCATCCAGGGTATCCCACCGCTTAACTGGGTCGTGGTCAAACCACCCACGGCCCTCCAGACATCGGTAGTCTACGCAGAAAATGCTGAGAGTTCGGATATTGGTCTCCCGAAAGTCGCTTCAGCCGGTCTGGGAGTGCTGCTGCAATCATTGCGGCGCGGGATGATTGGCAATCTTCAACCGCTGATCGTTAACCACCTGCAATCGGCGGCTGCAAGGGTTTCTCCGTGGATTAACCGCCTCGCAACCGCGTTCGGACGGCTCGATTTTTCCGCCCATCAGATGACCGGGAGCGGAAGCGCCTATTTCGGAGTATGCCGGAGCACTCGCCACGCAACTCGACTTGCGGCAGTGTTACGGAGTTTGGGCCTCGGAAATGTCTATACCACTAGAAGTTGTCGTTAATCTGAGGTGGTTTGCAAGGAGGACAACCGTGGAAGTCACCGAAGTACGCATCAAACTCATGGATGAACCTGGGGATCGGCTGAAGGCCTTTTGTTCGGTAACCTTCGACGATTGCTTCGTCATTCGCGATCTAAAGATCATTGAAGGTTCTACAGGACCTTTTGTCGCGATGCCTAGTCGAAAACTAACATCGCATTGCCACAAGTGTGGTACGAAGAACCACCTTCGTGCACTTTACTGCAACCAATGTGGAACACGACAACAAGATGGGCGAGCCCTGACGGATGCCGATGGCCGTGCCAAACTTTACGCCGATATCGCGCATCCGATTAATTCGGCATGTCGTGAAATGATTCAGGAATGTGTGATTCGTGAATTTCACGAAGAGGAGCAGCGATCCCAAGAGCCCGATTACATTTCACGCTACGACGATTACGACTTTGACTACATCGAACCAATGCCAACCCCATCCCGAATCGATCAACCCCATCCAGAAGCCTCAACCGGAAAACCCCACATCAAAACTCCGAATGTGGATCCGCCGTCGCAACCATGCCAGGAACCACACTACCGGTCCGACTCGGCAACGGATCAAACTCTAACTGTCGATCAAACTGAGTCAAAACACGATTCTTTCGGAGCGGGGATCTTTCCCAACGGGTGAAATTGCTGCTTGCTTGAACCACCAGTTCATACGACCTCGGTCGCACATTTTCTCGCTATCGCAGTGACGTCCCTTTTATGCTCCCGGTGTTGCCCGGTTATTGCCACGGGACGCGATCCCCCGCTACTCGTTTGCGGTCTCCTCATCGAAACGCAGTCCGCGGCAGGCGCCGATTCGATCTGCATGGTAAATGCCAATCGCCAACGATAACTCCCTATTTGTCCGATTGGCACCAAAGTCCGCCAACTGACAAACCGATACACTTTTATGTAAGTGGTCTGCTGGATTATGTATGATGTAAGTGGTCTGCTGGACAATCAATCTACACTCGCGCTGGCCGTATTGATGGCTGCAGTGCACCAGCAATTAATTTTCAACTGAAATCATCGATGAGGTTATTCCCCCAAATGGTGAGCAACACTTTTTGCTGCCAGGAAATCGACGAAATTCGCCAATACATTAACCAAACCCTGTGTGAACAAGATCAATTAATGACAGGCCATTTTCCTTTGACAGAACAACTCCTGCTCCGCGAAGGCAAACCGTGCGGAATTTTTTTTTGTTTGCACGGTCCTCGGTCTTTGCAACTGACAGCTGTCTGGGACGTACTGGGAGGACATATCCTGTTTTATGGTTCGCGCGGTGAGCGTTTCTGCACAACACGCCTTACCGGAACCGTAGTCAAGAGAGGCCCCCCGTTTGAAAACCACATGGAAAATTGTGTGATGAACGATCCCTAAAGACCCGCGATCGCAGTCGAGTTTTCATGGAAGAAACCAATTTCACAGAGGTCGAGTTCACCCCCGCACCGGCGTGAATTTGGCCTTTACGAAGGCGAGACGAATTAGTATACATATATTCACTTCCCCGTAATAGCATCCATGGAGATACCTCATGCTAGTTCTTTCTCGCAAGGAATCCGAGCGAATTCGCCTGGGTGACTCAATCGTCGTGACCATCGTGAAAATCGCCGGTGATCGGGTGCGGGTTGGTATCGAGGCTCCTGCTGACATCCTGGTATTGAGGGATGAATTGGAACCGCATGCATCGGAGCATAAAGCCGGCGTACCGGTGCAAAGCGAACCGTCAACGATCACCGTAAAACAACAGCAGTTCGCGACTCCTACGAACGGAGTTTGTTGTCCAATTGAGGACACAGTTTGAAGGCCCCCCCGTCGAAGACTTGCTGCCTGAAGGCCTTATCTCAACGCTTCTTGTTGGATCTCAACGCTTCTTGTTGGAAAGATCGCCGAATGTGGAAACACCCCAGACGAATGCCGCAAGCGACCACCATTTTACCCAGTCTGAGGCAAACAAACGCGTAGCACCGATGCCAAAGATGTAGGGGTCCACCAACCCACCTGAGAAACGAACCCTACAAAACCAACGATACAGCAATGGCGAAACTGGTATTTTTCCGTCCCACGGCAATTGGACAAAGAACTTGTCGGAAACCAACCTTCCTTCATAAAACGAAGGCCGCAGTAACGGGATTCGTGACTGCGGCCCATTTTCGTTGGTATCTGGCGGCCTGACTCAGACCCTCACCCCCGGCCTGAAATTCTGTGGCTCCCCGATCCATACCCTGTTGACTGGAGATCGGGGCTACTCGTGTCTTGGGCTACTCAGTCTCGAGGACGAACGGCTCCGGTGAGACCGCTGTAATCGCCACGGTCTTTTCCATGCCACAGGGGTTGTCCGCGTCGGGCGCGTTCGGCGAGGACTTCAAGCTTTTCACGGGAACCAGCCGGTGCCTGAGTCGATCCAAACTGGTCATCCACTTTGGGCGCGAAGTCCTCGTCGTGGCCATATTTGAGGATGGCCTCGAACACGTTTTTGAGGGTGGGATCAGGCATAATGAACAATCTCCTTGGTCAGTGAAGTATTTGGGCGTAAATTACCCGCTATTCTTATCCGAATCAAGCTGCGACAATTTGGATCCCATCCCGGGATTGCCACAGCCCGCAAGATTTCCATCGTGGCTGGCCGCATCAAGGCAGGATTCATAAGAATCAAAAAACCAGCTGTTTCAGGCACTTTTCAGCGCACTGAAGTACTTTATTATGCCGAGTTCGTTGCCAATGTCAAGTTTTTGGACCCCTGAAATATCAACCAAAGACAAGTCTGCATGACGCCTTGGCAAAACTTTAACGTTTGGGCCAACTCGTCAGCCCAAGACAGGTTTTTGAAATCCGTGGATGTTGGAAACAACCCCGGTCCGTTACCGTTGAGTGCGTCACCAATCGGCCTTCGAGCAACCTCTCGAAAAAACCGAAGCTCTTTTACTGCTTGACTTTGTGTGAGACTGACCGGATGAAATGGCTACAAAAAATGGTTCAATTGACACCCCGCCGTCGGGGATTCCACTTGATTACCCAAGAGGTTTTAGATTCCCTACCAGAGTTGGCCACCCTGAGAATTGGGCTGCTGCACGTGTTCATCCAGCACACCTCGGCCTCGCTCACGATTAATGAAAATGCCGATCCAGACGTACCCAAAGACCTGGAAAGCTCGTTTTCTTCTCTGGCTCCAGAGGACTTTCCATACCAGCATACGTGCGAAGGTCCCGACGACATGCCCGCGCACGTCAAAGCGTCGATGTTGGGGTGCAGCCTCACGATCCCGGTCCGGGATGGAACTCTGGGGCTGGGCACCTGGCAGGGAATCTACCTCTGTGAGCACCGCAACCATGGTTCCAGTCGACAGTTAGTGCTTACATTTTGCGGTTCACAGAAAGGCTCGTAACGGCTTGCTCCAGAACCCGCATGATGGCCAGGACGCGGTCTTCTCGCCACGGTTCCGCCAAAATCTGCACACCAATGGGCAGGCCGCTGCTTGTCTTTTCGACTCGGCAAGCGGCTCGGATCGCACGATCTCTGCCGTCTGGGCGGTCACTTTGCTCTTCAGGCTGGACCTGGGTCAGCGGTACTACGCCGGCAGGCCAACCAAGCAAATTGGCTAAGAAGCAATAACTGGCCGCAGGCAGCAGATCAAGGGCCGTTCCGTGCCGCAGGGCGGGCAGAGCGTGGGCGGGCATGAGAATTGCGTCGAGGCGGCCGTCGGCGTAGGCATGGCTGAACTTTTGGCGGTACTGGCCAGCCGCGAGGGTCAGCTTCCAGTATTGTTCAACCGTCCGGCGTCCCGTCCAGCCGAACAGTTCTTTTGTGTAGTTTTCCCCCGTGAGTTTCAAAACCCCCTGTAACATGAGCCGAACAGCACGAGGCAGTCCACCGAGACGCAATTGTCTTGCCACCTGTGGTTCGTACGGCCCGCCCCGCAGCAATCTGGCCAGCGTCCCCAATCCATCGGCTGAAACCAATCCGATGTAGATCCGCATCATTTCACGAACATCGGGTGGCTGAAAGAGTTGGAGTGTGGCGCCCCGGTCAACAAGCCATTTGGCCGCCTGCCGCACAGCCCGACGGACAGCCGGTGCGGGACGAAAATAACCATCGTCTTCGAACATGCCGATACGAAGTTCCTCGACGGCGATCGTGTGGAGGTTGGGCCAGGGGTCAGTCGACTCATCGGGCTGTCGGCCAACGCTTGATTTATCGAGCCACACGCGCATCGCGAGATCGATATCCTCTACAGTCCGTGCCAAGGGACCGGGCTGCAATGCAATGGCCTCCATCCCCGGCATTGTGCGATAGCTCCGCACGTTGGAGAGTCGCTCGGTCGTAGGTTTCAAACCACACAAACCACAGGAATGGGCTGGCTGGCGGATACTTCCACCAAGGTCACTGGCCAGACCGAGGGGCGAACCACCGGCTGCAATAATGGCTGCTTCGCCGCCGCTGCTACCGCCCGGAGTGCGTTGCTTGTCGAGCGGATGTCGGGTCAACCCGAAAACAGGGTTATCGGCTTCATGCATCAGCATACCTTGGTGTACGTTTGTTTTGCCAAGCACAATTGCCCCCGCCCGTTGCATTCGGGCAACCAAAGGCGCATCTTTTTTTGCCGGATGCCCCACCCGCGCCTTGATTCCGAGCGTGCAATCGGTACCGCGTACATCAAAACAATCCTTGACGGTCACTGGAACACCATGAAGCAGTGGCAAATCGCGACTCTGGCGTCGTGCCCGCACTGCAACCTCATCTGCCAACATGGCAGCAGCACGCGCTTTTTTGAAAAGCGGTTGGACCACCGCATTGATTTGCGGATTCACCTCTTCGATCCGGGCGATGTGGGCATCAATGACGTCAACGACCGATATCGCTCCAGCGGCGATCTGCCGAGCTATCTCTGAGGCTGAAAGTCCAATAACCCCATCCAAATCGTTTGTTGTCTGATAACTGTTCATCAGGGAAAATTCTCGTGACGGCTCCTGTTGGCCACAGCACCGCTGCAACTCACTGGCCAATTGATCGTCGAATAAATGCAAGCAGAGTCAGGTAAGCAACTTTCCCGCTGCTGCGTGATGCGCCAAACGAGTTGGCTCTGGGATTCGGAAACCACAACAGCATTCGAGTACAAAATCGAGGGAGGTGGCAATGTCAATCATGTGACCTGGAGAAACAAAAATTGGTTTGACATTTGTCCGTGTACCCAGAACCGCCCCAATCAATTCGTCTTTATCCCGCAGATCGGTGTAACAACCTGCTTGGGCGTGGGGTTGCTCATACCTGCCGATATAGCGTGTTTTTGCACACCCGATACTGGGGCGTTTGAGTAATATCCCCATGTGCGAAGCGAGGCCAATCCGGCGGGGATGCGCATACCCCTGGCCATCGAAGAAAAACAAATCGGGGTCGATCTTCAGTCGCTGGCAGGCTTCTATAATCGCCGGGGCTTCGCGAAACGAGAGGAGACCCGGCACGTAGGGGAATTCCACAGGCCGCTCGGCCAAGGCGACCTCAAGAACCTCTAAGTCAAGCCAACGCAACACGACGATAGCGGCCCGGGCAACCCCTTTCTTGACACTTAGGTCAACACCGGCCACATGCCGAACTGCTGAAAGTCGTTTCTCTATCACGACTTGACTCGCCAAATCCAATTGAATCTGCCGGGCCTTTCTCGGCAAGACTTTCCAAGGATGGGCAGATTCGATTACCATCAGGGCTTCACGTTTCACGAGCTATCAAACAAACTGTGCCTTTTAGTAGTCGTATCTTGGCAGGGGCTTACCGGAACAACAAGGTGAACGATCATGATTGCCATTCCCCCCAACAGTGTTATTAAAAAAACGCAGGCTAAAAACGTGCTCGGAGGAAAACTCCAAACCTGTTCAACCGAGCCACTTACTGGTTTTTTTCGCGATGGCTGTTGTAACACCAGCCCTGAAGATGTGGGATCGCATTCCGTATGTTGCCAGGTCACTGAGGAATTCCTGGCGTTTTCACAAGCGGCCGGTAACGACCTTAGCACGCCGATGCCCAAGCACGGGTTCGCCGGGCTTCAACCTGGCGACCGCTGGTGCCTCTGTGCCCCCCGCTGGCAGGAAGCCCTGCAAGCAGGACAGGCACCCCAAGTGGTACTTGAAGCGACGCATGAAAAGGCCTTGGACTACATCTCGCTCAAAGATTTAAAAGCCCACTCTGTCAAACCCTGACTTCTACCCGCACCTCGGATCAATGGACCCGCTGTCCAGGTACCGCCCCGTCGTCAGGCGCGAGTAGAAAAATATCCCCACCGCCCGGACCACTAGCAGTCACCATTCCTTCGCTCGTACCAAACTTCATCTTGCGGGGTGCCAAATTGGCGACGCAAACCACGAGACGACCAATCAGTTTCTCTGGTTCGTAGGCTGCTTTGATACCCGCAAATACTGTTCGCAACTCACCACCTCCGAGACTCAGCGTGAGCTTCAAGAGTTTGCGGGCTTCGGGAACGTCCTCGGCAGCGATGACCCGAGCCACGCGGAGATCAACCTTAACGAAATCGTCAATCGAGCACTCGTCTGCTAGTGGCTCTGCAGCAATCGCATCTCCCGAATCATTCCAGCGATCTTCGATGTCTGCCGAACAGGCTGAAACCGAATCAACTTCTTTGCTTTCATCAATCATGGCCTGTATATCCTTTTCTTCTACGCGACAAAGCATGTGCTTGAATTTCGCCACAGGTATTCCGGTGAGCGGTCTCTTCGATTCGTCCCAATGCTCAATTGGCTTTCCCAACAGTTCACCGGTCTGCTGGGCAAGTCGTGGCAAGACTGGCGCAAGGTAGATCGCCAACTGCCGGAACAAGTTGAGCGATACCGTGCAAACATCTTGCAGTTCTTGGTTCTGGGTAGGGTCTTTGCGAAGTTCCCAGGGCTTGTTGTCCTCGACGTAAGGATTGGCCCGATCGGCCAGCGACATCACCAGACGCATGGCCCGACTGTAGTCACATTTCTCATATGCCTCTTTAATTTCATCACCGATCTTCGCCGCCTCGGCAAAGAGACCTCCATCCTCGGGATACGCTTTAGACAAACCTACGGTCGCGACGAACTTGGCCGACCGGCTTGCCAGATTCACCACTTTGCCGATCAGATCCGCGTTAACCTTTGCCAAAAAATCGTCAAACGAAAGATCGATATCGTCGACTCGATGGGAAAGCTTGGATGCGTAAAAATATCGCAGGAAACTCGGGTCGAGATGTTTCAGATAGGTGCCAGCCGCAACGAATGTCCCGTTGCTCTTGGACATTTTCTGACCATCTACGGTCAGAAAACCGTGAATATGCACCTTGTGCGGCAGGGTAAAGCCTGCCGTTTTCAGCATGCCAGGCCAAAACAGCGTGTGAAAATATGTAATGTCTTTGCCAATGAAATGATGGATCTCGCAATCCGTTGATCGCCACCAGTCGTCGAAATCCTCGCCGACACGATCACACCACTGGCGAGTCGACGCCATGTAACCGATCGGCGCATCAAACCATACGTACCAGTAGTTGCCCGGGCTGTCGGGAATTTCAAAACCAAAATATGGTGCCGGCCGGGAAACGTCCCAATCACGAAGGGGATCGCTCAGGAAATGACCTTTCAGATAATTGGCGGTTTCTGGCTGGAGAGGCTGACCTGATTGCGTCCACGCCTCGAGGAACTCATGCAATTGCTCAAGTTCAATAAACAGGTGCGATGCCGAACGCACCTCGGGCGTTGCACCACTGAGGGTACTACGCGGATGGACAAGTTCTGCAGGGCTATAAGTGGCACCGCACACGACGCAATTGTCACCCGGCTGGTCCTCGGCCCCACATTTGGGGCAGCTTCCACGAACAAAGCGATCCGCAAGAAATGTACCTGCTTCCGGATCAAAAAGCTGTTCAACTTCGTCTTCTTTAATAAGTCCGGCTTCACCAATCGCTTGCCAGATCTCTCCACAGAGGGCCTGATTCTCAGGACTGTGTGTACTGCCGTAGTTGTCAAATTCAATGTCGAATTCGGCAAAGTCGCGTTCGTGGACTTGCTGCATTTCGGCAATTAAAGATTCCTCGCTCCGATTCTCCTGCCGTGCGCGAATCATGATCGCCGTGCCGTGGGTGTCATCAGCACACACATACACGCAGCGATTACCAATGAGTTTCTGGAAGCGAACCCAAATGTCAGTCTGCAAGTACTCCACCAGGTGGCCAATGTGAATGTGACCATTGGCGTAGGGGAGGGCAGAGGTCACCAAAATACGACGCGTCATGGAACTGGAACTGCTTTGTTTGCGGTGATAGCTGATAGCTTGGTAGGCGGGCCTATTGTAGCCTCAGTCAGAACTTTCGGAAAAGCCGCTGATCCACAGCTTTGGCATAACATCTGCTCTCACTTGCTCCTCGCCGTAATCGCGGCCAGAAACGGGGAAATGAGCCATCGGCGAGTCAGCTGGCCTTGTAGGAATTACGAACTTTCGCGACTATCCCGCCCCACTCCGAGAGATCCCCCCTAAAAAAACACCCACCAAACTATGACGAATCGTTGCTTCTCGCAGGACGTGAGGGTAACGACTACCGTTCGCCACCCCATGGGTGACGAACGGTAACCGCAACCGGTTAACACCGGAAAATTAACTTCCCTTTGACCGCGATTCCAAGGAGGGAACGAATGGTCAAGCTTTCGATGACGGCAGCTGCCAGCTTGCTCACATTGTCCTGTACCACACTCGCACAGGAAATAGTGCTTTATGACTTCTACTCTCCGAGTTGCGCTCCCTGTCGGAGAATGGAGCCGACTGTAGCACAATTGATCACGGCTGGCTATCCAGTCCGCAAGGTGAACATCATGGGGTCGCCTGAGGAACAGGCAATTGCGTCACAATTCCAGGTGACGAAGGTTCCCAGCTTCATCATGGTTGTAGACAGCCAGGAAACCGAGCGGGTGACCGGCGCGACGAGCTATGCCCGCTTGGAGCAAATCATCCAACGCGCCGCCAAGAGCAACCAACCCGTGAGACCGCCTCAACCACCAGCGTTATCCGGGGCAACTGCTGTTTCGAACCAGCTTGGCGAAACAGTCAATCCATGGACCAATCCCCACTTGACATCAGTTCGCAGTGGCCCACAATCACAGCCCTGGCCCCCCGGCAAACTCGCTTCTCAATCATCGGTCAAATTGCCCAGCCAGAACGGGGCTCGCTCCAGCATTTATGCGAGCTCACCACTGGCCGTGCGCGCGCCGACGGCAAATCCTGTAGATGCGACCTTGATTAACTCGACGGTGAGGCTCCGCATTCAAGATGGCACAGGGCACTCGTGGGGAACGGGAACTTTAATCGACGCCCGTGGGGGCGAGGCACTCATCATCACCTGCGGGCATATTTTCCGCGATTCCGCTGGACAAGGTCCGGTACATGTCGAGTTGTTTCGCATGACACCAGCCGGCCCCAAAGTTTTTGAACAGCTCGCCGGTCAAGTCATCCATTACGACCTGGATCGCGACATTGGTCTGGTGAGTGTTAAACCAACTCAAGAAATTTGTGTTGCAACGGTAGCCAGACCAGGAACACGAATCGGTAAAAACGATTTTGTCCAAACTGTTGGGTGCAATCACGGTGCGAATCCGACCATCGCGCAAACCCACATCACAGATATCAACCGTTATCTGGGGGCTCCAAATATCGAAGCTGCAGGCTCTCCAGTTGAAGGTCGCAGTGGTGGTGGGCTGTTCAACGATCAAGGCCAACTTATTGGGATCTGCTACGCAGCCGATCCTAAAGGCAACGAAGGGCTCTACACCGGGCTTGAGTCTGTACATGAACAACTCGCTTATATCGGGCTCAGTGAAATCTACGCGACAGACGTGACCTCACCGACTGCCCAAAGACCTTTCCCTCAAGCGACGAGGCAGCCACACCCAGCCTCACCCTCGCGAGAGTCACCGTTCGGCTCTTCGCAAGACCCTCTGCAAACCGTCAAACCGGCGGTTGCCCTAAGTCGTGATGACCAAGTACGGGATCTTCCATCACAGCCGGGGGCAAAATTGGATTCCCCACCGTTAAGCGTTGCCGAACAAGCTGCTTTGCACGAAATCATGAGTCGCGCTGCCGAGGCCGAGGTCATTTGTATTGTGCGTCCGAAATCCTCGCAGGGGAAAAGTGAAGTCTTCACTCTGAGTAGTGTTTCCGGTGAATTTGTCCGGCGTTTGGTTGCGAACCGCCAGGCAGATCGTCCGGAAAATCTACCCCTGCCAACTTCTTACAGCCCGAAACCTTCACCATGACCCACACGCCAAGAATCTCGGGGACGCTTGTAATAGCAGGCAACACAGCTGCAAACCTGGGCACAACTTCTGTCACTCCATCCGTGTGCGCGACTCGCCGACCTCGTGCAACGTAATCTTTCCTGGAAAGTAACATCGCTGCAATTCTTTCCCTGGTGCTGCGATAGCGTTTCAGTAGTTCCATCGCACGCAACTCGGGTAACACACATGCTTCTGTAGGTAGCTACAATATCGGTCCTGAGTCTTTGCATTGGTTATGCAGTGGGGGTCTAAATTGGCACTCGGCCTGGGCACCGCTGCTCGGACGCTTCCCTGGAAGTGCAGGACGACCCGTAGTGGTGGCGTGGCAAAGCGACCCAAGCAGGCATTTGCCCTGCGGCCTCACTGCCGCGGAGTGAGTAGTCTATTTGGGACCCGCCTCCGGAAAATCAACCACCCATCGAGGTTACTCTTTCCCGTAAACCTCTTTCGGATCAAACACGCGCTGGCCAACTAGCTGGAGCCCCGTCGACTCTACCTTGCGAAAAAAACAACTCCGGTAACCTTCGTGGCACGCGGCCCCACCAATTTGCTCCACCTTCAAAAGAACAGCATCGGCATCGCAGTCGATGAAGACCCCGCGAAGCTGCTGTATGTTGCCACTCTCCTCGCCTTTGCGCCACAAGCGTTTGCGGCTGCGGCTGTAGTACACAACTCGATTGGTGGCGAGGGTCTCCTCAAAGGCCTCGCGATTCATGTAGGCAACCATCAGTACCTCGCCGCTCTCGGCATCCTGGGTCACCGCCGTGATCAGTCCACCTGCTTTGGAGAAATCGGGGACATCGTTGGGAAAGTTGGTCACAGTTTCTTACTCCAAGGGTTTTGGCGTTGGCTGGGTCCCGTTGGCAAGAAATGCCTGCCGCCAAAGTGCTATCACTGCATGGGTCATGAGGTAGTGGTACCCGGATTTTAGCATAAACCGCGTGACGTGAACCGCACAACCGTCGCGGTGCTTATCACCGTACCAACCTGTCTTGCAAACTGCAGGATGTAGATATAGCAGCACCGATGACACGACAAAACCAACACGGTCCAAGGCAACTCACCCTACGCGGTCTTTCAGACGATCCAGACACCGGGAGTTCAAGAGGTGATGAAATCACTGACGTTCGTTCTCCCTGCCCATGATAACGAGTTACAACTACGCCGCGATGTGGTCCGGATGCTTGAAGTGGCGAGTGAAACAACCAACCAGTTCACCTTGCTCAACATCGATGATGGCTCGACGGATGACTTGTTCGAAGTGGTAAGTGAGCTCGCCGCAGGATTTCTGCAAATCTCCGTAGGACAACATGCCGTGCAACCAGGAACCCAGTCCGTGACCAAACACGTTCGTCACCAAGTGAAACCACCGTGTAAGGCGGGCAACATGGAAACGGCCAGGCCAGGTGGGTGCGTCAACCACAATAGAAATGGAACCGAGTTGCGGATCGGCCTTATTGTCTTACTTTTTGATCTAGTTTGTCACGCCATTCCAAGAGCCGCTAAAAAATTGTTTCGGTGCAGTTCCAACGCAGCACGGTCCGCGTTTTTCAACAGAAAATCAGACTGGCCGCGACTGACTGATGACCAATTGGGCCATCGTCCCGCTGGCCCGTCCCGCCAGTTTGCAAAAAAATTTCGCAACCTGCTTGTGTAGCTCTTGTCGTACCGGCATCTGTGCGCTAATATACTGGAGTTGGTAGGGGTTATGCCGACATCCTACCTGATAGGCTTTACAGCCGACTCGTCTCGTCTGGTGCCTGGGCAAGGTTCGATTCGCATTCAAGGGAGCGAAGCGACGGTACCGGCAAAGTTGGTGGCATGGAAGAGCTCGTGTACGCATGCATGTGTTAGCTGCCTTTTTTGGTTTGTCCGTTGTGGACTTCAGCTCGTGCAGGGAGAGAAGTCCCGACCAGGTACCTTTGCGCAACAAGCAAGACCTTTTGTTCGTGAACAGTCAAAGTCTTGCTTGATCATGCGCACTCCCAAAAGGAGGACGTGTTATGAGTATCGCCGACGATTTGAACACAAGAACCGAATTCCTGGGAATGCCGTCTGCGGTCGTGCCGCCCGCAGATACTAATCGTCCACTGCACCGAGTTGCAAACATTCGTCGTCAGCAGGGCATTTCGTTACGAAGTGCTGCACGTCGCATGGGCGCGTCGATGGATCAAGTCCGCCAACAAGAGCAAGAGACTTGCGATATGACTCTGTCGGAATTGTATCGCTGGCAGCAAACCTTGGACGTACCGATTGTCGACTTGCTGCTCGATGTCGACACACCGTTAGCGAATCCAGTCATGACGCGGGCCCGCTTGCTACGTGTGATGAAAACGGCGCGTTCCATCAAAGAAATGGCATGTGCAGCAGGTGCTGAGTCGTTGGAGAGACTTGGCACAATGCTTGAGCAACAGCTCATCGAATTAATGCCAGAGCTCAAAGATGTGGCTGCCTGGCACTCCGTCGGCCAGCGGCGCACCCAGGATGAACTGGGTCGGGCAGCAGACCGAATTCTTCCTGACACGTTTTTCTCCGACAACTTGGGATAAATAGCCCTGACCTGCAGGCATATCCTGAATTGGGTTTGGGCAGTACTGATCAATCAGGCCAACGGCAGCCGAAGACGTGGAACTGGGCGCATCGTTGATACACCAACTCGGCTCAAGTCGTGGCTGCGCTCAGAAGTTTCGCTGCTTGGCGGAAACCTCTGAATGTAAATCGGCGGCAGGATCACGCTTTGTCCCAACCTTACCGCAAAAGAGCGCGAGTCCAAGCAATGCGATCACTAGCCCAAGCAGACTGGGAGTCAAAAATAGCATCCATGCCAGGCCTATGATCACGAGTGGTAGTGGTCGCCACTGTAACAACCAGTCCATTACTGCTGGAATTCGTACAAGCCAAATGGCACCGATCGTCAGAAATACGACTCCAAACGCGGCTAAAGGATTTCCGATGCGAGTCAGTAATGGAGGCGTTTTCGGGCAAACCGGAAGCAGATGCGGTCCTCCCTTCGCTATGAAGTAAGTTGGTACCGCTTGCTCGTCCGAAATGCGCGAAAAAGCCAAAAGCGATTCGGAAGAGCTGTTCGAAAAGCCTGCCGATTCATCCGGCAATCCGACCTGATTTCGCCAGGCATCAATTCGTTTGGCCTGATCATTCAATAAGTCGGATGGTGAAACCTGTGCGGGAACCTGGCTACGAATCTCCACGTTGCTCAGATTGCCAATTGCCTGTCGGGCCTGATCGTGGGCCACACCCAGAACGTGCGACCAGGCTTCTGCCCAGCCCATCGCTTCCTGGTGCGGCAAGCTCCGTACCTGAGGTATGGACGCTTCGACCGTACGTAAATAGTGGGATAACTGCAACAGGGAAAAGTTAATCGGGTCACTGACAGAAGCTGTCCTGCCAACGGGTTCGACTGGAAAGTTCAAAGTCGCAAATGACCAGAGTGTGAGCTCAACGGGGATTTCGTCACCCTTGGCAACAAGGATGGCGCGGGCCAGGTCACCATGGCGTTTGCGCGCGGGTGGGCGGTGTGTAACAACTTCGAGAAATTGTGGTAGGTCGCCCGACGCCAAGGGGAGGATCCAACGGTGCCGGGCCACTGTATTGAGCAGAGGGGGCACGAATGCGAGACGCGTCTCAACCAGCGTCTGATCCTCCGGCAGCACAAGTTCGACTTCTGACACACCATGCGGTTGAATGACAAAACGAGAATAGATCAGTTGCGCGCCTCGCGTGTTCTCCACCACGCGAACATCCGCCAGCGATATACTGGCTTGTACGTCGTTGAATGCTGATGGCTGCAGGCGAACCTGGTAGGCGTCGTCTACAATCTGAAACACCTGCAACGGGTTTGCTACAGATTGGAGAGGTTCCATTGTCTCGGGCAGATCGCTGACCCAATCAACACCAACACGCGTCCATTTTGCGGGTTGACTATTGGTCTCGCCAGGTACAGCTACATAACGATCTGTGAGACGTACCCCAGGCAAGTCGATCGTGGGAACCTCAATGCCGCGACCGGGCAGCTTGACCAAAGGCCCGCGCAGTTCAACCGTAACGGAATCACCCGGTTGTACCTGCTGAACCAACCGCAGCTGCACTTTCCGTAAGGAATCGTCGTCGATTTGTTGTTTGCTTCGATCATTCTCCTGATCGGTCACAACCATCAGATCTGTCTGGCTCTCTATAGTTTGAAGCCAGTGGTGTGGCAATTGTACATAAAAGGAACCGAGGACCCCCTCGTTGACGCGGAGGCGACATTTCCAACTAGCTGACCAACTTCCGTTAACCGCATCGTGGTGTAAAGTGATCAGCGATTGCCCTGTTACATTCGGGGTGTTGGTGCTGACACTCAGTGGAACCGTTCCGTCAAATCCATTGTCGATCCAGAAGGTACCCGCCAGGCGGGCATCGGCAATTTCTGACGCTGTGTTTGTGAGCTCACTTTCCTCACTCACACCCTCGACAAGCTCATAGCTCAATTCCGTGTCGTCTCGACGATAAAGAAACACCCGTTGCCGTTGCGACGATTGCCGACTCACATGCATTCGTGGCATCGCGAACGGTCCATGATCAGGCACTGCAACACGACCGTTCACAGCAAGCTGATATTCACGACTGAGGGGGTGCCCAAAAAACACCATGAGTGTTTGCTCGTCACGACGCACCCAATGGACCGGCACCGTCGCTCCCTGGCAGTTCGCATTCACCTCATCGACTTCCAAGTCTTTTGGGATCCGAAGACGTTGAAAAAACTGATCCCCTCGGCCAGGTATGATGCTTGCTTGATAGCGCAACTGTGTTTCCTTCGTATCAACAATCATCGACAAAGTTTCTTCAACCACCGGTTCGCTCCAACGCGGCAGCAGGGTCAACTGCCAGGAAGAACCGTTTACAGATGCCTCGTAAACAGTTTGTGGTTTCGCCGCAGCGGCTCCCCAATCGGCCAGGAATCGTTCGATTTCCATGGTTGCTGCTCCCGACTCGCCCCCTACACGGCACTCGATCGAGGGATCGCAACTGATGGCTAACCGCCGTCGGCCAAGAGGGTGCACGGAGTGAAACGTAGGCAGACGATACCTGCCATATGTTTCGGAGTCTGTCAGATCAAACGTAAGTATTGACTGGCCAGCCTTTGCATTCTGCGAATCAAAAGGAAATTGCAAGCCAGACCCGGCATCCGGTGATTCGGCAGTCGCGAGAAAGTTCCCTGGCCGTGCCGGATTTAATAGTTGCAGCGCGGGACCGGAACTCAACTGCAGATCGGCTGGTTGCATTCGCTCCCCTTGCGCAACGTACTGGACTAAGAGTTTGACTCCTTGCTGGGTCGCGTGTAGCCAAAACATCTCATCCATAATCTGCTGTGCTTCGCGAACTACCTCATGTCGGGCAACTCGACGTAACCGAATCTGGTCTGTACTGCCCAATCCGACATGGCACGACGCCGTGACCCGGGCAACAGGAACCGGAGCATCCGCGGAGAAAATTTCGACGACCGGTGAAGCCTCTGGCAGTGACAACTCAAGCCGAGTGTCAGGGACACGAACGACATTTAACACCCACTCGACATGGTTGTGATCGACATGCTCTTGTGGCAGAAACGGGATTCTCACTCGATAGGATCCTGGCTCAGCAACGAACAGCGTACAACTGAGGCTGTCGTCAGCCCATTGGAGCGCAATCGGCGTACCGTCCACCAAGGCCAACTCTCCCCAATTTGCCTGATTCCGATGAAACGGCAAACGAACTTGTACGTCGCGAGCGAGCACTTCTATGTCCAGCGACACCCACCACGGCGTTGGCTTGATTTGCCCATCGTCGGCTAGAGGGTCGAATCCACCCAGGTAATGCGCGTGTTCGACCCGCCAGGCAGCCGTTTGTGCCCTCACGTGCCGTGATCGTCGGCTCAATTCACGCAGCAACGACTCGCTGACAAAGTGTTTCGTTCCTACCGGTTGGTGTTGGTCGTCGTTGGGAACGAGGATTTGGAAAACAGGGAAATGGTGACCTGATTTGCTCGCCGCGGTTTGCTCTTTAAAAGCTTCGTCTGCCCGACCTGAAGCAGGGCAAATGATCAAGAACATCCCGATCGCTATCAGCGGCCCAACGACCCCCGAAGACACCGACACGCCGCGGGCTATCGGATTCCGGCCACCAAATTCGAGTCGAGCAAAACCGAGCAGGAACCCGATCGCAATTCCTCCGGCAAGGGCCGTGACAATCAAGCGGTACGAATCAGGCAAGAGAAAATAGAGTGCAATACAAAAGCCGAGGGTTGCAATCAGTAGCGGAACGTGCTTTCGCTCGGCGGAAAAACCACTGGCAATTCCGCAGAGCAGGGCAGCCAACGCGATCGCGTACTTTTGCTCAGACTGAACCAAAGTAACGATCGGAGGCCCCTCTGGTCCAAAGGCTATGCGTGAGACATGACAGTCCAAAGGCGGCCCGAGACTTTTTTGCCCACCAGAAGAACTAAACCGATCCTCGATCAATTGGCCAAAGAGGGAATAGGTTCCTGCACCTTGAAAAACGGGTGGCGAGGTTTCAGGGTTGGTGGTTGGGCGCGGGTTACTGTTCGCCTGGACGGTACCTCCTGCGGGAAAAATCGACCAGCGGCGCCAGTGGAAAGGATCGAAAACGACCTTGCGATCAAGGCGCGCGGATAATCTGCCGGGAATCGCGGTTTGTGGTTGCGAAACAAAACCGTCAGGGAAATTGTCGCCCGACAGTGTAAAGTTCGAGGGGGACCAAATGGTCCAATGCCCGGCAAGCAAAGAAAAGTCACCCTTGGGTAATGGTGGTTGCAGACTGGCATGGCCACCCAAGTAAACGACTGGCACAGCATAGCGTAATGTGACCTCGCGAGACAAAGGAGGTACGACGACCTCGCCGCTCCCATCCGGATCATGCTGCGACGGCCTCTCCATGGCGACCGCCATATCGTCGATCGAAGCCGAGTCTAACCTGGCCCCCTTTGGTAGTCGTAGTACGAGTTGTTCTTGCTGAGTTTGCCCCATTTCAAGTCTCACGAGGTGTACGGCCAGATCGCCACCACTGTAAATCGTGGTTACATCGACCCAGCGGAACAACGATCGACTGGAAATTGAGGGCGTTTTCTGTGGAAGGATCGACAAAAACGGACTGCCCTCCGGCCTGGTAATCATGGTTGGATCGTAACGAAAGGCCGTCACACAATGCGGGGTACCCGCATTTGAGCTGGGTGGGGGCAGCGCCGCCCGAAGTCCTTCATGCTCAAAGGTAATTTGCTGGCCAACCTGCGACTGTAAAACAGCTTTGCCGGTTTGCCGGGAAACACCCAAAACGCCCGCAAGCGGTATTTGGAAGTCACCCCGGGACCCAATGGTGAGGGTCGCCTCGAACTGGAACGGCTGTCCGTTATTGTGAAGGTTGAACAACTCCCAAATCTGGCTCTTCAGGTTGTCCACGGGGGTGTCGAACGTGCCGGTCGAGGCTGGCTTTGCCACAAGTCGCTGACCCGTTTTGGAATCGCGCCACCATAGTTTCGCTGGCAATGGCTCGCTAAAGACCAACCGCAACGGATCGGAGGATCCACCATGTGGCTGACAGCGGAACCGATAGTGCACTGCAGTGGGGTGCTGGTCGAGGTTGATGGATATCTCCACTTCGGCCGTTGACTGTATCTGCACGGGTCCGATCGAGACGACTCCATCCGGAGAACTGGTTAACAAGTCAATGGTGGTCCCGCTGCGGGGATCGGGCCCTTCCGCTGCATGGATCCTGGCCAGCTCTGTTGGGTTCAAGCGGGATACGCTGCCCTGAATCCGTATATCGTTGTCGGAATCGGTGCTCAGTCGCATCCAGTCTTGCTCAAGCATCGCGTTACGGGGCACAAACATCCGCAGCTGACCCAGTTGGACTGGTTGGGTCACATCACCGTGTAACCGTTGTCCCCGGACAATTAGCTGCAGCGGCCGGGAAGGTGAAAGTCCCGTCATAAGGCGAATGTTGAGAACCTGCTTTTCTCCCTGGCGTTCGATATACCAGTCGCGAATCGACTCGAGAGGTTTGCTGGTTACACTCTCAATCGACCAGGGTGGAGGTACGTCGGCTTCGATCAAATGTTGATCTGAGCCGTTCCGGCGAAACTCGGCGATTGCCTCGGCCGAAAATTCGCGTTCTTGCAATTTCACGTGGGTCAACAGTCTCGCAATGCTATGTTCTGGCTGCGGTCGCACGTGAACCTGCAAGGTGGCTGACGGCAACAGTTGGACAAATGTTGCTTTGACAGGTCCTGCAGCATCTTCCGCGAATACCACCTCGGTCTGAATGGCACCCTCCTTGTCACCTGGCACCACCTCGACTAACTCAATCGCATCGTCGACCGTGATGTCAAACTTCCCGTTCGACCAAAACATTCCAACCGGCCTGAGTATTGGCAGGATTGAGTCCTGGCCCAAGGCTATCGGAGCCCATGCCTCGAGCAGCAGGGTCCGTTCGCCATGGCTTTCATCCTGGACCAGCCCAATCACTACCTCCGCCCCCTGCGATGGATTCCCCGAGCGGAATTGCCACTTCAATTCGGTATCTCCCTCACGGACACTCGTCAACTGAAGTTGCCGGTCAAGCAAAATGACAAGTTCGGCGGGCAGTTTGTCACCTGAATCGAATGTCAAGGTGGCCGAAATATTGATACCTCGAATGCCCAAGCGGTACCGAAGGTGCTGGCGATATGTCGGGCTGGGACTGATTACAGGGCTGTCCCTGCCCGCGTCTTCGATGTCGAGCAGGACCGGCCCGGCCCTGGGAAGGGCAATGGTCCAGCGGGTGCAGGCTGCGTCCTCTGCAACCTCACGATCCTCCTGCACATCGGAGGAATCAGAAAAAACCTGTGCTGAATTCCTGCCAGACTCGGGAACTTTTTCGACCTTGTCGACGATCGCTCCCCCAGGAACCAGTGGGCGCTTGTTGGAAGGGATATCGAGCACCAAGGTCCGCGCAGGCGAATCGGGCAATCGCAAAGTCATCGAACCGGAACGGGGAAATCTGGCTGGCACGGGGCGCCAACCAAAAGCAAGCTGACCTGAACCAGGCACGGTGATACCGAAGCGATCGTTTGCCATCCCAACAGCCCCCCACGTGCCAACATCGACTGGCCAAGAGGGGTCGTTCAGCCAGCGTGGTTGTTCAATCGCGATCGCACGTGTATCGAGGGTGAGCAAGCCTGGAGTGTCTGCATCTGCATTGACATCCAATATGGCCTGGCCGTTTATCAAACGCCCACCATCCCATCGGGCCCGATATTCGGCGTGCGTGATACTCACGCCACGGCTGAAATTCTCGACAGCGGCATTTGCGTCACGTATCAAAGCTTGTAGTTCAGTGACTTCGATCGGAATATAGGTTTCGCCGTCCCGAGGCCAGACACGCGAATCCTGGGCGGGTACGTAGACATGCCGAAACAGCAGCGGCACCTCCTCCGAATTGACACCGGTCGGGAGCCATGCGCCGAGAATGACAAACACCACGATCGCATTCAAGCAACCACTGGCAGTGTCACACTTGTTTCCACTCTGTTGAATCATGGATGCGAGTCGGAGACATGCCCCGATGCCGATGATCCTCCTGTCGACACCCCAACCATGGGTGGCGACGAGAAGGTGTCTGAAGTTGTAGCCGGCCTCATCATGGCAGCCGTGCTGACGTTTCCTCCGATGTACCGCTGGCCGGGGGTGCGGAGAGCCCAATGCAACGCCGCCGCCAAGACAAGTCCCACGATCCCCAGCAGAGTCACCTGAGCAATTTGCAAGGCCACGCCGGGAAAGGAAAACGCCAGGACGCCAATCGCAACTGCCACGACTGCCAGGACCCGGGCGTTCCGAATTTGCGGCACATAGATGAAGGGTAAGCCGACAATCAAGACCAGAAGTGAGCCGAACAACACCAAAGCCCAACGTTTGACTAAGGGTAACTCCAGGCTTGCAACCGACCCCAATCCGTAAAAGAGATACTGTTTTTCCAGGCTAGTTGGTGTCAACTTCGATATACTGCCGGTCCAATTCTCAAGCTCTTTTTGCTCCTGGACCGGGGGTTGAAACCAAAGACTTCCCCACCACACCTGACGACGTGCTGGCATCAGGTTTTCCGGATTGGCCATAAGGCAGGCATCACTAGGCAAGACAAAATGCCAAACCACCTGGTTGGTTGCCTGACCACCAACCAAAACAGGCGGTGCAATGCGAAATCGTTCAACAATCCCGATTGGGGCCGGCCTACGGCAAGTGATCTCCAGGGTATGAAGCGGTTCGCCGGCGCTCGCAGGAACGGGTACCGCTATGGGGCCAGACGGCAGTAAACCCAACTGAATCGGTTGGCCATCCAGCAGCACGTCTGCTTCGGTTGGGGCTACTCCCGTGGGGAATTCCAGCAGGACATTTGGCTCGTGCGTGCGGAATTGATAAACCGTACGGTCTTGTCGTAAATCGCCGGCAAACCAGGTTTGGAACCACGATTTCTCGACGATAGTAGAGAGTCGAGCGAGTTGTTCGGCCTGCTTCGGCACGAGGACAACCCTGGACACCCTTTCGCTCGTCACGGCACGTAGCTCGTTCCACGCGCCGTTTCGCTGGTGCGACTCGGTACGCCAAGGCGTGGAATCTTCCGGTTCGTCGAGCAGTAGTTCGAGTGAGGAGGGTGCGTTGACCAGCAAGCGATGATTTGTCATTTCTCCGTCGAGTGGTTTGATCAGTGGGACCACTCTCCGCACGGCGCTGTCATCGGCAACTGCCGGACCATCAAGACGAAAACTGCCCCGAACTTCAAATGGACCCAATTGGGGTTGCGGGAGAAGGAGCTGAATCTTCCGGTTCTGTCCATTTGACTGCGAACCATTCTCGTCAACCGCATCCATGAACTCGAGTAGAATTGGTTCCGCCAGTGTTGCCCGATTAGATTTTCGCAACAACTCAAATTGCGGCTCAATGGTTTCTCCATCCATATCGATTGGAAGCTCCAGGATTAAACGTTGCATTGGCTGGTATCGCACGCGGTAGTGGAAGAGTTGCTCGACACTGCAGGACGCAATACCCGCCTCGATCGCCGTATGAATATCAAGTTGGAGTTCTCGCGCGCGAGTCGTACGATCGGCCACAAACGTAGCCTCGGGCAGGAATACACGAAAAACACGTCGTTCGTGTCCTGGCAAGTTTTCTGACGTTGGCTGTGGCACCGGCACAAATTCCGCAGCCAACCCGGTCATTTCTGCAGAACGTGGGGACAACGCAATGGCCGGAACTGAATTGACGACTAGTTGACCTGGCATCACCACATCGGCAACAGGGATGGGCAAGGGGAGTCGCAACTGGTTTTTATTACTGGGCAAGTCCTTGCGCAATTGCAAAACCACCTGCAACGATCGCGGCGACGACTCGCGAAGCTGCAGAATAAGTTCCCCGTCCTCCGTCTGAAGTACATTTGCGAAAAACGCATCCGGTTCGACTGGAGCCATCATCTCCTGCCATGCCCGAAGATTGGCCCGGAATTCGAAAATACGGGCCCCCGGGATGTGATAATTGAATTCAGCACGCAGACGAGCCTCGTCAGAGCCAATCGAGAGTTGGTATTGGGGTGTGACGTACACTTGCGAATCACGTGGCAAAACGCGAGTTTCCAACGACCATGGTTGACGATCGTATTGAAACGTAGCCGTGAGGTCTTGGGCTGCGAGTGCATCAACAACGTCACTCACATCCACCTGCCGGACATGCACACCCCGCTCCCAACGCAACTGCCAGTCGTTGCCGACACTTATCCCAACATCGCCATACTGCCGAAAAGCCCCTAAAACCTCAAATCCACCAATTTCGACCGCCAGATCGGTACCCGACAACCTCAATGACTGCTCTGTTTCCAGGGCCACGGTCACCGGTCCCTTCTGAGGCTCCTTGAGTTTGACAAGCACCTGAGCGGCCTCTTCGTGTGGCGAGCCTGTTGGCGAAACCGCAGCGTCGATAGGTATCACAGAGTATGCAGCAACCGAATCCGGGCTCTCCTGCTCAAGGGTACCGACCAGCGCCGCCCCAGGAGGTAAACGTACTTGAAAGCGATCGAACTTACCGCCAAAGCTCTCCACAACAAGCTTTGCGGAAGTTCTCACGCTACGGCTGTCCACATGGGTGTGAATCACGCCACCCGCCTGGAGTACACTTGCCAACTCGCAAGGTTCTGCCCCGGCACCCCGCCAACGCAGCTCGAACTCATTTCCAAACCCCATTGCTTTGAGGAGTGTGTTACCATTATCAAGCGTTTCTTTCGATACAATCGCCTGGCCTGTCGTCGCTTCTGCAACCACCGAATCCGTAATCTCGATCGCAATTCGGGAAGCGACAGCACGCGGACAATCGAAACGCAAAATGGTTTCGCTCCCCACAATCTCCAAAGGTACGATGACTTGCAGGGTGACCTCGCGTTGATCACCTGGCCGACCCTGCATCCAGGCAACCAGCCCGCCTCGGTGCTCGTTGCTGGAGATTTGCATTCCAGCTCTTGTCTGCTCGGCCAGTGACTCGGGACGGACAATGGCCCCGGCCATCGAGAGTGGAACTGCAACGCGTTGATCGGTCAGCAGGGTCACGCGTACCGTTACGTGAAGTTCTGCATAAGAACCTGATGCGGAACCATCCATCTCAAGTGCTTCGATGATAAATCGTGGCTTGCGGGTGGTGTTGCCCTGCTGCAACTCCGATTTTTGCCAGGCCCGCATAAAAACTTCGTAAGGTAACCCAAGAAAAGGCTGTGGATTGCCCTCTTTGTCGAGCAGAATGAATGTGTCGGGCCCCACGCGGCGGACCGGAAGCTCTCCTGTGGGCAGGGCAAGTCCATCGTGTTTCCCGGTTGCAGTTCCATCACTTGTCGCCTTTGTCGATGTGTCGCTCGCTGCGACGGGAGCAGGCGGATTCTCCACCAAAGATTGCGGGGCAGCAGGTGGCTCTCCCTGGACCGGCAAACCGGGAGCCACCGCCAAAAGTGCCAACAGCAACCCCCGAAGTCCGAGGTTACTGATTTGTCGGAACGGCATCCCCTTGCGGGGGTAAAACGATGGTAATAACACGTTGGCCCTGGTAGGGGTCCAGAATGTAAGAGGAGCTCACAAGTCACGATCTGCCCGGACACAGGTTTCTCGTATGCCCCGGGCGGCAAAAGACCGGATCGAGCGGCAATACCGCGTGCCTCAATCTAAATTCACACGAACCGCCTGTCTCGATGGTTGATCGTTCGAATCAATTACTTGGACACACGTCATCGTTTTCAACCTGCCCTGCGTTGTCATCTCCAGGCACATCGCATTCGATATCCGGCGACCTTCAACTTGCCGTCTCCACGGGAACCGAACGGCTGAATTGACCTGGCTGTCATTCTACCTTGCCCCATTGCCGCAGGGAAAGCACCCCGCAAAATTGGTTGGCAAGGGTATTAAGGACCAACCACGGAAAGTAATTCGGCGTGGAGTTTCGGCCGGGCAGCGGCAGTAAAATTGGCCTTCCAAAGATCAAAATCTCCACCGTCCACACCGGTCACAACCCCCCCAGCCTCAAGGACTAACAAGACACCGGCGGCGACGTCCCAGGGATGTATCTGGTGTGTCCAGAACGCGTCAATGGCTCCGCTGGCGAGATGGGCAAGGTTCAAGGCACAAGCACCAGTCCGCCGAACTCCTTGGCACCGTTGGGCAACTTGCGAAAAGTTGACCAAATCGGGGGACGTGTCAGTGACTTGCGGAGGGAAGCTGACCGCAACCAAACTGCGGTCTAAAGATTCGATGTCGCTGACGTGCATCGACGCGTTATCTCGCCATGCCCCTCCGCCTTTCCAGGCCCGATAAACTATGTTGGCAAGAGGATCAAAAATCGCACCCGCGAGGAGTTCCGTACCACGCGTGACAGCCACCGACACCACAAATGCCGGGTAATTGTGGACATAATTGGTCGTCCCATCGAGTGGGTCGACAACCCAGCCATATTTCCCATCCGGGACCGGCTTGTAAGCGTCGTCTTCTTCCCCAATGAAGTGATGATCCGGATACTTCAACAGGACAAATTCTCGAATTGCCCGCTGCGAAGCCAAATCGGCGTCGGTCACATAGTCAACGGGACTTTTTTCCCGGGTTTGGAAACGGCCACGCCAGGCTAAAAGTTCGTCTCCACCGGCGCGGGCGGCCTGTTCACAATCGTCTGCAAGAGCCTTTAAATCAGGTGAAAATGTCATGTTTCTACCTTCTCTGACCGTGTTGCGATGCGGCTTCCACCAAAGGGCGTATTACGAGCGAAACGTAAATCGACTTAAATCGCTTGCCAGAGTATTCTGACTGAAACCCATGTGCCAACGCAATCGTCTCCGGGTCGACCCCGAAGAATTAATCGCAACTTCATTCCTAGTAAAGAGTAACGGCAATTCTCCCCAGCTTGTGGATGATTCACCAAAAGAAATTCCCGCTAATCTATGGACACCCAAATGGGAATTGGTATGATCGAGTAGCAGATGGAGTTGATTGTTGAGTTTTTGGGAGGTATACGAGCCCGCAGTTTGTGGGAGGCCATTGCCTAATCAGTATCATCCCCTCTCCCGGAAAATATCGGCCTCTTCTCTGTTCCGGCCCCGTCGCTTCACCCTTGGGTGTTCGGCGGGGTTTTTTTGTTGCTGGAAACCCAATTACGGCGACCAACCTCCCCACATTCTGAATCGATGATAAACAATCCTTGGTACCTGAAGAACGGACTCGGTAAACTCTCGCTTGGTTCTTTGCAGGGCTGTCTCGAAGTTGCGCGGCTCAGCAACGGGTTGAATCAATTGATTCTCGACAACGAACCGCTCACTGGTTCACTTTGGCAGATTGCGCTGGGTGACGAAAACGAGAAACCAAGTGCAGGTGTTGGGGAACTCCGCGAAGCGTTTCAACGCGGATACGATCTGTTTGTCTCGTGTGCCGGACCTGCTGGCAAACCCTATCGGACATCCATTTACTGGCGGGCCGAATTTTCGCCATCAAAGGCCACACATGCCACCTTATCGCTAATCGTATCGGTAGAAACCGACACGCTTGGATCACAACCACTAATCGAGGTTCGGTCAAACCTGGCAGCAAACGAAGTGATCTGCCTGAAAACCGTTGGGCAAACCTCGCCCCGCGCGGAAACACTTGCCGACGGGGGGCTTGAGGTTGCCGGAAGTGCTGAGCCACACATGCTGGGAGGAATTCTCTACCGTCTACCAGGCGGGCAGTTCAGTCTCTTAGAACTGACACACCCGGCTGATTTTCGCAGTCTGTGCGTCAAGCGGGAATCGGGGGGGACATGGTCAACGGAATGGAAGCTACTGGGCCAATTCCTTGAAAAAGGTGTTATCCGCCGGGCTCGCATGCAGGCAACGCTCTTACCTCGGCACGACGATGTCAACCTTGCTGTTGATTGCTGTTCTGAATTTACCGCCAGCGAAATCCCGCTGAGCACTTAGTGGCATGAAGGAGCGTAAGCGGGATGCTAGTTAGCTGCGGAAGTCTGCGCTGAATCGCGAGCTTTATGTTCGCTGGTTTTGCCATTCGTCTCGGCCGCCTTGGAAACACTGCTGCCGGAACGAGTCGATTTGTCCGGGCTGAGTTGCGCCATGCTGGCCAATCCTGCTTGTACGAGATCGTGCCCCGAAACGTACCGCCCCGGAGTAATCCAGTCGTTCATGAACTCCCACGACACACCGAATAGTTCGGCCAACAGCTCATCCATACCGTGCTCTAGTTCGTTGAAATGGCGAGCCCACTCGGCAGCCTCCGCGAGACCCACATTCTCTTCGCTCTGCCAACGCATCGGATGGAAAAGTAACACGCTAAATGGAGTCACAACCCGATGCTGACAGGCGGCAAACGGCCAAAGCGCTGCCGAAGAACATTCTCCCGTCACAATTCCAGTTGCCTTCAGTTGGCGATATCGAATCAAGGTCATCAAGGACATCGCACAATAGGGGCTGCCACCCGGGGAATCAAAATAGATGGTGCATTCCCCACCAGGCTCGACACCAAGCAGGCGATCTGTCAAGTCGGCCTCGCTATCGGTCAGATCTCCGACCATTGCAATTTCGACCGGTCCGTCACTGTTTTGCTCGTTTTCCATCGTGATTGGTCACCCCTGCACTAATTAGATGTGGTCTGTAGATCTGTAAAGTGGGCTGCTGGCGCCAATGAGCTTGTCGCGATGACCCTTGCAATTGGCAAAGTCGAAGCATCTTGCCACTCTTATTCTAAGGCAAGTATAGGGGCTCGTGCCAGTTTTTAACTGGTCATCTGGGGGAATTTGAGCAAGTTTTACCTGAGAATTCGGCGTAATCCGCGTGACTGGGTCGTGGCCCTGCCAAATTACTGGGGAGGCCATGTTGGTTGCCGTTCGTTGGAAACATCTATAATGTTTGCTGATGGCAGCGATTGAATCCGTGAATCTTGGTTTCTTGTGGCAATTCGACGTCGGACGGGCAGAATAGGCAGTAAGCAGTCGGGGAGAGGCCGAGACAACTATCAATCATCGGCCGTTCCGAGTGCAAAGATTCCGGCCGAAAGGTACACCTCATGGGAATCCGCTTTCATTGTCCGAATGGCCATCGGCTCAATGTAAAGGCACATTTGGCTGGGCACCGAGGAATCTGCCCGGAATGCGGGGTCAGCATGTGGATCCCCCAAACCAGCAACGTGGAAAGCTCCAACGGTGTCAAAAATGCCTCCGAAGTCGCTGAGACTGCGGCAGAATCGGTCAACGCAGCGGTGGCGGAATCAACCAATTCGAAGCCAGCCGGAAACGGGCGTGGAACGGCCGGTCGTCGTACGGACAATCTCCTCAAAGGTGCCACACCACAAGCGGCCAGCGATCTTTCGGCCAATCCCCCAGCCCCCAGCATACCGAACACGTCAACCAAGCCACCGAAGGCCCCGCAAACACCCTCTGTATCGACCTTGTGGTTTGTGCGTCCACCCGCTGGCGGGGAATTCGGGCCCGCCGATGAAGCAACACTCATCCGCTGGACACACGAAAAAAGGATTGTTGCAGATACCTATCTCTGGCGCGAAGGCTGGCCCGAATGGCGCCGTGCGGGTGATGTAAACTCGTCGTTACCAGACCCGGTGTCGCTGGCGTTGGCAACGCCCGACCTACCCGTCACCATTGGCGTTGATCATGAACTTACTTCTGTTAAGCTGGCTCCCAGCGAAAATCTTGATCATTTCCCGGCGGGGAGCCTGGAAACAAAACGGAGAGATACCCGCAAACGACCAGTTCGAATCCAGCTGTTGCCCGCACTTGGATTGTTGCTACTGGTCGTGGTGCTATTGGGCATCCTGGTGTGGGTGTTAACCCGTAATCCACCCACTCAAGCCTGTGCCCCATATTTGCTCGATGGCTACCTCATTCGTGACTGGCTCCTGACTTGACGGGAAATTGGTCCAGCGGAGAGAACTTGGATGAAGCGACCTGAAAAAGCAATCACGTCACGGGATCTGGAAAAAACATTTGTTTTCGCAGGACTCCTGGTCTTGGCTGTCATACATGGCGTCGGACAGGCAGAAGATTCACAGGCTCCCACACCTTCAGTACAAACACTGAATCTTGCCAGTGACCAGTTGCGATTCCAGGTGCCGGGTAATTGGAAAAAGGTAAAGCCTCGTAGCCGAATTATTGATTACGAGTTCTCTATTCCGGCAGCCAAAGGCGAAACACAACCTGGGCGAATGACAATCACAAGTGCGGGCGGCGGTATTGCAGCCAACCTGCAAAGATGGAGAGATCAGTTTACTCCACCAGCTGACACTACAGTAAAAGAGGCTGCAGAGACCAGGCAGCTTTCCATTGCTGGGCTTGACGTTCACGTGATTGATCTCAAGGGGACATTTCATGATCGTCGTGGCCCGTTCGCTCCCGCCACGGACCGCCCACGATATCGCATGCTTGGCGCTGTTATCGAAACCCCAGGGGCAGGACTCTTTTTCGTCAAGTTTTACGGCCCGCAGCCGACCGTTGACCAAAACGCCAAGGCGTTTCGCGAAATGCTCGACAGTCTCCAATGGGGTAAACGGTAGTGGATCAACAGCGACTTTGGGCACCATGGCGTTACGACTACGTCGCAGGCAAGGTTCCAGACGAACAACCGGTCGATCGTCCCGAACCTTCTCAATGGCACCCTGGAGCAGATCACGCCTGTTTCCTTTGCCGGGCAGCAGCAAACTATGCCGATCATAAGAAGTCCGATCGTCAAAACCTGATTGTTTGGCGGGGCGACCACATTTTCGTCATTCTGAATCGATTCCCTTACAACAACGGGCACGTGCTCCTGGCACCATACCGCCACGTCGCTGCGCTGGACGAACTGACTTCCCACGAACATCTGGAAAGCCTACACAAACTGGGACAGTTGACGAATCTGCTGCGAGAGTGCATTCAGGCCGAAGGTTTCAACATCGGTCTGAATCTCGGGCGCGTGGCCGGAGCCGGTGTACCAGGACACTTTCACTGGCATTTGGTTCCTCGCTGGCAGGGTGACCATAACTTCATGCCGGTTACAGGAAGTACCTTCATCATTCCTCAGGCGATCGACTCGCTGTGGGAAATTCTGACAGAAAGGTTGGCGCGGGACGTTGACAATCCATGATGGAAACCCTAATCACTTTCCCCGCAGGCCTGTCTGGTGTGGACCGTGAGCACCACCTTCTGGCGACCTATGCCATGCGGAGTGCCGACTCTGCGGGTCGAAAACACACCGAACCAGAACATCCCTACCGGGGACCTTACCAACGGGACCGTGACCGGATTATTCACAGTTCGGCCTATCGACGGTTAGCCTACAAGACGCAAGTCTTTACCGGCGAAATGGGAGACTATCATCGCACGCGATTGACACACACGTTGGAAGTTGCCTCGATTGCCCGCACTCTGGCCCGTGCATTGGGGCTCAACGAGGATCTGGTCGAGGCGTTGGCGCTTGCTCACGACATTGGACATCCACCGTTTGGCCACGCGGGTGAGCAAGTGCTTAACGAATGCCTCGTGGATGAAGGAGGCTTCAATCACAATGCACACGCAATCAGGATTGTGGAACTCCTGGAAACGCGTTATCCATTATTCCCAGGGTTGAATCTAACGCACGAAGTTCGGGAAGGACAGGCAAGTCGCGTAAAGAAATCAGCCTCGTCAGCCAACTCCCAGCTGTTGGAAGTGCAGGTTGTCGATGCTGCCGACAGCATCACCTACAACGCTCACGATGCCGACGACGCGCTACAGATCGGTTTGCTTCCAGCGGAAGAACTGGCAGAAGTTCCTTTATGGAAAACGGTTGCGCAAGTCGTCAAGAATAATTTTGGTATACTAACGAAGAACACGTTCCGGCGTGCCACCGTCCATCAGCTCATCGAGTGTCAAGTAAGCGACCTGATTGCGGCGACCAAGGCACGGATCCAATCGGAGCAGATCGAAAGCATTGGGGACGTGCGGTCAGTCGGCACGCTCGTTGCACCATCTCCAGATTTAACGGTGCAAAAGGCGGACCTGGAGGCTTTTCTGTTCGAGCGTGTCTACCGTCATCCGGACGTTCTCTCCAAGCGGGAAATATCACAACAGGCTCTCCGCAACCTGTTCGTCCGCTACCGCGGGAATCCCACGAGGCTGCCAGCGGAATTTGAGAACCTGCTCAAGGTGGCCAGCCCAGCTCGGTCGACTGCCGACTATCTGGCCAGCCTGACCGACCGTATGGTCTGGGAAATGCAGGCCACGCCTGAGGTTTGATCCATGGCAAGTCATCCGATCTGGCAAGGCTTCGTTGACCGGTTGTGGTGGCCACATCGCCCCGCCACCAAAAACATTCCCAGGGCAGCAACCGATAAATATTCGTTTGCAGATGCACTAGAAGGCCACCTGTCAGGTGTTAAAATAAGGTCGGTACAACCCACATGGTGCTGTATACGGGGTGGCCGTTCCCGGTCACCCAAGAATCCAACCAGGTCGGATTCGTTTCGTTCTTCAAACAATCCGTATCCAACTCATCCAATCAACATGCAGCCGTTCGAAAATGGGAGCCATTTATGGCGCTAATCATTTTACGTTGTGTCTTCTTGATGGTTGCCATTGCGCTAGGTTTTCAACTTTCGCAAGCAGAACTCCTTGCCGGTGACCAGCCGTCACTACCTTGGTTCGGTTTTTTGGGCGTCCTGTTTGTGGCGGGTGGCGTTCTCGTAGCCGACGCCACAATTCAACGCAAGCGGTTAGATACCATCACGGCTCTCTATTTTGGTTTGATCATCGGCCTTTTTCTGGCCTACGTCTTGAAACTTGCCCTTTCACCCGTCCTTTCCCAAATCGATCCCTGGATCGCCAATTGGATTCAGCTTGCGCTGGGTACGGTAGTTTGCTATAGCTGCATCAGTGTCCTCCTGCAAACAAAAGACGACTTCCGCTTTATCATCCCATACGTCGAATTTGTCAAAGAGGTCAAGGGGCTGAAGCCTTACGTACTCGACACAAGTGTAGTGATTGATGGCCGCATCGCCGATATCTTACAAACTCGCGTGATTGACAATCAACTGATCATGCCTCAATTCGTGATTGCCGAATTACAAGCGATTGCCGATAGCAGCGATAAACTCCGCCGCAACCGCGGGAGGCGAGGCCTTGATATTCTCAACAAGCTCCGCAGCGATACAAATATCGACTTGCAAATCTTCGATCGCGATTTACCTGAGTTCATCGGGCAGCCGGTTGACCAAAAACTGGTATTGCTGGCCCAGCACCTGGAAGGAAAGGTTGTTACCAATGACTACAACCTCAACAAAGTGGCCAAGCTGCACAATGTTGGAGTCATTAATCTCAACGATATCGCCAACTCTCTGAAACCAGTCTTTCTGCCAGGCGAGAATTTAGAAGTCAGAATCGTCAAACCGGGAGAAGAAATGGGGCAGGGTGTCGGTTACCTTGAAGATGGAACGATGGTTGTAATCGAGGAGGGCCGCGGTCACATCGGTGAGAACGTCCATGCAAACGTCACGAGCGTGCTACAAACCAGCGCTGGCCGGATGGTGTTCGGCCGCTACGAGGACACGATTTCGGCCGGGCCGGCGGAACAGCTCAAACAAGAGCCGATCAGGGACGGGCATCCGGCTTAGGCAAGCCAGACCGGGATATCTTTTGGCTGCTCACCCCCCAGCTCGGAAAAGCCACTCCGTGCTGATCTTTGCTGTACTGGCTACATCCGCTCGACGATATCGATTCCCAGCAGGGCCAACCCCACCTTGATGGTACGGGCGGTCAAATCGCAGAGTAACAACCGACTCACTCGTAGCGAATCATTTTCCGCTTTCAACACATGGCAATTCTCAAAAAACTCGGAATAACGGCTCGCCAGTTCAAACAGGTATGTGGTCAAGTAATTCGGTCTGTAATCGGAAATCACGCGATCGATTGCTTCGGAGAATTGAAGTAAAGCCATACCGAGCGCACGTTCTGGCGGAGTTCCCAGCAGGATCGTGCCTCCCGACTTGCGCAGCTGATTGATATCAATTTCGCCTTTTTCAAAAATGCTTTGTACGCGTGCATAGCTGTATTGCATATAGGCCGCCGTGTTACCATTCATGGCAAGCATCTTGTCGAAACTGAAGACGTAATCACTTGTGCGATTGTGCGACAAGTCGGCATATTTAACCGCGCCGATGCCAATCCGTACGGCCACCCCTTTGCGGTCCGCTTCTTCCAACAGTGGCTCCGGGCGCTGATCGTCATTTTGACTCACAATCCGCAACGCCCTCTCGACAGATTCCTCTAACAAGCCAGTTAATCCGATTGCCGTACCGCTCCGAGTTTTGTACGGCTTGCCATCTTCCCCAAGCACCGTCCCAAATTGAATGTGCTCCAATTCAATCTGGTCGTACCCCCAACGTCTGGCGGTCGCAAACAACTGCTCAAAGTGCTGGGACTGACGGTGATCGACGACGTACAAAACGGCATCCGGCTGCCATGTTTCCACACGATATTGCAGCGTTGCCAAATCGGTTGTTGCGTAGAGAAAGGCACCATCTTGCTTCTGCACAATCAATGGTGCAGATTGACCCTCCAAAAATACACATTGCGCGCCGTCGCTTTCTTCACAGATTCCCCCCTGGCGCAAGTCGTCCACCACCCCTTGCAGTCGATCGTGATAAAAACTTTCGCCCAGCGTGTGGTTGAACGTGACACCCAGTTGTTGATAAGTCGCGTTGATCTCTTCCAGGCATGGAGGCAAAATATCGTTCCACAAAGAGAGACTGCTCGGGTTACCGGCATGCAGTTGGGCTGTTTCCGCCAGTACAGCTTTCCCCATTTCAGGATGCTCTTTTGCCAACTCCATGCGACTTGGGTCAGACTCAACAGCCACGACCTTTTTGCTTAGTTCCGCTAGTGCCTCCTTGCGCTGGGTCAACTCACGCCTCGTTAGTTTCAACTGCTTGTCTACCTGGCGGGCTGCTTTCGTATCCGCGGGTTGTTCGACAGCTTCCAAATCGGCCTGGCGTCCTTCAGCCGCTGCAATCTCGGCTCTCGCAGCAGGCATCTTTTCCTGAACCGCCCCCTGATACTCGACCAAATTGTTGACAAGCTTGTAGAGCCGACTTAACTCGCCAACGGGATTCTCGCGAAGGGCCTCCACGTCCAGGAAGTTCTTGTAGCCATAAATGATCATCCCAAACTGTGTGCCCCAGTCACCAATATGATTGTCGCTGATGACACAGTGCCCAAGGAAACGAAGGATCCGATAGAGCGCGTCGCCAATGACGGTCGAGCGAATGTGTCCCACATGCATTGGCTTGGCGACATTGGGTGAGGAATAATCAAGGATGATCGTGCGCGGGCTGTCCGTTTCGGCAATCGACAAACGAGTGATATCTGCCGATGCGGCAACCAACTGCTCAACAAGCCAACTCTCCCGGAGACGGAGATTGATGAAACCTGGCCCGGCAATTTCAGGCGGTTCACAGATATCACCCACTTCGAGTCGTTCGATAAGCACCGCTGCCACTTCGCGCGGTGACTTCCCAAGTTGCTTGCCGAGTGGCATTGCGCAGTTGGCCTGATAGTCGCCAAATCGTGTGTCCTGGCTTGGCAGCACCATTTCAACCAGGTTGGCAAGATTGGTTGACCCCTCAACCAAATCCGCTAATGCGTCGCCAAAGCGATCACGGAGAAGCGTTAGCACGTTCACGAATCACCCTGCCCTGCGTCTTGCCCCGGCAAGGGGACCCGTTGGGCCATGCCCCAAAGGTCTTCTAACGCGTAGAATCTCCGTGTTTCAGCGTCGAAAAGATGAATCACCACCGATCCGTAATCAAGCAAGATCCAGCGGCTTTCGTTATAGCCCTCGATCCCCATACGCTGGTCACCCAAATCATCTTCCAGCGTGTGGTCAATTTCCTCGCTGATCGCGTGAAGCTGCCGACGGCTACTACCACTAACCAATACAAAATAGTCAAATACTGGTGTCAATGGGCGCATATCAAGCACCACGATATCCTGGCCCCGGTTATCAGCAGCCGTCCCGGCCGCAGCGAGTGCAAGTTGCAGGCTGCGGTCGCCTTGAAGGTCAGTTGGTTCGATCATGTTACCGATAGAAGGTGTCATGTGGTTTTACAAAAATGGAAAATTGGGGAGAGTAACCGTGATTCTAACCACCCTGCAAGGGATCGGGGAATCCCCGTGCAACGTGAAAAAAATCTGTATGCCATCTGGAATTCTAGTCCAGATTTTTTATAAATGGTCTATTCAGACCTCGATTTCCAGGACACACCGCAATAGCCGATTAATTTCCAACCACAGGATTTGAGTATGAGCGATTGGATTGAGGCCGGAACACGTGCCCCGGCGTTTACGTTGACAGCCGACGATGGCACCAAGGTTCGCCTTTCCGCACAAAAAGGCAACCCTGTTGTACTGTATTTTTACCCGAAAGATGATACGCCTGGATGTACCCGCGAGGCGTGCGCTTTTCGCGACGCGCAAAACAAGTTGAAACGTCTGGGAGTCCAATTGTATGGCCTCAGCCCCGACGATGTTAATAGTCACGCCAGGTTTCGAGACAAGTTTAACTTGAATTTTCTCTTACTGGCCGACCTCGGCCATAAAGTGGCGGAAAAATACGGGGCTTGGCGCGAGAAAAACATGTACGGCAAGAAAACGATGGGAATCCAACGAAGCACATTCCTGATCGACGCGACTGGAAAAGTAGCGAAATTATGGAAACACGTGCGGGTCGATGGGCATGATCAACAAGTTCTCGAGGCGGTTGAATCGCTCGTATCCGAATAAAAGCGATGCCACCCCCCCTGATAAAGCTGCTCAAGGTTGCAGGAAGGCAGCAAAGGCAGCGAGCGAGGGTGACCAAAACGCTTTCCATTGCTTCACAACCTGCTGCCGATCGTCAGCTTTAGAGTGAGCCTCGGCGGCTTAGCGGCCGGCATCATCCTATCTGGTTGGACTACGGTAACCGGTCTCCTGATTAGCGACTACGCAAATTGTGGTTGCCTGGAAAACTCTGCGGACAATTCGCATCCTCACGATCATCTGGCAATAAAAACCGTGCCGTTTTGTGCTCTATTGTTTGCACCTGGGCATCCAGCGATGTAGCTTTCATTGGTGGACGTTGGCTTCATCGTGGTCGACACTTTTGAGTTAAGCCAATCTTTTCTTGGATTCTTCTGCATGTCGACGCATGCATTTTTGGCCGGGGAAATCTCCAGTTGGTGCAATTCCCCTGGTATTCCTACTGCTCGGAGGTTCCGAATGGAAACTGTTGTTGTTCGTTCGCGCGCTAAGGCTGCTCTTGAACCTCAACCGTGGAAAGTGGACACACTCACCAGTTTTTTTGAAAGAATCGCTTCTGACTTTCAAGAGACTTCCCTACGGAAAACAACAAACGTGTACCGCCGTCAAACAGACCGCACGGCCTTGCCCTACCTCCTGAAGCTAACCCCTCTGGATGACGAGGGGCATCCTTTGATTGAAGAAGAATCTGTGGTCGTTGGCCGTGAGTTTTCAACTCGTGGACTCTCCTTCTTTCACAGCCAACCGATACCCAATCGCCGAGCTCAAATTTCACTCGATCACCCCCAATCGGGTCGATTTACGGTCGAAATTCAGATTCAGCGGTGTCGATTCCACAGACTAGGCTGGTACGAAAGCGTTGCCCGGCTGGTCCGTGCCGTGGAATTCATGCTGCCGACCAGGGACACACGGCCGCACGAGGGACCCTTTCTGGCCGGACATGACTGACCGTGTTGTTCGAACCGCAGCTGCGTCAATGCGGGTGGCCTGCTCTGTCAGCACATCCTGATTGGTGTCACACCGACAGCCGGCGATTGGTCAGAAAACCACAGTGGCAGCAGCAACTGTTTGGACCTTTCCAGGTAAAATGAGGATGGTCGAAAGACAGGGCAATCCGTCGACGAGCCACGAACTTCACACAAGCTGCGCCGAACGCACCAAACTATGGACGCAGCATCCCTGGCAGCACGACTGGAACAGGGATAGTTCATGTATGTCACTTTCTCCAACTGGGAAAACGGGCTCCAACTGGGAAAACGGGCTCCAACTGGGAAAACGGGCTCCAACTGGGCAAACGGGCTCCAACCGGGCAAACGGGCTCCAACCGGGCAAACGGGCTCCAACCGGGCAAACGGGCTCCAACTGGGAAAACGGGCAGCAGTACCGGGCTTTTCTGACCCGTCGCGAGTACGACAGATAGAACCAGAGCTTCGGGCCTGTTAAACTGTCAGGGGACTTTCATCTTTCAGGACAATTACAAGCTCAACTATGCAGATCGGCCGGACAACTATCCTCGACACCTTTGCCGAGGCCTTTGACATGCGCTACACCCGTCTGGTGGTGACCGCCAGCGAAGATTACTGGCTGGACGCAGCACTTCGGGAAGTAACCGGCTACAGCACTTCGGTCATTGCATGTGACGCCGAGACAGGCATCTCGCAGTCAATGAAACCGGAATCGACACCAGACGGTCGGTGTGGCGCGGCAGTCTTGATGTTCGGATTTTCTACTGCAGCCATCACGAAAGCCGTCGTTGGACGCGTTGGTCAATGCATCATGACTTGTCCTACCACTGCCTGCTTTAATGGGCTATCCAACGCAGTTGAAACGATCCCGCTGGGCAAACATCTCCGCTTTTTTGGCGATGGCTACCAGAAGAGCAAAAAGTTCGCCGCCGAGCGCTATTGGCGCATCCCGGTCATGGACGGAGAGTTTCTTGTCGAAGATCGCGCCGGCATCGCCAAGGGTGTCGCGGGGGGAAATATTATCCTCCAAGCCGAATCACAAACTACGGGCCTTGCGGCAGCTCGGCGGGCCGCCGAAGCAATCCGTGAAACACCCGGGGTCATCACCCCATTTCCTGGCGGCGTCGTGCGAAGTGGCAGCAAGGTGGGATCACGTTACAAAGGCCTCAAAGCCTCAACTGCCGATGCCTACTGCCCCACATTGCGCGGCCGCGTGGAATCGCAACTGGTCTCTGATGCCAACTGTGCTTACGAAATTGTGATCGATGGAACGGATGAACCGACCGTTGGTCAGGCAATGCGGATCGCTATCGAGGCAGCAGCCGGCGAAGGAGTGCTGGCCATTGGCGCCGGTAACTACGGCGGCAAGCTGGGCAAACATCACTTCCATCTTCGTGAACTCCTGCGATGAACAAGTTTGTCGGTTTGCTGATTTTTCTGGTTCTCTGGAGCGGTCACTCCCTGGCTGAGGAAACCATGACGTGGGATGGCAAGGATGGCCGTCCTCTGGCACTGGAGCAATTCCGCCCCAAGTCACAGCTAACAACCCCCAACCATCAACCCGACCGGGCTAAATTTCCAGTGGTCGACGTCCACATCCATCCACGGCTTCGCTTTCGCAACGTGCCAGAAAGACTTGACGAATTTGTACGGATCATGGATGAGCAGAACATAGCCCTTTGCGTCAGCCTGGATGGACAGTTGGATGACCAATTGGAAGAACACAAAGATTATCTTTGGAAAAAATATCGTGATCGATTTTTAATTTTTACGAACGTCAACTGGCAAGGGGCTGGTCGTAAAGACGATCCGGCAACCTGGGATTGCCACCGCCCCGGCTTTGCAAGACGGATTGCCACGCAACTGGCAGCCGCCAAAAAGCAGGGTGCCGTAGGGCTGAAAGTCTTTAAACAACTCGGACTTGGTCACAAAAATCCGGATGGATCGCTGATTGCTATAGACGATCCCCGTTGGGACCCGATCTGGAAAACGTGTGGGCAGTTGGGGATGCCCGTCATCATTCATACGGCTGATCCTGTTGCATTCTTTGAGCCCATCGATCAATTTAACGAGCGGTGGGAAGAGCTTTCACGGCACCCCGAATGGAGCTTTTACGGGGATCAATTTCCCACCCACGATGAACTGCTGGCTGCTCGCAATCGTGTCATAGTCCGACATCCCAAGACAACATTCATTGGTGCGCATGTTGCCAATCATCCGGAGAACTTGTCGCAAGTTGCCCAGTGGCTTGACACCTACCCGAATTTGGTCCTCGAGGTTTCATCCCGCATCGCCGAGTTGGGGCGACAACCCTTCACAGCTCGTCCTTTCTTTATCAAATACGCCGATCGAATCATGTTTGGTAGCGATGGACCACGTCCTACCTCAAGGCTGCTGCCGCACTGGCGATTCTTCGAAACTGCCGACGAATACTTTGCCTATGCGGAAAACCCTTTCCCACCTCAGGGACTCTGGAGAATCTACGGTCTCAATCTTCCGGACGATGTGTTACGCAAGATCTATCACGAAAACGCGGCGCGGATCATCCCAGGAGTTCGAGAAAAGCTCGACCTGTACCTAGCCCGCCAGAAGCCACACGTTGATTCCTCCGGGTAACCGTTGCTACACTAACCGGGCTTCATCGCATAGACTTCCCGAACGGATCAAGTCAAATGAACGACGCACCCTCTTCAGATCCTGCCGAAACCACTGCCGAAGCAAGTGCCAATTCAGTGAGTTTAAATCGCGAGGCATCCGAACCGCGACAACGCCCCAGCGAACGCCTCCAGATCGGTTCTCAACGTCGCGATGACGCAGCCCCTGCCAAAAAATCGCAACCCGTTGGTCCTGCGGGGGATCCCGGGCAGGAAAAAGATTCCACCGCCTCTCCTTCCAAAGCGAATGATGAATCCGAGGATTCAACTACCAAGGCATTCGAATCGGGCCCCCCTCCCAGCAAAAACGTTTCGACCGATTCGCAATTCCCCGATGACGTTGCTCCCACTGCAAAACCGCAGCCAGCTACATCGCCGGAAAAGCCCCGGTGGGAAAAAGAACCGGAACACCCCACGCAACATTTTCCCCTACCCAACGTGCGGGATGCTCTCAGCCCCGAACTTGAGGCCGAGTACCTGGCGGCGTTGGGCGACCAGTCGCTCAACGACTTGATGGAGAGCGATCATGACGCCAAGACATTGGAACTGGCGCCAGAGACGCGTGTCACAGGGCGGGTCTCCAAATTGTATCGGGAAGATATTTTCGTCGATCTTGGTGGCCAAAACCAGGGTATCGTGTCGGTCCGCCAATTCGATGAGCCGCCTGCAGTGGGAACGGAATTAGAGCTGGTGGTTTCCCGCCATAACGCGGACGAAGGGTATTATGAACTGTCGCGTCCCTCGGTTGCCATTGATGTGGGTGACTGGAGTGAAGTCGAGGAGGGACAAATCCTTGAGGTTGCGATCACTGGCAGCAATAAGGGTGGCCTGGAATGCCAAGTGGCGGGCATTCGCGGATTCATCCCGATGGGACAGATTTCGATGTACCGCGTCGAAACACCTGAGGACTTTGTCGGTCAGAAACTACCCTGTGTAGTCACCGAAACGAATCCCGAACGACGCAATCTCGTCCTTAGCCACCGAGCCATGATGGAACGTGAACGGGCCGAAAAACGAGAGAAGCTGCTCGCTGAATTGGCGCCCGGTCAAATCCATGAGGGAATTGTCCGCAGCTTGCGCGACTTTGGCGCCTTCGTCGACATCGGTGGCATCGATGGCCTGGTTCATGTCAGTCAGCTGAGTTGGGACCGTGTAAATCATCCCAGCGAAATCCTCCAGGAAGGTCAGACTATCAAAGTTAGCATTGAAAAAGTCGATCGCGAAAGCGGAAAGATCGGCCTTTCGTATCGGGATGTGGGAGCAAATCCCTGGGACGATGTCGAATCGAAGTACCCGGTCGGCCAACGGGTGATGGGCAAAGTTTCGAAAATCATGGACTTTGGTGCTTTCGTAAAACTGGAACCTGGAATCGAAGGGCTTGTACACATTTCCGAACTGGCCCATGATCGTGTGCATCGGACCAGCGACATCGTCAGTGAAGGGCAAGAGATGGAAGTCAAGGTTCTCTCGCTTGATCCGGAACAACAACGGATCTCGCTGTCGCTGCGAGCGCTCATGGAACCCCCCAGGAAAAAAGGACAGGAGCAAACCGCGGACGAAGATTTAGGCCCACCACCCGATCCAAAACTGGCAAAGAAGCAGTTCGATCAACTTAAAGGAGGCCTGGGAGGCCCTTCCGGAGGCGCGCAGTTCGGGTTGAAATGGTAGACAGGGGTTGAAATGGCAGGCAGGCTCCGCGCATCCCCCGAACTGTGAGGGCACACCTTCTTGCAATCGCAGGTCCGGAAATCTGCCCGCGCTTACCTGCCTTAGCCGACCGGTTGCGGCGTGCTTTCGGTCAACTCTGCTGGACCAAATTTAAACGTGGTCCACCAACTCGAGTGTTGCCCAGCAGCTGGGATCTTCCTGAAAAGGAAAGAGGGGACCGCTCGCGAAAGTCTGCACACCCAACTCGCGGTCCTGTACTGCATAGGTAAAACCAAGCTTCGGTTGCTGCTGGGGATCATAACCGCTCAATGCAATCGCCGGCAAAAAAGCGGAAAGTTGGTAACCCGTCTTGGTTATCCTACTGGCAACCTGGAGTTCCCGTGCCCGAACCGGTCGGGAATTCTCTCGCGCACGATTGATCAAGAGCTGATCGGCCAGTGGTGCTTCAGCCTGGCGCCCCCCGCCCAGAGGTAGCAATGCAAAACGGTGACAGAATTTCGTGGCGCGATGAACGTTGTGGGTCGCCCTCGTATCAATCCAAACCTGGATGCCGTCACTATCCTCGAGCCTTGACTCGCGGCACCAGGGAAGCTGTTTCTTGCCAGCAACCACAACGTGGAATGCCAGCCCGGCTCTACTCCAAGCCATCCGTATGTCGGCAAACCGTGGCTCCTGGTATTGGGTCTCCGCATCGAGCTGCGCGAGGTCCATCAAACAATACGACTCGTCGAGTTTTAGTTCGGAGCCTGTCCCAACTAATTCGTTACAGAAAACAGGAACGGCAAAGCGAAACAGATACCGTGGTGCCAGTAATGTACTTGTGGTCGGATTCATCAAAAATCTCTAGGTTGATTGTGGTACGACCGCTCCCCGCACAATTTTCAAATGCTCTTTCAGAAAATCTGCCAAATCACCCGGATCAAGATCTTCTGCGGTGATGAATCGGAACTTTATCCTGTCACGCTGGTCGCCGTTGTTCAGCAGCGAGCGTTCACTCCCGATCCCCACAATGCGTCCCAATGCGAATGCGTTCTGAGGGCCATTCAGTACGAGATCGACTGCGGCCAGGCGTTTTGTGTAGATGCTTGTCCAAGGTTCTCGTTGTTCGGGGACCATCAAGTGCACCACTTCCTGATTGTTCCACAAGAACTGTCCTGACGGGGCTTCCTCTGACAAAATCTCTAGGAGGTCTTCAAGGACTTCGATCCCCCACGCGGGTTTTTTCCCGGGAGGAAAACCCTTGCGCGAGAGATGCCATTTTTGCCCCAGTACTTTCCAGGGCATGACATCTTCGGGACTTTCCTTCACACGCCCAGTGAACTTTTCAAAGCCTGCAATGGCCTGTTGGAGAAATGACCAGAATTGTGGGGTGTTGATCTCTTGCCACGAGTGGGCCTCGATCTGTACTTCTTGCCATGGGCCGCGGAGGTTTTTGCATTTGATGCGCGGACCATTGCCGTAAGCTTCCACCTCGTGCAGATCATTGAGTGGGACCAGACCAAGGTCCGCCACTAGTTCGTCGCGTCGAAAGGTCTTCTTCGCAGTCCGAAACTTGAGTTTCACCAACCACGGTTCCCCCGTAATCGCGTGGAAGAACCATCCATCACTTTTCTTGGGGGCGGTAATTTCCACAATTGTCCTTGAGTTCCAATTCGTGACCCTGAACTCACCCAATTGGTGGATGCGGGCTTCGATCTCTGCCACGATCTGACCATCCCAATGACACGGCTGCCCGTCCCGGGCAACACGATCCCGGGTATGCCACCGCTGGCCGTCAACCTCCCAGGGCATCTTGATATCACGTCCAACTTCACTGATCTCGAGATCTCCCTTCGGCGGCGTTTCTAACGATCCGGAGAACGATTTTCGCTCCTGGTAAGGTCCCGCAGCCAGTACCGGTGCCAATGCGGCCGCCGTGTGCGAACTCGTTAGATCGTTGCCATTTTCCCCGGTTCTGACCGACTTGATTTTGCGGTTTTTCCGCGACGCGGGTCGCTGCTGTGACTGGGTGATTTCTTCTGGAGTCCCGACCGCCACAAGCCAACCTCCCCCGGCGCCAGCCTCGGGGCCAAGGTCGATCACCCAATCAGCTGACTTGATCACATCGAGATTGTGCTCGATGACAATCACCGTGTTGCCTTGATCGACCAACCGATTGAGAACATCCAACAGTTTGATGAGATCCTCAAAATGAAGGCCCGTCGTGGGTTCGTCCAGGATATAAAGCGTTTGTCCCGTATCGGGGCGGGCTAGTTCCGCCGCCAGTTTTACCCGTTGAGCCTCGCCGCCCGACAGGGTCGGCGCACTTTGCCCAAGTGTCAGATAACCCAAGCCGACGTCGCACAGTGTCTGCAGAATGTGCCGAATCCTGGAAAAGTCGGTAAATAAACCAACCGCTTCATGACAAGGCATCGCCAACACATCCGCAATACTCCGACCGTGGTAGCGAACTGCGAGCGTGTCCGGATTGTATCGCTGACCTTTGCAGGTTTCACATTGAACCCATACATCGGGCAGGAAGTGCATTTCGATGCATACTTCGCCAGCTCCCTGACAGTCGTCACACCGACCCCCTGGGACGTTAAAACTAAACCGGCGGGCTGTAAAACCGCGCAGCTTGGCCTCGGGGAGTTGCGCAAACAATTGCCGGATGTACTCGAAGACACCGGTGTAGGTCGCCGGATTCGATGTGGGCGTGTTGCCAATTGGCTGCTGGTCAACTCGAATAACCTTGTTGATATTTTTGATCCCACGGATCTTGTCATGGGTGCCAGGCGAAGTACCGGCCCGATGCAAAACGCGGGCGAGCTGATTATAGAGAATGTCGTTAATCAGGGAACTTTTACCACTTCCGCTTACACCGGTGACGGCTGTCAAGGTACCTAGTGGAATCTGGACATCGATGTTCTTGAGATTATGTTGCAGCGCTCCCACAATCTCTATCGAGGATTGGTGATGAGGTCGACGGTTTTGGGGAATAGGAATCGCTTTTTTTCCGGTGAGATACTGACCTGTCAAGCTCCTGCGCCGCTGTCCAACTTCGTCAGGTGTACCACGCGCCACAATGTGCCCGCCCAGACGACCTGCGCCGGGGCCAAAATCGAATAACTGGTCGGCGCTGGCAACAACATCCCGGTCATGCTCTACCACGAGCAAAGTGTTGCCCAAGTCGCGAAGTTTACCGAGCGCTGCAATAAGCCGCCCGTTATCCCGCGGGTGGAGTCCAATCGTTGGCTCGTCAAGCACATACAACACCCCACACAACCCGCTGCCAACTTGACTTGCGAGGCGAATTCGCTGCGATTCGCCACCCGAAAGCGTTGGTGCTGACCTGCCAACGGTGAGGTAATCCAATCCAACATCGACGAGAAACGTAAGTCGATTCTTGATTTCCCGAATCAGTTCGCCAGCCACTTTACGTTCGTTCGGCTTGAGCCGCCATTTGCTGACAACGTCGAGCAATTCACCGAGCGGAACCCGGCAATAATCATCCAGGGTCCGCTTGCGGAAACGAACCGCAGCCGCATCATCTCGCAAGCGGCTCCCCCCACATTCACTGCACTCGACTTCATCGACAAGGTGCTCCAGTTGGCTTCGAAATCGCGGGGATAACCGCGAGGCTTCTTCCAAAGCCGGATACAGCCCTTTGAATTGAAATCTAAATGGGTGAGGTAGCGGTGTTTCACGCTGACTGGAAGATTTTCTCCTGACGTCAGCCCGTTGGCCCTCGCCATTTGCTGTTGGAGGCCGAACTTCAATCCACTCGTCATCGGTACCATGCAGAACAATTCTTCGTTGCCGGGCCGAAAGCCGTGCGTACGGCGTATCGATCGGAATACCCGCGTGCGCTGATAGAGCAGCAAGCATCGCACGCGATATCGCGCGATTGACATTCGGCCAGGCATAAATTGCTCCTTCGGCAAGCGTCATGTTGGGATCACGAATCAGCGCGGCTGGATTCGCTCCCCTCTGCGTGCCAAGTCCGTCGCACGCCTCGCACCAACCTAGAGAACTGTTGAAAGAAAAATTGTGTGGCGTGAGTGGTTCGAAACTTCGCGCACACTGCTCACAGACAAGATGTTGGCTGTGCGTGCGAACGCGCCAGCGCGGTTCTGGAATCTCATCGTCGGAATAGGCAACCCGCAAAACCCCCCTCCCAAACGCCAGGGTGTTTTCGACGCTGTCGGCAATCCTCGTGGTGGCACCTTTACGGACAACGATACGGTCAACGACCAATTCCACACTGTGCTTTCGCCTCCGGTCAATGTTTGGTGTTTCGTCAAGCGAATAGGTATAGCCGTCGATCCGCACGCGCATATATCCACTTGTGCGCAACGAATCCCAAAGCGTTTCATACTGCTGACCAACTTGCACATCGATGGGTGCCATCACATAGAGTTTGGTACCAGTCGGCTCGGCAAGAATCTTGTCGACAATTTGATCGGCTGTTTGGGTACCAATTGGCAAATCACAGTCGGGGCAGTGTGGCTGTCCAAGGCGGGCCATCAGGATGCGAAAGTAATCGTAGATCTCGGTTACGGTGCCAACCGTCGACCGAGGCGAGTGACCGGCGCTGCGTTGCTCGATAGCAATCGCCGGTGACAAGCCGTCGATGTGTTCAAGCTTGGGTTTTTGCATCTGGCCAACAAATTGCCGGGCGTAAGTGCTGAGGCTTTCGACGTACCGCCGCTGGCCCTCTGCATAAATTGTATCCATGGCGAGCGAGGTCTTGCCTGAACCGCTGGGACCACAAAATACGGTCATTTGGTCACGTGGCAGTTTTACATTCACATTCTGCAAATTGTGCTGCCGAGCGCCCTGAACTGTAATGTGGGTCGCCTGGCGAACTTTTTGCACCAACTTTCGTTTGCCGTTGCTTCGGTTTACTTCCTGCACCGCCGGCAAATCGAGTTTTAGCACCGACCTCAGCGACAGTCCCGTATAGGAGTTTTCGTTTCGTGCCACGTCTTCCGGCGTTCCGGCAACGACTAGCCACCCACCTTCACGGCCACCCTCAGGCCCCATGTCGATGACCCAATCGGCCGTCTTGACAACGTCGAGATTGTGCTCGACGACCAAAACCGTATTTCCTGCCTCGACAAAGTCATGCAACACTTTCAACAGCAACTCAATGTCTGCAAAGTGCAAGCCGGTGGTTGGTTCGTCGAGCAAATAGAGTGTTCGGCCAGTCGATTTTTTGACCAACTCCCGCGCCAGCTTGATTCGCTGGGCTTCACCACCCGAGAGGGTTGAGGAGGGTTGGCCGAGCTTCACATAGTCCATTCCAACCAATTGAAGTGTGCTGAGCTTGTGGTATATCGACGGGATATTCTCAAAATGCGTCCGTGCTTGCTGAACATCCATTTCCAGGACATCGGCGATATTTCGATCACGATACAAGACCTGGAGCGTTTCGCGATTAAATCGGTGCCCCCGGCAAATCGGGCAGGTAACCCAGACATCGGCGAGAAAATCCATTTCAAGCTTGTTCGAACCATTACCGTCACATGCTTCGCAGCGGCCTCCCTGGACATTGAAGCTGAAGCGCCCAGGCTTGTACCCGCGTCGCTTGGACTCTGGCAGCTGGGCATAGAGGTTGCGGATGTCGTCAAAGACCTTGATGTACGTAGCTGGATTCGATCGTGGGGTACGTCCGATGGGCGACTGGTCAATCGCGATCAGCTTGTCAAGATGCTCGAGTCCCTCGATCCGTTCGTGCTCTCCGGGATCACTTTTGCCATTCATCAAATCGCGACGGAGTGCCTCGGAGAGAATATCTTGCACGAGGGAGCTTTTTCCCGATCCCGACACACCCGTCACACAGACAAAGGCGCCAAGCGGGATCTCCACATCGACATTCTTCAAATTGTTGTGGCGGGCACCAACGATTCGAAGTGCAGCGCTGCCAGCGGCCTTGTCACTGCCAGCCTGGTCCCCTGTTGCCGCTACAACCGTCTTCTGAAACGATCCCCCACCACTTCTCAGCCGCCGTTGCTGGGGAATGGCAATACACTTGTGTCCGCTTAAGTAGGCCCCAGTCACACTCTTTTTCTGCTGCTCGATCTCGGCAGCCGTTCCCACTGCTACGACTTCCCCACCCCGAATGCCTGGTCCAGGTCCAAAGTCAATGAGATGATCAGCTGCCCGCATCGTCTCTTCATCGTGCTCCACAACAACGACCGTATTGCCCAAATCCCGCAATTGTTTCAGGGTGGCCAGTAATCGAGCGTTGTCGCGCGGATGCAGGCCAATAGAGGGTTCATCGAGAATGTACAGCACCCCCACCAAACCACAGCCGATTTGTCCGGCCAAACGAATTCGCTGGCTCTCCCCACCCGACAAGGTCGGTGCCGTGCGGCTGAGCGAAAGGTAGTTGAGTCCCACATTGGTCAGAAAACCAAATCGGCCACGGATTTCTTTCAGCGCTTCGGTGGCAATAAACTGTCGGTTTTTATCGAGGATAAGTTCGCTGAAGAACGCTACCGCATCGGAGACTGGTAGCTCGCAAACCTCGGGAAGTGTTCTCTCGGGACGATCCGTAAAGCAGGGGCTGGCCGAGGTGATCGTGACAGATCGAGCCTGTGGATTGAGGCGATGACCGCCACAATCGGGGCATTCGATTACACTCATATATTTTTCGAGCTGGCGGATTTTAGCCGTGTTGTGGCTTGTCCGGTAACGCTCCAACAATTCCGGAATAATACCCTCGAAGGTGCCCCCATATTTCTCTGAGGAACGACCAGACCGCCAGGTGAAAGTGATGTGCTCGTCGCCCGTACCCCACAACCAGACATTGCACTGCTCGTCGGTGAGCTCACACCAAGGCTTTTCCAGTAAGGTACCGGTGTCCCATTCGCGTTTGCGTTCGATCGTCTCGGCGACTCCTCGATAGATGTGCCGCTTCCAGCGGCCCAGACCTTTCCACGTACTAACCAGTTCGATACATCCTTGCGAAAAGGAAAGATCTGGATTGGCTACGAGTCGATCGGGATCAAAGCTGTAGAATTCTCCCAAACCATCACATTCCAAACACATTCCTTGCGGACTGTTAAAACTGAAAAGTTGAGGCGAAGGAGGCTCGAAACTGATCCCGCAATGCGTGCAGGCAAACTGCGATGAGAGTGCGGTATCGCCCGGCTGAAGCCCGGCCCGCCGTGCCGCGGCACCACCACCTTGGGTTTCACTGGACAAATCCGCCTCCTGTTCAACGGCAATGATCAGATTGCCGTCCCCTGCCTTGAGAGCTGCATCGACAGCCTCGGCCAACCGACCACGAATGCTCGAACCAACCACCAGACGATCTGTCACCACCTCGATGTTATGCCTCATTTGACGATCAAGCCCCAAATCGTCACTCAGCTGCACAATGGTTCCATCGACCCGAGCGCGGACAAATCCCCGCTTCAAGAGGTCTTCAAACAAGTCGTGGTACTCCCCCTTTTGGCCCCGAATGATCGGTGCAAGTACGGCAAATCGCGTTTTGGGGGGTAGCGCCAGGATCCGGGCAATGATTTGCTCGCGTGTCTGTGCCGTGATCCGCCGTTTGCACTGCGGGCAATGCCCTTCTCCCACACGGGCAAACAACACACGGAGAAAATCATAGATCTCCGTAATCGTGCCAACCGTTGAACGAGGATTGTTCCCCGCAGACTTCTGCGAAATTGAAATCGCAGGGCTGAGCCCACCGATGTAGTCGACGTCGGGCTTGGGCATCTGCCCCAGGAACTGCCGGGCAAAGGTCGATAAACTCTCGACATAACGCCGCTGCCCCTCGGCGAACAACGTATCGAAAGCAAGCGAACTCTTGCCTGACCCGGAAACTCCCGTCAGACAAATCAATTGATTACGGGGCAATACAAGATCGACGTCGCGCAGGTTGTGCTCGCGAGCCCCTTTGATCACGATATCGGAGGCGGGCATGTATTTGGCAGGAAATCAGTCAAATGGCATTCATGGTACAAAACAGGAAGAAGCTACGCATTCTACGCCACTTTCTAAAAAGCGGAAAGATGACGGATTGGCCTCAGCTGGCTTCTCGTTTGTCCACCGCAATGGGTAAGCTTGAAACTAAGTTTGCCGCCACTTTCGGTCCCCGCTGGGCAGCCTTGGGTGATGAACTCAGGGCATCGCAGTTTCCCCAAACTCGCTGAACCATGCGTGATACGTCGCTTAGCTACGAACTCATTGATTTCGGCCGAAGCCGTAAGTTGGAGCGGTTTGGCAAAATCGTGATCGACCGCCCTTCGACTGCGGCACAAGGTCCAACGCAAGCCGATCTGCAAACCTGGCGAGAGGCGGTCGCCCGTTATGACCGCACCGGTGGTGAAAGTGGGAAGTGGTCACCTGCGGATGCGCTACCGAAAACGTGGAAAATCAAATGTCAACTACCCAATCCCAGCATTCAGCAACCGTGCCGGGAAATCTGCTTTGAACTGCACCCATCCCCTTTTGGGCATGTCGGGGTTTTCGCCGAACAAGCCACCCATTGGCAATGGCTTGCCAAACAAGTTGCCGCTGCCGGAAGGCCGCTAAAAATACTGAACCTGTTCGCCTACACTGGGGGAAGCACGCTGGCCGCCGCGTTGGCCGGAGCCAAAGTCACCCACGTCGACGCGGCAGCGAACATCGTGCGTCGGGCCCGCCGCAATGCAGTGGTCTCCGATTTGGCGGATTGCTCGATTCGTTGGGTTGTTGAGGATGCCGTAAAATATTGCCGTCGGGAACTCAAGCGGGGCGCACAGTATGACGGTGTCATCCTCGACCCACCCACCTACGGCCACGGGCCCAAAGGTGAGATATGGAAAATCACCAACCATCTTCCCACCTTGCTCGATCTTTGCGGCAAGCTCACATCAAGGCAACCAACCCTGGTGCTTACAACCTGCCATTCATCCGGCATCGGTCCGGCAGAACTGGCCGCCTACACCGCTGAAGGTATCTTTGGTCATTGTGGGCAACCGCCGGTGGCCGGCATGCTTTCGTTAACGAGTCGAGATGGGAGAAAACTGCCCAGTGGCGTATACGCTCGTTGGCCAGGTTAATGCTCGGAGGAGGGATCGCCGGGCGGCCCTGGCTGGTCCCCCTCTGGAAATGCATCCAGCAATTGAGTCATGGGCAAGTCGTCCGTCTGAAGGTGGTCGAACATCGTGCGCAACTCAAGCGGGTCGGACGGGTCTAACGTGACCAAGGATTCAATGATTTCGCTGGCCATGTGTGGCTTGCCCAGCTGGTGAAGGCACCGGGCAAGCCCTTGGCCCGCCAGAAAAAAGGGCCGGTTTGCCGGATGAGAACAGAACAAGGGGCCGATCTGGCCAGCCCGTTTTATGGTCCGCCATCCCAACTGATAGCCATAACCAAAGTGACCACGTGCCAGCGGCAGGTCGCCACCCATCGCCAGGGCTAGTTCACCCAAAAGTGTGTGTGCCTCCATGAATTCGCTGCAACCCGACACCAACCATCGCAATTCGTCGAGGGCAATCTCCAATTCACCTGCCTTGATCATGGCTCGAACTTCAACAAGGTCTTCTGCCCGATCCCGCACACAGCGAGGGTACACCAACCTCCAGCCAGCCCCGCTGCTGGTACGTCGGACCAACAAACCGGTGGGTGGGCGCGAGGGGCCGGACGGCGGGACACCCGCCTGATGCTTAACTTTGCGTCTGGCCATGATCTGGATGGCAACTGCCTAGTGTTGGATAATAGTGTTGGATAATAGTGTTGGATAATAGTGTTGGATAATAGTGTTGGATAATAGAGATGAACCTTCCTTAAACAATACCCTAAATCAATCATCACGCATCTAGAACCCAGCCGCCAGCAATGAACCTAGCTCAACTAGCTTGCCCCCTCTGCGGCGGTGCGTTTCAAGTCGAACTCACCTGGCAAGGCCATCAAGTAACCTGCCCGCATTGCGGACAGGTGGTGACGGTCCCAAATCTGGACTCTTTGGCCCCACCCGACTTTGTCGCTCCCTCACCTCCAGCGGAGCAGACGAACCGGGGTCCGGACTCTTTGGCCCCACCCGACTTTGTCACCCCCTCGCCTCCAGCGGAGCAGACGAACCGGGGTCCGGGCTCTTTGGCCCCACCCGACTTTGTCACCCCCTCGCCTCCAGCGGAGCAGACGAACCGGGGTCCGGGCTCTTTGGCCCCACCCGACTTTGTCGCCCCCTCACCTCCAGCGGAGCAGACGAACCGGGGTCGGGACTCTTTGGCCCCACCCGACTTTGTCACCCCCTCGCCTCCAGCGGAGCAGACGAACCGGGTCACGGGCGAACATCCTGTAGAACTGCCACCACAAACCAGAATGGACGAACAGCAGTCTGCGGACACACCGAAACCAAGCCGGTCCGAAACAACGGCAGCGGTCGACAACTACATTTTGTCCCGTCGCGCGCCGGCGGCAAGTCCTGGCGGATCCCCTTTTGCAATCCATGAGGCTCCCAAGCAACTTGTCGATCGCCAAGGGCATGTGGTCGAGCTCAAGAGCCGAACACCGGATCAAAAAGCCCGCTTTCGACGCCGACTCCACGCCACCGTCGCGATTGCGGGCGCCGCGGTGCTTGCCGTGCTGTTAGGATCGCTTCTCTTGCTGTAACCGAACCGTGCCGATGGTTCAAATCTGCTTGCCAATTGCATAGATTTCGTCGGCGTCCAAGACCAATGTATTGCTTTCGAACAAACTTTCAATGGCGGCCTTGTGAATCTTCATCTTGGTCCCGCCAACGCCAATCGCTCCATAGCAAACATGGTCGTTGCAGCGCACTGCCTTGTCCTGCGGATTGATCCCGCCGATGCCGTTTGGCGGAACGGCACTCAGGTCGATCGCAACCTCAAGCCGACCACATTGCTGACGGGTCTGGTCAGCGAGCAGTTCCACCGCGGGTGCTCCCGCCGCCACGATGACCTGGGCGTTGTCGACCGCGGCGGCGGTCTGGGCTTCATTGCTGGTTTGGCAAGGCTGCAGACTGGCTTCTGGAACGGCCTGACGGATTTCATCGCAAACTTCTTCGGCACGTTGTCGTTGGCGGGAAGCAACCCGTACGTGCACGTTTTCACTCGCCAACAACCTCACGACACGACGCCCAACCGGTCCGGTCGCCGCTAACACGGTCGCCACTGCCCCTTCCAATGTCACGTGTTTTCGCGCTGCCAGAACCGCTGCCGCTGCCGTGGTATTGGCACCGTTGGGGTCCAGCATCACCGAAACCCGCATTGGGCCGAAGAAGCAAGCCGTAGTTTGTTTAAGGATTTCCTCGCCAGCCGCCACATCCTGGCCACCAATAAAAACAGCCGTTTTCTTCAGGTCAGCCGGTGCACGGGTGAACATCGCACCGTAAACCAAATCGCGCACATCGGCCGGCTGGATCCCTCCATGTCGAAACAAATGATTAACACCGGCATCGACAGCCACGACCGCGTCGAACACACTCGGCTGCGGGTCCGTATCAAAACAAATCAAGATCGTGGGCAGCGACATCTCAACCGACGGTTAAAATCCGCGGAACGGATGCTCCGCTTCTTCCTTACCAGCAAGCATCTCGCCCGCTGTTGGCTTACCTTCCATTGCATTTTTTACCGCCATCTTGGTGGCTTTGTAATTGAATTCGTAGATCTTTTTGTTATCGGCTGCTTCGGGATGAATGAACACGCCGCACACGCAAACCAGGTCTTCGGCCTGATCCTGGGCAATAACGCCGTCAGCGACCGAGTCCGCTATGGCCTTCGCAACCCCCGCTTGTGCAGGGCCAAACATTTGCACAGCTTGACTCATCCCCTTGATGGTGACTTTGGTAATCATCACCGTCGACGGCTTAACCGCCAGATTCGGGGTCAGCACGGCCAGCAAATTGGAGTGACCTTCGCTTTGTCTGGACAGTGCATTGGCAAATGCTGTCCCGACGGGGCCATCTTTGTCACCAATCAACAGATCAATGTGAGCAATTTCGTTTCCCTCGCCCGTCAGGGCTTCTCCAACAAACATCGACATGGATTAAATCTCCTTAAAATCGGGTAGTTTGACACGGAAGCAATTGGGTAGACTCGCCAGCGTACCACCCAGGGACCAACTACTGATATGGGAAAAACCACCATTCCAACTGCAATAGAATGTCCATCAGTAAACGAAGAATATCACAGCTCCGCTGGATTTCAACCGCCTGGGACCTTATATCCAGGTGCTTTATATCCCGGTGCTTTACCAACTCTACCGCTAGAGCAGGGGCCTGGTGGGGGTCTCTAGCAGGGACCGCATCTCTGGACAGCCGAATCACCTTTTGCGACAATAAAGTAAGGATATTTATTAGTGGCTTCCCGTACCGACGGCCACTGGGTGGGAGTCGGTGTTAGATGGGTGCGGTCGGTATTAGGTCCGCCGTAGCCACCCCAGGCATGTGCTACCTAAAAACAATCTACCTAAAAAACAGTTAAGAGAAGCAGCTATTTTTGTAGCCAACCGGCCAGGATCAACAGGCATGATTCTGCAGTCAACTGGATCCCGCGAGGCATTTCTTGCAATCACCTTCTCGGCAGGCACACCAGACACAGAGCACGCTGCGGAAAGAGCATTTCCCAAGGAGCTATCCAGATGAGGCAACGTAAAACACTTGGTTTCACATTGGTCGAACTTTTGGTCGTGATCTCGATCATCGGCACGTTGGTCGCCTTGCTGCTGCCGGCGGTCCAATCGGCACGCGAAAGTGCACGCAATAATACCTGTAAAAACAACATCAAGCAGGTGTCACTTGCCTTGATCAACATGGACAGCGGCCAGCGGAAGCTGCCCGGCTATGTCAACGCATTGTACGATCCCCACAACCAATCGGTAGGCCGCCGGGCAAGCTGGGTCATAATGGCGTTCCCTTACATGGAACAAGACGCCCTGTGGGATGCTTGGTCGAGTGATTTTTCAGCGACTTTTCTCACAAAAAAACCCTGGCCCGAAATTGAGTTTTTGATGTGTCCCAGCGATCCACCCGCAATTCTGGGCGAACCCTCGCTGAATTATGTGGCCAACGCGGGTATGGCCTTCGGCACAGCCCTAACACGCGTAGAAAACCCCGCGAACGGCGTTTTCTTTGACAACGCCAAAAAGACCAACTTTTTTATCTCTAACTCTCAAAAGGACCAACGTGAGGGCCATCCCCAAATCACCTCAAACATTTCCTATGTGCAATCGAATGATGGCACAAGCAACACTTTAATGCTTTCTGAAAGTGTGCACCCCTGGTTTTACGCTTACGACGGCGGCCCAACAACGGATATGTTTGAACCGGGTGTTGGGAGTAACGGCCAGAAAGACAATGCGCGCATCAGAGACACAAAACACATCTATGGTTTCGTCTGGAGTAATACCGCCAGTGGAATTCAACGAATCAATGGCGACAACGAGCGGAATAACATTCCGCTTGAGGATTCAATGTCGGCATTTGCCGGTCCCACCTATGAACAACTCGGTTACCCTTCCAGCAACCACCCAGGAGGGGTGAACGCGGTCTTTGTCGACGGCCACATCATCTTCCTGCTCGACTCGATCGAACCCCGGGTGTACGCCCAGCTGATGACCAGTAATCGGAAACGGTCTGATCTCCTGGCAGGTGGCGTAACCGACAAAAACCTGCCCCAACCGGCTGCTGACGAGTACTAGCGGGCTGTTCTGCCAGCTTGTTGTAAGCGCGATGCTGGCGAGCCTTTCAAGTCAGCAGTCTGACCGGCGAAGTGACTTCGTCCACACCAGAGGGCGGATCCTCAGTCCCTGTCGTCAGGCGGACCCACGGGCCACTGTTGATATTGACGGGCAATATTGACGCACGCCGATGTCTGCCCCGGTTTTGCAAAGCAACCCAGAAGGCTGCCAATCCGCTGGCTAAGAACTTGCTGCAGCCTGATCGTTTGGCTCCGCGTCCTGTTCCAAAAGTGCGTTTTCAAGTTGTGGCAAGAACCGTTGAGCAAACTCGATGCAAGCGCTTTCGTCAGCCGTTTGCTTCGGGCTAGGCATTTGACTTGAAAAGTACATCTTGTAGAGCGCCCTGGCGTTTCCGAAGATCCAACGCTGATGTTCGGGAGCAACCCATTTCACCGCACTATTTTCGTTCGGTATATACCACGACCAGAAAACTCGCTCGAGTGCACGACCATTGCGATCTTCGCGAATGAAGCTGTTGGTCCAAAAGTGGGACGGCGGTACATCGTCGAAAGCCATCGTGTAAGGGACGTTCTCTTTGCTCTGCTTGTGGAATCCTGACGAAGGGTAACAGATGTCTGGCGTATGCCGGCAAATATCACGAGCGTGGCCAACAATCAGCCAGAGGGTCACGGTTTGACCCGTTTGGGTGTTCTGGTAGGCGCGCGACACATATCCGACCGCCCCGGCCGTTTCGCGGACTTCATCCTTAACTTTTAGCTCTTCAGCCTCCCAGTCTCCAATGACCTTCGGAACATTTTTGAAACACTTGGCAAATTCTTCGGACGTGATATTGGATGCCGCCCAACGGTCCGAATACTTGGCCTGAACAAACGTCAAACCGATCAGGAAAATGCCGGCAGTCGCACAGACCAATCCCATGTTCCGCCCGATGGTTACGGAAAAGGCGATTGCTCCTAGGACGACTGCGATCAAAAGTCCACCTGTGATGAACATCCACATCAAAAAGCACCTCACAAAACGGGCTAAAAAAACAGAACTGGCCTGCTGAAGTCGCAACGGTGACAAACGGGATCGCAAGTTCACTGCCTGCTGAGAGCCAGCGTGGGAGTAAACCCTGGCGAGGTCGAATCGCCCGGCCACACGCGGTTTGGCAAAACGGCCCAGTCTGGCAAAACGGCCCAGTCTGGCAGAATGGTTCTCTAAGGCAGCGGTTGCATGGCTCTCTAAGGCAGCGGTTGAATTGGGTACTGCCGCCCGAGCCATCCTATGGATACCGTATGCCCATATGCCCAAACTGTCAAGAAATGAACCGCGGCAAGCGACAGCCAAGCCTCATAATTGGTACATGCGGAATAGTTGTTTTCCGCAGAATTCAACGGGCCGATTTCCATCGGACCGCCTCCACCCCACACTGGTGGCGGCCAGTAAACCGCAAGGCAAAGACGTGACCACCATGCCCGTTAACGCGACTGGATTGGAAACCCGTACACGGTCGTGGCCACGTTCCCATCCCCTGCGGCGGGGGGCTTCGTCAAGCTGACCGGAACCACCGCAGTATCAGCCCGTACAACAACAGCCCGTGGATTGGACACCGTTGGCAGTTGTCGCTTGCTCGCAGACGGTGAGCTTGCCACTTGCCGGTCGGCAGGTGTCGCGGGACCGCGGCGAGAAATTCCCTTGGGGAGAGGGGGTGGTAAGTCCAGCTCATTTTCGGGCCTTCTCATCGGTTGAATCCGCTGAAGTTTGAAGTCCAATTTCGGCTGGTCTGTCGGTGCATTAAAGGGCAAAGCAGGAGGAGGATCCGAGCCAGCGTCACCTGGTGCAACTTTGCCAGGTACCAATCCGCCCCCGGCATCCGGTAGTCCCACATCGCCGGGTAATGTTGGTACTAGGGGTCTGGGAGGGGCACCCGGCAATACAGGCATCGCTGGGACTAATGGTAAGCTTGGTCCCACGTCTCCCTCAGTGGGAACCATTCCCTCGGTGTCAGCTTCCGCTTGTTTGGTGGGCGGCGGGGCTCGAAGGTCCTCATCCTTGGGCTCGGGCAAAATCACCGAAGGCAACTCATCTGGCAATTCGGGTTTGGGCGGCAAATCGGAGCGACCAGGAATCTCTGGCCGCAGATCATCGGGCCATTGTCGCCAACGCGTTCCATAGAAGCCCCAAGTCTCGCGTTTCGGATAGCAAACACCATCGATACAGCAGGGCCCAGGAGTGGGGTTGGCAATGGGTACGGCCGTCAATCCTCGACAGGAAAGGATGAAGAACACAGCCAATACGATGGCAATTAAAAAACTCCCCCTCATCTCTTGTTCCTTCATTCTTGGCCGTGGTTCGCACAAGTCGACAACACAGCAATCGCGTGTGATCCCATTAAAGAATGCCCGGCGACTCTGAGCTTTCTACATGTTTTGAATTGTTCAAATAGTACTTAGTTAAATTGACCCCGACCGAACCGACGAATCCTATTTGCCGTGGCCGTCCCCAGTGACACAAAGCCAAATATTCGCTCAAATGGCCGAGTTATTTTTGATACGTATGTATCGAAGGCCACCAAATTGTCCTGAGCAATGAACAGACGGTCGCCTGGCATCAATTGGTAGTTCGTGGCCGTTGACGCCCCACGACTGATGTCGACCCAACTGACTGGCAAGATCTGCTCGCAGCCAATACCGTTAGGTGCGGGACGGGCAATCCAGATCTTGCTCGATGATAATTGCGAAATACCACCAATTCTGGCAATCGCGTCGAGTACGGTTTCATTACCGGTAATGGGAGCTTCCTGCACGTTGTCGCCGAATCCGGCCCCTTGCGTCACGACATAGTATTTCTTGCTGTTATACGCCAGGACGTCAACAACCACTTTGGGATCTTCCAGGTAATTGGACAGTTGCATCTCGATCTCCTTGCGGGCTTGATCGACCGTCTTGCCAGAGACGTAGACCGACCCGTAGGTCCCCAAGTTCACACGCCCATCCGGTCCGACAAGGTGTTCACCCACGATCTGCTGAGCACCGGCTGAAAAACCCAAAGAAATGGATACTTCAACATGGTGAAACAACTGAGACAAGTGATCTTGAACAGCCGCCTCTGCTTCGTTGACGGTTAACCCAACCACTTTGACTTTGCCATAGGATGGTCCCAGATCGACAGCTCCCTCGGGATTGACCGAAAAGACATCCGCGATCGGCTGGTCAGGCAGGACCCCGATAGCACGCATCAGCAGGCCATCAAAAGGCTCGATCTTATGGGGTGGTTTGGGAACGACTTTGATGGCATTAATCATCAAGATATCGGGTGGCTCGATGACGTACGGAGGTAGCGAAACCATGTCGAGCTCGCGAGGCACATCGCTGCACACGGGAGGATCGGCTACCGTGGCTGGAAAAGGATCTCTTGGAGCAAGAAAGGCCGTGCAACCAGTGCTCGCAATAAATGTAAATACAAAACAGGCCGCACTGAGTTGTCGAAAGCTGCTCGTCATCGCAACCTCGCTCCCGTACTAAGGGATCTAATCCCGTGGTCAAATCGCTACAAGTTATCGCTGCCAAAGCCAAGTCGCTGCAGTGATACCGCCATAACCGTCAACGGTCATACATTCGTAGTAATCGGAAAAGCCTGCCCACAACTTTGGTCCAGCCGGAAATTTTCAGACCCAGACGCTAGCATGACGAATGGCAACACAACCGGCTTTACTGCTTTACCAAGCAGCAAACAGAATAGCCCGGCAGTGAGAAATATGGCCCCCCAGCGGGGAAAATGGTGCCGCAGCGGGCAGTCAGAGCTTTTGCGGGGTGAAAACGAATTTTTTCGGTTACAAGTCAGCTCCCACGATTTTCCCAAGTTAGGGGGTTCTACCATGAACCATGGTGGTTCGGATTGCGTACAGTGGCTAGCCCCCGCTATTTGAATCCAAATGGCGAAAACGGGCCTGGCCGGGGTCAATGCATGCCGAGGGGCATGAGACTCCCTTTTCAAATCGATGCCAGCGGGCTTGTGACCGGAACAACCACCAGGTTTGGAATGTGGTGCCAGATCGCTCGATAAATTGTCGCCAAAAAGGTGGGAGCAACATAAGCTTTAACAATTTGACAGTTGTTGAACGTCGGCTTATCCTCATGGTAGCTGAGATACTGCAATCAGGTTTCGGGTGGCCACTGTATGTATTGTCCAGTGCGGCCCAAGGTTAAAACGAGTGAGCCGATGGAGGATCGCTAGGTAGTTTCGACCGCCGCGAAAGGATTCGGGCATATTCAATTGTCCGTTCAGCGCTGTCCGGTAGACTTCGCTGTACTAGTTGCAGGAGAAGAACTTCAGGAATCTTTGATCCCGGTGATCCAGGTACAGAACTGTTACCGGTTACAGTTTGGATACCTTATCCCACACAAAGCGGCGCGCATTTTTGCAGCCTTAGCGAGCCAAGCGATCACAGGTATATGCTGAGTGGATCACCCACCTGCAATAAATACCCGTCCGAGAATCGCCTCGTAAAGACCAGCGTAGTGCAAACTGCCTTGGCTTGGTTTTGGTCCATCGCGAAACCGGCGGACCGGACACATCCAACAATCGCAAACTCAAGTTCTTTAATGACGTACATTCCGCCTTCGACACCTGAGACGAGACCGGCATGAGCCAGCCCAGCAACGTATCGATCCGCCCTGCCCAAATCAAGCATCCTGTTCTGGCAACCAAGTTTTCCTGGTCCGACCCTGATCAGCGAAACCCGGCAATCCTCTTGGGGATCCTCTGTTTGGCATTGGTCATCGCTTACTGGAACATGTTATCGTTCACAAGCGCTGCCTGGGCAGATCCGCTCTATTCCCACGGTTATCTTCTTCCGCTATTTGCCTTGGGAATCTTTTGGATTCGCAGGCAACCGTTTCAGTTGACACCTCCAAGCGAACGTTGGATTGGTGTTGGTATTTTGGTAGTGGCTTTACTCGTGCGGGTTTTTGCCGCCTTTATCGATATGGCACCCGTGGACCGTTTGAGTTTCATTGTGGCCATGTTCGGCATATTTCTGCTGGTTGGAGGTCTTCACTGCGTTCGCTGGGCCTGGCCAGGAATAGGGTTTTTGGTCTTTATGTTTCCATTACCCTCATTGCTGGAAGACTCATTGTTGATGCACTTGCAGCGGGTTGCGACGATTTGCAGTACCCTCGTCCTTCAAACACTTGGAATTGCTGCTTACCGCGCTGGAAACGTGATCACCCTTCCGGGTGTCGTAGAGAATTTGACGGTCGCTGAGGAGTGTAGCGGACTGCGGATGCTTACGATCTTTGGGGCTATGTCGGTTGCGATGATTTTCCTGATCGACCGTCCCTGGTGGGACAAGTTCATCGTTCTGTTGAGTGCCGTTCCGATTGCCGTGCTGTCGAATGTTGTACGAATTGTCCTGACCGCCCTGCTGTACCTGATCACCACCAATGAGCAAGCTCGGCAACTGGCCCACGACGTCAGTGGACTGCTCATGATGGTTTGGGGACTTGGCTTCCTTTGGATTGAATTCCAAATACTTTCCCGCCTGACGGTTCCCGAAGAGGCGGCCCATGTAAAACTAGCTGGTACGAAGCGCCAGACACCGATACCGGTCCGGTGAACTGCAAGCTGGCAGGCGGGCCAACGACGGAAACAAATTGCATTCACCAGCGGTAATCGGAACACCGCATGTTGATCCGAGTAAACAGAGGTTGCTTTATCGCAACAACGATTCACTGCCGAACATTTCAGCAATTGACACAACTACTTAAGGAGAAATGAGATCGGCATCATAATTTGTCGCCAGTTGGGAATTGGCTCACTAATTGCGGCGGTTGAACCGCGAGACAGGTCGGTCGCGAGCCGACAAATTCGCCTCGATAGACTTGAGAGAAGCAAGTCACCTGCCGGGCCAACTACGAAAAGAGAGATTGCTTCATGAGCCACTCCAACGACGATCATCCACACGTCCCCAATACCCCTCCGGTCACGATTGGCGGCCCTAACCCTGGCGACGCCTTAATCCCAGGAGGAACGGGTTTTCCTCCCAGCACCACGAACGTTTTCACACCTGGAGGACCTCGTTCACCAGAAGTTGTCAGCGGTGGCATGGATCGCAGCTGGTTCTACCATTCCCTGCGGCGTCGATGGCTGTTGGTGCTTGGCATGGGGTTAGTTCTCAGCGTTGGTACTGCCGGTCTGTTGTGGTGGCTGTTTCCAGAGTCTGCTTCGGCCGTTGCTTTGTTTCAGGTTTCCAGTGAAGAGCAGTCGCTGGCGTTTTCTGGAATTTCAAATGAAACGCGGCAGTTCGAGATTCTGCAAAAGACGCAGCTCGCCCTTCTGAAAAGTTACTTTGTTTTACAAGATGCTGTCCGCAATCCTAAAGTTGCAACCTTGAGCACCATTGCCAGCGAACCAGATCCCATCCAATGGCTTGATGACGAGCTCTCTGTCACATTCCCACAGGAAAGTGAAATTTTGAGGATCGCTATCACCGGTAGTGAGGATCCAATAGAGTTGCAGCAAATCGTCGACGCAGTTGCCCAAGCCTATCAAGACCGAGTGATCTATGCAGCCCGCACTAAGAAATTAAGCACGCGCGAAGTATTGGCGCGAAGCCTGGGCGATCTGCAGAGTGAAATCCGCCGGAAAATGGAAGACTTCCAAGATCTGGCCAAGGAACTGGGAACCTCCTCGGAGGAGTTTGGAACCGACGCCGAGTCGAGGCTCTTGCTCGCCGATATCACCGAGCAATCCAAAGCGATGACCCTGCTGCGGCAGCAACTCATAGCAGCGCAAACCGAATTTGAGATCATGCAGCGTCAGCTGAAGGATCCGGGTGTGCTGGAAGCCCAGATCGACGCGAATCTCGCGGCGGATCCACAGGTTTCCATGATGCAAAATCAACTGATGTATATCGATATGCAACTTCAGGATTTGCAATCAAGGGCGCGGCGGTCTTCACCGGCACTTCAGCGACTGTCGCGGGAAAAACAGAGCCTCCAGCAGCGGATAGCCCAGTACCGGTCGCTGGCAAAACAGCAAGCTGCAACTTCCCAGCAAAGCAGTCCAAACCTCATGTTGCGTCAACTTACCAGCGAATACCGCATTCGCTCGACGATGCTCCTTCGAGAGATGGAAAACCTCAAGCTTCAAGTGGAGGCCAACAAAGAAACCTTACTCGCCAAGGGCGAGAAATCGCTCGAACTGACGGTTCGCGACGCCGAACTGGAACAGCTCAAGGAAATTGCCCACGACATGGCATTGAAGATCGAAAGTTGGGACGTCGAAATGAATGCTCCCCAGCGAATTTTCCAAATCCAGCAAGCTCAAATTACACCAGGTATTAACACCGTCGAACGGTATCTGATTGCGGGGTTTGGTGGCGTCGCGGCCTTTGCCCTGACCTGCCTCGGGATCGCCTATCTTGAGTTCCGTAATCGCCGCCTGAACGGCCCAGGACAAGTCGACGAAGGGCTCGGGATTCGCGTTGTCGGCACCTTGCCGGCACTCTCTTCACGACGGCTGCTCGACCCGAACCACCCTCTGGTCGCCCAACTGACCGAGTCGATCGATGGCGTGCGGACCCTGTTGGTGCACGATTCGACTTCCAAGCAGCGCCAAGTCGTCCTGGTCACCAGTGCCATGACGCTCGAAGGTCGAACCACTGTGGCCAGTCAACTCGCGGCAAGCCTGGCCCGAGCTGGGCGAAGAACTCTGCTAGTCGATGGCGACCTCCGCCGACCTGCATTACACGCCTTGTTCGACGTACCGCTTGAGGATGGTTTGTGCGAAGTCTTACGTGCGGAGGCCAATGTGGCCGACGTCATCAGGCCATCCCATGCCGAAGGCCTCTGGCTACTTACAGCTGGCTATTGCGATGTCGACTCGGTTCAAGCATTGGCAACAGAACAATTGCAACCAGTCTTCGAGAAACTCCGATCTGATTACGACTTCATTATCATTGATGGTCCACCTATACTCGGCCTGAGCGACTCGCTTCTATTCGGTCAGTATTGCGATGGCGCACTCCTGTCGGTTCTCCGCGACCACAGTGAAGTGCCCAAAATCTACCAGGCAGCCGAACTGCTCCGGGGCGTTGGCATCCACCTGCTAGGTGCCGTTGTGAACGGTGTCACGACCAGTGTGGATCGCCGAATCACCCAATTGCGATTGGCCCCCCCGAAAGCAGAGCGCGAACAATTGCAAGCAACCTGATCTGAGTCTTGATCACCAGTCACCTTAGCGGCCTGTTGGCAAGTTGCCAGCAGGTCGCTTTTTTACGAGCCAATGCAATTCCCTCTATGGCTGTTGCAGGCAGACCCAGGTCACCCCAATCACCACGGCTGCCAGCACACACCACAGAACCCACATCCGAGGGTTAGCTTGCGAAGGCTGCAAACGGACCTGAACAGGAAGTAATTGAGCCGTGATTTCCTGGGTGGTTTCCCCAAATTCCTCCCACATGTGGTGTCGCAGGATTCCCTGCACGGCCCGCGCACTGAAAGGCCGATCACCGGAATCCTTCGATAGCATGCTGAAGATCAACTCTTCAAGCCATTCGGGACATTCCACTCCCTGCGTCCGCAACTCAAGCGGCTCAGCATGCAAATGCTGATCCCATATCTGAGCGAAATTGGCGCCCGCAAACGGACGGTGCCCCGTGAGCATCTCGTACATAACACAACCGAGTGAATAGAGATCGGACTTGCCGGAAACCGTGCCATCCGCCCGAATCTGCTCCGGCGACATATAGGCATAAGTTCCGACTGTCATCCCCTGGTCCGTAATGTCCGCGTCGTTGGTATCGAAAGCGATTCCGAAGTCCCCAAGCACCAAACTGCCATCTTTCTCGAAAAACAGATTGCTGGGCTTCAAATCGCGATGAATGATTCCGTGATTATGGGCATGCTGTAGCGCCCCAGCGATCTGAGCTGACAAAACCACGACTTGCTTCCGGGACAACCGACCGTGCTGGACCAAACCGTCCTTGAGGGTTCCATGGTCCAATAGCTGCATCGCGTAGTAGTACTGGCCGTCGAGAATTCCGCCACCGTAATGCCTCATGATGTTCGGGTGGTTGAGCCGCTCCAAGATATGGACTTCGCGTTCAAATCGCTCGACAATCTTGGCGTCGCCCGATACAGAAGGATGCAGCAACTTGATCGCTACGGGCCCATCCAGATCGGGACTCTCAGCGAGGTAGACCACACCCACCCTACCCATGCCAAGGCGGTCCCCTAACCGAAAGGTAGCTTTGCTCGGCAAAAAGCGGAGCTTACGAGATACCATCGATGGCCCACGAAGAGATCCTTGGGAATTGCGTCTTCCCACGCGCCATGTGTAAATCCTACACCCAAACATTATGTGTAAATCCTACACCCAAACATCTTGATACAATCAGCGAGCCACTGCAAGTGATCGCCATGGTTGGACGGCTCCGCCGCGGCCATGTTCCAGCAACGAAATCGACCTCAAGACGGCATCCCAGAACCAGAGTTTTTTTGCCACAAATGCCATTTGGGTCGTTTTCAACTCGCCTTGGTTCGGCTAGGATTGCATGTTCTGAGGCGGTCACCAGAGCAGGTCTATGTCTTGCTGTGGATGGCCGTTTTCCATCCCTACGTTTGGTTTTACACCCCCGCGTCAGGCGGTTTTAATGCCCGCCTCGCAGTTGGGGACTGCGTATATTGAGCTACGTCTATTGAGCAATGACCCTGTTGAGCAATGATGACCGGTCTGCCCAGCGTTCGCACGCAGAAACTGGTCCGTCACTTTTTTCCCGTTTGGTTTCGAAAGGACAATTGAAATGACATCGACTCCTCAAGAAGTCCTGGCCCTCTGTCGCGAAAAAGACATCAAGGCCGTGGATATTCGTTTCATGGACTTCCCGGGCATTTGGCAGCACTTCACCATTCCCGTTAGCCAACTCGACGAAGATGTTTTTGAAGCCGGGCTCGGTTTTGACGGATCCAGCATTCGAGGCTGGCAAGCCATCAATGAAAGCGACATGATCCTCCTACCCGTGCCAGAAACCGCTTTCATCGATCCGTTTACCAAACTGTCGACGTTGGCCATTATCGCCAACATTCAGGATCCAATCACGCGGGAAGACTACACGCGAGACCCTCGTAACGTTGCCCGCAAGGCGGTCAATTATCTGAAAAGCACCGGTGTGGCTGACACAGTTTACATTGGCCCCGAAGCTGAGTTCTTCATCTTCGATGATATTCGCTTCGATCAAACACCCAATGAAGCCTACTTTCATATCGACAGTATCGAAGGCGAGTGGAACCGCGGCACCGATTCCAGAGCCAGGGGAGAAGGGCCGAACCTCGGTCACAAGCTCCGGCACAAAGAAGGCTACTTCCCAGTACCACCAGCCGACCAGATGATGGACATCCGCAACGAGATGATGCAGACGATGATTGACATCGGGCTGGAGGTTGAATGTCAGCATCACGAGGTCGGTACAGCCGGGCAGTCCGAAATCGACCTCAAGTTCGATGAGCTTGTCAAGATGGGCGACTGGCTTTGCATGTACAAGTACGTCATCAAGAATGTTGCTGCCCGTCACGGCAAAACCGTGACGTTCATGCCCAAGCCGATCTTCAGTGACAATGGCTCTGGCATGCACACCCATATCTCCCTCTGGAAAGACGGGAATCCACTCTTTGCCGGCAGCGGATATGCCGGCCTTAGCGACGAGGCGCTGTTTGGCATTGGCGGCATCCTCAAACATGCACCAGCCCTGCTCGCCTTCACCAATCCGACAACCAATAGCTACAAGCGATTGGTGCCGGGTTATGAAGCGCCCGTCAATTTGGCTTACTCGCAGCGGAACCGATCGGCCTCCTGTCGAATTCCGATGTACAGCCCCAGCCCCAAGGCCAAGCGGATTGAATTCCGCTGCCCTGACCCCAGTTGCAACCCCTACCTGGCGTTCTCAGCCTTGATGATGGCCACTCTGGATGGTATCCAGAACAAGATTCATCCGGGAGAACCACTTGATAAGGATATCTACGACCTGGCTCCCGAGGAGTTAGCCGAGGTACCCAAAACCCCAGGTTCTCTTGACGACTCGCTCGCCGCGCTGGCCAAGGACCACGAGTTCCTGTTGCGTGGTGACGTGTTTACCGGAGATGTGATCAATACCTGGATTTCGTACAAAATGGAAAATGAGGTTGAAGCCCTGGCTCTGCGACCCCATCCGTACGAATTCTGCATGTATTACGACATTTAAGAAGCGCCGCGGTATTCAAGCCCGCGGTTTTTGTCGCCATGTTGTCGGCTGCCAAACGGCCCCTGACGGGGGATAGTTTGCGTGGTGGCTGAAATCGAGATCGCAAAACTTGCGGGCCGCCGCCTGGGCGGCACAATGCTTCAGGTCCCCTGCTTATGGCGGAGAACTTGAGCCATTGCGCTGAGCCTGATGCGACGCATTCACGAGATGATCTGGTCTACGACGCGGCCATACACATCGGTGAGGCGAAAATCTCGACCTGCATACCGGTAGGTGAGCCGCTCATAGTCCAGACCCAGCAGGTGGAGAATCGTTGCCTGAAGATCGTGGATGTGCACCTTGCCTTCGATGACACGGTAACCAAGGTCGTCCGTATCGCCGTAAGCCAAACCGCCTTTCACTCCGCCACCAGCCATCCAAGCTGAAAAGCCTTGAGGACTGTGTCCGCGACCATAGGTCTCCGGGGAATCTTTGCCGAGCGAAAGATCCTGATCAAATGGGGTTCGGCCGAATTCGCCGGTGCACAGGACGAGCGTATCTTCCAGCAGACCACGCTGGTGAAGGTCTTCGAGCAGACCAGCGATCGGTTTGTCGTGTTTTGCACACTCCACTGGAAGGGATGTTTCGATGCCTGTGTGATGGTCCCAGGAGCCGGTCCAGATCTAAACGAACCGCACACCCGCTTCGGAAAGACGGCGGGCGACAAGCATCTTGCGCCCAACTTCGTCGGTTGGCTGCTCACCAATCCCGTACAGCCGTTGCGTTGCCTCCGTTTCCTGGGAGATGTCCACAAGGTCGCCCGTTTCGGCTTGCATGCGAAAAGCTAATTCGTAGGACTCGATCAACCCTTCGATGCCAGGGTCCACGACAGCGCGGTCCAGATGCCGATGATTGAGCCTCTTCAGCAGCTCCATTTGCCTCGACTGTTGCCCAGCGTTCAGTTGGTCGTTCTTGAGGTGGCGAATCGTAAATTCTTTTTCACCTTCCAGCATCGTGCCTTGATGAATCACCGGCAAATACGCATTCTGGCAGGTGAACGTGCGGCCGGTGATGGAGACAAACGAGGGGAAGTTGCGATTCTCCGTGCCCAGTCCGTACGAAATCCACGAGCCCACGGAGGGCTGGACCAGGAACGGTGAGCCAGTGAACAGCTGTTGCTGCGCAGGTGTATGGGCCGGATTGTCTGCCACCATGCCGTTGAGAATGGTCAGGCGATCGATTTGCTGAGACAAATGGGGCAGCAACTCGCTCATCCAGATCCCAGACTCGCCGACACGGCGAAATTTCGAGATCGGCCGGAGAAGCTTCGTCGATTCGAATCCTTCGGTTACGAACTCGTTACTATGGGCGATGCTTTTGGGCGGAAGCTCTCCATGTCGCTTGGCCAGCTCAGGCTTGTGCTAAAAAAGATCAACCTGAGAGGCACCGCCGTTAAGGAAGATGAAGATGACCCGTTTAGCGCGCGGGTGGAAGTGCGGTGGCCGCGCCGCCAGTGGACCTGTCGCTGAACGTCCGGCGGCCGCATTTTCCTGGAGCAAAGCAGACAATGCCAGCATGCCGAAGCCGCAGCTCGAAGACCGCAGCATTTCGCGACGCGACCACGGCATCGATTCGAGTTGGCCGCAGGGAAACATGCACGTGTTCTTCATTTGGTTTCACCACTTGCGTTATTCAATTAATCATATCATTAGAAACTCGGTCGAGATCAAGATGGCGTGGCACCATTGGACGAAAGCGAATCGGTGCGAATCATCTTCGTCCTCATCATCGCCGTCGTCATTGTCGCCGTACTCCGCCGCAAAGGTTCTCACAAAGTCCAACCCGTGCTGGATTTCTTCAGGACTGGCCGGTCGCCCGAACGCGGCGAGGTAGATGCGATTGACTCGGTCCCCTTCGGCCTGGGCTTCCCAGGCCAGCAGCCGCTCGGAAAGTCTCTTGGCTTGCTTTTGAATAAAAGGTGAGTTCATCAGGAACAGCGACTGCGTCGGCACCGTGCTCGTTTGGCGGGCACCCGTTACCTCGTTGGGAGAGGGAAAATCGAATGGCAGTAGTGGATCCAGTTCTTTGAACTTGGCGCTCGTGCGAGGTATGGGCAGGTAAATGCTACGGCGCCGCGCCATCTCCTCACGCACCATAATGGGTAAATCTATCCGTTCGTACTGTTCAATTGGACTATCCACCCACACGGCAGGTGGCAACGTCGAGCCGCCGACGACGGTACTCAAATCGCCACTGATTTTCAGAACCGAGTCGCGAATGGCAATCCCATCAAGACGTCGGGGACGGCGTCGCCATAGCAGCCGGTTGTCCGGGTCCACCGACCAACCGTTGGGGTTGTAGTCACTGGATAACCGATAGGTGCGACTGACTACAATTTCACGGATAAGCGGTTTGATCCGCCACCCGCCTGCGACCAAACGGCTCGCAAGGTAGTCGAGCAACTCCGGATGACTCGGACGTTCACCCCGTTGGCCAAAGTTGTCCACGGTACGCACAATTCCGGTGCCGAACAGATGGTACCAGAGGCGGTTAACAAACACGCGGGGTACGATCGGATTGTCGTGGTGTACGAGCCACCGGGCTAACTGCAAGCGTCCGCTCGCCATGCTGGGAATCTCTGGGACTGACCCGAAGGCGAGCACACGCGGTACACCGCGGGGAACTTCCTCGCCCAACTGAGTTGCGATGCCGCGGATGTTGATCCTTGCGTTAGCCGGCCGAGTAGGCTCGGATGCTGCCAGAACGGTCGGAGGCCGGGGAGCGTTCGCTTTGACAAGGTTGACCAGGTCTTTTTCCAGCTTCGACACTTCCTGGTTCAACTCGTCAATTTCCTTCTGAAGTTCCGCGCTGCTTTTCGCCTTGTTATCTTTCGTGTCCGCCAACGCCTTTTTCTCCGCTTCGACCCGCGTGCATTCGTCTTTCTTCGCGTCGATCTCGGTTTCCAACTCCAAAACACGCTGCTGATGAATCACCAGCCGCTGCTCTCGCTCAGCGCGTTGCTCGACTGTTTCCGGAATCGGTTTCCGCAGCCAATCGCTGAAAACGCCAGACGCCCCGAGAAATCCGTTGATCACTTGAACGTTGTGCAAGATTCCCGCCAAAGCGTAGTAGTCCGTTTGTGCGATCGGATCAAACTTGTGATTGTGGCAGCGGGCACATCCCAGTGTGAGTCCTAAGAATACACGTCCCACTTTGTCGACTTGATTGTCGACAATGTCCATCCGCAGTTGCTCTTTGAACTGATTGACCAGGTTGATCGGGCCTTGGGTGAGAAACTGAGTCGCCACAATCTGTTCGGCACGCTGGGCATCACTCTGGTGGGGCAACAGGTCGCCAGCGATCTGCTCCATTACAAAACGGTCCAGCGGCTTGTCGTCGTTCAACGCTCGAATCACATAGTCGCGATATCGCCATGCTCCCCGATTCGGAAAGATCGTTTCGAGGCCCACCGAATCTGCGTATTGGGCCAGGTCCAGCCAATGTTTCCCCCAACGCTCGCCGAAGTGAGGCGAGGCGAGCAGGCGGTCGACTACTTTCTCGTAGGCGTCGGGCGAGTCATCAGCGACCAGCGCGACGACCTCCTCAGGCTCCGGCGGTAGACCGATCAGGTCGAGGTAAACACGACGAATCAGACTGTACTTACCCGCGAGCGAATTCGGTTCCAACCCGTTTTCCTGGAGTTTGGCAAACACGAAGCGGTCGATCGCGCTTCGTGACCAGGGTCCCGATTTGGGAAGCCCAGCTTTTGTGTTGCGTCCACCTTTCAGCGGTTGAAAGAGCCAGAAGTCTCGTCCGGCCTCGAACTCGATACCGGATTTTTCGGTCAGCGGCTCATCGTCGTCGCGCGGATCGGGTGCACCCATGTCAATCCACTTCACGAAATCCGCAATGACCTGATCGGGCAACTTCCCGTCGGGAGGCATTTCGAAGTCTTCATGTCGCAGCGCGGAGATCAGCAGACTCTTTTCAATTCTGCTCGGAACCACGGCCTTTCCTGTCTCACCGCCACGACGGATCCCGTCGCGCGAATCGAGCCTGAGTCCGCCCTTCAATTCCTTCGTCTCGCTCGAATGGCACTGGTAACAATGTTCGATGAGAACTGGTCGGATCCGTTTTTCAAAGAACTCCGAGCCAGCCTGGGTAGCCAGGCCGGTGGGGTCCGTGTCGTCGCTAAACAGCCGAGGTCCGAACGCAGGCGACATCAGCACACCAATCGCGACAAGGAGAACGGAATGCATTCTGTTTACTGGGCACATGCGCGAACCGAATGAATCCCGTTCTACAAGATGAAGGGCTCGCATCATCGGTCGAAGCCTTGGATGTGACCTGCGTTGCATGACTCTGTTCGAGAACAATGCGCTCATGACGGCCCGCTCATGACGGCTAAGCAAAATGGTCTCGTTGAGGATTTTTCCGTGAACGTCGGTGATGGTGATTATACCCTCCCGAGACGTGTTTACCACAACCCAGGGCATGGCGAAGCCGGTTGTTGTGGAGAGCGTGCCAAATACGATCGAGCCCGTGAAAAAGCCTTCTGGAAGCTTGGCGGTCACGTTTAAAACGGGGCCACAAGAACCTGTTTCCAGGACATCGCACCCCCGACTGAGGGCTTACCACAGGCCGTGGCAGGACCGTGCGTGTGCAGGCTCTTATTTAGACATCGCTCTACCTGCCGTTGGGCGAGCCGGCGGTTACTCGCGGGTTATTGGGAAAAACCTTATCATGTTGAAACTATGGGCTGATTTGACACTGCATTCTCCTGCTACGCCCCCTTGGGCGCAGAGGAGATAAGACGACACCCGGTTGCGCGGAAAGGCTTCTTCTGAAGGAACTGGAGGCAGGACCGTAGACAAACCCCCATGAGGACCAAACCCTCCATGAGCAGCAGTTACAAGGCAGTCTATCAAAGCGCGCTCGAGGATCCGGAAGCTTTCTGGGCAGCGGCTGCCGAGGACGTGCACTGGTTCCGCCGATGGGACCGGGTACTGGATGATTCCAACGCGCCGTTCTACCGCTGGTTTACCGGCGCCGAGACCAATAGCTGTTACAACGCGCTGGACCTTCATGTCGACCAGGGACGCGGCGAACAGCCCGCCCTCATCTATGACAGTCCGGTTACCGCGACACAGCAAACATTTACCTACGCGGCGCTGCGCGACCAGACAGCCCGCTTTGCCGGCGTGCTGGCGAACCTTGGCGTGGTCAAGGGTGACCGCGTGATCATCTACATGCCGATGGTGCCAGAAACGGTCATCGCCATGCTCGCCTGCGCACGGCTCGGCGCGATCCACTCGGTTGTGTTTGGTGGGTTCGCTGCCCATGAATTGGCGGTGAGAATCGACGATGCAGAACCCAAGGTGATCGTCTCTGCCTCCTGCGGGGTCGAGGTAAACCGGCTCGTGGAATACAAGCCGCTGCTGGATGAAGCGATCAAACTCGCCAGTCACACGCTGTCGCACTGTGTCATCTTCCAGCGGCCGCAGGTGGCGGCAGCGATCGAGAGCGGGCGCGACCACGACTGGCTTGACCTGATGGCGGCAGCGGAACCCCATGACTGCGTACCTGTGGCGGCAACCGATCCACTTTACATTCTCTACACCTCGGGTACGACGGGACAGCCCAAGGGCGTGCTCCGCGACAACGGCGGCCATCTCGTGGCACTCAAGTGGTCAATGAGAAATATCTATGGTGTCGAACCGGGAGACGTGTACTGGGCGGCATCCGACGTCGGCTGGGTGGTTGGTCATTCCTACATCGTCTATGGACCGCTGTTCAACGGCAGTACGTCGATCCTGTACGAGGGGAAACCGGTCGGGACGCCAGATCCCGGTGCGTTCTGGCGGGTGATCTCCGAACACGGGGTCAAGGTACTGTTTACCGCGCCGACCGCTTTTCGTGTGATCAAGAAGGAAGACCCCGCTGGGTCCCATCTTCAACGCTACGACATGAGCCGGTTCGAATGCCTGTTCCTGGCCGGAGAGCGAACCGACCCGGATACGCTGCATTGGGCCGAGGACAAACTCGGTGTTCCCGTAATCGACCACTGGTGGCAGACGGAGACGGGCTGGAGTATTGCCGTGAACTGCCGTGGTTTCGGCTTGGAGCCGGTCAAGAAAGGCTCCGTTACTCACCCTGCACCCGGCTGGGACCTGCGCGTGCTGAAAGAGAATGGCGAGGAGGCGGCAGCGGGGGAGATCGGTGCACTGATGGTGCGGCTGCCATTGCCGCCGGGCGCCTTTCCTACCTTGTGGAATGCGCCGGAGCACTTCGTCGAGTCCTATCTCAGCCAGTTCGACGGCTACTACAGCACCGCCGATGCCGGCGTCATCGATGAAGATGGTTATGTGTACGTGATGTCGCGCACTGACGACATTATCAACGTCGCCGGCCACCGCCTCTCCACCGGTGCGATGGAGGAGGTGCTGGCCCACCACCCGGACGTGGCCGAATGTGCCGTCGTCGGTGTTGCCGATGTTTTGAAGGGGCAGATCCCGCTGGGTATGTTGGTACTCAATACCGGCTGCGATCGCGCGGAAGCCGACATCGTTAGCGAGGTCGTGCAGATGGTCCGCAATCGGATCGGGCCGGTGGCCGCGTTCAAGCAGGCGCTGGTCGTGGCCCGGTTACCCAAGACCCGCTCGGGAAAGATTCTGCGCGGCACGATGCGTCGGATCGCCGATGGCGAAGAATGGACCATGCCGGCAACGATCGAAGACTCGGCGACACTCGACGAGATCGGCGATGCGCTCGCGAATGTGGGTTACCCGGCCTGAGGGACTTTGCAGGAGCCCAGTACGATGACGGGTTCACGACGCGCGACCCATCCACATGATCCCTTTTTCCGCACTGGGCACCAAGAAAGGGGGGGAAGGGTGGCGAGCTGTTTTAGGATGCGTAAGGCTTGACCTCTTCGCCCCCGGCACAACTGCCCAATTCCTGCATGATGAAATTGGCGACCTGGCGTTGTCGTGACGTTTCCTGCCGTCCTCGTCCACTCGGTTATAAATTGCCCTTTCAATCGCTGACGAACCAGCGGATGGCATGCCGCCGCGCATCCCGCCGAAACTTTAGTGTGTACGGATCGCACAACCAGCGAGCCACGTGGCCGTCGGTCCGCGGCATCAGCCAACCGAAATTCCAGCCTCGGCTGGAATAACCGAGCGGGATCGACGGCGTCGTACGGACGACCGGATCGGCCGAACCGATGAACAACCGCTCTTCGGTGTAGTAGTAACAAGCTCCGAGGTGGATGAAGACTTCATGGTCCACCGCTGCGGTCGAGTCAGCCAACAGGTCGTCACACAGACCACGAACGGCGATCTTGACTTCTGCACCAGATTCAAATGCCTCTGTCAGGTTGCTGATGCTACCCGAGGTTACGTTTCCCTCGGTATCGTGCGCCAGCACCTCGGTCCAGTTTGGGCGGATCATGTAGCAAAAATACTCGAAGTCGTAAATGAAATTACTGCTGGGCGCGTTCGTCTGGGCATCGAAGTTTGCGAGCTCATGGTACTTTGGCATTGCATCGTGGTCCTCCGGCGGCGAAATTCCAGGTTCTCCCGTGGCAGGACGGTCATCCAGGAACGGTCGAGCGACGGCCTGGTTCCCATCCTGGTTGTAGAGGAAAATGACATCGACTCGCGAGGACCAAACCGGTCGGGCAACTGGATCGGGACCCGTAGATTTTCGATGCCAGCCACCCGGCGATCCTCAAGCAAGTATGCAATCCGAAAATCCATCACCTCGCGGACCAAGTGATGGCTCTTGGACGTGGGATCAACATGCTCGTTGTGCCGGAAAGCGGTGCCCACTCGCAGGACGGCGTTGGCCAGGAGAGTCGCATCGCCCGATTTCAGCTTGCGTTGCAAGTCGAGTTTCAGCACAGTTTGCCAGCTTGTCATCGAGAGTTTTCAGTTCGGTACGGTGTTGTTGCTGATGCGGTGTTGTATGGGTGTAAATGTGGGAACACTGTGCTACATTCAACCGGAGTTGAATTAGTATAGTCGGCTGGCATACTTGTGACAGTTGATGGTAGATTTTTGCGACAAGAGCCATTCTCAATTGAACAGAGTCATTAACGCCACGACCCACGGATACCCCACATGAGCGACCGGTTACAAGGTCTGCAGACGGTCGATTGGATTTGTATTGGCATCTACGCATGCGCCACGATCGGGATTGGTTGGTATTTCGGTCGCCGGCAGCGTTCAACGAAGGAATATTTCGTTGGTCGGGGAAATATGAACCCGGTCCTGATCGGGATTTCGTTGTTCGTGACACTGCTGAGTACGATTTCATACTTGTCCAAGCCGGGCGAAGCTTTGGGGAAAGGGCCGGTCCTGATGACCAGCCTCCTGATTTTCCCATTTGTCTTTTGGGTGGTGGGCTACGGTCTGCTGCCCGTGTACATGCGCCAGCGTGTCACCAGTGCCTACGAATTGCTTGAATCGCGGCTGGGGCTGGGTGCCCGGCTGCTAGGCGCGTTAATGTTCATTGCGTTACGGCTGGTCTGGATGTCACTGCTGGTGTACCTGGCGGCCAAAGCGATGACCGTCATGATGGGCATCGGCGACGAATGGATTCCCATTGTTGTCTTGATCACCGGGTTTGTCGCTGTGATCTACACATCCGTCGGAGGTTTGCAGGCCGTCGTTGTCACCGACTTGCTACAGTTCCTGCTGCTATTGGGTGGGGCACTGCTGGTCATCGCCATGATCACGTTCGAGATGGGAGGCTTTAGCTGGTTTCCTACAGCGTGGCACCCGCTATGGGATACGCAACCGATTATCAGTTTCGATCCCCGTACGCGAGTTTCTGTCGTCGGGACGCTGTTTATGATGGCGACATGGATGATTTGCACCGCGGGGGGTGACCAGACTTCGATACAACGGTTCATGGCAACCCGGGATACGACCAGCGCCCGTCGCGCGTACGCAATCCAATTGATTTCCTCGACGATCGTTACCATCGTACTCGGAATGGTAGGATTCGCACTGCTCGGTTATTTCGAAGCTCGTCCTGACCAACTGCCAACCGGGATGAATTTGTACAAAGACGCGGATCACATTTTCCCTTGGTACATCGCACATCGATTACCTGTGGGAATTGCGGGATTGGTGGTTTCGGCGATGTTTGCCGCGGCGATGTCCAGTATTGACTCGGGTGTGAATTCAATTACGGCGGTCGTGATGACCGACTTCCTCGACCGCTTTGGAAGGCAACCCCGCACGGAGCGCGGGCACGTACTGGCGGCAAAACTCCTGGCCTTTACCATCGGGGCGATCGTGGTTATGGGCAGCTCGTTCATGGGAGTGATTCCCGGCAACATTACGGCGGTGACGAACAAGACCGTCAACCTGCTCACCGCTCCCATATTTGGCCTTTTCTTCTTCGCGATGTTTATCCCCTTTGCAAGACCCGTTGCGGTTTGGATTGGCGCCTTCCTGGGTACCATGACCGCGGCAGTCATCGCATTTTCAGGCCTGCTGGTCACTTGGTTAGACCTGCAATGGGGCATCAAGGCCGAGACGTTTGGTGTTTCTTTGCAGGAAAAGGTCGACAAGGTAACCGGAGAGATTTCCCTGCTCGCCCCCGATCCAATCAGCTTTCAATGGATTGGCACAGCCTCGCTGCTGGTGAATGTGGTTGTGGGAATTGGCTTGAGCTGGATACTCTCACGCACGAAAACGTCCAGTCGTGCGGGAGAATCTGCCGGCCCATGATGGGAAGTCACGGTTGGCAATTTCGTGATCGGACGGAAACGACACGATTGGTGAGCGTAATGTCAGGAGTTGAGGCTTGCTCCGTAGACAACTGATTCATTGCCACAGACACGCAGCTGAATAAACTTGCCACGAAACTTCGTTGAGGTCAGATTTCGTTTTCCAGCGGACCGTCTGTGTGTCGGAATCTCTTTCGATCGCGAGGCAGTCGTCCTTGCGGTAGCCGTTGTGGACACCCTGGTAGGACACTGGCGAGGATCGCATGAGCTTAGAACGCATTGATTCATTGGCACTGGTGACACCATAGGTGTACCATTATTGATGTACCGTGCAGGGATGTGATACCAGCTCATCAAAAAGGAACTGCCACCATTCTGACCATCCCGCGGGTGGACTCACTGCCGTGGGCGATCGGTCAGCCCTATCAAACCAGCGTATTTCCCGTTTCGGAAAAGAGACGTTATGGAATCAATTCACAAACAAGTCATCGATCGAAGAACCTTTGTCACGAATATGGCGTTGGTGGCACCCTCTATCGCAGGAGGTCTGACCATGGTGGCCAGCAAGAGTGCCGTAGCGCAACCACCTGAGCAAGAAGCCGCTGCAAACCTTCGGACCGTGCAGGCCACCGAGCGCCGAAACATTGTCGTCCACCGTGATCCTTTCGCTTATTGCTCACACGCATCGATGGCTCGGCTTTCAAATGGTGACTGGATCGTCGCCTTCAACGAGTGTCAGATGCGCAAGCCTTATACACACCCGCCTCAAGATCCTCACTTCCATAATCTACTCACAAGGTCCACCGACAACGGGCAGACTTGGAGTACACCCCAGGCTATTCCCGGCTGGGAATGGTACGGAGTCGAGTGTCCTGGAGTGGCAGAGCTTGGTGACGGTACCGTCGTTCTCAACCAGTGGCAATTTCTGTGGTACCCGCTTGACGTCGGCCGTAGAATGGCTGCCGAGGGGAAGGAGATCATGGTCAACACGGGTGACGGATTCAGGGTGGCTGGTCCAGACACGAACTGGTCTGAAAGTCGCTACCCTTGGACCCGGGCTAACGGTGGATGTTACGTTCACCTGAGCAGCGACGGCGGTCGCACGTGGGATCGGACGGTCAAAATCAACACGGCTCCGTATGTCGGGGGTTACACACCGCGTGGGGTCGTGCAACTTGAAGACGGGACCGTACTCATGTGCACAGCCGACCATCCTCTCAATCAAAACGCCTTCGCCGTACACTCAAGGAACGGCGGCAAAAGCTGGCAGAAGCCAGTTTTTATCGGTCGCAAGGGGGGCGAGGACTTTTCCGAACCCACGGCAATCGCCCTGCCTGGCAACAAGGTCTTCACACTAATACGGAACGACGATACGGGCTACTTGCAGAAGATAGAATCGAGCGACGGCGGACAAACCTGGGGACCGGTACGCCCAACCCCGATCTGGGGATGCCCAGCCCACCTTCTGCGCCTTTCTGACGGACGGCTCCTGGCGACCTACGGACACCGCCGACCACCCTTCAGTATTCGCGCCTGCGTGAGCGACGACCTGGGGAAGACATGGCACTACGATCGCGAGATCGTGATCTGTGACGTGCCGACTGGCAATCTCGGTTACCCGGTGACGATCGAGTATGGCCCTGCCAAGCTGTTCACGATTTATTACGCCGAAGATGGGTCGTCGGTAACTTGCATCCAGGGCTCTTACTGGCGGGCCCCAAGCTGAGAGGGCCACCCGTTCTTGTCGAACACTGCTATGCGACTTGAGCCACCAACGGTAATCCTTTGGACCCGGGAACACGGGCAGCTGGGGCGAACATGGCGACGTCCCTGCTACTTGCCTATCTTCCGCAGGCCTGACCGGTTCAAGAGTGGAGCGGAAGGGAGTCGAACCCTCGACCTCTGCATTGCGAACGCAGCGCTCTCCCAACTGAGCTACCGCCCCAAAATAGATGGGCAACCAACATAAATCCTGCGTGTGCCGATTCTACGACTCGCCCCCACAACTGTCTAGCGGTGCCGCAGTGTGCCCAAGCGAATCGAAACAGAGAAGAAGCAGACTCGCCTGACAAAGATTGGAAATCCCGAAACCGATCCTACCTGGGTGACCGCCACTTTTCACCAAGCATCGGCCTGAGTTCTTCGAAAAAGTCGTGGACGTCGTTAAATTGTCGGTAAACGCTCGCAAACCGGACAAAGGCGACCTCATCCAGGTCACGTAGATGCTCCAGAACCAGTTCGCCCAGCTGACTACTTTCGACCTCGGTATCAAAGCTCCGATAAACGTCGTTCTCGATTGCCACAGTCGCCCTCTCGATTTGGCGACTGTTAATTGACCGTTTCCAGCAGGCACGCTCTAAACCACGACGAATCTTGTCGCGGTCGAACGGCACACGGGAGCCGTCTTTCTTGACCACGCGAATGGTGGTCTCTTCGGGACGCTCATACGTGGTAAAACGGCGGCCGCAACCCAAACACTCGCGGCGCCGGCGAATTGCCAACCCGTCCTGGCTCGAACGCGAATCAATAACTCGATCGTTGTCCACGCGACAAAAAGGACATTTCATAGATGCGTACTATACACGGAATACTGGCTGCGAAAAGCACCCTCCTGGGGTTCATCAAAAACTTGTAAGAACCAATCTGGGCAGCTTACGTCGAAATACCCTTTTCCAGGAGTTGCTTTGGTTCGAGTCACCAGCATCGCACGGCCAAGTGATTGTCATTCCGCTGCTGGGAAACTCGGATTTCGTGAACTAACCTCTCCCTGAGGGGTTCTCTTCGCCTGTGCAGCCTGTGGCACCGAATTGACCGAGGTAGCTTTGTAATGCCACCACGGTGGAGCAGCCGTCACACCCCTGGCGTGGAGTGACTCTTCCATTGCGGGCAATCGATCACAACAGGAGTTGTCACTGAGCGGCCCCAGGTTTCTGAGAGCGTTTTCCACACCATCCACCCCTCCCAGGAAAGGGCCGATCGCTCAATGGGTGAAAGCTGTGGACTGACAATCGGCAAGAGAACAACCGACGTTGGCTAATTTTGCTTGGGCGAATTACTGCTTCTTCGCGTTGGACCAGTCACGTCGCTGCCTGCTGCTGGGAATGTTCATGGCCTTGCGGTACTTGGTGACCGTTCTCCGAGCGAGCGTGATGCCGTGACTGGCAAGTTCTTCGACGAGTGCGTCGTCGCTCAGCGGTTTGGTTTTATTTTCCTCGTCGATAATTTCCTGCAGTTTGAGTCGGACGCGATCCCAGGCAACTTCTTCGCCGTCGGCACTCGTGGTTCCTCCCACAAAGAAACGGCGTAGTGGAAAGATACCGCGAGGAGTTTGTATCCATTTATCGCCAACCGCACGGCTCACGGTGGTCACATGCACTTTCACCTTGTCGGCAATCTGCTGCATTTTCAGCGGTTCGATGTGCTCCGGCCCATCTTCCAGGAATTGTGTTTGATGTTCGACAATTGCCTGACTTACGCGCGTTAACGTATTTCGTCGCTGTTCAATAGATTCGATCAGCCATTGGGCTGAATTGACCTTTCGCTTGATATACTCGCGGGTCTCAGTGTTCGTACTGGCCTGTTGGAGAAGTTTCCGATAGTAGGGATTGATGTAAAGCGATGGCAACTCCGTATCTTCAAGCCGCACCTGGTATTGCCCACTTTCGTCTCTTTCGACAAAAACGTCGGGGGTAACGGTAGGTACCATTGATTCGCTAAACTCGCTTCCGGGCTTCGGCTTGAGTTTGCGAAGCTCGTCCCAAATTTCCTGAATTCTCTCAATTGAAAGTGAAGTCTTCTTGGAAATCACAGGAAGCCTGTTGTTCTCCAGATCTTCCAGATGATCAGTGATTAGTGTGCGTAAATCGTCGTAACAGGGCACTCCTGGAGTGAGTTGAAGTAACAAGCACTCTTTCAAGTCTCGTGCGCCAACCCCGGGAGGGTCAAGCCCCTGGACAACGCTCAACGCCTGCTCGGCAAGACGAAGGTGGTCCACAGGATGAACCTCTGGGGCGCCGTTTCGTTCAGGAAGCACCGGTGGCAACAACTCCTCGAGCGGGGTCATCAAATAACCATTTGAATCGAGACTGTAGATAAGTCGCTCAGTCATTCGGCGAACGTCGTCAGACAAATCAAACCAGCTCAGCTGATGCAGCAAATAATCCACCAGCGACTCCGGCCGAGCCACCATGTTGGCCAGCACATCGTGCCGGCGGTCGCCCTCTTCATCAACGCGGTTTCGCGACGGCCGACTCCGTTCTTCGTAGTCATCGGGCAGATTGTCGGCCATGTTCAACAGCCGCTCGAAATCATCCGCATTGTTGGTGTCTTCTTTGACAACAAGCTCTTTTTCGCGATCGGTCAGAGCATCCGGGTTTTCTTTCTCATCAACCGTGGTTGATTCATCGGGAATTTCTTCGACCTGATCGAGGACTGGATTATCCTCCATCTCCTGTTCGATCCGCTCCTGTAGCGCAAGAATCGGCAGTTGCAGAATCTCCATCGACTGGATCATGCGCGGTGCAAGCACCTGCTTCTGAGCCATCTGCATTTGTTGTCCGAGGGAGAGTCGCATGGAACCTTCGTAGAGGAAAAAATGGGAGGGCAATCACGGTTTGCCAGTAGCGTTCTCTAACACACCGCTACTGAACGATTGAAGTCAAACTTTTGACTAATACCAGTCTAGCTTCTGATTTAGTGTACCTTTCGATGCGGATTTAGCATATCAGGGCGCTGTTGACGGCAGAAAATCACGAACATCTCTCCACACTCACGAGAAACTTCCTTATTTTAACCCTATAGCCAGGGCAATCCGAACTACTGGCCAGCACAATTTTTACACTCCGATTCAAGCGGGGAACGCGGGACTCAGTCTGTCGCAGGAAAACCCGGGGAAGTTTCCCCTGTCATCTGCGCGAGTGCCTCCTGCCATCCGGGCAGGTTGATGCCTCCGGTAATTTGTTGCATTGCCTCGGCATGGTACTCTTTGGCTTTCTTCTGTGCAGCATTGAAGGCGGTTGGCAGTAAATCTTCAATCATCTCCCGGTCACGCTTTTCAACGAGTGCCGGATCGATGCGTACCGAGAGTACCTCTGCCAAACCATTGACCTCAACCTCAATCAGTCCTCCCCCGCTAATTCCCGTAGCACGTTTAGTCTTCAGTTCTTCACCCAGGGTTTGCATCTTCGCACCCATTTCCTGAACCTGCTTCACCGCTGATCCTATATTCGCGAGGTCTCCAAGTCCTTTGAACATCGTTAATTCACCTATGATTCTCGATTGGGAGGGACATATCGAAACTGGCCCGGTTGCACATCAAAAAGATTCAAAGCTTTCTTCACAAAAGGTCGCTCGGCAACCTCCGCATGTAACTGGCGGCGATTGGGCCGTGATGGATTCGTTGCGGTTTCAGGAGCTGCCTGCGGTGCGTCGGCCAATTCAAACCTCAGTGTGATATCAGCTCCACAGAAACGGGAGGCAATCCGCTCCAACTGCTGGTGCGTTTCGGGTTGTTCACACTGATCTTTGGCAATGGCAGCGCCTGATTCAAATTGAACCACCAAGCCGGCGTCACCAAAGAGCTCGATTCTATGTGTCATCGCAGAAAAACCTACTGCCAAACCACCAACCTCTACGGTAATTTTATCCCATAGTTCGCGTCTATCGGCCACGGTCATCTCAGCAAGAAATGCATGTTCTTGCGGCAAACTGCCTGGTCGAAGTTGCGCTCCGGACGATACGGCGGAAGTGTTCGTACTGGTCGCCGTGGCAAGTGGCGTATTGCCAGAAGCCTCTTCCGCCGTCTTCGCAGCGACCTGTTCGGCAAGCGAGGTCGTGACCTCTTCGACCAGTGCAGCGGTTTGCTCACTCTGGGCGTTTGCCAATTTCTCAATCGACGGAGTAGAAACGTTTGTATTCCCAGCCCCAGTTTCCGTAGGCTGTCGCTGACGGCGCGGCGATGTTGATCCCGGTACGGATATCGCGGGTGGCGGAGTTCCTTGCTGCAGACTCGATAAAAGTGCCGCCAGATCGTCAAGATCCTCCAAATTGCAAATCCGGACTAAAGCCATCTCGACTAATGTTCGACCATGGACACTCAACCGCAACCGCGCCGCGGTTTGATCGAGAATCTGCAGAATTGCCAGGACCGTGTGGGTTCCTAACTTCTGGCCAAACCTGGCCAGTTCATCCGTTTGAGTTGGCAATGCATACAACACTTGATTGGCAGAGCAGCCCACACAGGTCATCATCACGTCGCGAAAATAGCCAACCAGTTGGTCCAGGAACTGACCAACTTCAACTCCACCGTCCTGCGCTGCATCGAATTCTTCGAGTGCCGCTGCCGCATCGCGAGCTACCAGATGCTCGACCAGCCGGCTTAGACGGTCAGCTGGAGCAAGTCCAAGCAACGAGTTTACGTCCTGGGCCGTGATCATCCCATCGGCGACAGCCAGCAGCTGCTCCAGCAGAGACTGGCTGTCACGCATCGACCCTGCCGCTCGACTTGCCAAAATCTGAACTGCCTCGGGTTCGATCCCGACACCTTCAGCGACGGCGATCTGAGTGAGCCGGGTTTGAATCGACTTTGGATCGATTCCGGCAAAGTCAAATCGTTGGCAACGCGACAAAATAGTGATCGGTATCTTGTTAGGCTCGGTCGTTGCGAAGAAGAATTTCACGTGCTCGGGTGGTTCCTCCAACGTCTTGAGCAGCGCGTTGAACGCTTCTTTTGTCAGCATATGAACTTCGTCGATGATGTAAATTTTGAAGCGGGCTCGACTTGGGCGAACGGCTACGTTCTGGCGAAGCTGCCGGATTTCATCAATGCCGCGATTACTCGCACCGTCGATCTCTAATACATCGACGTCGTCGCCGGCAGCAATGCTCTCACAAATGTCACACGCGTTGCACGGTGTAGTGGCAGGACCTTTCACGCAGTCAAGTGCCTTGGCAAACACTCGTGCGGCAGATGTCTTGCCCACGCCACGGGCACCCGTGAACAAGTAAGCGTGGCCTACACGATCGGTTAAAATTGCCTGCTTGAGTGCCCGTGCAATGTGCCCCTGGCCGATAAGCTCATCGAATGTTTGTGGACGATAGCGCCGGGCAACCACGGTATAGGAACCGCTCGCCTCACCTGGTGCCTTAGTGGTAAAATCAAAATCAGCCATAGAACCAAAACGGCGAGCGGGCATCACCCCCCTGGGGCACCTTGCCCCTCAGGCTCACGCCTGCTCGCCACCTGCTGGACCGCGGGACGGGACCCCCACACAAAGGAACACACGCTTATGGCTGCTGCGTTTCCACCCTGACCAGGTTCGCACGGCTCCCATTGCAGGGGCCCCGCACCACGGCCCAACGAGATCGTTGCTAACATCTACTGTGCTTATTGTGCGCGTTGCTGCCCTGGTCGTCAAAGGGCAGCTACCAGTTGTGTGGCGAGTCGAGTGGGAAAAACCAAAGATCCACGTCCGCAGCTTTTCTCGGTTGGCCAACTAGACAATTCGTTTTCCTGCACCGCCGGGGCTAATAACAAGCGGCTTTTTTACCTGCTTCCGGGAGATGATCGCCCGGCAACCCAAGGTTCTCCTTGAATGTTGACCACCGCCGTCGCTGGCGGGAAGATAGCATTTTCCTCAAAAGACTTTCGACCATGCCTCAATCTTCACAGATAACTGTCCAAACTTCACCGTCTCAAAATTGGGCGGCCCAATATCCTTTCCAGTCACGTTGGATTGATATCGGTGGCCGACGGATGCATTATGTCGATGAAGGCCCTGCCTTGGACCAACTCCCCTCCGTGGAAACCTTGCTGTTTGTCCATGGGAATCCCACGTGGTCTTACCACTGGCGGAACTTGATTTTGGCCTTTCGAAACCGGTATCGTTGTGTGGCAATCGATCATCTTGGCTGCGGATTGAGTGACAAGGGAGGGCCGCCCCTCAGACTTAAAGATCACATCAACCATTTAAGCCAATGCATCGACCAAATCAATGCGGGTGCAATCACACTCGTTGCCCAGGACTGGGGAGGTGCCATTGGGCTGGGAACCATGCTCCGCCGCCCAGATCAACTGAAGCGGATTGTGCTTTTCAATACCGGTGCGTTTCCACCACCGTCGATTCCCTGGCGAATCCAGATTTGCCGTACGCCGCTGATTGGTCGCTGGGCGGTACAAGGAATGAATCTGTTTGCGCGAACTGCTCTACATATGGCCCTCTCCTGCCGAAAACGCCTGGAACGCGAAGTTGCTGCAGCCTATCTGGCACCATACAACTCCTGGCGAACGCGGCAGGCCATTTACGACTTTGTCGCCGACATTCCCGCTTCACCCAAGCATCCAACCTGGTCCACTTTGGTTGAAATCGAGGCTGGCCTCCCATCTCTATCGGTTCACCCGGCTTGCCTCATTTGGGGTATGCAGGACTGGTGTTTCACACCATCCTGCCTCGATCGCTTTGTTAATTTCTGGCCAGAAGCAGTCGTGCATCAGCTGGGTGACGCAGGACATTGGGTGGTCGAAGACGCACCGGAGCGGGCACGGCAACTCGTCCAGGTATTTCTCGACAACGACTCATCGGCGGGGGACCTGCCCAAAGAGTCGACGCCAGCTTCAACATCAACACCGGGTTCCACAATGCCCACTTCCCATTGATGCGTGTATGATGACCAACTTACCTCAAACTGCGGTGGCGAAACCGCCTCAACCAGCCTATCCGGTCGGTACCTGCGCAACACTCTCGATCCTGTGGGAGGTGACCGCACCGAAACCAGGAAACGTGACTCGTGGTGCCGATTTTGAAGATACGACTTATGTCGACTTCATTACTGGGGCGGCCATTGTCGGACCCATTCTTGGACAAACCCGATCCAACGGTATTGGTGCTACGGTTCTGTCTGCCGTACGGGCAACGCAACAGGCAGTCGGCACGAACACAAACCTCGGCACACTCCTGCTGTTGGCACCACTGGCCGCTATTCCCCCGGAGGAGTCTTTGGCCGACGGAGTTGGAACCGTGCTGAGCCAGCTTGACGAACACGATACCCATCTCGTGTACCAGGCTATCGGAGAGGCACACGCTGGTGGATTGGGACAGGTGGAAGAAGCCGATGTCCATGGCACACCACCCTTTGCAGGTTCTCTGGTCGATGCGATGCGGCTCGCCAGCGAACGCGACCTGATTGCTCGACAATATATCAACGGATTTCGTGAAGTCCTGCAGTGCGCCGCACCATGGATTGAACAAGAAATTGGTAGCGGGAGGGGGCTCGCCCAGGCCATCGTCAGAGCACAACTCCGTTTGCTGGCAGAGTATCCGGATAGTCTGATCGCGCGAAAATGCGGCATCGAGGTTGCACGTCTCGCTTCCGATCAGGCTGCGGAGGTGCTTGCCTGCCCTACCGAGCCTGTTGAAGAATATCAGCACCGACTGGCGGACTTCGACTTTTGGCTCCGCTCCGATGGGCACCGACGCAACCCGGGAACAACCTCCGATCTGATCGCTGCCGGGCTTTTCGTACTGCTGCGGGAAGGCCGCTTATCCTGTCCTCACGTTTTTTATGAGCAAAATCATGACTGACTCGTTTCAGGTCCGAATTGCCAAAGAAGAGTTTATCTTCTCGGCAGCCCATTTCATCACCTACGCTGGCAACATTTGCGAACGCCTCCACGGACACAACTATGGGGTAGCGGTCGTGATATACGGCCCCCTTGACGAGAACCAGTACGTGATCGATTTCATTGCCGTTCGCCGTGCGCTCAAAGCAATCACGCAATCGATTGATCATCATGTACTTCTACCTACCAACCACACGATGATCCATGTTGCCAGCGACGGAAAAGAGGTCACTGCCACGTTCGCAGACCGCCGCTGGATTTTTCCTGCCGAGGACTGCATTCTGCTGCCAGTCGTGAATACGACAGCGGAACTCCTGGCTCGCTTCATTGGCGAACAACTACTGGAAAAGCTGGATAAACAAACAGCGGTCAAGCCTCTCGGCATCCAGATCGAAGTCGACGAATGCGCCGGTCAAGTAGGAATTTGGCACCACCAGCCAGTCTAAACCGGTCACATCAACTGCTGTAAATTGGCGATCCCCAGTCAAAAGTCGGCAGCTAGCTTACGCTGTCGATACGCTTCGTAGAAAATAATTGCGGCAGTCGCCGAAACATTGAGGCTGTCGGCAATACCGCACATGGGAAGCCGCACAGGCGTCATTTCTGACGACGACCAAATCGGGGACAAGCCCTCCGCCTCGCTCCCTAACACTATGGCCACTGGCCCGCGCATATCGATTTCAAAAACAGTTTGTTTGGCCGTCGGGCAAGCCGCCAGAATCTGTAGTCCCTCTCGCTCGAGCCACGCGCGAACCGCAGTAGCCTCGGCAGAAAACACACGCTCTCCAAAGACCATTCCCAGGCTTGCCCGAATCGTGTTCGGGTTGAACAAGTCGGTGCGGCCATCGGCAATGACAACCGCGTCGACACCGGCAGCATCAGCTGTCCTTAAAATGGCCCCCAGATTGCCCGGTTTTTCTACACCTTCGACGACCGCTACGAAGGCCCCCGGAGCTAGCCTCAGGCCCCCCAGTGTCCGCTGGGGGATTTCGGCCACCAACACAATGCCATCATTTCGGTCACCGTACGAAAGCTTTTCGAATACTTCCGGCGTTACCTCGAAAAGTTCCGTCGAACGGCCCGTCAGAAGAGCAATCGCATCCGCTGCATCCCTCGACTGGCATAGTTCACGGCAGACAAACGCCCGACGAGATTCGACGCCCGCCGCCAGGGCACGGGCTATCTCGCGAGCACCGTCCACCAGGAATTGACCCGATCGTTGTCGCCACTTGTGCTGTCTTAACAGCACAGCCTGTTTGATGCGTTGGTTCTGACGGCTGGTTATGAGAAATGGATTCATAGAAGCATCATCCAGAGAGTCACCCAAACCTGTCAACTTGCCTCAGATTCTGCAATCGGGAATAATTGCGTCGGTACGCCCCCTGTGCTATGATCTGGGCGGAGGAGTGGGTTCTTTTTTGGTTTCACCAGTCCTAAAGGAGACAATTGTTATGGTTTACCGAGTCCTTAGCCTCGCCGCTGTGATAGCGGTTTTAAACGTGCTGCCTGCCAGTGGCGAGGATACTGGCCAACAACAATGCCCAATTTCCGTTGCCATAGCGAAGCTGCCACGGCTCACTTACGTTGTGGCCGAGGAAACATGTGATTGCCCCAAGTCAGCTGCAACCAAGGCAGAAAAGCTTGGTGTACCTCTGGTGTTCGCCGTCGGGAAAGCAACCTTCGACAACGAGAACGATGCCAAGGTTGCGTTGGTCAACGCCACCGAGGCCTATCTTGACGAATTTTCCAAACCTTGCAAATGTGAAGTGAGCGGCTTGACCACCGTCGCAGGGAGATCGATGCAATGCGAAAAGACGGCTGCCAAACTGGCAAGCCTGGTCAGCAAGGCAATGGATGACGTGTACTTGACCTACAAGGTTGGTGACCAGGAATGCCATTGCCCGAAGCAAGCCGCCAGCCTGGCCAAGCAGTCGGGCAACGTAAAGCTTTACGTTGTCGGCGAAGAATGCACCGACTGCCAAACGACCGCCCGCCTGAATCTGGCGCGGGCGAAATTCCGTGCTGCGGTGGAAGCTTTGGTCGCTGCAGAGCAGGAAGCTGAAGCGCAGAGCAAAAGCTAAACCAGAAGAGCAACTTGTGCGAGTGGCAGATAAAATATGGCTGCCACTCGCACTTTTTCCACGTAATCTTGACCGATCACTTCTTTGCGTACGGCACCCTGATACTAGCCGAGGTTTGGCAAGCCGTTGTTGGCTGCCATCTCGAACCGCTTAAGGCAACTCTTGGCGGTTATGCCCGATTTCGAGTCCGCAACACACCCTTCCCTGGAATCATTGCCGCACCAACGGTTGAACCCTTGGAGGGAAAACTCTATCTCGGGCTCGATCCCAAGCTACTGTCCCTGCTTGACCAGTTCGAAGGCAGTCTCTACTGCCGCCAACTTGTGAATGTGCGGGCAAGCGACGGGCACCAGTATCGCGCCAACGCCTACGTCGTACGGCCAGAAAACCGGCGCCTGTTAACAGACGAGCCCTGGTGTCCGAAAAGCTTCGCTGAATCTGGCAAATTGGACCGCTTCTTGGCCCAAACCACGACTGAAAAACACCCGTCAGCCTGATCGAACAGAGGGCGGCTCCCTGGTGGGACAGGCACTCGTCGGCCAACTAGGGCTTGACACTTCCCGTAACCCGCTTTTGGACATCAGTCTCAAGCACCCCAAAGGCCTGTTCGTGACGCTGCAAAGAAAGAGACAAGGCCTGTAGCGTCCTCTTGGCGGTAAAATAATTGAGGACGATTCGCTGCGTGACCACAACCGGTTCGCTGGGGATACCATACGGCTGCGCGTTGAGACCAAAGTCGAGGATCAATTCCTCGGGAGTCCCTGTAACGCGGCAGAAGTTGGCGTAGCTGCAGACGGAATCCTTATCGACCACTTCGACACGAGCCCGCTGCTGAACGCCTTCTTGAGTGGATGGTGTTGCCGCCTCAGCATCTCCAGTTGAAGATTTTGTTTTTGCTTGTCCCACTGCGGTGGACGGTTTGTCTGAAGTTGGCTTATCGGCCATGGATTCATCCTCGAGTTGTGTGTTTGAATGGACAGCCGGTAGTTCGACTACTTCCCTCTTAACTTTCCTCTTACGGTACGGCCCTCTTATTTCTTTCCTCTTACGGTACGGCCACTTCTTAGAAATTCTAAACCTTTGCGACGAGGTCGACCATCCCCCAATCATCTCCCGGTGTCCCCTTTTGTGCCTGGCCGATCCGTTGATGAGCCGTGGCGCGATGTTAGTCCTGGTCTCCTCCACAACCAGCCGAAATTTTGAGGATTACGTTTTCTGCGCAGGTCTGGGGAGTCAGGTAGCTGGCTGCTTTTCGGAGTTCCAATCGCCGCAACAATCCGGCCTGCCGTGCCTCGGCTCGTTCAGCGACCCAATTTGGCCCTTTTATCAGCAGCAGGCGGTCAAACGCGCCCCAATGTGGTTCGAGCCAGCGGACGATCCTCGCCAAGGGTCCCACAGCACGTGCCACCAAGGTGTCGAAGGTTACGAGTTCCAACACTTCTTCGGCCCGACAGGCGTGGACCACAACAGGAAGTTTTAGTTGCTCCACGATCGCGGTAACGGCCACCGCTTTTTTCTGAGTCGATTCGCTTACCGCTAATTGAAGATCAGGCCTGAGTATGGCCATCATCAGTCCCGGCACACCCCCACCCGTACCAATATCGAGCACGCGTTCTCCGACTTTGACGAGTTGGCAAAGTTGCCAACTATCGACCACATCCCGTCTGGAAAATTTATCCATCGTGGTATGTCGTGTGAGATTCATCCGCTCGTTCCACATCCAGAGCAATCGACGATAGCGGTCGAGCAATTCAATCTGCGCCGCATCGATCGGTATAGCCAAACTGGTCAGTAGAGCATCAAGCGACTCACTATCGGGCTCAAAGACGGTCTCGTCATTTATCAAGGGGCTGTTGCTCCTGACTTCCCTTCGGTCGATAATCGGCAGCGTGCAGCACATGGCACCAGCCACTCAAAAAGCCACTTTACAAATCAAGGGACGCTTTACAAGATTTTTCAGCCAAGCTTTACAAGATTTTTTAGCCAAGCTTTACAAGGTTTTTTAGCCAAAACGTCTTTTTAGCAGAAACCGGAGCTACGGGAAACTGTCGCCCAAGTTCATGGACAACCATACGATTACTCTTCGCCGCAACAGCAACCAGGCCTGCGGGCTGGGGCAATATGCCATCGATATGCTCGCCGGCCGGTACCCTGGACCGAGTCGTTCCGTGTTGGCAAAAACCGAGCAGTTCCATCTCGACAGCATTGCCTGTGGCATTTCGGCTTTGGCATGCGGTTGCAATGCGCCACACGTGCTACGCGAGGAGGCACTTTACTATGCCGTTGGCGATCCATCAACAGGCGTGCCCATGTTTGGCACGCGGGTTCTGGTTCATCCGGAAAAAGCAGTCTTGGCCTGTGCTTCAGCGGTCCGCGAATGGGACGCCAATGGCACAAATTTCGGGTACAACCCGGCACGAGCTGCAACGGCGGGTGAGTTTGGCCACAACGACTACTACCCGGTTGCAATCGCAGCGGCCCAACTGGCCGGTTGGGATGGCGGTAAAACGTTGCTGGCAATGACTGTGCTGGACGAAATCCGTGGTCGGTTGGCAGAAGTCTTCTCGCTGAAAAACCATAAGATCGACCACGTACTGCATGGTGCAATTGCCTCGGCTGTGGTTTACGGAGCCGTGCTTGATGCGACGGTCGATCAAATCGAATCGGCAATCGGCCTGATCGTAGCGCACCATGTGCCATTTCGCGCTATTCGAGCCGGTCATCAGCTCTCCGATTCCAAGGGCGCCTCGGCGGCAATCAGTGCCGAAGTCGCGGTGGCGAGCATGCATCGGGCCATGCGCGGTTTCGTGGGTCCTGGCGACGTGTTCCGAAATCCACAAGCCCTTTTCTGCCTTTTCGAGCCACCCGAGGCGGCTGACACGAGCCCTTTTGAATTGACGCTTACAACCGCTGGTGATGACTTCGCTGTGATGGGAATGCACTTCAAGCTTGGGCTGTATGAACACCAGTCTGCCGGCGCGATTCAAGGGTTGCTTGACCTGCTGGCTGAAAAGCCGCAGCTGGTAGACAATCTGGCCCAGCTGCAATGCGTGCAAATCATGATTTACGAACCAGCCTTCAGCATCATCGGTGATCCCGACAAGCACAATCCTCAAACTCGTCAGTCAGCAGACCACTCGATGGTCTACATCATCGCAACGCTGATTCGCAAGGCACACGAAGCCCGACTGCAAGGCTGGGATGGTAGCAACGGTTGGAAAAGGCTGATGCTCACTCCGGCTGATTACACCGAGGATGAAACAGCGCTGAGTCATCCGCTCACCCGAGCACTCATGCAAAGAATTGATTTCCGGCATGGTGGCCCAGACTACGACGACAAGTATCCCGACGGCATTCCCACGCAAATCCAGATCGATCACGCCGTGCACGGTGCATGCTCAAGCGGGTTGGTGATGTATCCGGAAGGCCACGCCCGCTGCCAAAGTGACAACCTCCAAGAGTTGCTGCAAGAAAAATTTGTGGGCTTGGCAACCCTGGGTGTCGACGATCCCACCGCGCTGCGGGCCCGATTCATCAATTTCGCCGAAAAGTCACCTGAAGAAATCGCCACACTCTACGACTTTGAAATCCGTTTTTCACGACCTCAATAACCGATCATGGGATTGCTACCCGCCTTGCTGCCATGTCGCTGTTCGGAATTCTTAATGTCGATAAACCGCCTGGCTGGACCTCTCGCAGGGCGGTTAACCACATCCAACGTTTCGTGCGGCCTGCCAAGGTTGGACACACCGGCACGCTCGACCCCATCGCCACGGGGGTGTTGTTGATTTGCGTTGGACCAGCAACACGGCTGGTCGAATACTGCCACCGGCTGCCTAAATGCTACCGGGCAACGTTCTTGCTCAGTCACCGAAGCCCCACTGACGATACCGAGGTCGAAAGCGAATGTCTGCCTGACGCCCCGCGACCAACCCACGCACAAATCGAAGCTGCTCTCTTCCAGTTCCGGGGGCAGATTCAACAACGTCCTCCGCTCTTTTCGGCCGTCAAAATCCAGGGCCAACGTGCCTACCAAATTGCGCGAAAAGGCAAACAGGTCGAACTACCGACACGAATTGTCACAATTCACTCACTTGAACTGATCGCTTATACCTTCCCGGAATTGGTCCTCCAAATCAAATGCAGCACCGGTACCTATATCCGCGCGCTGGGGCGTGATTTGGCTTTGTCGCTCAACACCGTGGCCGTCATGTCAGCTCTCGAAAGAACCGCGATTGGTAACTTTCGAATAGAGGACTCCCTCGAATTGACTGGAGTCTCTGCCGACAACGTTTCAATGGTGATCAGGTCGCCACTTGAAGTACTCGACTCTCTGGCATCCATCAAAGTAACCCCCGAGCAGGAACTCGCGATTGGTCATGGGCAAATGGTCTCACTAAATCTTCCCGACGAAGCCTCCGAATGCGTAGCCGTCAATGACGCGGGAATGGTGCGGGCTATTGTTCGACGCCAACCGGATGGCCGCTACCGAGCCGTGCAGAATTTCCCCGACGGTTGACACCTCCCCGCAGAAGGGATGACCACCTGTTTCCGGTGCGGCCAGCTTTAACGTGTCTTACCTTGGCTGGGAATCCGGCGCCCACTCTTAACGATTCTGGCAGTTTTGTGGATACGACTGAACGATCGTATGGCTGGCGCCTGAAACACCGGTAATACCTCTCGTAACTGCCGCGTAAGGGGTAAGTCAGGCTGGCAAGGAGTTGGTCTGTGTGCTCTTACCTTGCCGAAATCAAAAGTGGGTGACTCCTCGCGGTCATTTTCTGGATAGCTGTTGGGGCAAGGGCTGGCCCAGAGAAGAACAAGCCGTGTTCAGGCAGTTAGACCACCAATGAGCAATTTCTTTGACCCTTACTGCCTGACACGGGTGCCTCAAAGTTTTGGGAGCATTCCTTGATCCAAGGCGTTTCCTATCCAATGAACATGTTCGAACAACGTAGCCTAAAGGTCGATATCTGTGCGCTAGGTCTGTTGGCTTTGACCACGTTCCTGGGATTTGCTCTCTTCACCTATCACAAAACCGACCCGCCGGGCACGCTGGTCTATCCTGTGCCCACAGTCTATCAAAACGCTTGCGGTGTCAGCGGTGCGTTTGCTGCCCACAACCTCTTCGAAAGTCTCGGCATTGGGGCGTACTACGCCGTCGGCTCGCTTGCCATCCTGACCATTCTGCTCTTTAAGCGGCGTAAGATTGACCAACCCGTACTGAGGGCTGGAGGATGGATTGTTTCACTAGTTGGTCTTACCGCACTCGCCGCATTGGCTATTCCCAACCTTTCACCGGGTCCCGTTGTCGGTTCCGGAGGTTATGTCGGAGCCATAGCACGAAACGTGCTCGAACAGCATTTCGCACAGGCAGGAGCCTACATCTTTACGGTTACCGTCCTGCTGGCTGGACTCCTGCTCTGCACCGACTATGTCCTCCTGAACTTGGCTGCGCTAACGACCATCTTTTCAGGCAGAGGTCTCGTGAAAGTCGGACAACTTAGCCATGCCGCCGCCTCGGCGCGGGGCGGACGTGCCAAAACAGATGCCGAAAATGATGCCGAGCTTTCAGAGGAAGAAACCACTGACGAGGATTGGGAAGAGGAAGAGGAGGAAAACGAAGAAGAGTGGGACGATGAAGAATTTGGCGAAGACACCGAAGATGAAGACCAACAGCAGCAATCACCCCGCAAACTCAAGATTCGAACCCCCGCCGAGAAGGGAGCCAACCCGTCGAAACCAGCCCAAAATGATAATGCCACAAAACCTCAAAACAGGGCTGCGACCCAGTTGGCATTATCCGGTGCCAATCTGGCCAATGGTTTGAAATCAGCCCTTGGTATGAATGGAAACACAGCAACTCCGCCCCGGCCAGCCCCCCCGAAAACCGAACGCGATGAAATCATCGAAAAACTCGAGGCGGCAGACCACCAGACACCTGGAAAGGAGGCTTATGAACTACCCTCCCTTAATCTTCTCCTACCTCACGAACACGTTTCGTATAAGAAGTACGAACGGGAAGTTCGTCAAAAGGCCCGCGTCCTGGAAAAGACATTCAGGAACTTTGGATTCAACATCCGCGTCGTGGAAGTCGAAACCGGGCCGGTGATCGCTCAATACGAAGTCCAATTGGAAGCAGGCTTGCGATTATCAAAAATCACCTCGCTATCTGACGATCTGGCCATTGCATTACGTGTCCCCAGCGTCCGTATTGTTGCTCCCATTCCCGGTAAGAATACCGTGGGAATCGAGGTTCCCAACGAGAACCGTCAAGTCGTCAAGCTGCGTGAGGTCATTGAGGAAACTCACGGCCGTGCGAAACGGATGAAAATCCCCATCTACCTTGGCAAAGACGTCGCTGGACGGCCGATGGTGGTCGATCTCACTTCACTCCCCCACCTCTTAATCGCCGGTCGGACTGGTACCGGTAAGAGCGTTTGCCTCAACTCGATCATTGTTTCCATACTGATGGGCCGCGGGCCCGACGAGGTCCGCTTGTTGATGATTGATCCCAAAATGGTCGAACTTTCCGGATACCGGAAACTGCCTCATTTGATGCACCCAGTTGTGACCGACATGCGAAAAGCTGAGGCGATTTTGTCATGGGCCGTCGACAAAATGGAAGAACGGTATCAACTCCTCGCCCGTGCCGGAGTCAGGCACGTGAGCGTCTACAATCAACTTGGGGATGAAGAACTCCGCGAAAGGGTGCGACCCAAAAGCGAAACCGAGTGGGAACAAATCCCGCGACAACTTCCCTATGTCGTCATCGCAGCGGACGAAATGGCTGACCTGATACTGACAGCCGGCAAAGATGTTGAACAACACATCATCCGCCTGGCCCAAAAAAGTCGCGCCGTGGGAATTCATTTGATCCTCGCAACGCAAAAACCTACCGTTGATGTGATCACGGGACTGATCAAGTCCAATTTGCCCGCCCGTATCGCTTTCCAAGTCGCCAGCCGTACCGACAGCCGTGTCGTACTCGACGAATCAGGGGCCGAAAAACTGCTGGGGAACGGCGATATGCTTTTCCTCTCGCCCGGAACCAGTACCTTGTTTCGCGGTCAAGGAACTTTTCTCTCTGATGACGAAATCTCCAACGTGGTCGATTTTGTGGCTACCGACGACCCCCAATTCGCGCACGAACTTCTGGAATTGAAAACTAAAGATGAAAAAGAAGCTGCTACAGCGGGCGACTTCAGAAATCGAGATGAACTCTACGAAGCAGCTGTCGATATCGTCGTACGCGAACGCCGAGGAAGTGTCTCCCTGCTGCAACGCACACTGGGAATCGGTTACGGGCGGGCAGCACGGCTCATTGACTTTATGGCCGAAGACGGCGTTGTCGGTGAGTATAACGGTGCCCAAGCGCGAGAGGTAATGGTCACGCTTGAACAATGGGAAGCCACGAATGTCCAACGTGATCTCGACCAACAGGATTCTACCACGATCACGTCCTCTCTGGCCAAAAGTAACCAATCAACACATCGGAATAAAGTTGACTTGAAACAGGAAATAGAAGGTCCAACGGCCGCTAGTGTCTCCACCAAAGAATCGATAGGAAATCCAGCGTTCGAAAGCAGTGAAAATTCCTGGGACGTACCATGGAAAGCAGAAAACGAAGAACTCGAGGAGTCGCGTGACGAGGAGGAATGCGTCGATCACGAGTCGTGGGAGAACGGCGGCGAAGTTGAAAACGAAGCAGAGGAAGAAGAAGAGTACGAAGACACAGAAGAAGAAGAAGACGAAGAAGACGAAGAAGAAGAATCCATCGATACCGGGTAGCACCTCCACATGGCACTTCCCCGCCGACGTGCCACCTTGGTCTCTGTTTCGACGCGATGCAAATTCAATGGCAGCCTCACTGGCAACCACCCCTCTCTATGAAAACCACCTGCTGATCACCAGGACTGGTTTTGGGGCACTCATCCCACACAAGTCGGCCGGAAATATGGCCCCCACTTTCCGTGAAATTTCCCATTCCCCGCCACCCTTACAGAATGCTACACTACTAGAGAGGGTGGAGAACTGTGCCCGATTGGCGTACGCGTTTCATTTTCCGGATGAAAAGGGGGATTTCTCGATGGAAGCAAAACAACCAGGGTCCGGAACTCGTATGATCGCAATTTTGACGGGCTTTGGGGCACTCGTTGCTTTTTGTGCGGTTGTTCAGGGGGAACCAGCGCCGTCGTCAAAGCAATCCGTCGTGGTTGCAACTCAATCAACGGCAGCAGCGGATTCGTTGTCGGTAGCACCCCGATTAATCTCCGCCCAAAACGAGCCAACCCATGTCGAGGCTCCCTCGCCTCCCGACGAGGGGGCACCGGAGTCACGGTTAGTCAGCCCCTCGGATCACGACGTTCCAGGCGAAACAATCGACCCTGCTGTGGCCACCTGCATCCCAGTGTCTGTCTGCGAACACAAATTGCACCGTAGTGCGAGAAGGTTCCTGGCGTGTCACTCGGGTACAACCCATGCCGCGCTGGAAGTCATCAACCCGGCAGACTGTTGCGGTTGTTGCTATGAGGTTGAGGTTTGCTTGCCGGCCTGTTGCACAGGTGTGCCGCACTGGTCGAGCCGGGTTGGACTTTTCCGCCGAGGGATCGTGGAATATTGCTGGCCATGCGGTTGGCGAGCCAAAGTCGTGTTTCGTGCTTGCGGCGACGTCGTGGTACACTACGATGCAAATTGACATGGGTGCGCCAGGGAGCCGAACATGGGTGCGCCAGGGAGCCGAAACAGGCGGGCAACTTGACCCGGGTCAGCGAGCCGGCTACACTTCCCCTATCATAGAACCATCAGCTCACTTAAAGTAGAAGGCATCCATGATACACCCCCCTTGCAAGTCGATTTCTTCCGTCGCACGCGGCGTCGGAATCATTATGGTTATGTTGGGAGGGCAGCCTTAGGGTTGGTTTCGGTTACGATCGATACACACAGCCCTGAGGCCCCAAAAGCCTCAGGGTTTTTTTGTGACAAAGACATTCCTTCTGGCAATGGTGGAGCCCTTCTGGCAATGGTGGAGCCCTTCTGGCAACGGTGGAGCCCAACCGCGAGCAACCTGCCACGATGCCGGCTCCTGACGGGCACGGCATCCTGCTCAAATCACACTGGTAAACGATACGGCGATGACACGAATCGAGATCTACGACACGACACTTCGCGACGGCGCACAAGGTGAAGGGGTCAATTTTTCACTTGAGGACAAGCTTCTCATTGCCCGGAGACTCGATGAACTCGGCTTTGATTTCATCGAAGGAGGCTACCCCCTTTCGAATCCAAAAGATGCGGAGTTTTTCCAACGGCTCGTAGAAAATCCACTGAAAAAAAGTCGCGTGTGTGCATTTGGCATGACGCGACGAAAGGAGGTTGCTGCAGCCGACGATCCCGGCATGAAGGCACTGCTGGAATCGCAAGCACCGGTGCTGACAATCGTGGGGAAGACGCATGACTTTCATGCCACGGAAGTGCTCCGGGTATCACTGGAAGAAAATCTGGCGATGATTCGCGAGACGGTGGGCTACCTTCGTGAGGCAGGCCGCGAGATCATCTATGACGCCGAACACTTTTTCGACGGTTGGAAAGCGAACCCGGACTACGCTCGTAAAACGATTCAAGCGGCGGTTGAAGGTGGAGCGATGCTGGTAGTGATGTGCGACACAAACGGTGGAAGCCTGCCTGAAGAAATCACAGCCATCACGCAAGAGGCCTTGTCTGCAGTCGATGTTCCGCTTGGTATCCATACGCACAACGATTGCGATCTCTCGGCAGCAAACTCTTTGGCAGCTGTAGATGCCGGAGCAATCCACGTTCAGGGTACGATCAATGGGCTTGGTGAACGATGTGGCAATGCCGATTTAATTGCGATCATGGCAAATCTGGCTATCAAGAAAGATGGTTATGAGTTATTGAACGGAGGTGGAATCAAGTATCTGACGGAACTTTCCCGTTACGTTTATGAGATTGCCAATCTGCACTTCTGCTCCAACCAGGCCTTCGTGGGACCGAGTGCATTTGCCCACAAGGGTGGAATGCACGCCCATGCCATCAATCGAGCAGTCACGAGTTACGAGCACATTCCACCGGAAACGGTAGGCAACGAACGCCGCGTGCTGGTGAGTGAACTTTCGGGGCGATCAAACATCATTGCTTTGACGACCAAGCACGATCTTGAGCACGACAAAGAGCTTATGGATTCATTGCTTCGCCAGGTCGTTGAGATGGAAAACCGTGGATACCAATTTGAAGCCGCCGAAGCCTCATTCGACCTGCTGGTAAAGCGGGCTGCGGAAAAATTTTCTCCCCACTTTGAGCGCATCAATTACCGCGTCAATGTGGAGATGGAGAATCACAAACAGAAACCTACCACCGTGGCAACGGTTAAACTACGGATCGGAAACCGTATGTTCTACGAGGTGGCCGAGGGAGACGGCCCGGTGAATGCCCTCGACAACGCTATGCGAAAGGCACTTTGCAATGTGTTTCCAAAGTTGGCAGATATGTATCTTGTCGATTACAAAGTACGAGTTATCAATTCTGAGGCAGCGACGGCTGCCGCCGTTCGAGTCGTAATTGAAAGTCGTGATGCCGACGGCGAAGTATGGGGTACCGTCGGCGTACATGAGAACGTCATTGAAGCCAGTTGGGACGCACTGGTTGACAGCATCGAGTACAAGCTGATCAAGGACGAGAATAGCTAATCACTCCCTCGCTTTTTTGCGTCTGCCTGCCGAGTTCTAATAGCTGAGTGCTGGAGTTCAGTAAATCAAATCATGACAGCCACTTCCGAAGTATCGCTTCAAGATCTCCCTTCCCAATATGACCATGCTGGGGCACAGGAACGCTGGTACCCGTTCTGGGAACGTCGCGGCTATTTTCATGCCAACCCGAATGACCCCGGCCCTCCCTATACGATCGTCATCCCTCCGCCCAATGTCACCGGAGCACTTCACCTGGGGCATGCGCTGAACAACACCTTGCAGGATATTCTCATCCGCATGAAGCGGATGCAAGGCTACAACGTGCTCTGGATGCCAGGGACGGACCACGCTGGGATTGCTACGCAGGCTGTGGTGGAACGACGGTTACTGGAAGAAGAAGGCAAATCACGGCACGATTTGGGGCGTGATGGGCTCGTCGAGCGCATTTGGAACTGGAAGGAACAATACGAGGCTCGGATCCTGGGGCAGCTCAAACAGCTTGGGTGTAGCTGCGACTGGGACCGAACTCGTTTTACGCTCGATGATACCTGTGCCCGGGCAGTGCGCGAAACGTTTTTCCGACTTTTCCAGGACGACAAAATCTACCGCGGCAAGCGACTGGTCAATTGGGATACCTTTCTGCAAACCGCTGTGAGCGATGATGAAGTCTTCCACGAAACCGTCAAAGGCCACTTCTGGCACTTCAGCTATCCAGTGATTGACCCACAACCGGGTGAACCGACGCACGTGACGATTGCCACGACGCGACCTGAAACAATTCTTGGCGATACGGCCGTCGCTGTACACCCCGACCCGGGTACTGCCCTCGAAAAAGTAAAATCGAGTCTCGTCGAAAAACTTGCCGCCGCTACAGAAAAGGACCAACCCTTCCTTGAGGAGCAAATCACAGCTCTTGAAGTCCACCGCAAAACTAGACTCACTGAACTCGAACAACTGCGAAATATGGCGCGTGACGGCCGCAAACTTTTGCTCCCGCTGGTCGAACGTGAGATTCCGCTCATCGCCGATCCCTGGGCGAAACCAGAACTTGGCTCCGGCAGCGTAAAGATCACGCCAGCCCACGACCCAAACGACTACGATGTCTGGCAACGCAACCAGGAAATTGGTGCGATCAACATTATCAATCCCGACGGAACGCTCAACGAAAATGCTGGACCCTATGCCGGCCTTAAGATCAAGAAAGCACGGGAAACGGTCGTCGCCGACCTCGAGGCGCAAGGTTTGCTGCGAGAAATTGAAGACCGTGAGATTGATCTGGCCCATTCCGATCGCTCGAAAACACCAATCGAACCGTATCTCGCTGACCAGTGGTTCGTGAAGATGGACAAACTGGCCCAATCAGCCATGGATGCCGTCACCGATGGCCGTGTAAAAATCGTGCCCAAACGCTACGCCAAAGGTTACCTCGACTGGCTCGGTGAAAAACGAGACTGGCCAATTGGCCGCCAACTCTGGTGGGGACACCGAATTCCGGTATGGACCTTAAATCGAGAGCGACTGCCTGGTCATCCATCAGCCGAATCGGATTCGACAACCCAACTCCACGGGATGCTTGACGGACTGGCGGAGTTTGAAAAAGCCGCCCGCTTGTCAATCAAGCAAAAAGAAGAAAATGGCAAGATCACGAAAGTCTTTGTGTGCGTGCGAAGCGAAAATGATCCTGAAGTAATCAACTACCTGGAGAAGGATGGCTGGTTCCGGCAAGAAGACGACGTTCTCGACACCTGGTTCTCAAGTGCCCTCTGGCCGCATTCCACCTTGGGCTGGCCAGAGAACACGGTAGAACTCGCCAAGTTCTATCCAACCAGCACGCTCGTCACAAGTCGCGATATCATCACGCTTTGGGTAGCGAGGATGGTGCTCACGGGGCTTTACAACATGAACGACATTCCCTTCGAAGAGGTGTATGTCCACCCCAAAATCCTCGATGGGTATGGCGAGACCATGTCCAAGAGTAAAGGTAATGGGGTCGATCCGGTCGATGTGATCGAGAAATTTGGAGCAGATGCTCTTCGCTTTGGTATCGCCTACCTGACCACCGAGACTCAGGACGTGCGGATGCCCGTCGATTTCGAGTGTCCCCACTGCCATGCCCTTGTGAAACAAACCAAGAAGAACCGGCAGCTTCCCAGAGTCGAGTGTGAGAAATGTAACGAGCCATTCCGCACCCAATGGGCGGAATTGGAGGAAGACCAAACGCTACGACGCGGGGCGGTGGTGAGTGATCGGTTTGAACTAGGTCGCAACTTTTGCAATAAGTTGTGGAATGCCTCTCGATTCTCCCTGATGAATCTCTCGGGATATGAGTCGGGACCCGTCGACTCGGAAAAATTGCGACTCGAAGACCGGTGGCTCCTGTCACGACTCACGACCGTTACGCAACAAGTAACCTCGGCACTCAACGAATACCGCTATGCAGACGCCGCGCGCACCCTCTACGATTTCGCTTGGGACGAATTTTGTAGTTTTTATATAGAAATGGCCAAAACCCGGTTTGCTATTGTCGCACAGCGCACAACGGCTCAGCGTGTTTTAGCACATGCACTCGATACCATCCTGCGATTGCTCCACCCGCTAATCCCATTTCTCACCGAAGAAGTTTGGCAACTGCTCAACGAGGTCGCTTCCACTCGAGGTTTACCCGAGCCGATTTTGGCAGCCGAAAGTGTTTGCGTTGCGCCGTGGCCCGATGCCAATACCTCGTATCAAGACCCTGCAATCGAGGAACAATTCGCACAATTCCAGGCAGTGCTCGGCGCCGTGAGGAAAATCCGTACCGAAAACAACCTGCCAACCAGGGAGCCAGTCGAATTTTACGTGCGCTGCAACCCGTCAGTTGCCAGGCTGCTCGAACCGATGCAGCCCTATTTCAGCTCGATGGCCAAAGCCACGGTTAAAGCGTTGGGCCCTGATACAACATCACCCCGGCGGTCGGCCAGTGAGGTCCTGGCCGGTCTGGAAGTGCACCTTGACGTCAGCGCTTTTTTCGACGTTGATGTCGAGCGAGCCCGCCTTACCAGACAGCTTGATGAACTTGCGGGGCGCATCAAATCGATTAATAAGAAACTCGCTAACAAAAACTTTGTCAATAAAGCTCCGGCCAACGTCGTCGCCCAGCAGCGTGAAAGCCTGGCCGAAGCCCAAGCACAGCTTGACTCAATCAAA
>Ga0310121_10000043_pt1 | contig 112513 bp, 110 predicted proteins | sample CB27_Tmax_986_MG_FD_203504 | JGI IMG/M metagenome (GOLD analysis project Ga0310121, IMG submission 203504) | Marine microbial communities from Western Arctic Ocean, Canada - CB27_Tmax_986 | ecosystem: Environmental > Aquatic > Marine > Oceanic | place: Canada: Western Arctic Ocean | collected... | reverse complement strand
CGGTGACGGTGACGGTGGAGCGAACCTGGCGCGGCACAGCGGGGGCGATGGTCTGGTGGATCGACGACATCATCTACGACGAGCAGACCCGGCTCGCCGAACGGCGCTGGCCGGTGGACCTGGACGCGTGGGGTGCCCAAGTGGATCGAATGTGGATCTTTGCCGAGTTAGTGCACGACACGGACCGCCATGGCGGGAACCTGCTGTATACACGTGACTGGAAGCTCCACATGGTCGATTTCACACGCGCGTTTCAGGCCGGTCACGAGCTCATGAAATCGTATCGACTGCGGAGAATCGACCCAATGCTCTTGGCTCGGCTCGAAGCGCTCTCGGTCCGGGCCGTGGCTGAGGCCACCGAGGGATATCTCAGCCGGGAACAGATCACGACCGTCCTCCGACGCCGAGACATCTTGGTCGAGCATTTCTGTGGTCTCATCCCGGAGGTCGCAGGACCGTAAGCTGCCGGCGCAGCATATTCGGGTCTACTCCGGGAGCGCGAACGCCCAAAAACCCAGTCCGGACGCGATGGCAACATACTGTCGGCCGCCGACCATGTAGGTCATTGGCGAGGCTTTCCAGTCCTGGTTGGCCTGGAAGTGCCATAACGGCTCACCCGTATGGGCATCGAGTGCGGCAAACGCGCCGCTATCTTCCCCAAAGAACACGACGTCCCCGTCTGTCGACAGGACGCCTGAATAGGTCTGCGCTTTCCCGGTCTGGGCGTAGCTCCACACGATACGTCCGGTCTGAATGTCGATCGCTCGAATGAACTTTTGATTCACGGATCCGTCCGCCAAGCGGGCCGTGCCTCCGAGCCAGCTGCGGCCTCGCTGCCAGCCGCGGTCATTCTTTGTATAGGTCATGCAGGATTCGTGCGCCAAGAGGTAAAACAGCTGTGTTCCCGGGTGATAGCTCGTCGCCCACCAATTTGTCGCACCCCGAATAGCCGGGCAGACGTCTGACCCTGCTTCGGTGGGGTCACTCCCCGGCCGCACAATCGGCCGACCAGTGTCGTCGATCCCGTCGGCCCAGGTTTGGGTCACAAACGGCTCTCCCAGCAAGAACTCCCCTGTCGCACGGTCGAGCACGTAGAAGAAGCCGTTGCGGTTCCCCTGTATCAGGAGCTTCCGCGGCCGTCCCCGAAACTCTTCATCGATCAAGAGCAACGGTTCCTGCGCGTCCCAATCATGGGTGTCGTGCGGCGTGAACTGGTAGTGCCACACGAGCGCACCGGTCTTTGGTCGGAGCGCGACGACCGAGTTTGTATAGAGGTTGTCTCCGGGACGAAGGTCACCATTGAGATCCGGACACGGATTGCCGGTCGGCCAGTACAACAAATCGAGTTCCTGGTCGTAGCTACCCGTCAGCCAGGTCGCGCCACAACCACGGCGAAGCACGTCGGGGTCGCCCCAGGTCTCCGAGCCCGGTTCGCCCGGTGCCGGAATCGTCCAGAATCGCCACGCTCGCTCCCCCGTGACCGCGTCATATGCGTCCAAGAATCCTCTCAGTCCCGTATCTCCTGCGCTGACACCGGCCATGACGAGGTCATCGACGACCAGTGGGGCAGCAACCGCACCATAGTGCTCACGGTAGTCGTCCATCTCGACGTCCCACACCAGCTCGCCGGTCGAACGTTCCAGAGCCACGACATGCGCGTGATCGGTGACGGTGAATAGCAAGTTGTCCCGCACTGCCACTCCCCGGTTGAGCCCGATGGCGGGGTCACCCACCAGACCTTCCGTCCGCGGTTGCGAATAGCGCCAGATCTCGCGCCCAGTCGTGGCGTCGAGGGCATACACCTGGTTGACGGCCGTGACATACATGACCCCAGAGATCACAACCGGCGTGCCCTCAATCATCGGCATACCGTCGATTGGAAAAAACCACTGCGCGGCCAGGTTTGCAACGGACTCACGGTCAATCTGCGCCAGCGGGCTATGACGATTGGAGGTATCACTGCCGTTATACGAGGACCAGTCGGCAAGCGGCTCTAGCGCGGGCTCGCGGTAGCCGTCGGATCCCGTTCGCAGCAAGCGGAGTTGGCCGTCCTCGGTGCGAAACTGCGCGTCAAACCCGCTCTCGTTGAGAACGGTCCCAGTAAGCTCACCGACACCGACCACGTCAACCAATGCGGTTCTCGGACGCGGGGCTCTGGGGTCGCGCGCCGCGGGCGACACCGAGACCGCAAGCCCTTTGAGATAGTCAATGAGAGGGGTGAGCTCTTCGGCAGAAATGTCGACTGCCGGCATCCCTTTTGAGGCAACGCCTCTAGTGATGATGGTACCGAGTCGGTCCGGCGTACTCGCATACAGCGTCGGCAGAATCGAGGCCGCCCGGTCGGTCCCCGCCGCGTCGGGTCCATGACACAGCGAACACCGGGTCTGATACGAATCCTCACCGTCGGCGGCTACGAGGGGAAGAGCGGAACTCAACAGAAATGCCACAACAAAAAAAACTCTCATCGATAGTCACCTGAGAACACGGGATGAGCGTGAACGTGGGCCCGGCCGGCGGTCAGATCACCGGTGTGTCGGAACCGCTCCGGTAGCCAACCATCAGTGTCGAGCGGCCGGCGTCTGGACAACCGGTTGAATATTCTCGGCGCCAAACGATCGTTGCACCTGTTGTGGAGGCGGCTCCCCATAGGCGGTTGAACGCTGTCGGGGCACGCGGTCGAGATTGGTGATCAGCGCTTCCATCTCCTCCGGGGGGAGCTCCTGACCAAACGATGCGCCGGCCGCACGCGTAATGCTCTCGTTCATCAGCGTGCCCCCAAGGTCGTTGACACCGGCATTGAGACATGCCGCGACACCGCGTGGTCCCATCTTTACCCACGAGGCCTGAATATTGGGTATGACCGGATGAAGCGCCAGCCGTGCCACCGCGTGCATGAGCAGTGACTCTCGAAACGTCGGTCCTTTACGAGCTTTGCCCTTGAGATAGATAGGAGCTTCCATATGGACAAACGGCAGAGGCACAAACTCGGTAAACCCGCCCGTCTTCTCCTGCAGAGCCCGGATCCGCGAGAGGTGTCGGCCCCAGTTGAGAGGTCGGTCGATATGGCCATACATGATGGTGGCGGTCGTCCTGAACCCAACCTCGTGGGCGGTCCCCATCACCTGGAACCATTGATCCGACGTGAGCTTGTCGGGACAGAGCTCTTTCCGCACCTCGTCATCGAGAATTTCGGCGGCGGTGCCCGGCAGCGTACCCAGACCGGCATCCTTCAGTCGGGTCAGGAATTCGTGCAACGAGATTCCGAGCGTGTCCGCGCCTTGCCACACTTCCAGCGGCGAAAAGGCATGCACGTGCAAATCGGGAACCGCTGACTTTACCGTTCGGCAGATCTCGAGGTAGGTGTCCCCGGTGTAGTCCGGGTGAATTCCCCCCTGCATGCAGACCTCGGTTCCCCCGCGTGCCCAGGCCTCGATGCTCCGGCGGCTGATCTCTTCCAGGTCAAGGTCGTAGGGGACGCCTCGAAGGTTCTCGCTCAACTTTCCCTTCGAGAACGCACAGAACTGACATCGGAAATAACAGACGTTGGTGTAGTTGATGTTTCGATTGACAACATAGGTCACCTCGTCGCCGTTCACCTGTTTGCGAAGCGCATCCGCCGCTCGGACGACCGCCGCCACATCGTCGCCGCGGGCGGTGAAGAGCTCCGCGATTTCGGCGGCGGACAGTGCGACCCCCTGACTCGCCCTACCGCATAGGTCATCCACTTTCGAGGACGAGTGCAACGGTGACGTGTCCTCGATGCGACTCAAGAGGACCTCGGGAAGCCGCGCATCCGCGTCACCGGGAGACCACGCATCCGCGCGCGCAAAACCTTCGGCGTCCGAGGCCCGTATGACGACGGGCCATAGCTCCTCCGCGAGCCAGGTCGCCGGTTCGCAGATATACGACGGATAGGTCGTGAGCCGCTCGACGAGCACCTTGCCCTCTTCGGCGGTCTTTTTGGCGAGAACGTCCAGCTGAGGCCAGGGTGCCTCCGGATTGACGTGGTCTGGGGTCACCGGCGAGACCCCGCCCCAGTCGTTGATACCGGCGCGAATCAACGCGCCAAACATCCCCGGACTCAGATTCGGCGGCGCCTGAATGGCCATCTCGGGACCAAAGATGAGTCGAGCGACCGCAATGGTCCACACGAGGTCATCCAAATCGGGCTCGGCAGCTAAGGCCATCGCCGTGCCAGGCTTGGCGCGGAAGTTCTGAATGATGATCTCTTGAAGATGCCCGTAGACGTCGTGAAGCTCGCGAAGCGCCAGCAGCGACTCTATCCGCTCCGCGCGGGTCTCACCGATCCCAATCAGGATGCCTGACGTATAGGGAATCTTCAGCTCGCCGGCGGTCTCTATTGTCCGGAGCCTGACAACTGGATCCTTGTCCGGCGAGCCGAAGTGCGCTTCGCCACGGGTGAGTAGGCGTCGAGATACATTCTCGAGCATCATGCCCTGCGACGGACAGATCTTCCGTAAGGCGTCGAGTTCCTCGCGGGTCGCGACCCCGGGGTTGGCGTGCGGCAGGAGACCAGTGTCGTCGAGGACCGCTTTCGCCGCCGCGACCAAATACGCGATGGTTGTCGGATACCCCATCTTGGCAAGCTCCTCTCGAGCCTGCGGATATCTTGACTCCGGCTTATCGCCCAGGGTGAAGAGCGCTTCACGACAACCGGCCGCCGCACCCTGGCGCGCGATAGCCACCACCTCATCCATTGTCAGATACGCTCGCTCGCCAGGCCGAGGCGGCTGGGCAAATGTGCAGTAGTGACAGACATCGCGGCACAGCTGCGTGAGCGGAACGAAAACCTTTCTCGAGTAGGTCACGACATTCCCGAATCCGACGTCCCTGAGCGCCGACGCTTCGTTGATAAGAGCCGACAGATCGGTTGCCTGGGCAAGACTCAACGCCTCGTCCGGGGATGGGCGTACACATGCGGTGGGTGTTGTCATTCTCACTCAACCGTGATTCTACATAGGAGCGCGACACTCATTTGGACGGAAGTGGCGCTAGAGCTGGCGCAGTTTCTTTGGGCTCAGGCAAGCGGGTTGACGTGTTCGACGCCTGGGAACCGTTTAAAGTCGTTGTCCGCAGAGTAGACCACGGCCCCCCGTTCGACCGCGAGCGCCGCAACGTGAGCGTCGGATGTCAGGTTGCCGCCGGTTCCCGTCGCTTGCAGCAAGCCCTGCAATACTGGCCAGTGGTTTCTCCCGGGAGCGACCGCCTCGGCGATCGGCTGGTCGAGCCACGAGTCGACGTATTGGAGCGCAGCGACGGGTTCGAGTGGGCGCACGAGAATACTGGCACGGGTCGTCACTCGCAAGAACGCGAGCAAGACCATCCACGGGAACCCGACCGTTTCTCCGCCTGATAGCGCATTTTCAAGCCAACTTCGGGCACGGAAGTGGTGCGGCGAGTCGGAGTCAACCGCATAGATGAGCAGGTTGGCATCGACCAGGATCACTTGCGCAGCTCCAGCTTCCGCATGATGCCGTCATCCTCGAGTCCGTCGGCAATCTCAAGCGCTTTGTCGAGATTGACGCCCGGGCGGACCCCTCCGAGAGACGCTGGTCGCAGCCGGTAGCGGCGCGGGCGCGGCTTCGAGCCTGACATCCCGGCCCGAAGGGCCTCGTTGACAACCTGCTTGAATGAGCGGCGTGTGCGATGTGCCAGAGCGCGCAAGGCCTCGGCCAGATCATCATCAATGGTGAGCGTCGTTCTCATGAAGGCATCATATCATCACACATAAAGCATCATAGCATCGCGTCTTGTAGCGCGCCGGTGGCCGAACCATGCATGCGGACAGCCATTGACAGGCCTGGACGCATGCAACACACTAATGCCCGGATACGTATCGGAATCGACGCCACGATGAACACACTCAAAATGGGCAGAGGTATGCGTGCCCTCTCAATCGTCGGCCTTACTGCCACACTCGGCAGCGCCGACGTCGGTTACGCCGCTCCGGAGCAAAGCGCGGCAGTCTCCGCCGCCGCGGAGCAGCGTCAGGCCCTTCTCGATCAGTACTGTGTGACGTGTCACAACGAGCGGCTACAAACTGGCGGTCTTACACTCGACACACTGGATGTCGCACACGTCGGCGACGACGCAGAGGTGTGGGAAAAAGTGGTTCGCAAGCTCAGCGCGGGTGCGATGCCACCCGCGCCGCTGCCGCGGCCCGATGCGGCGACCTACGCGGCCTTCACAACCTGGCTCGAAACCGAGCTCGACCAGGCGGCGGCCGCAGCGCCGAATCCGGGTCGCACCGAGGCCTTTCACCGTCTGAATCGCGCCGAGTATCACAACGTGGTTCGTGACCTCCTCGGTCTCGAGGTTGACGTCAACGAGCTTCTCCCCGCCGATGACGGGAGTTACGGCTTTGACAATATCGCCGGCGTGCTCGGCATGTCGCCAACGCTCCTCGAACGGTATCTTTCGGCGGCCAAGAAAGTCAGCCGTCTGGCCGTCAACAGCCCCACCTTTGCGGCGACAGCAGATACCTTTCGCCTCGCTGCCGATTACTCACAGGACGACAGGGTCGAGAGCCTCCCCTTTGGCACACGCGGCGGCCTAGTCATCCCGTACACCTTTCCGCTCGACGCGGACTATGTCATTCGGGTCCGGCTGGGTCGCGACACGTCTGACCGCCTTGCGGCGTTCCGTGACGAGCATCGGTTGGATGTGAGCCTCGATGGGCAACATCTCGAAACGTTCACGGTAGGCGGCCCGCCGCCGGATGGGGCGGACCGAGGCAGCGAAGAGTATCGGGAGTGGAGCACCCGCCAAAGCCGGGCCGACGAAGATTGGGAGATACGAGTGCCAGTCCGCGCCGGACCGCGAGAGCTCCGAGTCACGTTCCACAAGAAGACGGGTGCGTATCCTGACACGCTCCGGCAACCGTACTTGCGGCCATATACGAATACGACAGGAGGCGACACCCGTTACCAGCCGTATGTCGACAGTGTGATCGTCACTGGCCCCTACGAGGCGAGTGGGGCCCCTCCGGTCGAGGAAACCCCCAGTCGCGCCCGCATCTTTACCTGTCAACGACCCACCGACGGCGAGCTGGAGTGCGCGCGCGACATCCTGTCGTCCCTGGCCCGACGCGCCTATCGGCGACCAGTCACCGAACGCGACCTGAATGTGTTGCTTGGATTCTACGAACGCGGTCGCGATGCGGGGGGCTTTGAGGCTGGTATCGAACTCGCACTGCGACGACTACTCGCAAGTCCAGAATTCCTTTTTCGGGTCGTACGGGATCCCGCAGACGCCTCGGCCGGGGACAACTATCGGATCACCGACCTTGAGTTGGCTTCACGTCTTTCCTTTTTTCTGTGGAGCAGCAGTCCCGACGACGAGCTTCTGGAGACCGCCATCTCGGGCCAACTCGGAGAGCCCGCGATTCTTGAACACCAGGTACGGCGGCTCCTTGCCGACGACCGATCGTCGGCCATGGTTGAGAATTTCGCGGGGCAGTGGCTCTATCTCAGAAATATCCCGGCGCTGGTCCCCGACGAGAATCGGTTCCCAGATTTTGGGGAGGCACTGCGTCTGTCGATGCGCCGGGAGACCGAGCTCTTCTTTGAGAGCGTGATGCGTGACGACCGAAGCGTCCTCGACCTGTTGACCGCCAACTACACATTCGTGAACGAGCGTCTGGCCCGGCACTACGACATCCCGAACGTCTACGGAAGCCATTTCCGCCGCGTAACGCTTGGAGAGAAAGACGACGCACGGCGCGGCCTTCTCGGCCACGGGAGCATTCTCGCGGCCACCGCGTATCCCACCCGAACCTCGCCAGTGCTTCGGGGAAAGTGGGTGCTCGAAAACCTGCTGGGAACCCCGCCGCCGCTACCTCCGCCCAACGTCCCGTCGCTGGAGGAAGTCCACGATGGACGAGCGCTCTCGATGAGAGAAGCGATGGAGCAGCACCGAGCCAATCCGGTGTGTGCAAGTTGTCACAGGTTGATGGATCCTCCGGGCTTTGCGCTCGAGCAGTTTGACGCCGTCGGGCGATTTAGAACGCGAAGCGAGGCCAACGAGCCGATCGACGCCTCCGGCGTCCTCCCGGACGGCACGGCGTTCGAAGGGGCTGCCGGCCTTCGGGAAGCGCTCATGCAACGACCCGATCTGTTTGTCACGACGGTGACAGAAAAGCTGTTGACCTATGCGCTTGGCCGAGGCACCGAGCACTACGATGCGCCGGCGATACGCGCGATTACCCGTGAAGCCGCCAAGGACAACCATCGGTTCTCGGCGCTGATTCTCGGCGTGGTCAAGAGCGCACCCTTCCAGATGAGGAGAATGCCATCATGATGATCCGCAAGCTATCGCTTCCGCGTCGCACTTTCTTACGCGGTGTGGGTGCCGCGGTGGCATTGCCACTGCTAGACGCCATGGTGCCCGGGCTCTCCGCCAACGGCGCCGAACCAGTCAAGCGTCTCGGCTTTATCTATCTGCCCAACGGCGCGGTCATGCCCTCCTGGACACCACGCAAGGAAGGCGCCCTCGAGCTCTCCCCAACGCTCAGTCCGTTAGCGCCATACAAAGATCAGACCGTCGTCTTATCCAGGCTGGCGCACGGACAGGCCGAACCGTTGGGCGATGGCAACGGTGAGCACTCACGAGCCAGCTCTGTCTGGCTGAACGGAGTCCACCCGAAACATACGGAAGGCGCCGACGTCGAGGCAGGAATCACCGCCGACCAGATCGCGGCTGCGGAATTTGGCAAGCTGACTCCGCTGCCATCGCTCGAGCTGGCTATCGACCTCGATTTCCTCGTCGGCAACTGCGAAAACGGATACAGCTGCGTCTATATGAACACCATCTCGTGGCGGTCACCGACGACCCCGCTGCCGATGGAAAACAATCCGCGGGTGGTCTTCGAGCGCTTGTTTGGAGACGGCGGGACACGCGCCCAACGACGCGCCGAGCTCCTCACCGACCGCAGCATCCTGGACTCGGTCACCGCCGACCTCGCGCACCTCGAGCGAGATCTCGGCACTGGCGACCGGCGACGCCTGGACCAGTATCTCGACGCGGTGCGCGCTCTGGAGCGACGCATCCAGCTGTCCGAGGCCCGGGGAGCCGACGCGGAGCTACCAGAGAATCTGGCTCGACCGACTGGGATCCCCGAGTCTTACGAAGAACATGTCACGTTGATGTATGACCTGATAGGGCTGGCGTTCCAGGCTGACCTCACCCGAGTCTTCACCTTTATGGTGGGCCGAGAACTGGGTGGGAGACCGTATCCCCAGATTGGCGTGCCAGACCCCCATCACGGGTTGTCGCATCACCGAAACGACCCGGAGAAGCTCGCCAAGCTGGCAAAAATCAACCAGCACCATGTGGGTCTGTTCGCGCATCTTCTAGAGCAACTGAGCACGACGCCTGAGGGTGATGGTTCGCTCCTCGACCGCTCCTTACTGCTCTATGGCGCGGGGCTCGGCGACAGCAACGACCATCTGCACTACGACTTACCGGCGGCAGTGGTAGGCGGCAAAAGTGCGGGCTGGCGAGGGGGCCGGCACTTGGCGTATCCGAAGGACACGCCGCTTGCGAACTTGCTTGTCAGTATGCTCGACAAGGCCGGTCTCCCCGCCGAGAACTTTGGCGACAGCACAGGGCGCTTGACGACGTTGACCGACGTCTAGCTGCCACCTGACCTTTGGGACGTCGCCGTCTGGACCGGAGAGATTAGACCGGAGAGAACCCATGCGTAGAACACGAGTAGCCAAAGTGTGCCTGGCCATTGTGGTCTCGGTGGTGGTCACGCTGAGTGTCTCGACCATGGCCGGCGCGGCGTCGGACGCGCCGCTCCTTGATGCGGTCCGGGTCGGCGACGCGAGTCGAGTGCAGGCGCTCGTCGAGAACCATGTCGACGTCAACGCCGGCGATAGTGATGGCACGACCGCCTTGCATTGGGCGGCCCACCGTGGCGATATCGATATCGTGCACCTGCTCATCTCCGCAGGGGCTGACGCGGACGTGGCAAACCGCTTTGGCTCGACGCCTCTGGCCCTCGCCAGCGAAAGCGGAAGCTCTGCAGCCGTCGATGCGCTTCTGGCGGCGGGCGCAGACCCGGACGGGGCTGGACCGGAAGGCGAAACCGCGCTGATGACCGCCGCCCGGACGGGGCGAGTGGCCGTGGTGCGGGCGCTCCTCGACCGTGGGGCCGACCCAAACGCCACCGAACGGTGGAGGGGCCAGACCGCACTGATGTGGGCCGCGGCAGAGAGCAACATCGAAGCGGCGGAGGCATTGATCGCAGGCGGCGCCGAGATTGGTGCGCGGTCGAGCAATGGTTTCTCCGCGTTGATGTTTGCGGTCCGAGCAGGACGGCTGGAAACGGTTCGGAGCCTGCTCGACGCGGGCGCACCGGTGAATAGCGCGCTGGACGATGGGACCAGCGCCCTCGTGTTGGCCACAAAGAATGCCCACTACGACGTCGGCGTACTGCTACTCAGGGCCGGCGCCGACCCGAATGCGGACGACCAGGGTTGGACGGCGCTCCACGAAATCAAGTGGGCGCGGCGGCCAAACCTTGGTTTCAACAACCCGCCTCCGCTCACGACCGGCACCGTGACCGATGTGGAGTTTGTCCGCGCCCTTGTCGCTCATGGCGCATTTCTGGACGCCAGACAAACCAAAGAACCTCTGAACAAATACCGAAACGTATTGAATCGAATCGGTTCCACGCCGTTCTTACTTGCCGCCAAAGCCGCCGACCTCGAAATGATGCGTCTATTGGTAGAGCTAGGCGCTGACCCGCTGTTGCCAAACGAGGACGGGACAAACCCGCTCATGGTGGCCGCGGGAGTAGGAATCTGGGCTGTCGGCGAAAGCCCGGGGACAAACGAAGAAGCGCTCGAAGCCGTCAAGTTTGCACTCGCGCTGGGCGGTGATATCACCACGGTCGATGACAACGGTGACACCGCGATGCATGGGGCCACCATACGGTCGTCGGAGCCGCTCATACGCTTCTTGCTCGCCAACGGCGCGGAGATAGACGCGGTCAACGCCAAAGGGTGGACACCCCTCAGAATGGCCAAGGGGATTTTCTATTCGAACACCGGGAAGCGCTTTCCCGAGATGGAAACTCTGCTGCTCGAGCTGGGCGCGAATGAAGCGCTCGCGGCCGGTCCTGACAATACAATCGAGTGGTCCGCCGGGGATGTCGAGCTCGACCAGGCCGATGCGCGCGACTCCCGATAGAGACCGGCACGGACGGCCGACCTCGCTGTGACGACGGTGTCGGCGTCGTGTCTCATTCTTGGTCGGCCCGTGCCCAACCGCCAAGTCCGCGAGACGACGCCTCCTCTGCTGACGCGCGAGGAACCGAAATGACGAGCCCGTTGGCGAAAGGACAACCGCGTCAGCGTCACCCCAGCACGGGGTGACGGATGATGACATGAGGAGAGTTCTTCGATGAAACGACGTTGTCCGTGGCGACCCACTGACATCAGGCTGTTCCGCCTGTACATATACAGCATCACCATCGCCGCGTCCGCGGCGACCGGCGCTACGGCTCAGGAGCATCCCGGCGCCGAACCCTATCGGCAGGTCTGTCAGCTGTGTCATGGGGAGATGGGCCAGGGCGACATGGCACCCTCGCTGGTCCCCCTGGGCTACGACGCCGACTATGTCCTGGCGATCGTGCGCGAGGGCTACAGTCAGATGCCACCGATCTCGCGGCGCGAGCTTACCGACGACGATGTGCGCCAGGTCGTCGCGTATCTCGACTTGCTGGCGTCTCCCTCTCCCCAAGCGGTCGAATCGGGGGCGCCGGCGTCGAGCGCAGCGTCGTCTCAAGCGGTATCGGAATCACTCTACGACGGACCCCGTACCGCCACAGGGCGTCCCGACCTCAATGGGATCTGGCAAGTCCTCAACACGGCCGCGTGGGATATCCGAGCCCACAACGCCCAAGATGGAATTCCAGCCGGCCTGAGTGTGATCGACGGAGATGGACAGATACCGTATCAGCCGTCGGCAGCCGCGCAACAGCAGGAAAACTACGCGAACCGACTGACCGATGATCCAGTGCGCCAGTGTTTTCTCCCTGGTGTGCCACGGATCACGTACATGCCGTTCCCCTTCCGGATCCTGCAGACACCTGACCATGTCGTCATGACCTACGAGTTTGCCCACACGGTCAGAATCGTCTACACGGACGGGAGCCCACATCCGCTTCCAAATGACTTTTGGATGGGCGACTCACGGGGCCATTGGGATGGCGACACGCTCGTCGTCGATACGACCCATTTCAATGGTCGCACCTGGCTTGACGCCGCCGGAAACTTCCATAGCGATGCGCTGCGCGTCGTTGAACGCTACACGCCAACCAGCGAGCATCACATCGATTACGAAGTGACACTCGAGGACGAAAACGTCTTCACTCGCCCGTGGACAATGCGCATGCCGCTCTATCGTCGGGTTGACCAGGGGCTTCAGCTTCTGGATTATGACTGTGTCGACTTCATCCTCCAGTCGCTCACCAGCCAAGAAGGAGGTGCTCAGTGAACCGGACAGCGCTCATTCAACGGACATCAATCGCGGGACTCGTTGTTCTCTTCTCATCGCTGGTGGCACATGGACAGACCGTCGGCAGCGGACAGACCGATCCAGCGTGGGAGCCGGCGCTGACCGAGTGGGGTGACCCTGACCTTCGCGGGCACTACCTTCCCGGGGCCTATCAGCCACTAGAAACAAGACGCAGCGACGACTGGCAGCCACCGGATGGAGCCAACATCGGACAAGGGGCCGCATTCTCGCGCTTCTTTGAACCCGACCCAGAGCCTGCCGCCGACGAGGCTCCGCGCCCGCCCCAACGAATCACGACCCCAATGGTCGTGGACCCGCCCGATGGGAAGGTGCCCTTCCAGGGTTGGGCGGCCGAGCAACGCGGCGAGATCATGGCCCGACAAGATGAGCTGGAGCACCTCGACCCGCGGGTAAAGTGTCTGCCGTCGGCGTTGCCTCGGGCCCACCTACCAGTGGGATACAACACGTATCAGATTCTCCAGATTCCTGGCTACGTCGTCATGTTGTACGAGTGGAACCATTTGTACCGTTACATCCCTCTGGATGGACGACCGCATGTCGACCCGGAGATTCGACTCGGAATGGGTGACTCACGAGGGCACTGGGAGGGCAACACGCTGGTCGTCGACGTCACGAATTTCACGGACAACACTTGGCCGGTTGGTCACGGTGCGCCACCGGAGGGTGCGCCGGCGAGCGCCTTGACGACGGGACACGGTGTATTCCAGAGCGGGGCGCTGCACGTCGTCGAGCGCTTCACATTGGTTGGCGACAATACGATTCGTTACCGGGCGACCATCGAAGATCCTGACGTTTTTACGCAGCCCTGGACAATCGAATTTGACGCCCTGCGCCGCGCGCCGGACGACCACATGCTGTTCGAATACGCGTGTCACGAGGGAAACGGGCGGAACCTCTCACTCATGACAGGGGTCGATGTGAGTAGCGCTCGGGTCCATGCAACGCGGTGAAGACAAGGTGAGCCAAATGAACCACACAAGACTGACACCCTCGACTCTCGTCCTTCTCTTGACCGGTGTCGCGGTATTCCTCGGTGCCGCGTCGGTGTCTGCCCATCACGCGTTCTCGGCTGAGTTCGACGCGAACCGGCCCATGAAGCTCGAAGGCACGGTCGAGAGGACCGAGTGGATCAATCCGCACTCCTGGATCCACATCGAGGTCACTGACGATGATGGTCAGGTCTCCAGCTGGGCCATCGAATGTGGCGCACCAAACTCGCTCATGCGACGTGGTCTGAACAAGAACTCGATTCCGGTCGGCACCGACCTTGTCATTGAGGGGTTTGGCGCAAAAGACGGTTCCAATACCGCCAACGCGCGCGACATCACACTCCCCGACGGGTCGGTCTTCTTTGTGGGGTCCTCGGGGACTGGCGCGCCTTACGAACGATAAGATACGGCTGGGGCGGAAGCGCAGACACCAGCGGCTCCGAGACCACGGCCGCCTCCAGTGTTTTCGGCAGTCGGGCAACGTTCTTCGGACTATGTTCCGTTCACGCCTCCAGCGTGCGCGGCACCCTTTACGAAATGCCGCGCCCACCATGGGCTGCTAGCCGAGACCACCCAGAAACTCCAGGAGTAGATGGCTCGTCATCTCTGCTTGTTCCTGCTGCACCCAATGACCCGCACCGTCCACGAGATGGACCGATCGCATGTCCGTACAGGCAACTTCCTGCATGCGCTCAAAGGACCCCGGACTCTGGTAAGTACCCCAGTCGCTGGCCCCGCTAATGAACATGGAAGGCTGGTCGATGGTCCTACCGGCGTATAGTTGCACCTCTTCTATGCCGACACGACTGCCGCCCATGCGGTAGCCATTGAGGCCACCTTGAAAGCTGATGCGTCCATACTCTTCGGCATAGACGCTCAGGGCCGAGTCGGGTAACCATGTATTGGCAGCAATATGCGCGGCCGAAGGCATGACGTCCGCGACCGTTTCTGCCATGCCCTGACTCTGCTGCATGATGTAGTAGTTCGGCATCTTCGCCCATTCTTCTGCCGTTCGGGCCGCCAGCCGATAGGGCGTGTTGCCCTCCCAGTCGGCACTCTTGAAATGGTAGTACCCCCGAATAAAGTCATGAATGCCCTGGGCGGCATGCCACATGTTTTCGTTGGCGTCCCGTGTCGTGTAGTAACGCTGATAGTGCTTTCTTGGGCGTGGTAACGCGGCCAGATCAACGTAGATGCTGGTTCGGTCCTGAGCAGCATCGGGTGGCGGATCGTCGGCGGTATCGAAGGGTAACGATGGTGTACCACTGAACGGCGCGCTCATCATCACCACCGCGGGGAAAATGTCCGGGCGGACTATACCACACCAGGCGGCGAGGGGCGATCCGGCGTCGTGACCTATGACGGCCGCGACGGAACGGTGGCCAAACGCCAGCACCAAGCCCAAGGCATCCCGCACCTTGTTGAGCCGGCGAAATGGTGCCAGGTCCGTGTCGTAGTCCGAACTCCAGCCGGTCGTGCGGCCGTAGCCGCGCACATCGGGCGCGAAAACATGATAACCAGCCTCTGCCAGCGGAACCATCACGTTTCTCCAACTGTAGGCAAGCTCTGGAAAACCATGCAACAGCAGTAAGGCAGGTCGATTGGCGGTCTCGTAACCCGCTTCCAGGACATGCACCCGCAGACCGTTGATGTTATTGACGAATCGAGACCGAACGCCGTCGGGCAGCCAGCCAGAAGGGTAGGGTTCCAGCTCCACGTCCAGGCCTGTAGGCTGCGCATAGGCTGTGCGAGAGACCGCTGTGGATGCTCCGAGCGACGCCAGACCGAGTGAAGAAAGTGCCAACATATGCCTTCGTGAATATTCATTCATAGCTGTATCCTCTGGAGCTCGAGGTCCCACCGTCTATCGTTTGAAAATGCCGTGGCGTTTTCGCCCCGCACGCGATGACTTTCACGCCGACCCTAAGTGTAGTGTCTCTGTCTTGCCCAGACAGGGCTCGGGCGGGCTTTCCGTTACGTCTCGCATACCATGGCGGCATATCTGGCCTACAGCGAGACTCCTCGATTTCGAATGGCCCAGGTGCTCCCTCGCGGGGCCTTGTGAGCCGGGGCCGCATTCAGGGGCTTCTGCCAAATATTGCGGTTGCGGTCGACTCGCTGCGAGACTACGCCATCAAAAAAGCCAGCGTTCTCCGCCGAGCGGTAAACAGCGTCCCGTGACGCCTATTGCCGTTTGACGATAACAACGGTGATGTCGTCCGACGGGGGGCAATACGCTAGCAAGTCGGCCTGGATGGCCTCATAGATCCCGCGGGCAGGCAGGCCCTTGACCTCACGGAGGCGGTCTTCAACGCCTTGGGGGAAGTAGCGGTCATTGCCATGTTCAGATAAACCGTCGGTGTAGAGCACCAGGATATCACCGGCCCCGAGAAGCGCCCATTCGTTGACTTCATACTGGTCTTTGAAGCCCAAGGGACTGCGGCTGGTCTTGCGGTCGATCACGTTGAGCGACGGCTGAATACCGATCGGTGGAAATGATACGCACCTGTCGGCGCCGACATCCATGAATCGGTTGTAATACGATGAAAACACTCGTGGAAACGGTTGGCCCGCGGAAAGGAATCTGAAGGTCCCGGCCTCCGACACTTCGCCGTAAAGAAAAGATACAAACTTGTGCGCACCCGATGACCCATAGAGACGGCTGTTGAGATTTTCGAAGAGCTGGGTCGTGATCTGACCGTGCCGGTCGAGCTCGTATAACGCACCGAGCAAGAAGGCCTGGTGCACCATCGCCGCCAAGAGGGCGTCGGTCATCTGGTGTCCAGAGACATCGAGCAGGGCGATACCCGCACGATGGCGACACCGCATCAAACCGTCGACGACGGCGGTCAACCCCTTGGCGGCCGCCTTGGCAATACGAGCGTCCAGGTCGTATCGCTGTTTGAAGTCGACGTAAATGATATGGTCGCCGCCCAGCGCTCCTCGAAACGGGAGCGTGCCACCCCACACGTCGATCCCACGCAGGTTCGGCACCTCCCCTGGCTCGGGCAGGAGCTGATGGGCTATCTCTTGAAAGTTCTCGAGCTCTCTGGCGAGCAAGGCCGCCGCGTCGGCCGGGTCCGCTTGTTCACGACGGGACGTGGCCATACGCGGCGGTCGAGGGTTAGACCCCGGCGAGCGGTTCAAACGGCAATACGCCGTTTGCGTCTCCGAACCGTTCCGTGTGCACGCCGGAACGCTCGAGCATCGCCATCAGCAGATTGTTCATCGGCGTATCTCTTGGATGCCGAAGGACACGACCTCCCTTTGTCCCTCCGGCGCCGCCCACGAGAACCAGCGGCAGGTCGATGTGCGAGTGCTCGTTGGCGTCGCTGATACCGCCCCCGTGAAGAACGAGGGAATGGTCAAGGAGATTGCCGTCGCCATCGGCCGTGGCCTTCAGCTTCTCGAGGAAATGCGCCGTCAGGGCGACGTGATACTGGTTGATCTTGGCGCCCTGCTCGAACTTCACGGCGTCGTGCTGGTGGTGAGACACCGCGTGGTGCGCGGCATCGACGCCAAGCTCTGGGTAAGCGCGATTGGTTTGTTCTTTGCCGAGTGTGAACACGAACACACGCGTGATGTCGGCCTTGAACGCGAGCGCGACCAAATCGAACATCAGCTTCGCGTGCTCGTCATACGACTCGGGCACGCCAATCGGTCGGTCGGGTAGCTCGAGCGAGGATTCGCCGTGCTGACGCTCGGCGACGTGCAATCGCCGCTCGATCTCACGTACCGAGTCAAGATACTCGTTGACGCTGTTCCGATCGGCCGGCCCAAGTTTTGTCTGTAGATGAGCGATATCCGAAGTAACCCAGTCGAGGATGCTCCGGTCCTCTTTGAGTTGCGCGAGCCGCTCGGCGGCCGTGCCGCCATCTCCAAACATCCGCTGAAAAACGATACGCGGATTCGTTTCGTGCGGGTTCGGAGCAGTGGGGGTGCGCCATGAAATGCTGTTGGTGTACACACAGCTATACCCGTTGTCGCAGTTCCCGATGAGATAAGTCTGCTCCATCGCGAGCTCGAGCGACGTCAGGGGCGTGTCGCCGCCGATGTGCTGGGCGGCAATCTGGTCAGCCGTCGTGCTGTTTCGGACGTCCGCACCCTCAGTCTCTTTGGGATGGACACCGCTCAGCCAGACCGTGCCGGCACGGGAATGCTCTCCATTACCGTCACCCAGTGCCTCGGCTTGTTTTTGACTCAGGCCGATCGGAACGATCACCTGGTCTTGAAACGGCGCGAGGGGGCTCAGCGTCGGTGACAGCTGCGAGAGCAGGCCGTTCCCTTCTGGCTGCCAGTGCGACATCACGGCACCGTTCGGAACGTACACGAATCCCAGCCGACGAACCGGCTTAGCCGCTGTCTTGGCGAGCGCCGACGCCGCCGGCACCATCGCGTCCAGTAATGGGAGTGCCATTGTGACCCCCATCCCACGCAAAAACGTACGACGAGCTAGAGCTTTTTTTGTAATAAACATTGGGAGCCTTTCCTACTCGGCCGCTTCCGCGGCCTGGGCCAACCTCATCTGGAACGGCGGGCTGTTGACAACGCCTACAACAAGCGACGCCAGCCCGTAGTCATTGTCGGCGGCCGTTCGCGTGATCTGTCGGACAGCCGGAACATCGAAGTATTCGATGCCTCGCCCAAGCGCATACGTCAAGAGCTTTTCGGTCACCACGGTGGCGAGCATTTCTGGATTCTGGACAAGCAACTCGCGTAGCTCTGACGGGCCATCGAACGTCGTGCCGTCGGGCATAGTCCCCGCCGCATCAATTGCGCCACCACCGGGCATTTGGGGACGCCATCGACCGACCGCGTCAAAATTTTCGAGAGCCAAGCCCAGCGGGTCCATCATCCGGTGGCAGCTCGCGCAGACTGGATTGGCGCGATGCTGCTCCATGCGCTCACGCATAGACAACACCGTGCCGGTTTCGGTCGCCGGCTCGAGCTCGGGCACGTTTGGGGGCGGCGGGGGCGGCGGCGTGCCCAGCACATTCTCCAACACCCATTTCCCACGGCCGACCGGCGACGTCCGGTCACCGTAGGAGGTCACCGTCAGGATGCTCCCTTGCCCCAGCAAACCGCGACGTCGCTCATCGGTAAGCGTCACCCGCCGGAAGTCGCTCCCATACACACCGGCGGTGCCGGCCAGACCGTAATGCTTCGCGAGCCGTTCGTTGAGGAACGAATAATCCGCGGTGAGAAGCTCCGTGACACTCCGGTCCTCACGGACGATGCTGTCAAAAAACAGCTCGGTCTCTTGGACAAAGTCTTGACGGAGGCTCTCTCCGAAGTCCGGGAAGATGACATCCGATGGAAGAGCGCCAGAGATATTGCGCAATCGCAGCCACTGACCGGCAAAGTTCTTTGCCAACGCGATCGACCGGGGGTCGGCCAACATCCGACGGACCTGGCGCTCGACTTCAACTGGGTCCCCGAGACGCCGCTCGGCGGCGGCGGCGAGCAGCTCTTCGTCAGGAAGACTGCTCCACAGGAAGAACGACAAACGGGAAGCCAACTCAAGGTCGCTCAACAGATACGGCGTCCCCGGTTCGATACCCAGCGGGTCGGCGACCACTCTAAAGAGAAAGTCGCGGCTGACGAGCAACGCGCGAATCCCGCGTTCGATCCCCGCGTCAAAACTCCCCGGGATACCGTCGCTACTCTGACCGCGGCCCTCATCGTAGAACGTCATCAGCGCACCAAGGTCGACGTCCGTGACGGGGCGCCGATACGCTCGACGGGCCAGCGTGCCCAAGATTCTTTCAGCGCACGGCTGTTCCTCTTCTGCCGTCGACGGTTCGCACACAAAAATCTGCGCCCGCGATGGAGTCCGTCCGACACCCGTCACATTGAAAGGCCCAGTGATCGTCACGGTGCCGAGATGAGGTTGATAGAGAAGGTAGTCTCCTTCGCCGTGGGGACGATGAAACGGCTGCCGCCAGCTTTCGGCCAACGCATCCGTTTTCTTGACAAACGCCGCGGTCACCACACGCGGTCCGGCGGCGACCTGAACCCGAACCTCGAGCTCATCTGGACCGGTGTTGTAGGCAGCGCCCTGATCGCTTTCACTGTCGGGAGGAGCCAGGTGGAAGTTTGCGATCTGGTCGCCGTCGATGCTGACCTCGAGCTGATGCTCTTCTCGGATGGGCGCGCCGGCGAAGAGATCGAGGAGCGCGAGCTTGATGTCGTATTCGCCGTCCTGGGGAAAGTTGTAGGACACCGACATTCCGCCGCGAGTCCCAAAGGGCAACCCGTCACGATGCTGATACTGCGACAAATCTGACACGACGCGGAACGTCTCGCCACCCGGAGCTATTTTCGACGCGCCAACCGCCAAACGACTGATTTCCCGAGCCGCAGTCATGTAGCGCTCGAGGAGGGTCGGCGAGACCTTCAGGACTCCGGCGATATTGTCAAAACCGTAGCTTTGGTCGTCCGCAGGTACAAGCGCGGCCGCGTCAATATCCAGCGCCAAAAGGTCGCGAATCGCGTTTTGATATTCAGTGCGGTTGAGACGATGCAGCGGCTCGGTGCGACCGGGGTTGGGATGCGCGGACGCCACGCGGTCAATCTGGGTTTCCAGCCACGAGGCAAACTCGGCCGACTGCGCACTTTCCGGTCGAGGTCTACCCGCCGGGGGCATCGAGCCCGTGCGAAGCTTTCGGATCACCTTCTCCCACAGCTCGGCACCGGCCGGAATGTCGGTCAGGTCGACGGACTCCAGCGAGAGCGGCACCGTGCCACGGTCACGTAACCGTTCGCTGTGACACGTGACGCAATAGCGATCGAGGAGCGCTTGCCGCTCACCGACCTGTTGCTGCGCGCGAACGATGCCTTGGCCGGGGCCCGTAAAAGCCCAGCCAAAGGCAAGGATGACACCGAGCAAGGCGGAAGGGTGTCGCATCAATGGCGTCATTCTCCTCTGCGTCTGACGTGCAGTCCAGCGCTGGTCGCCCGTAGGCACAGGCCGGACCACGCGTTGGTATTGCCCGACTCCTAGATCGTATCGGCTCCGTTGGCGTTGTCAACCCGAAAACCCGTATATTTGCAGTAGCATACCGTTCAGAACAATTTATTCGTGCGTGACACAGACGCGCGAGACGGCACACGAGACCCGACACCGAGAGGAAATCCAATGCGTGACACACAACTGTGCGCAGGACGGCTCGTCTTGTTCGCTCTGCCATTGACGTTGGCCGCTTTTCTCCTGTTCTACGCCGTGCCAAGCGTCTCGGCCGCAACCGACGTCCCTCTCGTCGACGCCATCAAATCGGCGGACGCCGACGCGGTACGAGAGCTGCTCGCGCACGAGGTGGATGTCAACGCCGAAGAGGCTGACGGCACGACCGCGCTGCATTGGGCCGCGCACAAGGGCGATGTCGACACTGTTAGCATGCTTCTTCGCGCTGGCGCCCGCGTTGACGCTCGTAACCGCTTTGCGGTGACGCCGATAGCGCTGGCCGCCGGCAGAGGCAGCGCGCCAATCGTCGGGGCGCTCTTAGACGCCGGCGCCGACCCGAATACGAGCTTGCCCGAGGGCGAAACAGTGCTGATGGCCGCCGCCAGAACGGGAAGTGTCGAGGTCATCAGGTTGCTGCTTCGGAACGGCGCGGACATCGCCGCTCGAGAAAACTGGCGTGGCCAGACCGCGCTCATGTGGGCCGCTGCGGACAACCACCCTGCCGCCGTCCACACGCTGGTGGAGCTAGGGGCGTCCGTCGGCGAACGGTCAAACGGGGGCTGGACCGCGCTGTTGTTTGCGGTCCGCGCGGGCGGCACCGATGCCGTGCGCGCTCTGCTGGAGGCGGGCTCCGACGTCAATGCCATCGTCCAACTCCCGAGCGCAGAGGCGTCCGAGGCCGAAACCCATGGCACGAGCGCCTTGGTCATCGCCGTCATGAACGGGCACTTCTCACTCGCAAAGTATCTTGTCGAACGGGGAGCCGATCCGAATGCGGCGCGGCAAGGGTGGACGGCTCTCCATCAAGTTGCCTATACGAGCCGACCAAATTCTGGCAAAGGCATGCCACCCATCCCCTTGGTCGATAGCCTGAGCCCGCTCGAATTCGCAAAGTTCTTGCTGGAGAACGGGGCCGACCCGAACCTGCGCCAAACGAAGCGATTTAACAATCACGAGCGCAACAATCTCAATCGGATCGGCGCGACGCCGTATCTACTGGCCGCCAAACACGCGGACGCACCGCTGATGCGCCTACTCGCCGCAAACGGCGCCGACCCTCTGGTCGCGACCGAAGGCAACGCGTCACCGCTGATGGTTGCTGCTGGCGTGGGAATCTTCAATCTAGGCGAGAGCGCCGGCACCAACGACGAGGCGTATGAGGCCGTGACCCTCGCGTATGAGATGGGCGACCAAGATGTAAATAGGGCCGACAATCGCGGATACACCGCCTTGCACGGGGCGGCGCTGAGGGGCTCCAATCCCATCACCAACTTTCTCGCGGACCGCGACGCAGACTTGCTCGCAGAGTCCCAGGAAGGGTGGACGCCACTTCGCATCGCTGACGGTGTGCACTACACCGGCACCGTGAAACGCGCCGACCCTACGGCTGAGCTCCTACGCCAACTGATGAAGGGCCAGGGTGTCTATACGGCCGCCCATGCCAAAGACGTCAACAGCGTAGCCGTCGTCAAGCCCGCCGATCAGCCTTAGACATATCTTAAGGCTGGGATCGTCAGGTTCGCAGCAAGTCTTGGTCGAGGAAAGGTCGGTGCCCCACCGTCAGTGACGCCTTCCATAGTATCGGGCGGGGCCTCCCCTTCTGGCACCGTTGTGCCTTAGTCGAATGTGTCCCATAGCAGTCCGTGGTGAAAGTCCCGCTTGGCACCGAGACCGGCGCTGGGCCGGCCGGACAAGGCGAGAAGAGGAAAAATACGGGCAGTATTTGACCGATGAACAACGCGGGTCGGACGGATTCAGCGACGGTCGAATGCAGCGGGACGTTCACCACGGGCTGTTAGGCTTCCCGGTCTGGCTGGCCAGCCGGGTGCGGAGCGCGGCTACCTGCTGTAAGCAATGACTATCTCGACGACGGTGCACGATGGTGATCAAGAGTGGCACCTAGATTTGCTCGCGCCTTACGAGAACGCACGACCCACTTGCCGCGGAACGCGGAAATGCTGACCACGGTGAGAGTCGAAGAGCGACCGAACAGGCTAGCGAAAGGCCGCCGGGGAAGAAGTGGTAGCGGCGCCAAGAGTCTGGGCGGCGGATTGGGCGCGGTCAAAGACCGGTTGCGGATACACACCGAAGATCGCACTACCAACCAGGCAGACCACGAGGGCCGCCGTGATGGCGCGGCCGAAGACCAGGTCAGACCCGACAACTTCTTCCTTGATCCACATAAAGACGATGACACGGAAGTAGTAGTAGAGCGAGATCGCGCTGTTTACGACCCCGACAACCGCCAGAGATATCTCGCCGGAGTCGATCGCCGCGCTAAATATCCAGAACTTACCCATAAAACCGGCAGTAGGGGGTATTCCGCCGAGCGATAGCATGAAGACCAGCATTGCAACCGCAGCAAACGGGCTGCGGAAGTACAAACCACTGAGGTCCTTAAGCTCGTCACCAATCACGTCCTTGCGACGCAGGAGCGCGACGATCGCAAACGCCCCGAGCTGCATAAAAACGTAGACAAAGAGGTAGACCAGCGCCGCCGTGACACCACGCTGGGTCGCGGCCACGACACCGATCAGCATGTAGCCAGAATGCGCGATCGAGGAGTATGCGAGCATACGCTTCGTGTTGCTCTGTGTGATCGCGGCGAGGTTACCAACCGTCATCGTCAAGACGGCCATCCACCAGAAGATCTCGTGCCAGGTCGCACTGACTTCTGGCAAGCCCTCTACAAAGATTCGCAGCAGCATTGCAAATGCTGCTGCCTTGGAACCGACCGAGAGATAGGCGGTCACGGGGGTCGGCGCACCCTCGTACACATCGGGTGACCACATATGAAACGGCACGGCCGCAATCTTGAAGCCCATGCCAGCAGCGACCAGTATGACGGCCAACACCAACACCCCGTCAGGCTGACTCGTCGTCGCTTGCGCGATCACCGCGAGATTCGTCGACCCTGACACGGCATACAGAAGGGACATGCCGTAGAGCAAGATTCCAGTGGAAAACGCGCCCAGCAGGTAGTATTTAACCGCCGCTTCGTTCGATCGCTGACTCGGTTTCAGATAGCCCGCCAAGACATAGAACGAGACGGCCATGGTCTCGAGACCTATGAACAAGGTGATGAGGTCGACTCCGCTCGCCATGAACATCATGCCGACCGTGGCACACAAGATGAGGAAGTAGTATTCCCCGCCCCGCATCCCTTCGATCCGCAAGTAGGCGTCTGACATGAGCGCCGTCACCGCGGCGGCGAGCAAGAACACGAACTTGAAGAACAGAGAAAAGCCGTCGATCGACAACAGACCGCGTGAAGCCAGCGTATCGGTACCGGAGAAAGACCAAAGGACCGCGGCGGTGATCGCGAGCACTCCCAACGTCGCCGGAAGTGCCAGGTCCTCGCGGTCGCTCTTGAAGAGGTCGAGCACCAATACCAAGAGCGCGCCCGCAGTGAGCACGATCTCCGGCAAGATGTAGTAGAAATCAGCTCCTGTAAAACCGGCTGGCATCTACCGCGCGCCTCCGACCGCCCCTGCCACGGCGCCCGCGGATTGCGCGTCCAGATCAGGACTGAGGTCCTCGAGGTCGATATCGATCTCCCGGGCGGTGGAGGCCAACCGCGGGACATACTCGCTGTTGACACGCACCATGACCCGGTCGACCGAGGTCTCGAGCCGGTCGATGAACGGCTTTGGATACAGGCCAATCCAGACGGCAAGTATCAACAACGGGGCAAAGGTGGCGAACTCGCGCAGACTCAGGTCGCTGAGGCCTTCATTCTTTGGGTTCGTGACCTCGCCAAACATCGTCTGCTGATAGAGCCGCAGCATGTAGGCCGCCCCGAGCACGATACCCAGCGCCGCAAACCCTGCCCAGACCTTGTTCACCACAAAGACCCCTTGCAGGATCAATATCTCCCCGATAAAACCGTTGAGTGCCGGGAGGCCGATAGACGACATCGTCATGACGAGAAAGACTGCCGCATACACCGGCATCACTTTCGACAGCCCGCCATACTCCGAGATCTCCCGGGTGTGCCGCCGCTCGTATACCACGCCAACGAGCAAGAAGAGTGCGCCGGTCGAAATCCCGTGGTTCAGCTGCTGAACGATACTGCCCGTCACGCCGACGGGCGTGAGCGCGAACAGCCCCAGCGTGACCATACCCATGTGGCTCACACTGGAATAGGCCACCAGACGCTTCCAGTCTCGTTGCGCCATCGCCACCAGCGCGCCGTACACGATGCCGATGATTGACAGCGTCACCACCAGCGGTACGAAATGTTGCGTCGCCTCGGGGAGGATGGGCAAGCTGAATCGGATAAACCCGTAAGTCCCCATCTTGAGCAGCACGGCCGCCAGGATGACCGACCCCGCCGTGGGCGCGTCGGTATGCGCGTCGGGCAGCCAGGTATGGAAGGGAAACATTGGCACTTTGACGGCGAACCCGATGAAGAATGCCAGAAAGACCCACCACTGCAGGTCGAATGGCATATTGAGCTCGTGGAATCTCGTGATGTCAAAGCTGTAAATACCGGTGACCTCGGCGTGATAGAAATAGACCGCCAAGATCCCCAGCAGCATCACAACGCTACCAACCAACGTGTAGAGAAAAAACTTGATCGCCGAGTAGAGACGATTGTCGCTGCCCCAGATCCCGATCAGGAAATACATCGGGACGAGCATGACCTCCCAAAACAAGAAGAACAGCAGGAAGTCGAGAGAGACAAACGCTCCGATCATTCCGGTCTGTAGTAAAAGGATGAAGATGTAGTACTCCTTCAGCCTCATAGTCACCGCGTTCCAGGACGACAGCACGGCGATCACTCCGACCATTGTGGTCAGGAGGATGAGCAGCACGCTGAACCCATCGACGCCGATGAGATACTCCGCCCCGATGGACGGAATCCAGGTGTGTTGCTCTACGAGCTGCCACCGCGGATTCTGCGAATCGAACCAAAACCATAGAGGCAGCGAAAACAGAAATCCCACCCCGACGGTCGCGTTAGCGATCTTGCGGATGAGACCCTCTTGCGTCTTGTCGACAAACAGGAGCGCAATGGCACCCACCAGCGGGGTGAACAGGATTAAGGACAGGAGCGGGAACTCAGCGTATGTCATGGTCTTGTGCGTCTACTACGTCTCTAGGACCGGGGCCGGACTCAGCTAGGACCCGATGAGATACCACGTCACGAACGCAGCCACTCCCAGAAGGGTCGCGAACGCGTAGTTTTGAATTAGTCCGGTCTGAACCCGCCGGAGGGTAAAACTTCCCTCTTTGAACGTATTCCCGACCAGGTTCACCAGGCCATCGACAACATACTTGTCGGCCATATGAGACGCCCAGGAACTGAGCACCGTGAACCACCCGGTGCCATTGACCGCGCCATCTACGACCTTTCGGTCAAAGACGAACAAACCGTGGGCACTGGCCATCGTCCCGGCGACAAACGTAGCGCCGTAAAACTCGTCGACGTAGTACTTATTCGTCAGCAGTTCGTGGGGTCCCGCGCAGGACTTCGCCCACCGCTCGGCAATCTCGGGTCGTTGGAGATAGTTCCGGGCAGCCAGGAGGATACCGGCGAAGGCGACCAACACGGAAAACACCATGAGCCCCAACTCCGCGGCATGCGAAAGGTGGTGGACCTCGACCGGATGCGCCTCACCGGCGACAAAACTTGGCTCCAAGAAATGCTCGATAGCGTTAGGAATACCCGCCCACTCGCCGAGAGCGGCCGGAATACCGATATAGCCGGCGATTACCGCCCCGACTGCCAGCGCAATCAAGGGCATGGTCATCGCACGGGGAGATTCATGAGGTCCGTGCCACGCATGACTATCGTGACCGTCCCCTATGTCGTGACTGTGCCCGTGATCCCACGATGGCCCCCTGTATTCACCGTAGAACGTCATGAAGATCAACCGGAACATATAGAACGCCGTCATCCCGGCCGTCACGATCCCGAGCACCCAGAGAGCAGGGCTCTGGAGAAACGCGTAATACAGGATCTCGTCTTTGCTAAAGAAACCAGAGAGGAGCGGAACGCCCGCGATAGCCATCGATCCGATGAACATCGTCTTGAACGTCACCGGCATGTATTTCCTCAAGCCGCCCATCTTGGTCATCTCTTGTTCGTCGTTCATGGCGTGGATCACCGAACCACTCCCGAGGAACAGTAGGGCCTTGAAGAAGGCGTGGGTCATCAGATGAAACGCCGCGGCGCCAAAGGCTCCCACTCCCGTTGCCAAGAACATGTAGCCGAGCTGGGAAACGGTGGAATAGGCCAACACCTTCTTGATATCCGTTTGGACCAGCCCAATGGTGGCGGCGACGAGCGCGGTCATCGCTCCGACGATCGCGACGATCGTCATCACCTCTGGAGCATGGGTAAACAGCACGGCGTTCCGACAGACCATGTAGACGCCGGCGGTTACCATCGTCGCCGCGTGGATCAACGCGGACACGGGCGTCGGGCCCTCCATGGCGTCCGGGAGCCAGATGTACAGCGGAATTTGGGCACTCTTGCCGATGGCCCCGACAAAAAGAAACAGGCAAATCAGTGAGATGACGCCAAAGGCGCCAGCCTCGACGGGCATGTGTGACGCGGCTTCGGCAACCTCTCGAAATTCGAGCGTGCCAAACGTGAAGAAGACCAGGAAGACGCCAAGGACAAAGCCCCAATCGCCAACTCGATTGACGATAAACGCTTTCTTCCCCGCGTCCGCGGCACTCTTCTTGTGATACCAAAACCCGATCAGCAGATATGAGCAGAGCCCGACCCCTTCCCACCCGACAAACATCACCAGGTACGAGCTTCCCAATACCAACGTCAGCATGAAGAAGCAAAAGAGGTTCAGATAGCAAAAGAACCGCGCATAAGCCGCGCGGGGCTCATGGTCCATATACGCGGAGGAGTAGATATGGATCAGGAACCCGATGCCGGTGACGATCAGAATCATCATTCCCGACAGGGGATCCAGCACAAACGACCACGGCACCTCGAACGACCCCCACCCACTTACGGTCTCGAGAGGAATCGCGGGTATCCATTGGGCAATCGTGACGCGGTGAAACCGCTCGTCCGCCGGCAGCCCGAGAAGTTGGACAAACGCCGTCAACGAGAGCAACAACGCCAGGCCCATAGTCGAGCACGCGACTATGGCGACGGTGCGCTTATCGAACGAACGGATCCCAATCAGGCCGTTTAGGGCGGCCCCCAGGCCGGGAAGAATGGGAATCAGCCAGATCAGGTCCATCGTCGGTTACCACTTCATGATCGTCATCTCGTCGATGTTCACGGTCTCTTTGTTCCGGTAGAAGGCCAGAAGAATACCGAGCCCGACGGCCGCCTCCGCAGCGGCGACAGCGATGACAAACACGGCGAACACCTGTCCAGAGAGATCCCCCAGACGGTAGGAGATTGCAACGAGATTGATATTGACCGCGTTCAGGATCAGCTCGATCGCCATGAAAATGATGATGATGTTACGGCGCACGAGGACGCCGATCACCCCAATCATGAAGAGCGCGGCCGAGAGCAACGTGTAGTGAAGTGGCGTGATCTCGAGCACAGTGTGTTACATCGTTCGTCGGGCTAGCACGATCGCACCGACCATCGCGACCAGCAACAACATCGAAGCTAGCTCAAACGGGATCAAGTAGTCCGTATACAGCACCCACCCAAGCTCTTGAGTGTTACCGCCCAGTATCGACGCAGGAAACTCGCGGGTCGCTGAGGAGACCACCGCATCGGGCTCTCGATTCATGGTGTAGGCCGCGATCCCGACAACCTCCAAGAGCACGAGACCGGCTAACGCCATCCCAAGACGGGCGAGCCGCCTCGAATCGACATGTTCCTCTGGTGCTCGCTTCAAATTCACGAGCATCACCACGAACAAATACAGAACGACGATGCCGCCGGCGTACACCATGATCTGAATCACCGCGAGAAACTCGGCACTCAGCGTCACATACAACGCCGCCACACACAGGAAGTTGGCCACCAAAGCCAACACACTGTGCACCGCGCTCTTGGCGATTATGACCAACACGCCGAGTCCCAGTATCAGAGCTGAGAGTGTATAAAACGCGAATGCTTCCATAGTTTTTTAGAAGACCACCTTCGCGATTCCGGTCAGGACCAGATTTCCGAGAGCGATTGGTATCAGCACCTTCCACCCCAGATGCATCAGCTGGTCGTAGCGATACCGAGGCAGCGTGGCCCGGAGCCAGATAAAGACATACAGAAACACGAAGATCTTTCCAACCAGCCAAATCCAACCCGGGATGAGGTCGAGAAAACCAAGCGCCTCAATGTTTGGAAATGGCCGCATCCAGCCGCCGAGAAACATAATGGCGACGACGGCCGAGATGACGATGATATTGGCGTATTCGGCGAGAAAAAACAGCGAGAACCGCATCCCGCTGTATTCCGTGTGAAAGCCGCCCGTGAGCTCGGTCTCGGCCTCTGGCAAGTCGAACGGAATCCGGTTGGTTTCAGCGAGCCCACCGATAAAAATCAGGACAAACGCTACTGGCTGCCAGAACACGAACCAGACGCCAGCCGTGCGCTGGGCTTCGACGATCTCGACCAGACTTAGGGTGCCCGCGGTCAGGACCATGCTCACCAACATCATGGTGACGGCAATCTCGTAACTGATGAGCTGCGCGGAGGCGCGAAGACTCGACAACAACGGATATTTGCTGTTCGACGCCCATCCCCCAAGGATGATGCCGTAGACCCCGATCGAGGTGACCGCCACGATAAAAAGCAGACCGACGTTGATGTCGGCTATGTAGTACAGGGGGTCAAAACCAAACGGCACCACCGCAAAGACTACAAGTGCCGGTACGAGGCTCATGATCGGCGCGATCGTGAATACCCACTTGTCGGCACGGGCCGGCGTGATGTCTTCCTTCAAGATCAATTTGATCGGGTCGACGATAGCTTGGAGTATGCCGTGGGGGCCGACTCTCATCGGCCCTAGCCGGGACTGAGCCCATCCGATGACCTTACGCTCCATCAGCACGAGGAACGTCACTGTCACCAGGAGCGAATTCAGGAGCACCGCGATCTTGAGAAGCGGTATGACGAAAGTGTCGATCATGCCAAAAGCCGCCTACCTATCGACTTCACCCAGCACGATGTCAATCGTACCGATAATCGCCACGACATCGGCGATGAAGTGTCCCTCAACCAGTCGACTGAGTCCCTGAAGATTGCAAAAGGAGGGTGGTCGTACTCGCAGCCGATACGGATTTGTCGACCGACCATCGCTCACGATGAAATATCCAATCTCACCCTTCGGCGACTCCACCGCATGGTAGGTCTCACCGGCCGGCGGCTTCAGGAGACGTGGAACTTTCCCCATCACCGGTCCCTCGGGTATCCCTTCGACCGCCTGCCGAATGATGCGGATCGATTGCGTAAACTCTTCCATCCGGATCAGATAGCGGTCGTAGGTGTCCCCCCGGGTCCCCAGGGGGACGTCAAACTCAAACTCGTCATATGCAGCGTTGGGCTCGTCCTTGCGCACGTCACGTGACACGCCTGACCCACGGAGGGGCGGGCCACACAGACCCAGAGCGGTCGCGTCGTCGCCCGAGATGACGCCAATGTCGCGGGTGCGGCTCAACCAGATTCGATTGTTGGTGAGGAGCTGCTCGTACTCGTCGAGCTTTGGCTCCAGGAGATCGCAAAACGCGAGGACCTTCTTATCCCAGCCGCTTGGGATGTCGAGTGGTAAACCACCGACCCGCATCGAGTTGTAGGTCAGTCTGGCGCCGCAATACTCCTCGAACAGGTCGAGCACATGTTCTCGCTCGCGGAACGCGTACATCAGAACGGTCATCGCCCCGATGTCCATCGCGTGCGTGCCGAGCCACAAACAGTGGCTGGCGATCCGTTGCAGCTCGGCAAGGATGGTCCGCACATACCGGGCACGTCGCGGCACCTCGACCTGCATCAGCTTTTCGACAGTCTCTACATATCCGAGGTTGCTGGTCGCGGCCGATACATAGTCCATCCGGTCGGTCAGCAAGATGATCTGGGTCCAATCGCGGTTCTCGCACAGCTTCTCGATACCCCGATGGACATACCCGATGACGCAGTCGGCTTTGACAACGCGCTCGCCGTCGAGACGCAGCACAATTCGCAGCACCCCGTGGGTGCTGGGGTGCTGCGGTCCCATGTTGAGGATGAGATCGTCCGTATCGAAGGCGGCGCCGGAGCCGACGGGAGCCTTGGTGGTGTCGAGGGTCACTACTCGATCTCCGCTTCGTCCGAGAGGTTCCGAAGCTTGAGCCAATCCTGCGGGCTCTCCATAAGAAACTCGCCCGGCCCTTCAAGTGGGTAATCTTTACGCTGCGGATGGCCCTGCCAGTCCTCGGGCATCAAGATCCGCCGGAGGTCGGGGTGCCCGGTGATGTTGACTCCGAACTGATCGAACACTTCGCGCTCGAGCCAGTTCGCGGCGGGCCAGATCTCCGTCACCGACGGCACAGGATCGCCCTCGCCAGCCATGAGTTTAATCCGCAGCCGGTGACGCAACCGCGTCGAGTACAGACAATAAATCACGTCAAAGCGGCGATCCCGCGGCGGCCAGTCCGTGGCGGTCACGTCGGCGCAGTAGTCAAATGCGCCGACGGAATCGTCCCGTAGGAACCGCGCCACTTCCAACAAATGATCGGCGCTCACGATGACCGTCCAGTCACCTACCCAGTAGCTGAGGCGTTCGACCCCACCTGGGACCCCTTCTTGCACAGCTTGGATGAATGCAGGAACGGCAAGGCCTTCGGGTGGCGCCTGATCTTCCGGTCCTTTTGGGGGTTCTGGCGGCGCTTTTGGTTTCGGCTTTGGCTTTGGCTTCGCGGCGGCGCTGGCGGCCGGTTTGGCGGCTGGCGGTTTCGGCTCAGCAGCCGTGGCCGAGACGGGCTTACTCGCGGATTTGGCGGTCGTGGACGCCGGCGCGTCGCCGCCGGTAGACTTTTTCTCGTCAGCCATCGTCAGGCCCAGTCCAAGGCACCCTTACGCCAGGCGTAGGCATAGCCAACCACCAAGATGAGCAGAAATACGAGCATTTCGATTAGCCCGAAGAGGAGAAGCTCATCCATGATGACCGCCCACGGGAACATGAATACGGTCTCGACGTCGAAGATCACAAACAACATCGCGATGAGGTAGTAACGAATGCTGTATCGGTCCCTCGCGTCGGTCTGCGGCTCAATACCGCACTCGTATGGCTCCAGCTTTACTTTGCTATATTTCCGCGGGTGCACCAGCCCTGACACGATCAGCGTAAAGATCGCAAAGCCGATCGCCACCAAGACAAAGAGAAAAATCGGTATATATGCGTCAAGCATCGATATGTCAGGGGTCTCCTGCGCACACCAAACCGGACCGTGGCCGGCGACGACACCGAGGCGCACTGGCAGCCGGTGATATCAAAGCGGTTCCGTTCCGTGGTGCAGAACGATCGCCCTCCGTCACACGAGCTACGAGAGCCCGAAAACCGCGGTATTTGTAACACGCCCCTGGCCGAACGGTCAAGGAGCCACCACACCAGAGCCCGCATGGCCGGTGGCGCCGCAACCCTCGCATTCGCAACAATTTTGGACAGGCCAACGGGGTTGACCGGGTCCAAAACCGGGGCCTATACTGCGACGATGGTCAGTCTTGCGGGGACCCGCTCCGCGACGGTGATGGGATCGGCGGTGCTCCTACTTACCGGCGGGTTGTTCGCGAGGGTCGCCGCACAATCCGTCGAACGCGAGATGGTCGTCAGCGTGTTCGATGAGAACGGTCGACCGGTAACAGGACTCACCGCGTCTGACTTTCTGGTACGGGAAGACGGCGCCGCCCGAGAAGTCTTGCGGGTCGGCTCCGCTTCGCGAGGTCGTCAGATTGCGCTGCTAGTCGATACGAGCGAAGCCGCGGCGCCCGTCGTGAGTGACTTGCGGCGCGGCGTCGAAACGTTTGTCGATGCGATGATCGCCGGAAACGAGATCTCGCTGATCGCCGTGAGCGGCCCACCTCGGATCCTCACCGCGTCAACCAGCAGCGCCACGAGGCTGAAAGACGGCATCGGCGACATCTTCGCCTTTCCTGGGTCAGCCAGCTATTTGCTGGACGCGGCGCGCGACACGGCCCGCGGCTTTTCTCGACAAAACGCCGCGCAGCCCATCATCATCGCCATGACGACGCTCGGTGTCGATTATTCCAATCGTGGGGCGCAATCGACGATCGAGGAGCTCGTCAAAGCCGGTGCGGCGTTTTACTCGATCGTATTTACAGTGGGTCGATCGCCGGTGTCGGGCGGTATCGCGAACACCGACCGAGAAATCGCGCAACGGCGTCTCGAGCGAGACCGGTTCCTTTCGGCCGGTCCGACCGAGACCGGTGGACGGCGGAGAGAGCTGCAGAGCGGCTCGGCGGCTGAGCGAGTCATGAGCGATCTTGCGACCGACCTCAGGAATCAATACATGGTCGTCTATTCGCGACCGAATACGCTTATCCCTCCGGAGCGCATCGAGGTCGAGCTGACCGGCGACAACGACTCGCTGGATGCGCGTGGCACTCCAGTGTTGACGGACCGATAGACGCGGGCACAGCGCGCGTCGTGGACTCAGGCAGGACTTCGAAAGCCGAAATGACTCGTGTCTCCAGACCGCTCGTTGTGCTCGTCGTGGCAGCAGGGTTCGTTGCGCTGGGCATGCGCGCGGCCGGGCCCACAGTTGTCACGGCGCAGAACGAACCGCAAGCGCCGATCCAGCCTCCTACCTTCCGGACGGGGGTCGATGTCGTGTCAATAAACGTAACCGTGAGCGACCGGGACGGGCGGTTCGTGACCGACCTTTCTCCGGAGGAATTCCTCGTGTACGAGGATGGGGTGCAGCAGGACATCACGTTCTTCTCTCGTAGCCAGCTACCGATCGCGTTGGCCATGCTCATGGACACCAGCGCGAGCATGGATGAGCGCATGACCACGGCGCAAGAAGCCGCGATCGGGTTTGCCCAGCGGCTTCGCCCGCAGGATATTGCGGAAATCATCGACTTCGACAACCGCGTCAACATCCTGCAGACCTTTACAAACGATGTCGACGCGCTGGAGACCGCTATCCGACAAACCTCCGCCGGTGGGTCGACGCAGCTTTACAACGCGCTCTATATTTCGTTGAGAGAGCTCAAGAAAGCGCCGCTACGGGCGGAAGATTTGCGCCGCGAGGCCATCGTCGTGCTCTCGGACGGCGAGGACACATCGAGCCTGGTCTCGTTTGAAGAAGTGCTCGACCTGGCCAAGCGGTCTGAGACCGGGATTTACACCATAGGGCTCAAGCCGTCGGAAGACGGCCGGGCGGGCGGGTTCAACGAATCCGACTATGTGCTAAGGACGTTGGCACACGAGACTGGGGGTCGGTCGTTCTCCCCCGACAGCGTGGAAGACCTCCCGGAGATCTACGAAGAGATTTCTGATGAGTTGTCGAGTCAGTACTCGCTCGGCTATATCTCCGGCAACCCTATGCGGAACGGCCGATGGCGACGGGTTGTCATCCGAGTCGCTCGCGACGACCTGTTCACCAGGACCAAACAGGGCTACTTCGCCGCCACTGGGAACTAGGGGCGAGGGACAAAGAACCAGTGGCAACCGCCCGCCGTATCCGGAGCACGCTGTGAACGCGTATCCGCTGGGGATCTACCTCGTCGCGGCGATCGCGTATATCGTCCACTTTGCAAAGCGACATGACGGTGCCGGCCGCGTCGCGACCGTGACGCTGGTGCTGGGAGCGCTCGTCCATGCGTTTGTCATCGGGATGCAGACGATGCAAGTCGGACACATTCCGTTCGCCGGCACGACCGGCGCGGTGTCGACGTTCGTGTGGCTGCTGGCACTGGCCTATCTCTACACCGAAATGATGGCGGAAGAGCGGGCCATGGGTGTGTTCATCGCGCCACTGATGGTGCTTCTTCAGGTCATTCCGGCAACGACCAGTATGGTCTCGGCGCGCGCGCCGGTCCTCGACAGTCCCTGGTTCGCGATCCATGTCTCGGCACTGTTGTTCGCCTATGCGAGCTTTGCGTTGGCAAGCGTCGTGGGGTTGACGTATGTGCTCCTGTTCAAGGAGCTCAAGGGAAAGCATCTCGGGTTTTTCTATGCCCGTCTCCCCTCACTTCGCGTCCTTGACCTGATGAATGGCCGGGCAATAGCGGTCGGTTGGGTGTTTCTTACCGTTGGCCTCGTGGTGGGAGCCATCTGGCTCCTGCAGGTGCAACCGGAAAGCGCCGACCCACGGGTGCAGGCCATGACCCTGCTCGACCCAAAGATTTTTATCGTGTTGGGGTGCTGGACGGTGTACTCGTTCGCGCTGTATGCCCGACAAGTGAGCGGATGGAGCGGACGCCGGGCCGCGCTGCTGTCTGCAGTTGGATTCGCGATCCTCCTGCTGAATTTTGTGCCCGTGGGTTATTTCGTCACGGACAGTCACAACTTTTACTAGTGTCCCAGTGAGTCTCTTTCTTCTCGGTATCAGCCATCACAGTGCGCCGGTCGACCTTCGCGAGAGGGTCGATTTTTCACGGCGGGGCGTGCCCGAGGCGTTGTCGGTGCTCGCGGAGCGAGACGGCTTGAGCGAGGTGGTGATTCTCTCGACGTGCAACCGATCGGAGATCTACGCGATCTGCGAGAATCCGACGCGGCCCCGTGAAGTGCTGGCGTCGTTTATGAGCTCCTACCACGACGTCGCCGAGTCGGAGCTCGCCCCCCATTTCTATGGACGCGAGAACACCGACGCGGTGCGTCATCTCTTTCGATTATCCGCCGGACTGGACTCACTCGTGATCGGCGAACCTCAGATTCTGGGTCAAGTGAAGGATGCGTTTACCACCGCGTCCCGCCACGGCTACACCGGAGCTTTGCTCAATCGGTTGTTTCACCGATCGTTTGGCGCGGGCAAACGGATCAGGTCGGAGACCGGGCTGGGAGAGGGCGCCGTCTCGGTGAGCTACGCCGCGATCTCCCTGGCGCGGAAGATCTTTGGCGACCTGCAGGGACTGCAGACGCTCTTGGTCGGCGCGGGTGAAATGGCGGAACTGACCGCGACCCACCTGCGGTCACAGCAGGTCGCGCAGATCAGCGTGGCCAGCCGCACGCCGTCACATGCCGCCGCGCTCGCTGCCAAAGTTGGAGGCGAGGCCGTGCCGTGGGAAGACCTTACCTCTCGGCTCGCGACATGCGACATCGTGGTTACGGCCACCGGCTCGGCGACACCCATTGTCACCCGCCGCCAAATCGAGTCGGCGATGCGCGCCCGGCGGAGCCGGCCGCTCTTTATTATGGACATCGGCTTACCTCGCGATGTCGAAGCGTCATCCGGCGAAATGGAGCAGGTTTTCCTTTACAACATCGACGACCTGCAAACCATTGTGCGTGAGAACCTCACTCGACGGCAGTCGAAGGTCGACCGGGCCGAATTGATGGTGGAAGAAGAAGTGGACGGGTACATGGTCTGGCTGCGGTCTCGGGCCGCCATACCCACCGTCGTCGCGCTCCGTCGCCGATTCGAAACGATCCGACTATCAGAGCTCGAGCGGCTCGCGCCAAAGCTGGCGTCACTGCCCCCAGAGTCGCGGGCGCGGGTCGAGGAGGTCACCCGACTCCTTGTCGAGAAATTGCTATTGGCGCCGACGGAAGAGCTGAAATCGACGACCGACGAGGAAACCGTGGAGAGCTACGCAGACGCACTGAACAGGCTGTTCAAGTTGAGTGCGGCTCCGGCGCCACAATCCGCACGGGCGACGACAGACCGTTGACAGCGCTGCGCATCGGCACCCGGGGGAGCCCGCTCGCGCTGTGGCAAGCGCGAGCCGTCCAGACCGCAATCACCAAGGCGGGTGAATCCTCTGCCGACATCATTACCATTCGCACGACCGGCGACCGACTAACGCGTGCTGTATTGGCCGATGTTGGGGGCAAGTCGGTCTTTGTCAAAGAGATAGAAGACGCGCTGCTGGACGGCAAGATAGACCTGGCTGTGCATAGTGCCAAGGATCTCCCGGCTGACATTCCGGACGGCCTGGCCATCGTCGCCGCGCTGCCCCGTGCCGATCCGCGCGATGCGATCGTGCTGCCGCGCAGGGGGCCGGAAAAGCCCCCGGAGTTCAGTGAAGTCGACGCCGACCGCCAGACGGCGTCGACCGAATCGGCGCAGGACGTTATGCGTCGTCTCACATCACACCCGCGGGTGGGGACCGGAAGCGTACGGCGCGTGGCACAGCTAGTCCGTCGTTTTCCGGACGCACGGTTCACGCAGATACGCGGCAACGTGGGAACACGTCTCGAGAAACTCGACGACGGCGCCTACGATGTCCTGGTGCTCGCGGCCGCGGGTCTCGAACGTTTGGGTCTTGCACAGCGAATCTCCGCCCGTCTCTCGGTGGAGGAATGCGTACCGTCTCCGGGTCAGGGCATCGTGGCGATCGAGACTCGGGTAGACGACGAGCGAACCCGGTCTGCGCTCGCGGCCGTGAACGATGCCCCCAGCATCGCCGCCCTCGATGCCGAACGGGCCGTCCTCAGCGCACTTGGTGGTGACTGCCAGGTGCCGATCGGCGCCATCGCGGTACACGACGGCGCCCATATGGTCGTCCGGGCGATCGTGACAGCCACCGACGGCGCGACGCTCCTCAAGCGCGAGGCCAGAGGTCCCGCCCCGGAGGCCCGCGCCATTGGCCAGCAGGTTGCCACCGCGCTCATCGCCGCCGGCGCCGCCGAGCTTATCGCCGCGGGTCGAGCCGACTCCGGGATTTCATGATGACGCCGGCGCCCATTTATCTCATCGGCGCGGGCCCAGGCGACCCGTCACTCATTACCGTCCGCGGTCTGCGCTACCTTCGCTCCGCTGACGTGGTCGTCTACGACCACCTCGTGCACGACCGTCTGCTCAGGTCCGTTCGCGACGACGCCGAGCTCATCGACGTCGGTGCGGCCGCCCCCCGATCCATAGAGCAGAATGCCATCCACATCCTGCTCGCGGACAAGGCTCGCGAGGGCAAGACCGTGGCCCGTCTAAAGCATGGCGACCCGTTCATCTTTGACAGCGGCGGGACCGAAGCACTATTTCTCTACGAACAGGGCATCCCCTTCGAGGTTGTACCCGGCGTGCCCATCTTAATTGGCGGGCCCTGCTATGCGGGTGTCCCCCTCACCTATCCGGAGGCCGGTGATGCGCTGGTGTTTATCCGCGGCCATCCGACGGAAACCAACGTGCCGCCTGATGTGGATTGGCAAAAAGTAGAGGCGCTCGGCGGCACGGTCGTCAGCTACGGGGGCGGGCCACAGCTCGAGGTCGTCATCAATGAGCTCCTCGCCCACGGCCGGTCTCCAGAAGAATCGACCGCGCTCATCATCGACGGCACATTGCCGACACAGCGGACGGTCCACGGTACGCTCCGGGAGATTCAGACCGTGGTGCATGATGCCCAGCGCCGAGGGTCGGGTGTGCTCGTCGTGGGTCCTGTCGTGGGGTTCCGCGAGTATCTCCGGTGGTTTGACTCGCGACCACTGTTCGGTAAGCGCATCCTCGTGACCCGACCGGAGTCACAGGCCGCGGAACTTGTCGACCGGCTGTTAGACCTTGGCGCCGCTCCCATCGAGGCACCGACCATCAAGATAGCGCCGCCCAAAGACAGCGAGCCACTCGACGAGGCGTGCGCGCACGCGGGATCGTTCGACTGGATCGTCTTCACTTCGGTCAACGCGGTCGAGTATTTCATGCGTCAGTTGCGACGCGGTACTCGCGATGTCCGGACACTGAAGGACGTGCGTTTGTGCGCGGTCGGGCCGGCGACCGCGACGCATATCGAATCGTATGGTCTTTACGTCGACGTGGTCCCCGGAACCCATCGGGCAGAGGCGGTCGTCGCCGCGCTACGGGAACAGGAGCCGGACCTATCCACCCGCCGCATCCTGTTTCCGCACGGCGATCTGGCCCGCGAGGTGCTCCCCAAGACTCTCCGCGAGGAAGGTGCCGAGGTGGTCGACGTCGTCGCCTATCGGACTGTGCTCGCGGATAGCGACCGTGACACGGGTCCAGACGTGTATAAAATTCTGCTTGAGCAGAGCGTCGACGTCGTCACCTTTACCAGCGCGTCGTCCGTGCGCAACCTGGTCAAGATACTGGGCGAGGAACCGGCGGCCGACCTTCTCAACACCACCACCATCGCGGCCATCGGTCCGGTGACCGCGGAGACGGCGACCGCGTTGAACATCAATGTGCAGATCGTGCCACGGTCCTACACCATACCGGCCCTTGTTGACGCGATCGCTGAACACTTTCGGAATCAGAGCTAATGCCCCTACACCTCTCCCATCGACTCCGTCGCCTCCGACGCACACCGGCCCTCCGCGACCTGATACGAGAGACAACATTGACACCCTCGTCACTGGTGTATCCATTGTTTGTGTGCACCGGCGCAGGCGTCCGACGTGAGGTGGTATCGATGCCCGGGGTGTGTCAACTCTCGGTCGATGAGGCTGTTTCCGAGGCCAGAGGCGCCGCCGCCGACGGACTACGCGCGGTGCTGCTCTTTGGTCTACCCGACCAGACCGACAAGGATAGTACCGGCTCGGCGGCGTGGGACCCTGAAGCGCCCGTCCAAGCTGCCGCCAGGGCCATCAAACAGGCCGTTCCCGGTTTGCTGGTGATGACCGACGTCTGCTTATGCGAGTACACCTCGCATGGTCACTGCGGTCTGATCGAGGGAGAAACGATCGTCAATGACCAAACGGTGGATCTGCTGGCCCGGGCAGCGGTCTCGCAGGCGGAAGCGGGCGCCGACATTGTGGCGCCATCGGACATGATGGACGGCCGGGTCGGGGCCATCCGGGAGGCGCTCGATGGCAGCGGTCACGAGGACACCGTGATCCTGTCGTATGCCGCAAAATACTGCTCGGCCTATTACGGGCCGTTCCGCGACGCCGTGGATTCCGCGCCGGCGTTCGGCGACCGCCGGACCCACCAGATGGACCCCGCCAATGTTGACGAAGCCATTCGTGAGGTTGCCCAGGATCTCGAAGAGGGTGCCGATATGGTGATGGTGAAGCCCGCGTTGCACTACCTAGACGTGATCACTCGCGTCAAGGAGGAGTTTCGGTACCCCACCGCGGCGTATCACGTGAGCGGCGAGTACGCGATGCTCAAGGCCGCGGCGCAGAATGGCTGGGTTGACGAGGAACGCGCGATGCTCGAATGCTTGACATCCATACGCCGAGCCGGCGCCGACATCATCGTGACCTACTATGCTCGCGAGGCGGCCCGGTTGCTCACGTCGTAGCGGCGGCGGGGGTCCGAGGCCGCGTCTGTTCGAGGTCCAACACAAACTGAACCTTGCCCCGCAGCGCCCGCAGTGCTGACCGCTTCTGGGCGCGTTGCAACTCGCGTAGACCATCCACGATGGTGCCGGTGATTCCCTTACCCGTAATTCGCTTTGCCTCAGCCAGGATTTCTGCGGGCACCTGCACGGTGATTTTTTGAAGCTCAGCCATAACGCCAGTATCTTGCATGGTAAATGCCAGCTTTGCGACTGGTCAGTGGACCGGCCTTCTCTTCGGACCGAGGCGTCTACTGCCCTTCGATGACAATGTCCTCAACCGACTCGACCGTCAGTTCATCATCTCCGGCGGGAAACTCGTTGACTTGTAGCACATACGCGATCACATCCGCATAGTCTTGCTCGCTGAGGCCGCCCGGGTTGTCCTGCGGCATGGTCTCCTGCACGAACGCCATCATCTCGCCAAGGCTCTCACCATCCCAGGGCCCCAAGAACGGCTCTCCGACAAGTCCTGGGCCCATTTCGCCACCTTCCAGGCCACCGGCGTGACAGCTGGAACAGGTTTGGCGATAGACTCGGCGGCCCCGACGGGCCTGACTATCGGAATAAACACCGTCAGACAGGAGACGACCTTGACCGGCGGCGGCGACCGGGACACCGGTCGTGATCGTCGCCCCGACCGCCAACAAAGCGCCTACGGCCACGGCGGTCACGGTCCATCCAGAGCGAAGCGTTCGCGTAATACCCATCCGATCATTTTCTCACTTAGCCCGGCCGGGCTCAAGGCGTCTTCCGGAGCCAAAATTCAAAATCGTAGCCTAGCGCTGTGGACGCGGGTAGCGTGTCGAGCGCCTTTGAAAAGCGGTGAGCATAGAAGTAAGGAACTTGACGATGCACCCATCGCCGATGACGCGCTGTGGCCTGGTCTACGGCCTCGGCCAAGGTCTCGAACACTGCTGCCTGAGACCGAGCGGGCAACTCGACACCCGCTCTCGGCGCAGCGTTGTCGACCCGAGCCCCAGCCGCCGCAAAACGGTGCTGCCCGGGCAACCATCCGAGTGCCTGGAGTCCCCGTCTCACGCCGATGACCCGGGCCCGTTCCACCACGAACCCGCAGTCACCGAACAACCGCCGGAGATTGGATTCCGTAAAGAACGACAAGTGCCCTTGGTCGAGGAGCGGGAGTTCGTCGGGCGAGGCCGTCGACGCAACTGCGGCGAGCGGGCGGAGATTTGCCTGGCCGTTCGGCGTGATCACCCATAGCTGCCCGCCGGGCTTCATCACCCGCCATGTCTCGTTGAGATGGGCGCGGGGCGCCGCCACGTGCTCGAGGAGGTCCTTCTGGATGACGAGGTCAAATGTATTTTCGTCAAACCGGGCATCTTCAAGCACGCCGTGGGTGATCGGAATCTCAAAACGGGTGTGACCGTAATAAGACGCAAACGCGGAAGCGTCCACGCCGGCCACGTCAAAACCGTGCTGTCGCAGTGCGACAAGGAGAAAGCCAAGTGCACAACCGACTTCCAGCGCACGCCCGGGCAAACGCCCGCGACTCAGGAAGTATGCCTCGCGTCGTCGCCGTTGCGCCTCGCGAGCGTAATCTCGGTAGCCGACGGACGACTCCGCATCGAAGTAGTCGGCGGGATAGAGCTGCAAGATCTCTGTGGCCGTGAGCCGCGGTCGCACTTGATGAAAGCCGCACGACCGACATCGATGGATCCAGCGGTCAAACACCTGGACGACACTGACTTCGAGCCACGGCTCGAACGAGTCGGTGGCCGCGCAGATGTCGCACGATGTTTCTGGTGAATAACGAGACATAAGAACGGGTTGTGAGTTGAACGCCAGAGTACTGAACACTCATAATATCGCTCGTGTCCGACATCCCCACTCGCTCTGGCCCCCGGTCCGCCCGCTTGTTTGCACGCGCTCAGCAGGTTTTACCCGGCGGTGTCGATAGTCCCGTCCGCGCCTTTGGTGCGGTCGGAGGCACGCCACCGTTTATCTGCCGTGGCCGAGGCGCAAAAATAGAAGATGAAGACGGTCGGGTCTATCTCGACTACGTCATGTCGTGGGGACCGCTCATTCACGGCCACGCTCCGACAGCGCTCACGCGCGCGTTGGCCACGGCGACTCGCGCCGGCACGAGCTTTGGTGCGTCGACCGCCGCTGAAGTCGAGCTGGCGAAGCTTGTCTGCCGGTATGTGCCCTCGATCGAGCGAGTGCGCTTCGTCAACTCCGGGACGGAAGCAACGATGAGCGCGCTCCGTCTTGCGCGTGCCGCCACCGGTCGCGACTTGGTGATCAAGTTTGCCGGCTGTTATCACGGTCACGCTGATGCCTTCCTCGTGGCAGCCGGGTCGGGGGCTACGACACTCGGCGTCCCCACCAGCCCGGGCGTGTCGCGGGCGACCGCCGCGGAAACCCTCATCGGGCGCTACAACGACCTCGCGTCGGTAGAGCGACTGTATCGAGCCCATCGTCAGAAGATCGCGGCCGTGATTGTCGAGCCCATCGCGGGCAACATGGGAGTGGTGCTCCCTCAGGACGGGTTCCTTCAAGGTCTGCGCGACTTAACGTCGCGACATGGCAGCGTATTGGTCTTTGACGAGGTGATTTCGGGTTTTCGGGTCGGCAAAGGAGGCGCACAAGCCCACTACGGCGTAATCCCTGACCTGACCTGTCTCGGCAAGATCATTGGCGGCGGCCTACCCGTAGGCGCCTATGGTGGTCGGGTGGACCTGATGAACCAGATCTCCCCATCGGGCCCCGTCTATCAAGCGGGAACGCTGTCGGGGAACCCGCTAGCGATGACGGCGGGGGCGTGGGCACTAGGACAGCTCTCTGCGTCGCTTTATCGGCGACTTGCCCAACTTGGTCGTCGTCTCGCGAAAGGTCTCACCCAAGCGGCTGAGGAAGCTGGCGTCGCGTTACAGGTAGCCAATGCGGGCTCCGTTGTCACCCCGTTCTTTATCGACAAGCCCGTGACCGACTACGACACGGCTACTACTGCCGATACGACCGCGTATGCGACGTTCTTCCACGGGATGCTGAGCCGCGGATTCTATCCGCCCCCCTCCCAGTTCGAAGGATGGTTTCTCTCGGACGCTCACACGCCACGCGATGTGGACCGCACGGTCAACGCGGCCCGCAAGGCGCTCTCTGATGTTGCCGAAGAACGCGCTCGCAGGTAACACAAGACAACGACCGCGGGGCACGGGACCCCGGACCGCCCAAGGTCTCCACGCCAAGTGGTATCATCCGATATTCCTCACACCACCTCTGCTCGCACAGTTGAAGTACGCGTCGGTGACGTCCGCATTGGTGGTGGCGCACCGGTCGCCGTGCAATCGATGACCCTGACCGACACGGCGGACGCGCCCGCCACCGCTCGCCAATGCGTCGAGCTCGCCGCGGCCGGCTCCGAGCTCGTGAGAGTGACGGTGAATCAGCCCGCCGCGGCTGCGGCCGTCCCCGAGATCAAGCAACGAATGATCGACGCGGGCTGCACCGCGCCGCTCATCGGAGACTTTCACTACAACGGCCACCTACTGCTCGCTCGATATCCGGCCTGCGCCGCGGCGCTGGACAAGTATCGAATCAACCCCGGCAACGTGGGAACCGGAAACCGGCGCGACGAACAGTTTTCCACCATTTGTGCAATCGCCCGCGACAACGGACGGCCGGTCAGAATTGGCGTCAACGGCGGCTCGCTCAACCAAGAGCTGGTCATGGCCAAGATGCAAGAGAACACTGACCAGGCCCTCGGTCGTTCGTCTGACGAGATCGTCAACGACTGCATGGTCATCTCGGCCCTCGAGTCGACAGAGCTGGCGCTCGAGAGCGGTCTGACCACGAATCAGATAATCATCTCCTGCAAGGTATCGCGACCCGGTCATCTGATCGACATCTATCGCGCCTTGTCGACCCGAACCCGACAACCGTTGCATCTCGGGCTGACCGAAGCAGGAATGGGTACAAAGGGTTTGGTTTGGTCAGCGTCCGCGATGGGCGTGCTTTTGAACGAAGGTATCGGCGATACGATTCGGGTATCGCTGACGCCGCGTCCCAACGGCGACCGTCGGGAAGAAGTCTACGCCGCGTGCGAGCTGCTGCAAGCGCTCGGGCTTCGCTCGTTTGCTCCGAGCATAACGGCCTGCCCCGGTTGCGGCCGAACCACGAGCAGTACGTTTCAGCAGCTCGCCGAGCGCATCCAGGACCACGTGCGAAGCCAGATGCCGGAGTGGAAGAGCCGCTACGAAGGGGTCGAAGAAATGACCGTCGCGGTCATGGGATGCGTCGTCAACGGACCGGGTGAGTCGAAGGCGGCCAATATCGGAATCAGCCTACCCGGCACCGGCGAAGCACCGACCTGCCCGGTGTATATCGACGGCCGCCATGTGTCGAGCCTCAAAGGCTCGTATGCCGAGCTGGCGGACGCGTTCCAGACATTGGTCGACAACTACGTCGAGGCACGATACGCGAAACGACCGATGACCAAATCTGCGGAGCGCGTCTGAGCATTCGACTCATCGGCATAGACATAGACGGCACACTCCTGGATAGCCAGGGCGCGGTGCCGGACGAGAACCGGGCGGCACTCCAAGATGCGGTCGCCGCGGGAATTCAGGTCGCGCTTGTCACTGGGCGCAGTTTTCATCACGCGCGTCCCGTAGCGCTCAAGATATCCGACGACGACACCCTGCCCCTCATCGTCAGCAACGGCGCACTCATCAAACGGCCAAACGGCGAAACGCTCCAGCGGCGCGTGCTGGACCCGGCGGATGTCCGCGAGCTCGTCGTGAGCGTGCGCGCCAGACGCTCCGGCGCCGCGCTCATCTTTGACCGTCCCGGTCCCGATCAATACGTCTTCGAAGGAATCGACTGGTCTCATCCCAACCGCAACTGGTACTACGAGCGCAACAAGGTGTTCATGACGGAGATGTCACCGCTTGAAGACGCCCTGACGGAGGGGCCACTACAGCTGGCCTTTACGGGCGGTGTCGAGGAAATGCGCCAATTGGCGCACTTTCTGCGAGGGCTCCCGCTGACCCGAAAAGTGACCCTCACGCTGACCGAATATGAGGACCGCGACTTCAGCCTGCTCGATATCATCGCGGGCGGTTGCTCAAAGGGGTCGACACTCGCGGCGTGGGTGAAAACGCTCGGAATCCGGCCTGAAGAGGTCATGGCCGTCGGCGACAACCTCAACGACCGTGAGATGCTGGAGTTCGCGGGTCACCCCGTCGTCATGGGCAATGCGCTCGATGAACTCAAAACCGCGGGATGGCCGATAACGGCGTCCAACGACGAGGGTGGACTAGCCCTCGCCATTCGGCAGGTCCTTGACGTGTCCGGTGGGGATGCGAGCATCGAGCAACGGTGAGAACACGCGCAGTATGGCCCGGGCAAACAAACCAGCGGAGCCGTGTCCGCTCAAGTCCACCATCTGGCTTGTTGAGAGCCACGATGACGATGGCACCAAAATTCGTGTCGAACGCAGCGACACCGAGATTGCAACCGTCGTCCTCGAAGAGGCAGAGTTCACCGGAGAAGGGGTCTTGGTCCTGCAAACACAAGCGATACTGAGGACTGTATCGGTTACATATCAATCTCTACCGGACCGCCGCCTGACGCCAGCGGGGCGTCGAGTAACTGACCATGCGTCGCGGGCTAGTCCTCTAGCGCCCCTTGAACTCCGGGGGGCGCTTCTCCACAAACGCCTGGGCGGCCCGCCTATGGTCGTCGGTCATGAAGGTGCGAATCATGTGTATCGCCTCGAGATCCATGACGTCGCTCAGTGAGCCATGCTGGGCCGCATTGAGGTTCTTCTTCATGTAGCCGATGGCGACGGTGGGCAGGGCCACAAGGCGAATCGCAAATGCCCGCGCTTCCGCCTCGAGAGCGTCGGCTGGCACTGCCTTGTTGACAATACCCAGCTGGAAGGCCTGCCGACCCGATAGTACCTCGCCGGTAAAGAAGAGCTCTCTGGCCCGAGCGGCTCCGACCAGGTGGGTCAGGAAGTACGACCCGCCGTAATCACCAGACAGGCCAATTCGCGAAAAAGCGGTGGTCAACTTGGCAGACTCGGCCGCTATTCGCAAGTCACAGGCCAGCGCCAGCGACAAGCCTGCGCCAGCGGCCGGACCGGAAATGACTGCCAGCGTCGGCTTTGGCATCTCGTGCAGACAGCGGCTCAGCTCCATGGAGGTCCGTATGCTTTGGACCCGGTCCTCGAAATCGAGCCCGTTCCTGGGCTCACCGGCCTCATTGGCCGCCGGTACCCGAGCGGCAAAGCGCTTGACATCGCCGCCGGCACAAAAGGCGCCAGCCGCCCCGGTGAGGACCACCAGTCGCACCGACCGGTCGGCGGCCAGACGAGGGACGGCTTCGCGGAGCGCCGCCATCATCTCGACCGACATGGCGTTGCGCGCTTCGGGCCGATTCAGCGTAAGGGTGACGATGGCGTGGTCGGCGTCAGCGGTTTCAAGCAGATGGTCAGTCATGCAGGTCCTCCCTGGGTCCAGCCCTCACGGGGCGGATGTCGATACAGACTATCGGTGGCCGGCGGCAGCTGTGCAACGGAGTAGCAGACACCGCTCTCAAACGTGTCCTCGTCTCTCACGGCTGCGTGGTCAGCGCCAAAGCTTGGACCCGACAATGCCACATCGGGACGAGGATGACGCCAACCAGAATTAGCCCCAGAGACAGACCCACCCACAAACCAAGCACGCCCCATCCCCACGAGAAACAGAGGGCGTAGCCGACCGGGAGCCCTACGACCCAGTGTCCGAGCAAATTGCTCAACATCGGCGTCCTCGTGTCTCCCAAACCCCGCAGCGCACCGGTGGCAACAACCTGCAAGCCGTCAAACAGTTGGAAGACGGCCGCCACACGCAGTAGGAGCACACCCACGTCAATCACGCCTAGGTCAGACGTAAACACGCTCAAGAGCCACCGCGGGACCGCGACGAACAGCACTGCTGCCACACCCATGAACAGCGCGCCAAGACCGATCGCGACCCACCCCGAAAGCCGTGCCCCGTCGGTATCGGCCCGGCCGACCGCTTGCCCGACCCGAACGGCGCCGGCGGCAGAAACCCCGAGTGGCACCATAAACGTCAAGCCCGCCAAATTCAGCACAATCTGATGAGCTGCGAGTTGCTGTGGCGCGAGCCGTCCGGCCAGCGCCGTAGCCGCCGCAAACACGCCGATCTCGAGAATAAGCTGGCCTGCCGCCGGGCCACCGAGGGTGAGGAGCTGTCGCATTCGGGCCACCTCGAAACGGCGAATCGGGCGTTGCGGACTCACCTGGTCCTCCGCTGAGCCATCAGAGACACTCCGGCGATGCACCCACCATGTGACCGCGGCCAGCATCGCAAACATATATGCGCGCGAGATGCAGGTCGCCCAGGCCGCGCCCTCTACCCCGAGCCGCGGAAGACCCCAATTTCCAAAGACGAGTAACCAGTTGGCCCCCGCGTTGATGAGGTTTGCGCTCAACAAGGTGAGCATCACCGGCCGCGCGCAATTCATCGCTTGGAGATAGCGTCGTAGGGCGAAGTAGAGCAAGAGGGGAAGCATGCTCCAGGTCACGACACCAAAGTAACCGGTCGTCAGCTCGAACACGGTAGGGGTGAGTCCCCACACCTGCAGTGAACTCGCAACCAGACGCGCGGCGAGAGTCAGGGGGACGGTCAGCGTCGCCGCGAGGAGCAGGCCATGACGAAGCCACACCGCACACTCTTGGGGTTGATGCGCCCCAGCCGCCTGAGATATGAGGGTATCGAGCCCGAGCAACAACCCCATGGCGAACACGGACAAGGCCAGAAACAGTGCGCTCCCAACCCCGACCGCGCCGATCGCTTCGGGTCCGAGTCGTCCCACCATGCCGATGTCGACGATTTGCATCGCCATCCATCCCACCTCGGCGATGACCACCGGAAACGCCAGCGACAGCATCGGCGAAAGCTCCCGGGAGACCGCGCGTACGGTGTAACTGGGCATGACTCACAAGGTGTGGATACGTCACAAACGTATCCAGGTCGGACGAGATGGTGAGCGCCGCTATCTCGGCGGCGGGCCGAATTGGACCGTGGGGCACCGCCGGTGAAACGCGTAGGCCCTCGTCCGCGAGGGGAAGCTTATCGCCAGAACATCAGACGCTCGATCCAAGAGACACGGGTCAGGTCGTTATAAATGACGGTGACCATCAGCGTCATCAGCAGCGCAAAGCCGACAAGCAGCATCCGCTCCTTCATCCGCGCGCTGAAGTCCCGGCGCGAGACCCCCTCGAGCGCCATGATGGCGATATGCCCTCCGTCGAGGACCGGGACCGGCAGCAGGTTGAGAATTCCTAAATTGAGCGACAGGAACGACATGAAAGCAAACAGCTCGCTCGCCCCGAGCGCGGCAGCGCCTGCAGACATCTGAGCGATTCCAATCGGACCCGCCAATTGACGAGGCGACGTCCGCGCGGTAAACAACCCGGCAAGGGTCTGAAAAATCGCGGATGCCTGCTCGTAGTTCCGCTCGAGACTCAGGGTGAACGCTTCGCCGAATCCTGGTTCTATCATCCGCGTGACGAACGGATGGAGCGCCACCCCGATCAATCCCACGTCACCCACGAGGGCCGGGACGACCTCGATAGAGTGCCGAACGCCGTCTCGGCGAACTGTGATCTCGATCGATTCCCCCGCGCTGCCGTTGATGAAAGCGACCAACTCTTCGCTGGAGACCGGCGTACCTTCCAGGGCCTCGATCACATCGCCAGCAAGAACCCCGGCGACGGCGGCGGGCTGTCCGGGGGTCACGGAGCGAATTTGAGGCTCCATGGCCGGCCCGACGCCCAAGACCGCAGCCATCGATGTCGCCTCGGAGTCGGGTGTCATCATCACGGTCCGCAGCTGCCCGGTCTCGCTCCGTATCTCGACTGACAATGCCTGGTTCGCCTGGGGCAACGCCTCGACAAGAACCTGCCGCCACGTAGCCACCGCACTGCCGTCGACACTGACGATCCGATCACCGACCTCGACACCGGCTCCATCTGCCGCCGACCCGTCCACGACGGTCCCAATGACCGGCGGAGCATCCTCGTAGTCCGGCACTTCAGCGCCCTGATACAGCACGAACGTCATCACGACCACTGCGAGGACGAGGTTCATGACCGGCCCCATGATGAGCACTTGAAAGCGCTCCCACTTCGTCTTGGACATGAACTCGTCGTCGGCCCCGGTACGCTTGTCTTCGAGGCTTTCGCCCGCCATCTTGACGTAGCCACCAAGGGGCAGAGCGCACACGCAGTACTCGGTATCGCCGCGCTGATACTTGAGAAGTTTCGGACCAAAGCCCAAAGAAAAAGTGAGCACCCGGATCCCGACCCGACGTGCCGCGAGGAAATGGCCGAGCTCGTGAACAAACACGAGGACGCCAATAACGAAAACGAAGGCAAGAATGCTCTGCATCTAGTTAAAGAGAAACCTGCATGGTTATTACCTCTTACTCGATTCTACTCTTCGAATGGCTTCTGTCGAAAACCCACGTGCCCAGGCGTCGACTTCGCGCACGGCCGCAAGGGTGTCGGCTGAACCGATTCCGCGCACCTCAACGGCCTCCATCGCATCGCCAATGAGCTGCGGAATAGCGCAAAACGCCACCCGTTCTTGGAGAAACGCATGCACCGCGACCTCATTCGCAGCGTTGAGCACGACGGGAAGTTCGGATCGGCCGGCGAGCGCCTGATAGGCAAGTCGCAAGCACGGAAACCGGTCCAGGTCTGGCGGCTCGAAGTCGAGTCGGCCCCGTGTGGTCAAGTCGAGGGCCGGCAACGAAGTGTCCCACCGCTGGGGATACGAGAACGCATACTGAATAGGCAGTCGCATGTCCGTCACACCCATCTGGGCAATCACGGATCCATCGCACAACGCAACCAACGAGTGAACGACCGACTGCGGATGGATGACCACGTCGATCTGCTCAGCCGGCGTGTCAAAGAGCCAACGCGCTTCGATGACCTCGAGCCCCTTGTTCATGAGAGTGGCGGAATCGATCGTGATCTTTTGGCCCATCTCCCAGGTTGGATGGTCAAGAGCTTCCGCCGCGGTGACCGATTGGAGCCGGTCCGCCGGCCACTCTCGAAACGGTCCACCGGAGGCCGTAAGGATGAGCTTCGCGACCTCCGCCCGGTCTCGACCGTGGAGACACTGGTGGATCGCGTTGTGCTCACTATCGACCGGGATCAGAGTCGCACCATGACGCTCGGCCGCATCCATCATCAGCCGACCCGCCATAACCAGCACTTCCTTGTTTGCCAGCGCGACCGTTTTCCCGGCCTCGATCGCTCCCAGCACGGCGTCCAAGCCGGCGGTACCCGATGTGGCGCACAAGACGAGGTCAACGTCCGGATGGGTGGCTGCCGCATACAGACCATCCCCGCCGGGGGGGCCAATTTCGATGCCGACCGACGCGGACCCAAGCGAATCGCGGACCCCCGCAGCATCGACTTCGGTGGCCATGGTCACCAGGGAGGGACGATGGGCCCGCGCTTGCTCGCTCATGCGCGTCACATTGCGCCCAGCGGCCAGCGCGACGACCTCGAGTCGATCTCGGTGTGTCTGGACGACGGACAATGCGCTCTGACCGATCGAGCCTGTCGAGCCGAGAATCGCGATCTTCATAGGAACCAAAGGACCGCCACATAGTAGACCGGGACGGCAAAGATGAACGCGTCAATACGGTCCAGCACCCCGCCATGTCCAGGGATGAGCGCCGACGCGTCTTTGAGACTCGCCGCACGCTTGAGACCTGACTCGAACAGGTCACCGGCGATGCCAAAGACGGCCATAGTGAGACCGAGCAACGCGCGACCGGCCGGGTGCATCGAGGTGAACCACCACTCTCCAACCACCAGCATCACCACGGTCGCCGCCACGACACCAGAGAGCGCGCCTTCTACGGTCTTACCCGGACTCAAAGACGGTGCCAGACGGCGGCGTCCAAAGGCTCTTCCTCCGTAGTACTGGACGGTATCGCTGGCCATGACCGTCAGCACAAACATGAGGACCGTTTCGCGGCCATTCGCGTATCCCAGGGCGACAACGGCGCCGCACGGAATTGCAAGATAGACGACCGCCATCACCGACGCGGCTACCGACGCAAGGAGGCTCGGGGGACGACCGCGTATGAGCTCGGAGCCTCCAACCAGGGTGAACGACAACATCAGCACCGCCGGGAGTGCCATGGGAGCGAGCGCCACGGCCGCACAGGTCACGATCGCGCCGATGATGGTGGGGGCTCGGGAAATCGGGCATCCGACGTGGCTTACCAGGTTGGCATACTCGAGAAGCGCGATAACGAGAAGCGCTTCGACCAGGACTAGCGTCCAGATAGGCGCCAGGAACCAAATGATGCCGACGACGATCGGAAGCAGCGCCAGCGCGCTCAGCACACGCGTCATCGACAACCGGCGCCGCCGGTGACCAGAGGGAGGCTACCCGACAACCGCTGGCTCTTGCGTGATACCGCCGTATCGACGTTCGCGTTTTTGGTAAGCAAGAATGCCTTCGAGGAGGTGTCTGGCGCGGAAATCAGGCCACAGTGTCTCCGTTACCCAGATTTCGGAGTACGCGATCTGCCACAGCAAGAAATTGCTCACGCGCATTTCTCCGCTGGTGCGAATGAGCAGGTCGGGATCGGGTTGACCGGCGGTGTAGAGGAATCGTTCAAAGCATTCGTCATCGAGCTCGTGCGGTGTCACGCCCGCCTCAATGGCCCGTCGCGCGGCCTGGACGATCTCGGCCCGCCCGCCATAGTTGAGCGCGATGTTAAAGACCATCCCATTTTGCGTGCGTGTTCGCTCCACCGCCGCGGCCAGCTCACGTTGTACATCAGGGGGAAGCCCGTCATCACCACCGATGACTCGGAACCGGATGTTGTTTCGAAGTAGCGTCCGCAACTCGAGCCGTAGATAGCGTTTGAGGAGCCCCATAAGGACCGACACCTCGGCCGCCGGTCGCTTCCAGTTCTCAACCGAAAAGGCGTACAGCGTCAGGACCTCGACCCCCAGCCGCGCCGACAGCTCGACGGCGGTACGGACCGCCTCGATACCCGCTCGGTGTCCCTCGACCCGGGGCAAACGGCGCTGGGCTGCCCACCGCCCATTCCCATCCATGATTACCGCTATGTGAACGGGGAGACGCAAAAAATCTACCTGGTTAGCGAGATCTTCCTCGACCGAGCCCGGGGCCACCGAGGCGAGTATGTCATCGAGGCTCATCGGTAGCTACTGATAATACGAGGAGTTAGCCACCCATTCAAGGGTCGCGGAACTCCACACGCAAGAGATACAGGCCGCGCGCGGGGGCCGTCGGTCCGGCTTTTTGGCGACTTCTGGACGCGAGAAGCGGGGCCATATCCGATGCTCTGCGACGACCAAATCCCACGTCGACCAGGGTTCCCACAATCGTTCTGACCATGTGACGCAGAAATCCATTACCCTCTACATCGATAGAGAGCATCTGCCCTTCCGTTTCGACCCGCAGCGCGTAGATCGTTCGAACCGTCGAGGTCACTGCCGACTGGGCGGCTGCTGTCTGGAAGGCGGCGAAGTCGTGACGACCCACGAACGCCGCGCCGGCCCGCCTCACCGCTCCGAGATCAAGGGCGCCCGGCACATGCCAGGCGTATCGATTCTCCAGAGGTTGAGCGACCTCGCCGCGATCGATCCGATAGCGGTAGCATTTGCGAACGGCCGAATATCGCGCGTGAAACCCGGGGCTCGCTTCTCCGACCTCTGTCACGCGAATATCGCGAGGCAACGCGGTATTGAGCGCCCGCTGGAGAGACTTTGCCGGGATCGAGTGAGCCATCTCGAAACTGGCGGCCTGACCCAGCGCATGGACGCCGGAGTCAGTGCGACCGGCGCCGTGTACTACGACGCGTCGGCCTTCAATGTCGGCGAGCGCTGCCTCGACCAGCGCCTGAACGCCGGTCGCATTGTGTTGACGCTGCCACCCTGCGTAGGCCGTGCCGTCATAGGCAACGATCAGGCGAAATGTCCGCACTAGGACCCGGGGTTTGACCCGGGCTTTGTCAGCTCCGCGTGTTGACCGCAGAGGAGACAATCTTCTGGGAGATACGTCGGCCACGACACATCTGCGAGTGCGTGTAGTGGCGCGCCTACGTCGACGTCTGGGCCCCCTCGGTTGATCACTGCCGCTGCGCCCACCACCCGACCTCCGGCGAGGGCAGCCACCTTGGCGGTTTCCCGTGTCGACCCGCCGGTCGTAATCACGTCCTCGACGATCAGCACTGGTTCATCGGGTTCAATTCGAAAGCCCCGTCGTAAGGTCAGCACGCCCTCTCGACGCTCGGCAAACTGCGCCCGCACCCCCAGTGCCCGCGCGACTTCGTGACCAATGACCACCCCTCCGAGCGCGGGTGAAAGCACCAACCGAGGCTGTAGTGACGAGACCCGTTCGGCAATCGCGGCACCCAGCCCGGCAGCGTGCTCCGGATGCTGGAGGACCAAGGCACACTGCAAATACCCGGGGCTGTGCAGACCTGAGGACAGCTGAAAGTGTCCTTCAAGAAGTGCACCGCATTGCCTGAACAGGTCGAGAACGCGACCTGATTGCATGGGTAAGAAGTGTACACTGGCGCGTGCTGGACGTCTCGGTTGTCGTCATTGCCAAAGACGAGGCGGACAAGATCGGTGAGGCGCTCGACTCGGTGCGATGGGCCGACGACATCGTGGTGGTCGACAGCGGAAGCACCGACGCGACCGTCGAGATCGCAAAGCGCTACACGGACCGTGTCATCACGAGGGCCTGGCGCGGCTACGGAGACCAGAAGAACCACGCCACCAGCCTCGCCGCCCACGACTGGGTGCTTTCACTCGACGCAGACGAACGGGTGTCGCCCGCGCTGGCCGTCGAGTTGGACGCGCTCTTCAGTCCATCGCCGCCAAAACAGGGCTATCGCATTCCCCGCACCACTCGCTATCTGGGACGCTGGATCCGCTCGACGGATTGGTATCCGGACTATCAGCTGAGGCTGTATGACCGCCGCGTCTCACGATGGAACGAGCGCCCGGTCCACGAGTCAGTCAGGACGACCGGTCGGGTGGGTCGGCTACGTTCAGAGATCCTGCATCACGCGTATCGCGATGTGTCGCATCACCTCTCGACCATCGAGCGCTACACGACGCTGGCGGTCGAGCAGATGACAGCGGACAAACAACGCGCCCACGCCGTCGATCTCATCGCGCGCCCACCCTTGGCGTTCATGCGCAATTACATCCTGCGGGGCGGGTTTCGCGATGGTGTGCCAGGGTTGATCGTCTCACTGATGAACTCGTATTACGTCCTCCTCAAGCTGGCCAAGCTTTGGGAGCGTCAGCATCGGGAAAGTCCCTGATGTTTTCGCTGCACGTAGACACGGCGCGCACGTGGCGCGGCGGACAGAACCAGGTACTACTCACCGTCCTCGGGCTCCGCATGCGTGGGCATCGGGCCGCGCTGGTCGCCCATCCCCACGGCGAGCTGAGACGTCGCGCCGCCGAAGGACCGGACCTTTTTCCGCTGGCCCCTCGCACGGAAATGGCTGTCCGCGCTGGCTGGCAACTGTCTCGGCTGCTCCGAGACCTCCGACCGGACATCGTGCACGCTCATGACGCACACGGGGTCGCGATGACCGCTCTGGCCTGCTCGATGTGTGGCGAGCGATTCCGACCTCTGTTCGTGGCGTCCCGTCGAGTCGATTTCCACATCGGCAGAAACGCGTTCTCGCGGTGGAAGTATCGGCAGGTGGACCGTTTTGTCTGTGCGTCGCAGTTCATTCAGTCAATGTTGATACATGACGGCATCCCGGCCGCCAAGACCTCTGTCGTGTATGAGGGCATTGACCTCAGACGGGTGGAGCGCGCCCCAACGATCGATTTGCGCAAAGAGCTTTGGCTGCCCCGGGGAGCGCCGCTGGTCGGCAACGTGGCCGCGCTGGTTCCCCACAAGGGTCAGCGGTATCTCATCGACGCCGCCGTCCGGGTGATACGTGAGGTCCACGACGCGCGATTCATCATCGCTGGCGAAGGTGAGCTTGAGCACGACCTCGCCCGACACGTGGCGAGATGCAAACTCGGCAAGCACATCGTCTTCGCAGGTTTTCGCCCCGATGTGCTGTCACTCCATAAGGCCTTCGATCTGTTTGTCATGAGCTCGGTAACCGAAGGGCTGGGCACGTCTGCGCTCGACGCGATGGCCGCGGGTCGCGCCGTCGTTGCGACCCGAGCGGGAGGGCTCTCCGAGGTCGTCGACGACGGCCACACGGGGCTGCTGGTCCCCACCCGAGATCCACCGGCCCTGGCTGCCGCCATCGTGCGGCTACTCTCGGACGAGACATTTCGGCAGACGTGCGCCCACAACGCACTCCAGCAAGCGCGACGCCGATTCAGCGCCGAACGGATGGTTGACGAGACGCTCGCGACCTACGAACAACTGGTTGGCACACCCCCCGCAACGGACACTGGGCATCCCGTTGGGGCTGATTGAATCCGCAACGGTTCTGCATCCCGATGTGACATAGCGAGAAGTCATACTTGACTGGGTCGTGCGGGTCCACCCGTCGGAGCGCCATCGTGATCTCTCGAGCCATCGCCCAGCCGGGCGCACGATAGTGCGTCAGCCGCAGACACTGGCCAAGCCGAATGACATGAGTGTCAAGCGGCACGACCAGGTGGGCGCGGTCGACCCGTGTCCACACGCCAAAGTCGACTCGGTCCTTCCTGACCATCCATCGCAGATACAGATTGAGCCGTTTGCACGCGCTGCCATCCGAAGGCCGGGGAAAGAAATAGGACACCCGCTCGGGCGCGACACCGAGGAGACGAAGCGGCCGCAAGTCGATATCCCGGGCCGCTGTACAGAACGCGTCCAACGCGGGCCCCACGTCGACCGCGTCCAACGCATACCCACGCAAAAAGACCTGTTCGAGTGACCCGGAGGTCTCCAGCAGGCGCCGCAAGATCCACACCAACGCGACGAGGTCGTCGCCGCTGATCCAACGGTGCCGGAGATGACGAAGCGCGGGGCCGTCCCGCTCGGGAGAAAATCGTCGGACAAACGCGGCGGGCGATGGCCCCATGAGCGCCAGCAACTCCGTGACCGAGTCGATGACGCTGGCTACTCGGCCAAATGCCAAACCGGCGGCGCAAAAACCGGCGATCTCGATGTCTGCAGACTCGCGATAGCGTCGAACGAGGTGCACCGGGTCGGCCACCCCGGACGGTTCGTCGAACTGGGCGTAGAGCTCATCGAGCGTCGAACGCGCCGCCGTGAACGAGCGTGTAGGCACCAGCGATTGACCTAGCCTGTGGCAAGATTCCCGCTTGGCACTGAGACCATCATCGCCCGGCCGGCCGCGCAAGGCGAGAAGAGAGACACCAGCGATTAGCGATCAGAGGGCGAGAACACGACCGCCCGCGGGACGTCGGGGTTCACAAACACGGGGCGCCCCCCCACAAACGTGGCGGCCACGCTCCCCTGCAAACTCCATCCGTCGAATGGAGTATTACGAGAGAGCGATCTGAACGACGCGGCGTCGACGTCGGTCGTCGTCGTGGGTGCCAGAACGGTGATGTCCGCGGGGCCACCAACCGTGAGACCGCCCGCATCCAGGCGAAGCACATCGGCAGGATTCACGGCGAGCAGCTCGACAATCCGTCGTAGCGAGACCTTCCCGGTATGGAGCAACCGATCCAGTACCAACGGCACCGCCGTCTCGAGGCCCACGATACCAAAGGGCGCAGCGTCGAACTCAACGGCTTTCTCATCGGCATGATGAGGCGCATGGTCGGTGGCGATCACGTCGATACTGCCATCGACGAGCCCGGCGATCATCGAGTCTCGGTCGACACCTTCTCTGAGCGGCGGATTCATCTTGTAGTTCGTGTCGTAACTCAGATCTTCGTCTGTCAGAATGAAATGGTGGGGAGTCACCTCGCAGGTCACCCGCACCGCACGCTCCTTGCCCGACTGGACCGCCCGGAGAGAGCCGCGGACGCTCATATGTGCGATATGCACATGTCCGCCCGTCAGCTCACTGAGCGCCACGTCTCGATCGACCATGACCGATTCTGCGGCGCCGGGAATGCCGCGTAGGCCAAGTACCGACGCGTAGTACCCTTCGTGCGCAGAGCCGTCGCCCTTGAGCGACGGCTCCTCGCAGTGATTGATGACGGGCAAATTGAACATCGAAGAATACTCGAGCGCCCGCCGCATCATGAGTGCGTCGGCCACGGGGTGCCCATCGTCAGAAATCCCCACGCACCCGGCGGCCTGAAGCTCACCAATCTCCGCCAGCGCCTCGCCGCGCGACCCGATAGACACGGCTCCCACGGGATACACCCGCGCCAGTTCAGCGTCCGACGCCTTGGTGAGAATCAGTTCTGTCACACCGCTATGGTCGTTGACCGGTACGGTGTTGGGCATACAGGCGACGCTCGAAAACCCTCCGGCCACTGCGGATGCGACCCCGGTGGCAACGGTTTCTTTGTGCTCCTGACCCGGCTCCCGTAGATGCACGTGCATGTCGATGAACCCGGGACACACGACGTGGTCCGAAGGAACGTCGACCACGACGGCGCCGTCGGTCGGAAGGTCTTTGTCGACGCGGGCGATCGCACCGTTATCGTCGATCTCGACATCGAACACGCCATCTCGCCCGTGCTTGGGGTCAACGACACGCCCCCCTCTGAGCAATGTCTTCATTGCATTGTCACTCTTCGTGCGTCCCACATCAGCCTTCCGTGCCCCCGGCGAGCAAGTAGAGCACCGCCATTCTGACCGCTACACCATTTGACACTTGCTCGAGAATGACCGAGCCCACGCCATCCGCAACATCTGACGCGATCTCGACACCACGATTCATCGGGCCGGGATGCATAACCATGACATCGTCTTTGGCTCGGTCAAGCCGCTCGCGGGTCAACCCAAACAGCTTGAAGTATTCCCGGCGGGACGGAAAGAAGTGCCCCCGCATACGCTCGAGTTGGATCCGGAGCATCATGACCACGTCGGCGTCGGCGACCGCCTCGTCGATCGAAGTCGTCGGGGTCACGTCGAAGCGTTCGATCCCGCGTGGCCACATCGTGCGAGGACCACACACCCAGACATCCGCGCCCAGAGCCCGCAACAGCAAGATGTTGGACCGCAGCACCCGGCTGTGGGCCAAGTCCCCGACAATGGCTACCTTCAGCCCCTCGAACGACGCTTTGTGCTCGCGGATCGTCATCGCGTCGAGCAGCGCCTGGGTCGGATGCTCGTGAATGCCGTCGCCGGCATTGATTATCCGAGTGTGTGCGATCGGCACCAGTTGGTGACACGCGCCGGAGCGCGGGTGCCGAAGAACAATCATGTCCGGCGCCATGGCTTCGAGGGTACGCGCGGTGTCCAGGAGTGTCTCCCCTTTGCTCAGACTCGACTCGGAGGCGGCGATGTTGATTGTGTCGGCGCTCAACCGTTTCTCGGCGATCTCGAACGACGTCCGGGTCCGCGTGCTCGGCTCGACAAACAAGTTGACGACAGTCTTGCCTCGCAGTGTCGGAACCTTCTTGATCGGCCGGGTCCCAATCTCCTTCATCGCTTGCGCAGTGTCGAGGACAAGGAGAATCTCTTCCCGCTCGAGGTCGGCGATACTGAGCAAATGTCGAGCCCTGAGACGGGACTGCATCGTCGGAGCGTCCCGGTCGCGGACGGTCTCGGGCTGCGTCGGGAGCCTCACGACAGCCCCTCCCCGCCAACGTCGTCCGTCTCGCTCGGACGATCACCCGGGACGTCGACCTCGACTTCATCGCGACCGTCGATTTCAGCCAGACTGACCTGCACGCTTTGCTCGGGCGACGTCGGCAAATTCTTGCCCACATAGTCCGCTTTGATGGGAAGTTCACGATGCCCGCGGTCCACCAGAACGACTAGCTGGATCGATCTCGGCCGACCAAAGTCCACCAGCGCATCGAGCGCGGCACGGACCGTACGCCCCGTGTAGAGCACGTCATCGACGAGCAAAATACGTCTATCGTCAATGGAGAATGAGATCTCGGTCTCACGCAAGATCGGCTGGGGGCCGATCGGATGTCGCATCAGATCGTCGCGATACAGCGTGATGTCCAACGTCCCAGTCGGCAGGGTCAGCCCAGAAATCTCTTTGACGTTGCGGGCAATCCGATCGGCAATCGGCACGCCGCGCGTGCGCACTCCAACCAGGGCAAGATTGTCGAGCACCCGATTGCGCTCGACAATCTCGTGGGAGATACGCATGAGCGCCCGAGCGATGCGGTCGGCCTCCATCACGATAGCCATGACAGACCTCCGGCGCGATACGGAACAGGAACGGGGGAAGTAACTCCGGGCGAACGGCAGGTGTCGTCGTAGATCGTGCGCACGTTTTCTCTTTGCGACCTCTCAGGGCCGCCCTTAAAGAGCCGTCCGAATTCTATCGTGATTTGTGCAAATGCGGTAGCGCGACTTTCCGGGATCCCTTCAACGTGCACACGGTGGGCCAGAGCACCCTCACCGCGGCGTTAATGGGGCTAAGACCCTAAGGAGAGAACCTGAATGCGGCCTGGCCACGGATGGCACTGGCCCAACTCAGGAGTGAGCCCATATGCGGCCGGCTACGGGCACTCACGCGCACGTAGTAATCCCTGTTCGCTTCGAGACGCGACGTATCGCACAATGGCTGCCGCTCGACGTTTGTAAACCACTCCTCGACGAGGTTCTCGTCCTGCGTAACAAGGGCCTCGACGACGCGGCCGTCGACCCGTCGCGCCAGGCTGTGCCGTCCTGTGAGGCTGTCGTATTCGTCCGAAATGCTCACGAGGGCAGTGGCGACCGTCCGGTCAACCCAAAACCGGACGTCCATGCGGAGATCCACCTCGTAGTCGAACGTCGTCCGCAGCCCGCTCAAGACGGCCTGACGAACGTCATCCGTATAAGCGTCGACCAACTCGAACGACACGAGAACCTCGTGCCCGCGGACGACCGGCATAATGCGCAGGCTCTCGGCCGCGAAAACGATACCCGAGAGGCCCACGATTCCAACAGTGCACCAAAACGCTCTTCTCAACATCACAGCGGTATCCGTCTCAATAGCGTATCGCGATTGCCATCGTCCCTCGCCAGAACGACAGTCGCTCGGGTCCAAAACTTACCCCTGTCGATTCAGAAGCGCTACTGATCGTTCGGAAGTGCCGCACCTCCCAACTCACGCCGAGCTGGTCGGTCAAGAATCCGGTAACGCCCCCGCCAAGACTCACTGTCGGGAGCGTATCCGCCACCTGCAACACATCAAGCGCGTGGTTACTCTCCACTCGCATCAGACCACCGCCACCGACAAAATAGGGTCGGAGTCCGACTTCGGCCAGGTGACGGGGCACCGCGACGATGATGTTGCCGGTGAGGGTCATCACCCGACTGGACAGGACCAAGTGGCGGCTCCCCGACTCGAAGAAGCCCGGTCCGTAGCCAAAATCTGCGTCAAGCCCGAAAACCCTCCCCAAGAGCACCGCGTTGACGCCAAGCATTGGGTGGGGCATGCCCACGGCGTCCTCAACGTCAACAAAGGTCGTGTTGCCTCCAAATGCGATGCCGACAAACGGCTTTATCTGCCGCTCCGCCGCCGCCTCCCCCGGATTGCCCGCCAGACACGCCGCCGCGACCAGCCCGACTCTTAGAACCCTGGTCAGAACATGGGTGCCATCCTGCGACGTCGCCACGCCTCGCCGGCCCGGCGCGAAGAGCGCGCATCCTGGGAGTAAGCACGTGGCGTCTCGACCAAAATCCATTACGGCGCGACCAGCTCGAGAAACAGCCGTGCGAATGGCGACGATCTAACGTCGGCCACCGACTCCAGAAATGGGCTGGCCAGCTCGTCGCTATTGGCGAACAGGACCAAGGTCAACCCCTGGGTCAACGCCGTGACCACGAGAGACGACGAGGCATCCGCTCCAACTCCATATTGCCAGATAACAGGACCGTCGGCATGGGTCCCAACGAACCAACCGTGGGCATGTGGCAACAGATGCCCGTCTCGGCCTATCGGCGCACTCCAGGTAAGCGTTCGAGTCGGCCACGAAAGGAGCAAGCCGACTCGAAGCGCGAGATCGAAACGGGCGTAGTCGCGGACCGTCGAGACAAGCCCGGCGGCCGGTGTCAGTGTGAACACGTTGTACTGCGACGGCACGGCACGGCGCCGCTCGTGGACAAGATACGGGATGGTCAGCCGGCTCAATACGTTTTGATACCGCAGCTCGACAGCGGCGTCCGGATAGGGCATCTGAGCAACGGCGTCCGGACCGGGCACCGAATCCGCCATTCCCAAAGCGTTGAGCCAGCTTGCGATCGCCTCGTGAAACGAGACGGCTGTGCACGCTTCCACCGGTAACCGAAGCGAATCGAGTCGCTCCAGTCGGTAGTCAAACATCCTACCTTCGGCACTGGCCGTGGTGTGAGTGAGAATGTCGCGAAGTGTTGCGTCGGCGTCTGGACTATCCGGGTCGAAATGTCCGATGGCGTCATCGAGCCGAAGTCGACCATCTTCGACGCAGCGCAAGACCAAAGATGCGACGACCACCTGCGTAACTCCGTCCAGGTGGAACGCCGTATCCAGAGTAATTGGTATCGCCAGCTCTTGATCCTGGTAACCAAACGCCCGCTCCCAGACAATACCGTTCGCCCCGACAATCGCGGCCGACAATCCGGGGATTCCGGCTTGGGCCCTTAGAGCTTCCAAGTAAGCGCCAAGGGTGTCCAAGACAAGGTCTTCGGCACGAGCGGAGGGACTCCCGCCGACTAGTAGGGCGATGACGAAGACAAACGTTGAACGCATGAGCCGCAGTGTCGTCGTTGAGGCGACGCTACCGGGAGCATAGCAGCCAAACGTTCCAAAAACCTTGCTCTCTTGGCGATACGTCATCGGCCGAGGCCTAGACTCAGTCCACTAGTCGTGAGACGGCACAAACGCGATCGGGTGGCTTTCCGAAAAGCTGGCGGTAAAGATATCCGTCCGGACCACGCCATCGGAGTCCCGCGCGACTGGAACGCCCATGAAATACAGCACCGTCGGCGCCACGTCGACGACTGAGCCACGCGGTCGCCGCCCCGGCTCGACTTGGGCCCCGTATGCCAGCAAAAACCCGTCTGGGGCGTTTTCGTGCGTCCCGGTAGCGGCGGGGTCGCCAGTGAGATGAGCCAGGACGCGCTTTGACACGCTCACGGCTTCCATCCCAAAACCAGAGACAACCAAGAGGAGATCATTCGGACGGAGCCGACCGAGCATGGCGCCGACCTCCACGTCGACATACTGATAGTAGGTCTCGAGGCTCTGCTGGTCGCCCCGGGTGTCGGCGAGCCCAAGGAATGGAATGGGTGTCCCTGCCGGAAAAAAGCGGTGACCCGCCAAGTCGAGCCCCCGATAGCGGACGGCGAGGAACTGGACGTCGGCAAATTGACGCCGGAGCGTGTCTGCAATCCGTCCATATACGCGGTCTCGCCAGATCGGCGCTGCGGCCGCCGGTGGGGCGAGCGCGCCTTCTTCTCCGGGGCGTCGCACGCTGTCCTCGCGGCCCCTCGAGACCTCGCGAATCGTCGCGGCCCCGACCGCCGCGATGTCGGGTGGATAGGTGGCGCGGGCCACGCCTGGGTCTGGGGTCAGATGAAACTGGTCGCTGACAAGAAACCCCCGTACCGGTTGGGCTGGATGGGTGAGCGGCCATCCCACCACACCAACCGCGACGCCCTGCGCGCTCAACACACTCCAGAGGGGACGGCTACGAAGCTCTACCGACGACGCGGGCGCTTGATCCAAGAATCCCAGATAGACCAATGCCTGTGCAAAACAATGGTCAGGAAGCAGACTCAACGCCGGTCGACCGATTCCATACAGGTAGGTCGACGCCGAAATCACACCATGACGAGGTGGATACTGGCCGGTCGCGACTGTGGTCCACACTGGACCAGGTTGCGTGGGGCTCAGCGTCGCCAAGTGCATGGCGGCGCCCGCGTCGAGCACCCTCCCAAAATTTGGCAGCCGACCGGCGGTTGTCGCAAGCGTCACATAATCCAGCGAGGCTCCATCGAGCAGCAACATCGCCACCCTGGCCGAACCAGGCCCCGGCGCGCTTCGCAGCGACAGGTCGAGCGGATAGGCGCTGAGAGGGCGAGGCTGTCCCGCCCCGCGGGCCGCGAGTGGCAACGTGACCGACGCCATGACCGCCAAAACATACAAGGAGACGCCGACGGCGCTCCCGCGTCGGCCGAATGAATAGTGCACCACGGCGATCGCCAACAGCGCCGTCGCACAGAGTCCCATTGCTACCGCACCGACCCCGAGGCGACGCGCCGCTTCGGCCTCGAGTGCCGTGCGAAGCCCCTGGAGGTTCCACCACATGAGGGCCGCGGCAGCGGTCGCCGACGCCGCGCTTGACCACGAGAGAAGACGCAAACTCAGCCATCCGGGTACGAACGACCGTTGAACGACAAGGTGTCGAAGGACGATGGCGACATAGAAGATGGCGGTTGCGTTCACCGCGTAGAACCCGACGACAATCGCCAGGAGCGGCCACAACATGGCGACATCCAGCGGAAGATGCGGGTTGACTTGAAGAAAGACCAGCGCGATATACGCCGCCGCGAAGACTCCGGCCACGACGGCGTTCGACAGCATCCGAAGATAGCGCACGTCGCATCATGCCAGAAACGACGGGCGCATGAAGCGCGGGAAAAAAAGCATTGGGTATACTGTCACCGACTTTCTCCATGCCGGTCGATATCGATGCGGTCGTATTGTCGAACGATCGGCTTTCGGCCGCCTACAACGTCCTCACGATTGCGGCGTCTGCCATCGCAGCGTCCAGCCGCCCAGGACAATTCGTCATGGTCAAGACGACAACGCCGGCTGCGACCTGTGCGCCGCTGCTTCGTCGCCCGTTCTCGGTCTTCGAGGTCACCCGGAGCTCCGACACTGGAGAGGTCCACGGATTGTCCTTGCTCAACAAAACCGTCGGGGTCGTGACGAGCGCCCTCTACGCCCTCGAGTCCGGTCAGCATCTTCAGTGTCTTGGACCGTTGGGTCGGCCATTCTCCCAGCCACCTCTGTCCGGGGATGCATGGATGGTCGCCGGTGGTGTCGGCTTGGCCCCGTTTCTGACGCACGCCGAAATCCTCTGTCGACGCGGGGTTCGGACCACGCTCTTCTATGGCGCCCGTTCGGCCGCCGAGCTCTATTTTCTTGAGCGCTTTGAAGAAATCGGCGTCCGGACAGTCGTGGCCACCGAGGACGGCAGTCGCGGCCACCGAGGGTTCATCACGGCGCCACTGGCACAAGCGCTCGAGAACAAACCCCCTGAACGTGACGTCACTGTGTATGCGTGCGGACCGACCGGAATGATGAGGGCTGTCGCCGGCTTGGCGACACAGCACGGACGACAGTGTGAGGTATCGCTCGAACAGACGATGGGATGCGGGCTGGGCGGATGCTACAGCTGCGTCGTCCCGGTTCTTTCCGACAACGGGCCAACGCGTCTTGTCCGCTCCTGCCTTGAGGGCCCCGTCTTCCCCGGTGACCGAATATCCTGGAGCACCCTTCCGTAGCCCCTGCAGCAACATGTCATCTCCTGATCTGTCGGTCCAATTCGGTTCGCTATCGCTCAAGAACCCACTGGTGGCGGCCAGCGGTTGCTTCGGCTACGGGCTCGAGTACGCGGAAATCGTCGATCTCGCGTCGCTCGGTGGAATCGCAGTCAAAGGGCTCTTTGTCGATGAGCGCGAAGGGCACCCACCGGAACGAATCGTCGAAACGCCGAGCGGCATGCTCAATGCCATCGGGCTCCAAGGTATCGGCGTGCGGCGTTTCGTCTCCGACAAATTGCCGGAGCTCAGGGCGCGAAACGCGACGGTCATCGTCAATATTTGCGGGACAACGGTGGACGAATATGCGGAGCTCGCGCGCGTCTTGTCTGACGCGGATGGCGTAGCAGCGCTGGAGCTCAACATTTCTTGCCCAAACATCAAAGAAGGCGGGATCACCTTTGGATGTGACCTCGGCGGCACCGACGCCGTCGTATCGGCGGTCAGGCGCGCCACGACACTACCGATCGTGCCAAAGCTCACTCCCAACGTCACCAGTATCGCGGCGTTCGCAAAAGCGGCCGAAAACGCCGGGGCAGACGGCGTTGCCCTGGTCAACACCTTCCTCGCCATGGCCATTGACATCGAGACAAAACGACCAAGACTGTCAAACGGCATGGGGGGACTGAGCGGTCCCGCAATCCGACCCATTGCCGTACGTATGGTTCATGAGGTCCGACAAGCGGTCTCGATCCCGATCATGGGGATGGGTGGGATCATGACGGCCGACGACGTCGTTGAGTTTATGCTCGCGGGCGCCACCGCCGTTCAAGTCGGTACGGCAAACTTTGTAGATCCGTTTATTTGGGGGAAGCTCCTCTCGGGGCTCGAGGCCTACCTGACACGTCACCACTATCCATCCGCCGGGAGTATCGTTGGCGCGGTTGACCTCAACTGATGCGTGAACTTCTCATTGCCCTAGATGTCGACACCGCCGACCGTGCGTGTGAACTCACCGACCAGCTAGGCGCTGTCGCCGGTGGATTCAAGATCGGAAGCCAGCTCTTTACGGGCGAGGGCCCGTCCATCGTGCGGCGAGTGGTGGAAGACGGTCATCGAGTGTTTCTTGACCTCAAGTATCACGACATCCCCAACACCGTCAGTCACGCCGTCCGGGTCGCAGCCGACCTTGGGGTATGGATGCTCACGGTACACGCCGCGGGCGGGACAGAGATGTTAGCTGCTGCGCACGAAGCGGCAGCCCGACACCTTCACGCACCGCTCGTCGTCGCCGTAACAGTGCTTACCAGTTTTGGCGATTCGCGCCTGCAAGAAATCGGCGTCCCGCCGCCCATCTCCGGACAGGTGACAAGACTTGCCTCGCTGGCACAGGAAGCGGGAGTGGATGGCGTGGTTGCGTCGCCGCTCGAGATAGAACTGGTGACGCGGCAGTGCGGTGGAGATTTTACGATCGTGACACCGGGTATTCGCCAGGCGGTGCAACCACAGAAAGGCCGTATCCCAGGAGAGGACCAGATTCGAACGATGAGCGCCGGCGACGCGATGCGCGCCGGCGCCCACTATCTCGTGGTTGGTCGGCCCGTCGTGGCGGCGGCCGACCCCAAGGCCGCCGCGCTCGCAATCGAGCGCGACGTCCGTGAACGAGGACAGTAGCTCAGAATCGACGCTTCGCTATTTTGCAGTGACCAAGAAGTGGCCGCTTCGGTTCTGCTGCCAGCATGCTTCCGTCTCTTCCTGACAGAACGGCTGTTCCTCTCCCATGCTGATCGTCGTGATACGACTGGCGTCGACACCGAGACTCACGAGGTAGTCACTCACCGCTGTCGCCCGCTCATTGCCAAGCGACAGGTTGTATTCGTTTGTCCCGCGCTCGTCGCAGTGCCCAGCGATTCGCACTTCGGTCGATGTCCACTGGAGTAACCACCGCGCATCACGCTGAAGCGCTGCCAGCGCGTCTGGCCGAAGGACCGCCTCGTCGTAGTCGAAGTGGACCTCGTCCAACGGCGACTCACTGTTGAGTTCGTCCAGGCTCTTTCGGTCGAACAGCTCTTGTTCGGTCGGTGGAGGCGGCGGCGGGGGGGGAGGCGGCGGCGGCGGCGGCGGGGGCGGGGGCGGGGGTGGTGGGACGTCGGGGGGCGGCGGCGGCGGCGGCTCGGGTGGTGGGTTCGACGAGCAAGCAGCAGCACCTACAAAAATGGCGCACATCGAAAACGCCAGCAACTTACGCCATGCGGATGTCATAATCCTCTCCGTTCAGAGACGTGAGACACGTTAGCTAACAGTCGCGACGCGGCGCGAGAAACGCGGGATGCTATCGTACGCCCGCTCGCGGCTGAGCTTACAAACTTGCCCAAATCCTGTCAATTGTTCTTCCTGAGGCATTTCCTTCTAGCCTCACCCGTTCCATATTAGACTCGCCAATGACCCTGCCTCCTGGCGCCCCAAAGGTCGTCGCGGTGACAAGCACCGCGACCGAGGTTCGTGACCGCTTCAGAGTTGCACTTCAGCCCACCGGGCACCGGGTCGTGGAAGCGGCTACCGAAGACGAGCTCCTCACCCACCTCCGCTCGGCGGCCGACGCCGTGGATCTGGTCGTTCTCGACCTCCGGGTAGGCGGCAAGGGTGTTGCCGGAGTCGAAACGATTCGACGCGTCGACCCACAAGTGCCTATCGTCGTCTTCGCCGGGTCGGTCAATGGCGCGCAAGACGTCCGAGCGCTTCAGAAGCGTGGTGTCACCGCTTACATCAGCGAGCACAGCGCCGTCCATCACATCTTGCCCGCGTTGGCCCCGCTCCTTTTTCCAGAGAACTTCAATCGGCGGACCAGCCTACGGGTCACGCTGGACATCCCCATCTCGTATCGTTACAACGAGACCATTACAACCGCGCTATCTCTCAACCTGAGCAAGGGTGGGCTTGGAGTGCGAACGATGACCCCGCTCGAACCGGGAACCAAGGTCGCCGCTCGTTTTCGGCTCCCCGGGTCACAGCACGAGGTAGGCGCTGCGTGTCGAGTAGCTTGGAGCGACCATCGGACGGGTATGGGACTCCAGTTTGAAGACGTCGATGCCGTCGACCAATCGGCCATCGATGAGTTTGTTGACCAACACTTCGTCATCGACGGTGACCGCAGCTGACCCGATAGTCCGGCGGTCAGCAAAAGGAGTCCCCCGTCGCTCGGGAACGGTCGTGGAGAAAAAGCGCAACGCAGTGGGCTCGTGTTTGACACTTTTTCGGCCGACTGTCTACCATGAACAGTTGTCGAGTTTAGCGGCGGATCTTTTAGACTTTGCGCTACATCCTTCGGATTTCCGTGGCGTCGGGTACGTCAACGACCCGTTTCGGCGTATCGAGCGTCAAATTAGCTATCGGCGGAGCGTTCCTCCGCAATCAATTCACAGCGTCTGTGAAGGAGCAGCCTCGTGATCGAGGTCCAAAACGTTACAAAGCGCTACGGTCCGTTCAAGGCCGTCGACGACGTGAGCTTTCGGGTTGATTCCGGACAGATTCTGGGATTCTTGGGGCCGAACGGTGCGGGCAAGACAACCACCATGCGCATCCTGACCGGGTGCATCCCCCCCACCGACGGGAAAGCACTGGTCGCTGGATACGATGTCTTTGAACAGCCGGTCGAGGCAAAGCGTCGAACGGGCTATCTCCCGGAAACGCCGCCACTCTATCCGGATATGACCGTCCGCGAATACCTGACGTTTGCGTCCAAAATCAGTGGCGTGCGCGCCACGGACCGCGCGTCCCGAATCGCCACCGCCATGGAGCGGACGAATATTACGGATGTGGCCGACCGCCATTGCGGCAGACTCTCGAAAGGCTATCGTCAGCGGGTCGGTCTTTCCCAGGCTATTCTTCACAACCCCGACGTGCTCATCCTCGATGAGCCGACCGCCGGGCTCGACCCGAAGCAGATTATCGAGACCAGACAGCTTATCCGCGATCTAGCTGGGGATCACACGATCATCCTGAGCACGCACATCCTCCCCGAGGTGTCGCAGACCTGCGAGCAGGTTGTGATTATCAACAAGGGACGCGTGGTAGCCGTCGACACCCCGAACAATCTGACCGAGCGATTGGGTGGCTCGGAGACGATTCGCCTTGAGGTCGACACGGCCGGGTCGGATGCGATGCCGGTGCTTGCCGAGGTAGCGGGCGTGACCCAGGTGTCCCTGAAGACCGAGCTTGTCGGAAGCCGCGTATTCGACATTCAAACCGCCATCGGCTCTGATGTGAGACGAGACGTCGCCAACGCGGTCGTGACCAGTGGCTGGGGTTTACTGGAGCTCCGACCACTAAAAATGAGCCTGGAGGACATTTTCCTCGAGCTCACTACGGTGGATGAAGCGAACGCTGACGCCGACACGCACCGTGACGAGGGCGAGGCGCCCGCTCCCGAAACCCCGGCCACCTCGTCGACTGATGGAGGTCCCGTATGAGTCATGTCTTTGTGATCGCCCAGAAGGAGCTGCGGTCGTTCTTCGTGTCGCCGATTGCCTACGTTGTAGTGGGGCTGTTCGCGCTGCTCTTTGGCGTGTTCTTTTACAGCTCTCTGGGCTTTGTGCTCAGAATCAGCCTCCAAGCCGGAATGATGCAGGGCGCCCCGCCCATCAATATCAACGAGTTCATGATTCGGCCGCTGTTTGGAAATACGGCGGTGATTATGTTGTTTGTCCTCCCGATCATCACGATGCGGTCCTATGCCGAGGAAAAGCGTTCGGGCACGATGGAGCTGTTGCGGTCCTCACCTCTGACCGATGTGCAGATCATTGGCGGCAAGTTTCTGGGGGCGCTGGCTCTGTTTGCGCTCATGCTTGGGGTCACCGCCATCCACATGAGTGTCGTGTTTCTTTATGGCGAACCCGAGCTGTGGCCGGTGCTCACGGGGTATCTGGGACTCTTTCTCATGGGCGCGTCGTTTATCTCCATCGGTCTGCTCATCTCGAGCGCAACAAAGAATCAGGCTGTCGCGGCGATGGTCACCTTCGCGGTACTCCTAATGTTCTGGGTCATCAGCTGGCTTGCCGATCCGACCAGCGGCTCAACCACCAGCCAGGTCTTGGCCTATCTGTCTGTGCTCGACCATTTCGATGACTTCTCAAAGGGTGTGATCGACACGAGCCACCTGATGTACTACGTCAGCTTCATCACGTTTGGGTTGTTCCTCACGGCAAAGTCCGTTGATAGCGAGCGGTGGCGAGGATGAGCGATAAGGACATGGCAGGCAGCGACACGGGAAAACTTGGTCAACTCTCGGACATTCTCGGTTGGGCGGGGATGGCGTGTGTGGCCGGCGGCGTCATCGTTCGATTTGTAATGCCTGCGCGCGAACAACTGTCGTTCTGGGCACTCATCGCAGGCATCGTCCTCATCCTGCTCTACGGCGTTACCCAGTGGCGCCAGATCGCTGACAGCCTCGGCCGGCGACAGATCCGTTCCGGCGCGCTAGCCTTCTCGAGCATCTTCATCGCGCTGGGCATCTTGCTGCTTGCCAACTTCGTGTTGGCACGACAAAACGTCCGTTGGGACCTGACCGCGGCGCGGCAGTACTCGCTGGCGCCGCAAACAATCCGGCTCCTCGAATCCTTGGACTCCCCCATACGGATGATGGTGTTTGCCCAGGAGATCGACTTTCCTGGCTACCGCGACCGACTCCAAGAATATGCGTACACCTCATCGCAAGTGGAGCTCGAATACGTCGACATCGACAAGAATCCCAGCGTTGCACGTCAATATGAGGTGCAGGCGTATGGAACCGTCGTCATCGAGTATGAGGGACGCGTGGAGCGCGTCGGCTCGGACGATGAACAAGATGTGACCAACGCGCTCATCAAGGTGATCGAGGGTGAAGAACAGCACGTGTATTTCGTGCAAGGACACGGCGAGCGGTCGCCGGACGATAGCGAGCGCACGGGGTATAGCGGCTTTCGGGACGCACTTCGTCGCGACAATCTCTCGGTCGACACGGTGGTGATCGCGCAGACAGGGACCATACCCACGGACGCGTCCGTGCTCGTGGTCGCGGGTCCGACGACCGACTATCTACCCGGCGAGATCACGATCCTCAGGGAGTATCTCGAAGCTGGCGGCAAGGCTCTCTTCCTTATCGATCCCGCAGACAGCGCCGCGGCCGTGGAGCAAGACCAGAGCAACCTGATTGCGCTGCTGGCCGAGTGGGCCATCGATGTCGGGTCAAACGTGATCGTAGACGTCAGCGGCGTGGGTCAGCTGCTGGGAACCGGGCCAACCGTACCTCTTGCGTCCCAATACCCTCCGCATCCGATTACGGACGACTTCGAGCTCCTCACCGCGTTTCCGTTGGCGCGTTCGGTGACACCGGTCTCGGGTGGCGTCGATGGTCGGATTGCGGAAAGCTTTGCCGAGACATCGCCCCAGAGCTGGGCAGAAACAAGCCTCGATGAGCTCGCAGGCGGTGAGGTCAGCGCGGGAGACGATGACCTGCCCGGCCCTATTTCGATTGCGGCAGCCGTGGCGATCCAGATCGAGGTCGACCCAACCGGCGCTACCGGAACATCGGCGGCGGACACTGAACCGGACACCGCAGACATCGCAGGGACCGACCTTGCCGGAGACACCGCGGGGAGCGACGAAGCCACGGAGGCGCGGGTCGCGGTCGTTGGAGACTCAGATTTCGCATCAAACGCGGCACTGGGGACGCAGGGAAACCGAGACCTCGCCCTGAATACGATCAACTGGTTAGCCCAACAGGAAAACCTGATCGCCATCCGGCCACGCGAGCCAGAAGACCGACGGATCACCATCACTGCGATGCAACAACGAAATATTTTCTGGCTATCGTTTCTTATTATCCCCGGCGCGGTCCTCGGAAGCGGCGTCTTCACCTGGTGGCGGAGACGGTAGATGAAGGGCACCCGCTCGACGCTCGTGATGTTGCTCGTGTTGCTCGCGCTTGGCGCGTATGTATATTTCGTCGAGCTCGACCGACTCCCGGCCTCGGAAACGCCACCCAACGAGCGGCTTTTTGCCGCGTTCGAACCCGATGACATCCAGTCGCTGATCATTCGGGGGTCAGAGGGGAACACCTCACTGGAGCGACGGCCCGGGAACGATACGTTGGGCGTGGCCTGGCACCTGACGGCGCCGGTCGAAACACGGGCGGATGAGGTGGAGGTCTCGACCGTCACATCGAGTCTGTCGTCGGTCGAGATTCGGCGGGTCGTGGAGGAGGGCTCGGCAACCGACCTCGAACCGTTCGGTCTCGCCTCTCCCGCCGTGGAGGTCTCGTTTTCCGTGGACGGAGACGAATCGATGCAGACGCTTCTCCTCGGGGATGCGAGCCCCACCGGGGCGGACCGCTATGCGAAACTGGCGGACGACGACCGGATCTTTCTGGTTGAGGAAGGGCTCCAAAGTAGTTTTGACAAGTCGACATTTCGGTTGCGCGACAAGAGTATTCTTGACATCAACATCACCGGAGTCGAAACGCTTCGGGTAGAGACCGCCGAGAGCGCGGTCGGGTTCTCAAAAGTCGACAACGAATGGCAACTCATCGAGCCGTGGGAAGCCCGCGCCGACTTCAGTGCCGTCGAGAGTCTGGTCGGGCGACTGGGCACCGGCGAAATATTGTCCTTCACGGCAGAAGATGCCGATGCTCCCGGCCCCGACGGCGGTGCCCAGGCTGACGCTTACGGGCTGGATACACCGTCGGTGACGGTGACCTTGGGCGGGGACGCGGTGTCGGCGTCGCTGCTCGTGGGAAACTCCGCCGAGAACGGTGGTCGTCATGCACGCGACGCGTCACGTGCCGTCGTCTTCACGATCGACGAAGCGCTGGTGACCGACCTCCAACAGGAGCCCGGGGCTTTTCGTCGAAAAGATCTGTTTTCGTTTCGGTCGTTCAACGCCACCCGTCTCGAGATCGAGCAATCCGGTGAAGCAATCGTCTTTGAGAAAGAAGCGACCGCCGCCGACGGTGACGCCGACGACAATTCGGTCAGCGGAGCAGACGCCGGGGACGAGGTCTGGGTTCAAACGGCACCAGAACGGTTGGTCGTCGAACCCAGCGACATGGACGACCTACTCTCGAAAGTCTCGAACCTGCGGGCCGACTCATTTATCGAGTCACGAGCCGACGGCGGCTTGACCGAAGATTCAATCCTCTCCACCATCCAGGTCACCTACCGCGACGACGACAGCGACATAGAAGAGCATGTCGTCTTTTGGCGCCGCGGTGAGGACACCCACGCGGTCCATGGCGACGAACCCGGCGCCGGTGTCGTCAACAGCCGCAGTGTGGATGACGCCAACGACTCGCTGCAGCAAGTGCGCCAGCTGGTCCAGAAGAGCGACGAGCCCTAGTCTGGCGAGGCTCCCGCAAGGACCGGGTCGGAGACGCCCGCGTCTTGAAAGCCCCGCGCGCGGAGCCGACAGCTATCACACCGTCTGCAAGGTCCGCCGCCCGGGGGCGGGTCGTAGCAGCTGTGAGTAAGGCCGTAGTCAAGACCAAGCTCAACACCGCGGCCAATGATCTGCCCCTTTGTCAAGTCGATCAGGGGGGTGTGAATACGGAGCGAACGGCCCTCCACGCCAGCCTTTGTAGCCAGCGTCGCGAGACGCTCAAAAGCCGCGACGAACTCCGGGCGACAATCCGGATACCCTGAATAGTCGAGGGCGTTGACCCCAATCACGATGTCGGCGGCGCCGACCACTTCGGCCCACGCGAGCGCAAGCGACAACAAGACCGTATTCCGCGCGGGCACATAGGTATTGGGGATGTCGGTCGCATCGAGCGGCCGGTTTTTTGGGACGGCCGTCTCGGCCGTCGGCGCGGTGAGTGAAGACCCTCCGATAGCGGCCAGATCCACCGCGATTTCCAATCGTTCGCGAACTCCAAGGGCTTCTGCCACTCGTGCCGCCGCTTCAAGCTCGCACGAATGAAGCTGTCCGTATCGAACTGTGAGCGCATACAGCGCATAGCCGTCGGCGCGAGCGATTGCGGCGGCCGTGTACGAATCCAGCCCGCCACTGAGCAGGACGACTGCGGGAACAGCCCGCGAAGCCGCGACCCTCAGTGCGCTAGACCCCTCGGGTGTCATCGCCCCACAGATACTTGTGCAGCTGCACCTGCACGCGAACCGGCATCCGGTCGGCCAGGGCCCACTCCGCAAGCTGGCGCGGTTCAAGCACGCGATGGACAGGTGACAAGAGCACCCCTCCGCAACGATCGACCAGCGTGTACTTTTCGACAATGGCTCGGGCAAACTCGTAGTCTGCGCGGTCCCGAATGACAAACTTGACTTCGTCATGCGGCTGCAGCCGCTCAAAGTTGCCGGTGTCCATCCGACCCGCCTCGCGGCTTCCCGGGCACTTCACATCGACCACTTTGACCACCGCCTCCGGCACGCTCGAGATATCAATATGCCCACCCGTCTCGAGAAGCACCGTTTTTCCTTCGGCAAGCAGCCGCGCCATCAAGGGATACACATCCGCCTGCAACAAGGGTTCGCCACCCGTAACCTCAACCAGGGAGCAGTCGTAGGCCCCAACACGCTGCACGACGTCATCCACCGATGACCGCCCCCCCTCGTCAAACGCGTAGGGCGTGTCGCACCACGCGCAGCGCAGGTCGCAGCCCGCAAGCCGCACAAAGACACAAGGCCGGCCCGTGTAACTAGACTCGCCCTGGATCGAAAAGAAGATTTCGTTGATGGTCAGCACAATGTTGTCGCGGGGAACCCACGTTCTATTTTAGTGATGTATCCCGCAATTGGCTTACCGCCCGACGATTCGAGGCGCCCGAGTGACAAAGTGAGTCACGAGCCATACGTGGCCGACCCTATCTCTACGACTGTCCACTAGCGCCCGGTGCGAGTCACACCGAGCCGAGGACACAAAGTCCGGATTCCACACCGAGCGCAGCGTGGATACACCGGGCGACATACGTTCTGTCCCCACGTCACCAGATACCGATTGATCAGAGGCCACCACCGACGGGGAACGACTTCATACAGCGCCAGCTCGGTCCGCTCCGCAGTTGTCGTCTCGACCCACCCCAAACGGTTCGCGATCCGATGGACGTGCGTGTCCACGCAAATATTTGACTGACTGTGAAGCGCGACGATCAGGACCAGATTCGCCGTCTTTCGCCCGACCCCGGGCAACGACACAAGCGCCTCCATGGTGTCCGGGACGTGGCCGTCGTATCGGTCCAGCAACAACCGACACGTGTTCTTCACATGCTTCGCTTTGGTCCGGTAAAAGCTGACGGGATAGATCAGCCGTTCGATGTCGGCTACGGAGAGGTCCCTCAGGGCCCGCGGGGTAGATGCACGTCGAAACAGACGCGTGGACGCCTCCAGAGTGACCGCGTCCTTGGTTTGCGCCGACAGCAGTGTCGCGATCAACACTTGAAAAGGGTCTGCCTTCTGGTCGTCCGCGATCTTCTCGATCGCTGGGTCCTCGAGACTGTCGAGTGCTGGACCGAGACGACGCATGACGCGACCAATCGAACTGACCGACGCGTAGGACGTGGATGTTCTTCCGCCCACGAGCCTAGGAGCGTGTCACCTTTGATTCAGGTGGCTGTCGGTGAGTCATCGTTGTTCCCGGCCAGACGGGAAGAGCGCGCAATGTGGGCCAATTGTAAGCGACGAGCAACGTAGCGGGGGCGACGATGACTCACCGACAGCCACCTGAATCAAAGGCGACACGCTACTAATGCACCGCCGGTGGCCCGACCGGTGTCAGCGCGGGGCGCCCGCCCAGCACCGCGACGACATTGTCCACCGCGAGCCCGGCCATCGCGACTCGCGTCTCTCGCGTCGCGCTCCCAATATGCGGAGACAGCACCACGTTGTCGAGCCCTCGTAAATCTGAATGCACGTTTGGCTCGTCCTCATAAACGTCAAGCGCGGCACCGGCGATCAGACGCTCTTGTAGCGCCCACGCCAGCGCGGTCTCGCTGACGACCGCCCCCCTCGACATGTTGATGAGAAACGCCGACCGTTTCATCCGCGCCAGCGTTCGTCGGTCGATGAGATGCCGGGTCGCGTCGGTCAGCGGGACATGAAGCGAAATGACATCTGATGACACGAGCATTTCGTCGAATGACACCCGGGGTGGCCGAGACGCGAACAATGGGGCCGAGGGGGTTCTACCACCACCGACACGCTCCGAAAAGACAACGGTCATGCCGAAACCCTCGGCAAGCGTGGCCACCGCGGTGCCAATCCGGCCGGCTCCAACGATACCAAGCTGCTTCCCGTGGAGCTGTGTCCCCAGCATGAAATCGAGAGACCACCCGTTCCACGCGTTCGCCCGAATCAGACGGTCCCCCTCCGCGATTCGTCGCGTCACCGACAAGATTAACCCGCAGGTGTACTCCGCGACTGCCGCCGTAAGAACATCGGGCGTGTTTGTGACGACAATCCCGCGCGCGGTCGCGGCCACCACGTCGATATTGTCGAATCCGACCGCGACGGTCGCCACGACTTGAAGATGGCTACCCGCGACCAGTACCGACGCGTCGACCGTATCGGTCGCAGTGCAGACCATCCCAACCTTGTCACGGACGCGATCTCTCAACTCGTCATGGGTCAAATCATCGCGAGACTGATGAAGGTCTACATTGCACGCGAGACCGAGCTTGTCGAGCGCTGAGGACGGGAGTCGACGAGTAACGAGGACCTTTGGAGCAGCCATTGAGCTTTCCTGGTGGACTGTCGAGATGAAGTCGGCGGTGCGCTAGTGGCCCAAGGAGAGACAATAGCCACAGTGGGTGCATGGCACGGCTGGCTCGATCACACAGGCCGGCGTTCCGTCGGCACCCCTCGGCAGAGAAAAGCGAGCGTGGCTCACGTGCTCCGGGGGCCGCTCGGTCGTGGTGGTTCCCAACAGATGCCGTTGTAAGGCCGCGTCAACCGCTGCCTTGACGCGCTCGTCAGACGACGGCATGATCTGGCCTCTTGTCCGCCCGTTGGGCCGTCTCACGCTCGCCGCTGTCTATGTGATCAACGATACCGACAATTGCGGCATCAACGGGCGCGCCCCGACGGCCAAGCGCAGAAGCCGCAGCACGCCCCTCGGTCACCACGAGTACCGTATCTCCGACCCCGGCTTGCGCAGCATCCACGGCGATGATCGCCGGTCCCATCGGAGCCGGCTCATCTCGTCCGGTGGGCAGCGGCTCGGTTGGCCGTACAAGCAGCAGTTTGGCCCCTTCGAGTTTTGCGCTCTTCTCGGTGGCGACAACGGTGCCGACCACCCGACAAACGCGCATCCTAGCGCCCCACCATCGAAAGAGAATGGTTTCGTGTAGCCGCCAGCCCCCCGGCCGCGCGGTCACCTCTCACCTGAGAGCGCGCAGGCGGTGCTGCTACCTCTGGGACGAGAGCACTGCGCCACCCCAGGCCTTTAGATTTTTTTCGACGCTGAGACACCAATCCCCTTCGAGTGCTCGGCCTCCAGCGACCAATGATCGACAATCCCAACCACACTGGCATCCGTCGGCACATGGCGCGACAGAAATGGCAAACTCGCCTCACGTCCCCGCACAAAGAAGACGTCCTCGCCAATACCGGCTCCGACCGAATCGACACCGACAATCGACCGCCCCGCCGGCTCTCCCGTCGCGGTCAGAGGCTGGAGGACTAGGAGCTTCAAACCGTTCAGCCTCGGATCTTTCTGGGTCGCCACCACCGTCCCTATGACCCGAGCCAGTTGCATAGAAGACTTACTTCGCCACTGACACTGTGTCGACGATACCGATGATCGCCGCATCGACCGGGGTGTCGGTCAGACCGGCCGCCATCCGAGCGGAGCTCCCGCTCACGATCAGCACTGTCTCGCCAAACCCGGCGTCGACCGTATCGACGGCAACAAGCTGATTTCCCACGACCTCACCATCAGGATCCACGGGTTGGGCCACCAGAAGTTTGGTGCTCACGAGTCGCTCGTCCTTTCGGGTTGCGACGACCGTCCCGACCACCTTGGCGAGGATCATCTAGCCTTCTGTAACCGCATTGCCTAGAACCAGGTCGGGCGGAGAGTCCGGGTGGCCGGCACGAGCAGTCCGTGGCGAAAGCCTCGGGGTATTCGCCCAGAGCTGCATCCCGGTCGACTGCACTGCTCCTCGGTCACACATATCTAGTTCTCTCGCGTCGCGCCTTGTCGGCCGGGCGCGGAACCGGTCTCGGGGCAGCGTATGGGGTTCGGCACCAGCTGACCCGCAGACTGTCGGAGCGAGGCAGGCATATCGGGCGTATATCGATACGGCACGACGACGCCGGTGAGCAGTATGAGCCGGGCATGCGACTCGAAGTTCAGAAATGCTGGTCTAGCCCTTGCTACCGGACTTGCCGACCGGCAGTGCGTCCTCTACATTCGTGTGCGGACGAGGAATCACATGGACCGAGACCAGCTCTCCCAGGCGGCGCGCCGCAGCCGCGCCAGCGTCAGTCGCCGCTTTGACGGCCGCCACATCACCTCGGACGATAGCCGTCACGTAGCCGGCGCCAATTTTCTCTCGCCCGACGAGAGACACGTTCGCGGTCTTGACCATCGTATCCGCGGCTTCGATCATTGCCACGAGACCCTTGGTCTCAACCATCCCCAACGCCTCACCCATACCATCTTCCCCTCACGGAGCCCGCGGCTACTGTAGGACATCCGCCACATTAGCGCAGCTGTTTCACGGCATCTTCTATCAGGGCCGTCAGCTCACGGTATGTTAGTCGAATCTCACGATCTGGAGCCAGCGCGGGTGTGGGCTCGTCCGACGAGACATCCGGGAGAGCCGGACGCGCGCCGTCCGCGCGAACAAGACGCTTGTCAGGCGACGAGGGTGCGTGCAGCACCTGGCATGTCGCGTCATCCTCGGCGGGCCGCGGAGCGTGGTCGTCATCCGCGCAGATCGGTGCCGGTGCGGCAATCCCATACATACCGCGCAGATCTTGCAGACGCATCACTTCCTCGCGAGACAACAACCGCTCGCCACCGAGAAGACGTGCGACGACACTGATCCGGGCAAAGTGTTCGATGGTCTCCATCTTATAATAGGCGGCGAAGACGTCGCCGGCGATGGTCAATGCGCCGTGGTTCGCGAGCAGCAGTCCGTCGTGCGCCTTGATGAATTTCCGCACAGCCTCGGCAAGCTCCGGCGTGGACGGCGTGCCGTATTCGGCGATGGGAATGCTGCCAAGCGTGGTGACCACTTCGGCCAAGACCGCGCGGTCAAGCGGGATCCCGGCGACCGCAAAGCCAGTGGCCGTCGGCGGATGCGCATGCACCACCGACTTGACCTCGGGTCGGTTGTGATAGACCGCCAAGTGCATAGGCAGCTCTGACGACGGGTCGCGGTCACCCGCCACCTTGGTGCCCTCGAGATCCGTTACGACCATCATATCCGGGGTCATAAAACCCTTCGACACCCCCTTTGGCGTCGTCAGAAGTCGGTCGTTATCGACCCTGATACTGATGTTCCCATCATTGGAAGCCACATACGATCGTGCGTGGAGGCGACGACCGACTTCCACAATATCGGCTCGGAACCGTTCCTCGGGATGCATGGCTGGGGGTCCTGGGGACAGCGTGGTGCGATGTGGTTAGACGCTCTTCAGAAACGCCTCGCGACAGTTCTCGGAACAGAAATAGCGCATCACGTCTCCAGACCGAGTTGAGACCGAGTGCGACGGCTCGACATACGTGCCGCACATCGGATCTCTGACTAACGCTCCCTGCTTTTGAGAACGGACCCTGCCCGTCGGACCGGACGACCGAGACGCGTGCCCCATCTGCCGCGGTAAGACCCTCGCTAGGGCCTTGATGACGATTCGAAACAACACGGCCACGAGCAGAAGCCGCACCAGCCAGCCCAGCATCTTCGACGTTCCTCGTTTCTACCGGGAGGTCCCGGCCCGCATCTCGTCCACTCGGCCGAGCGCCTCGCCGGCCGCGCGAGCCTCGCGACCATCGGGTGCGACTTCGATGACCCGTTCCCAGGCGACCTTGGCGCCCTCGATGTCATCAAGAGCAAACGCCCGAACGATACCGACGTTCAGGAGAGTCTGCGGATGGTCCGGCTCGATCTCAAGGGACCGTTCGAGTTGCTCGATAGCACGTTCCGCGCGACCGGCATAGAAATAGCACACACCAAGGTTTGTGCTCGAATCAAGATCATCTGGCTGCAGCGCGAGAGCCTCTTCGAACCACGGGATAGCGGCTTCAAACGTCTGAGCATGGTAGTAGAGGTTTCCGAGAGCCACGCGTGGGGCCGGATCCCCCGTGTCAGCGAGGGCGGCGGCCTCGAGCGCCGCGGCCTGAGCGGGGTCTACTGGAGGTGGGTCGGCCGGCACACCAGCGCTGGGCGCAGTGGAGGCATCGCCTGTCGCGCCAACTCCCATGGCGGTTGCTGCCGCAGCGGCGGCGGGTACGGGTCGCTCGCTCCACACAATCCACGACATGATCGCCAGAGAACAACAGATGGATACCGCCAGCACGATCGGTTCGCGTTTCATAGTGAGTCGTTCGGCCAGCGGCCGGAGTTTACCCAAGTTGCATGATAGATCAACGTTGAACCAGCGTGAGCATCTCCCGAACCGCGCGCTCCATCCCCACGAGCACCGCTCGAGACACAATGCTGTGGCCAATATTCAACTCTGCGATGTCCGTAATGGCCGCCACCGGCCGGACGTTGCGGTATGTCAATCCGTGCCCCGCCAGCACCTCCAGCCCGGCTTCGACCGCGCCCCCCGCGGTCCGCGCCACTTTTTCGCGCTCCGCGTCCCGCAGAACCCCGAGCGCGTCTGCATACGGGCCGGTGTTGATCTCGACCGCGGTGGCGCCGATCGCGACGGCACCGGCAACCTGCCTCGGGCTCGGATCGACAAAGACACTCACCGCGATCCCCGCGCGTTGGAGTCGGGCAACCGCCTTCTTCAACCCGGCCTTGTGACGCGTGATATTCAGACCGCCGGTCGTGGTCAGCTCATTCGGACGTTCTGGGACCAGGGTCACTTGAGCGGGACCGATCCGTTTGACGATGGCGATCATCTCCGGTGTTGCAGCCATCTCCACGTTCAACCGGGTCGACAGCACCTGCCGGAGCAGATCGACGTCACGCTCTCGGATGTGCCGGCGATCGCCACGGAGGTGCACGGTGATGCCATCCGCGCCGGCGAGTTCCGCCAGCACCGCCGCCGCGACAGGCTCGGGCTCGGGCGCACGCCGCGCTTGGCGAACAGTCGCCACGTGATCGATATTCACGCCGAGACGGATAAATCCGGAACTCATCACGTTATCCCCGGCCCAGTCGCTGGCGCACGCAGTGAGCGATGGACTCGGCCAATCTCTGAATCAACTCGTCGTCTGGCCCCTCGATCATGATCCGCAGAATCGGCTCGGTTCCGGAATAGCGAACCAGCACCCGCCCTTGATCGCCGAGCGTGCGTTCAGCCTCCGTCGTCGCAGCCATAATCTTCGGCTCGGCAGCCAGATCGGGTTTGCGCTGAACCGTCACATTGAGAAGAACTTGAGGATAGACAGTGAGCCCACGACGGAGATCGGCAAGCTCACGACCAGTCTCGTGCATCACTTGGATCACCGACAACGCGGTCGCCAAACCGTCACCGGTCGGCAGTCGATCCGAGAAAATGATGTGCCCGGACTGTTCACCGCCGAGCGACACACCGTGCTCGTCCATAGCCTCTCGCACCGACCGGTCTCCGACGGGACATCGATACATTCCAACCCCGACGGCTCGAAGTGAGACCTCGAGACCAATATTGCTCATGACGGTCGCAACGATACTGTCGCCTGGCAATCGACCCGTGGACGCGAAATGCGATGCGCAAATAAACAACATGGCGTCGCCGTCGACGACCGTTCCGGCGGCATCAACAAGAATGACGCGGTCGCCATCGCCATCGAACGCCACCCCCAGACGACACGCCTGCCTCCGCACAACGGCGGCCAACGACTCGGGGTGAGTAGAGCCACACCCATCGTTGATGTTGCGGCCGTCGGGAGCCGCGTGACACACCACCGCGTCAAAGCCCAGCTCACGAAAAAGGTGAGGAGCGACGGTACTGGTCGCGCCGTTGGCGCAGTCGATAGCGATACGCGTCGACGCCCCCGGTGTGTCGGATGGAAGGATGGTTTTCAAGAACCCCTCATAGTCCGGGATCATGTCGCGTGTTTCTAGCGGTGGCCCAGACGAGAGGTCGGGGGCCCACGACGGGTCGCCGACACGGTCGGCGATACGCGACTCAAGAGCCGGCGAGGCTTTCTCACCATCGCCGGTCAACAACTTGATCCCGTTGTCTGGAAATGGATTGTGAGAGGCGGAAATGACAAACGCCCCATCGAAGTCCGCAGACGAGGCCAACCAAGCTGCCGCGGGCGTGGGCAAGACGCCTACGCTGACCAGCGAGCCCTGCTGAGCAAACACTCCGCGGGCCAACTGTTGCTCGATCGTGGGTCCAGACTCTCGGGTATCGCGTGCGACCAGCAATCGTGGCCGCTCCACCGCGAGCTCCTGTATCGTCGCCGCGCCGAGACGCTCCACGGTTTCAGCATCAAGCGGGTAACGACCAGGGGTCCCCCTGACTCCGTCAGTGCCAAACATAGACCGCGGCCAGATGATGTGTACTCTGGTTACCAAGGGTCGAGCTGCACCGACGGCTCCGACTCCACCGCGACGGGCAGATTGTATCGGCGGTGCGAGAGCTCAGCAAGACTACTGATGCCGACGACCGCCGCAAGCGGCGTAGTATCTCCGCCATCATAGCCGGAGACCGGTGCGATACGCGCCTCTCGCGGGCTCGAGACCCGGGGGCCGTTCGACCGGACCGGAGCCCGTTTGGCGCCATCCTGTCACTATCGGGAACAATGGGCTCCATCCGTGTAGTGCCGGTGCGCTCGAGCGTTAGCGTAACAGTCGCCGGTATGACGCTCGTGACCTCCACTCCGGGCGGTGCTTCGATAGCGCCGGGGAACAGGTCGTAAAGCTTCCGTCCCGGTCGCTCTCCTGAGAGGTCGAGCCGCGCCACGACCGTCCCCGGAGCGATCCGGGCGAGGGCGCTGGCGAGCCCGCGAACCCGCACCCGGACCGAATCCGTCTCGTCCCCCAAGACCGCCAGGCCCCGCGGCACATTCTCGAACTCAAGGGGAACATCGAGACCGCGCTCCACTACCGGCTCGCCGGCAACAACCATCCACAGCGAGACCGCAAGCACAAGTGACACTGCTTTGAGCCACGAATCGCGAAGCGGGTGAAAGTTCATCGTGCGCGGTCCACCAGTTGCCGGTGCGCCAGTTGAAGGTGCACTAGCGCTCCAAACCGTAGCGGTCCGAGGGTGCGCGCGTCGGTCGAGGCCGCACCAGCGTTTCCAGCCGCTCCTGAAGTTGCTCGACAGACAGGTCTCGCTCTATCTGACCATCGAGAGAGACCGAGAGAGACCCGCTCTCCTCTGAGACGATGATGGCGACGGCATCGCATTCCTCACTGAGACCGATCGCCGCGCGATGCCGCGACCCGAGAGCTCTGCTCAACCGAGGATTCACTGTGAGTGGGAGAAAGCACGCAGCGGCAGCGATCCGATTCTCCTGGATGATGACCGCGCCATCGTGGAGCGGCGACTCGGTCTGAAACACGCTGACCAGCAGGTCGTAGGTCACTGTCGAGTCCAAAGGAATCCCGCTCTCCACGAAATTCCGCAGTCCGATGTCGCGCTCGATGACGACAATAGCGCCTACCTTCTTGTTCGCCAGCATGGATGCCGCCGTCACCACTTCTTCAATCGTCTCGTCACTCGTCGCCGACCGCCCGAAGAGTCGAAAAAACGGAGCGCGCCCCAGACTGGACAACGCCCGCCGGATGTCCGCCTGAAACAGCACGATCGCGATGAACACGACATAGCCGAACATGCCGCGGACGAGCCAATTCACTGTTGGCAGCGGCGCCCGTTCCGACACGTAATACAACCCCACGACCAGCAAGACGCCCAGCACCATCTGGACGGCACGGGTGCGACGGATGAGCTTCAGAAACTCGTAGACCAGAAACGCGACGACGGCAATATCAACCAGGTCGAGCCAATCGAGACCCGCCCGAGGCCAGACGCTGAGGAATGAGCTCGTCATGACATCGGCTCGGACGATGCCACCAGCTCGTCCGCCACTTTGACCACGTCGGCCATCGCCCCCACGCCGTGCACCCTCACGATGTGCGCCCCCCCCAGCACCGCTGCCGTAACGGCGGCGGCGGTCCCCCACTCCCGATCCGACGGCAGACGTTCCCCGAGCACCCGGGTCAAAAACGACTTTCGCGACGGGCCAACCAGTATCGGGTGGTCCAGCTCGCGGAGCGCCGTCACGCTGGCGAGTGCTCGAAAGCTGTGCGCCGCCTGTTTCGCGAACCCAAGCCCGGGATCAACGATGATCTGCTCCGGCGAAACGCCAGCGTCCGTCGCCCGCTCGACGACCCGGGCGAGCTCGCCGGAAATCTCGCCCGGCGTATTCTCGTAGTGGGCGTCGTGATACATCTCGCGGGGCCGGCCGCGGTTGTGCATCAGTACGATAGGCACGTCCGTGGCGACCAAGACATCGACCAGACGCGGATCATAGCCGAGTGCTGAGATGTCGTTGACAATCGACGCGCCATGATCGATTGCGTGTTGCGCGACAGCGCCCTTGTATGTATCGACCGACACCGGGATGCTGACCTGAGACACGACCTTGTCAAGCACCGGGATTACGCGCGCGAGCTCGTCTTCTTCGCTGACTGGGTCCGCGCCCGGGCGGGTCGATTCTCCTCCGATATCGATGATGTCCGCGCCATCGGCTTCAAGGCTCGCGGCCATCTCGGCGGCGCGATCAGGGTCGAGGTATCTCCCGCCATCGGCAAACGAATCGGGGGTCACGTTGAGGATGCCCATGAGCAACGTATGTCGCCCAAGATCCAGCGACCGGCCGTCCGGAAGCCGCAACGAATAACATCGCCGATCGGTTGTGAACTGTGGCAGAGCAGCCCTGCTGCAGAGCGCCAGAGATCGGCTCGGACGCTCCGAGGTCTGAAGCGGATTACTCCTGGGGCACGGCCCCGTCCAGCGACGGCACTGGCGAGACGACCGGCGGCTGTTTTGCCTCCGCGGGGTCGGCGTCGCCCAGAGGCGGTGTCGACGATGACTTTGGCACCGGCACAGGTTCGGTCAGTTTCTCGCCTCGCGCCATCCGTCGCACTTGGTCCGCATCGAGCACTTCTCGAATCAGAAGCTCCTCTGCGATGTTTGTCAACTCGCGCTTGTGAGTCGCCAACGTCTCGCGGGCTCGGTCATAATTGCGAGTCACGATCGCTTTCTGCTCCTGGTCGATTCGCACGGCCGTCTCTGGGCTATATTCTGCCTTCTGGGCAAGATCTCGACCGAGGAAAATCTGCTCTTCCTTTTTCCCAAACGTCAGCGGTCCCATGGCATCACTCATGCCCCATTCGCAGACCATTTTTCGCGACAGGTCGGTCGCCCGGTCGAGGTCGTTGCCGGCACCGGTCGTGATGTCGTCCTGGGTGAGCTCCTCAGCAATACGCCCGCCAAGCAAGATCGCGATTTGGTCCTCGAGATAGTCGCGCGAATAGTTGTGTTTGTCGTCCATCGGGAGCTGCTGCGTGAGACCGAGCGCCATGCCCCGCGGGATGATGGTGACCTTGTGAATGGGGTCCGCGTGTGGCAGTAAGACGGTGAGCAACGCGTGCCCTGCCTCGTGGACAGCCGTGACCTTCTTTTCTTCGTCGCTGATGATCATCGAGCGACGCTCCGACCCCATCAGCACCTTGTCTTTGGCGAATTCGAAGTCCTCCATCCGAACGACCTTCTGGTTGTAGCGAGCGGCATTGAGCGCTGCTTCGTTCACCAGATTCGCGAGGTCTGCTCCCGAGAAGCCGGACGTGCCGCGTGCGAGCACGTGGGAATCGACGTCGTCAGACAAGGGGATCTTGCGGGTATGCACCGCGAGGATCCCCTCACGACCATTGACATCCGGTTGGTTGACGACGATCCGCCGGTCGAAGCGGCCCGGCCGTAGCAAGGCAGGATCGAGCACGTCAGGTCGATTCGTGGCGGCGACCAGGATGACACCTTCGTTTGACTCGAAGCCGTCCATTTCGACCAACAGCTGGTTGAGAGTCTGCTCGCGCTCGTCGTGCCCGCCACCCAAGCCAGCACCCCGGTGGCGTCCCACCGCGTCGATTTCGTCGATAAAGACAATGCAGGGGGCGTTCTTCTTGCCCTGTTCAAAGAGGTCGCGCACCCGGGACGCCCCAACCCCGACAAACATTTCGACAAAGTCCGAGCCACTGATCGAGAAGAACGGCACATTTGCTTCGCCGGCCACCGCGCGGGCCAGCAAGGTCTTGCCGGTTCCCGGAGCGCCCATCAACAAAACGCCTTTGGGAATACGGCCGCCGAGTTTCTGAAATTTCTGCGGCTCTTTGAGAAAATCGATGATCTCCTCGAGTTCTTCTTTTGGTTCCTCGACACCCGCGACGTCCTTGAACGTCACCTTCTTCTGGGTACTCGACGAGAGCTTCGCACGACTCTTGCCGAATGACAGCGCCTTGTTGCCGCCACTCTGCATCTGTCGCATAAAGAAGATCCAGAACCCGATAATCAGCAGAATCGGCGCCCATGAATACAGGAGTGTTGCCCACGGGCTGGAGGTTGCCTCTTTCGCGGTGACGGCCACGTCTCGTTCGACAAGACGGTTGACCAACCCCTCGTATTGGGGAGGCGCGTACGTGCGGAACCGCCCGCCGCCGGAGCGGACACCGGTCACCTCATTACCGGTCATTTCGACGCTTTGTACATCACCGCCGTCGACCTGGCGCAAGAAATCACTGAAGGCAACCGAGTCGTCGGCCGTTTGGAACTGTGTGGACACATTCCAAATCAGAAATACGACAACGACCAGGACCATCCAAAAAACGAGACTTCGCAGGGTCGAGTTCACCCAGCTCCTCCAACTTCTTTAAGGCTCCGTGCCTTCAAGATTAGCATGCCTTCGCTGGCCGACGTCACACGAAAGTCTTCGGCGATTCCGTGGCCAACGACCCAGACAATCCCGTCCGTCGTGTCCGTCACCACCGGTATCAACTTCCGCTCAGCCCGAGGCACTTTCCGGTCCACAAACACATCCTGCAGCTTCTTGCGCCCTCCAAGCCCCAAAGGCCGCAACGCGTCTCCCGGTTTACGGCTTCTCACGACCAGGCCGTCCAACAGCCTGCGCCCGTCCACGTAGGCCACCTGGCCGGCGGCCACCGCCGCCCTCATTTCCGCCGGCACCTGCCCACCAGACACCTCTTCGCTTGACAGAACGACCCCGGCTTCAACCACGCACACCTGACCGGGGACTGGCAAACGATACTCAAACCCCGTGGCCTCCGGCCCGCCGGGCGTGGACAACCGACGCAGACGAGGTGGGCGAATCGTCAGCAGTCCATCGCGAAGGCTCACCCGACAGCCCGGCAGGTCAGCATCCGCCCGGCGCGACTGGGACCTGGACAGAGTCAGAACGCGCTCGACCTGGTCGAATCCCGCTGTCGCCCCCGCAATACGCTCGAGGGCCTGCTTCACAACGCGCCGCGCGACCGCGGTCGGAAGACCCGCCACGGGCTCGCCCTCCAGCCTCGCCGTACCGTCTCTATATATGACGCACTTGGTGTGCGCCACGTTCGCCACGGACTCAAGCCACGCCGAGTCGTGACGGGCAATATTCGCATCGCGCGCCAATGCCTCCATTACCGACGGCGAGAAGCGCCGCTCGAGAAGCGGGATCAGCTCGTGCCTGACGCGGTTCCGCGTGACATTGACATCCGCGTTGGTCTCATCCTCGTGATACGTCTGACCCCGTTCCGCAAGAAATGACCTTAGCTCGTTTTTCCCGACCCCGAGCAAAGGCCGAATGACGCGGCCTGACTGCGGATAGATCCCGCCCAGGCCCCCCGGACCGGCCCCCCGCAACAAACGCATCAGAACGGTTTCGGCTTGATCGTCGCGCGTGTGCGCCGTTGCAACACGATCAGCCCCAAACGATTCGAGCGTTCTGTTGAAAAACTGGTACCGCTCGCGATGCCCGGCATCCTCGAGCGAAATCCGCGCGAGCCGTGCCGACGCGGACACATCGACGGTCTCCGTGACGATTGGTAACGACAACTCCTGGGCAAACCCGCGACAAAAGCGCTCGTCCTCTCGGGCCGACCCTCGCAACCAGTGGTTCAGGTGAGCGACACCCGCTATGGTGAAGCCAAGATCTGACGCCACTTCACCCAGCAGAAGGGTCAGGGCCACTGAGTCTGAACCACCAGACAGGGCGATGACCACCCGCCCGTGGGGTGGAATCAGCTCCTCCCGGCGAATCTGCTCTCGTACCCGTGCGTGTAGCCCGCGCCCCTGCTGCACGCTACCGCCGCTCACCGGCGATCGCCCACTCATCGGCGCCTGTGCCCGGCAAGATGCCGGTCATCCTGTGTTTCCCGTCGTGACATGCGTATTCATGTCACTCTCCGCTCAAACGAGCCGCGGCCGATAGCCATACGGACCCACATGTCGCCACGCCACACCGGCTTCGCGACCGGTGTCGCCAGCCAAACTCGGGTCGGTCAACAGCCCGCGCCCCGAATCGCGCCGGGCGATTCGCTGAGTCAGGTAAGTCCTCTCATAATACAGCGCACCAGTGCCGCGACAAGACCCGAGGGGCAAGTTGTTCGAGTTGACGGCAGTACTGTTTACGAGTGTTCCGCGTCAGTGATCCGGTGCGTAGGTCGCGGCGCGCGGCGCCCGGCCGACCAGGCGCGACGACGAAAAAGTTGGGCATATTCGACTGAGAAGCAATGCCGCCAGCCGCGATGCCCCGCCCGACACTTATGCAACGAATCACTGAGGCGGGACACTACTGACAGATATCGGCGAGGTCGGCCGGAGACGAGAGCGACTCCCAGACCGGGTCAGTACCCGGGCCGGACCGGACTTGACGCATGGGGTTGCTTCTCGTCGTGACCGAGATCGGGTCGGCCAAGAGGTCGAGGTCGAGGTCGGGCAGCCGCAGACGAGTCTCTGCGCATATCAAGGTCATCTCCGTCACGAGGACGTGGCCGTCGGCAATCCGTATGCGGCCCTGTGTCTCGTCAGCATGGATCCGTCCGGCCCGAAACCCGTCGGTGTGAAAGATGCCGGCAGCCGACAGCGCCGTGTAGACGCGTTCGTCCGCTGACCGTCGCTCCAGGTCAGTGAACCGCGCGTCAAGCCCACTCGCTTCCAGAATGGGAACGCCGTCGGGAGACCGAACAGTCAAGGCTGCCTCACTCATCTCTATAACCGGGCTCTGAAAAACAAGCCATGGAGAACCTCCGGCGATGCTAGCTGGTGGCGGGACCGGGGCCTCCTCTGAATCAGCGTCTACGGTCTCGGAGACAGGCTCAGAACGAAGAAGGCCGGGCTGGGCACGCGGCTCCAGCGGCCCGCCCACACCCACCGTGAGACGTGACCCAACGAGCTGCACGCGGTCGACCGTCAGCGCCCGCCCGGGGATCCACACCTGGGGAAATAGCAATGCGTCGGCTTCGACATCGAGAGAAAAGTCCGGCGCCGCGACTCGAGCCGTCAGCCCGGAAAGACGTCCACCGGCGAGAATGCCTAGACGCGACTCGGCGGTGCGCACCGATAACGTCCAGCCGGTCCGCGCGCGGTAGAACAACTCGTCGGAAAGCGCCGGTATCGAAAACCTGTAGGTCAATCCTCCCGCGGCCACAGCACCAATGAGGACCGCCAACCCGAGAGTCGCCCAATTTCTCATCTCGCTTCTGGGCTCCCAGCCGTTGGACGGCCGCCGATCGGCACGCATCCTCGAGTGTAGCAGTCCTGCTTCAAGACAATTTTCGGTTTCTGGAAGACTGGACCGCGCTCGTGACCTGACGAGCCACTATCAAAGAGTTGCGGGAAAGCTCATTGTTGAGCCATCATACGAATGCTCAATGTACAGTTGGGCACGTGGGAGACAGAGCTCATGAGCCGACAGATAATCGTCGCTGTGATGACCGCGATGACGGTGCTGTTGTTTGCGCCGGTGGCCGTAGACGCCCAAACTCGGGCCGCAGACGGAACGACCGCTCAGCAGCCATGGACCCCCGAACGCACCACAGACGGCAAACCAGACCTGCAAGGATATTGGACCACCCAGACGTTTACGCCGCTGCAACGCCCGGAGCACCTGGCAGACAAGGCGTTCTATACCGAGGAAGAAGCTGCCGAACTTCACGCGCAACTCACGGCTGTGGGTGTCGACCCGCTCGCCGGAAGCGCGATCAACATTGATGACACCGAGGAGCGGAGTCAACGTCTGTATCAAGACAATCGTGACCCGTCCTACGTGCACTACGATAATTCCGTGTGGCTGCGCACGGACGTGCCAAAAGGCCTGTCGACTCGCCGCACCTCGCTCATCACCGACCCGCCCAATGGGCGCATACCACCGCGCACCGCAGCGGCCACGGCCCGAGCCGCTGCCGCGAGCGCCGCGCGACGCCAGCGGGGCGACTTTGACGGGTATCACACCCGGCCGCTGTCAGAGCGATGTTACGCGTGGCCCCACAATGGCCCACCAATGCTGCCGCCGGCCTACAACGACATTCATCAGATCTTTCAGACTCCGGACAATGTCGTTGTCTTCACCGAACTCAGTAACAACGCCCCGCGCATCATCTCTCTGGCGGGAGGCCCCACTCTGCCGGACGGGATCCGTTTATTTCCAGGACACTCCCGGGGCCATTGGGAAGGCGACACTCTGGTCGTCGAGTCGACGAACTTCAACGGTCGCACGCGCTTTCAGGGTGCCACCGATGCCCTGCGTGTCGTCGAACGCTTCACGCGCGTGGACGCCGACACGATCCGATACGAGTTCACCGTGGACGACCCGACTACGTGGACGCGCCCTTGGAGTGTGGAAATACCCATGATAAAAACTGAGGGTCCGATGTTCGAGTTTGCCTGTCACGAAGGCAACTATGACATTCGTCACATCCTTGAGATCTATCGCAACATCGAAAACCAAGAAAGCCAGCACCCGTAAAACGCTTCGAAGTCCCGGCGGTATCGCTGGACAGGAAAAACCGGACGCTCGGCCGATCCGCGGTTTAGTAGCGGGTCACTCGAGTGCCGCCCATGGTCGTTGACAAGTCCAGTCGAACCAGCGGCGCTCCGGCATGGGTCGACACGCCATTCTCTTCAGTTGGGAGTACCCCTACTTCTCCAAAGCGGACAGAGGTCTGAGAATCGTCGGCGATTCGGACCGAATCCGGAATATTCAGTTGCAAATCTCCCATCGAGTGCTCGAGCGAAAGTTCGGCCGCCTGGTCGGTAACCCACTGGCCTCCCAAGTCGACGGAGAAATTTCCCATGCTGCTCGATGTGTGAAAGGCTCGGGCGCGAGAGTCGCCCAGATGATCGAGTTCGACGTTTCCGTAGCGACTCGTGACCGACGCGCGGTCGATCTCCCGCGTCAAAGGCTCAGAAAAGTCCAGTCGGTGGTCACCCATTGACAAGTCCACCGCGAATTCAGTGAGAGTCAATCCACCCAGATCAATATCCGACTGTCCCCTGGTCACATCGAGGGTCAAGGCAATCGGAAGGTCCGTGGGAATCGTCACGGTGAGCTCATTCGGCTGTCGTGACGAATCGTCCTCGCGCATCGCCGCCATCATACGGACCAGGAAGGAGCTGATGGGACGGAGTCGGATGGATATGACGGGGCCCGCCTCGTCGCCCGCCGGTTCGTACTCTTCCACCAATTCGTAGTAGTTGTCCGCGTATTCCCCGTCGACCCGGACGTCGCTCCCGGGAGGCCCCGAGCGGATCTCGAACGATCCGTCCTCAAGCGCGATGTCCAACCGAGTCGGTGCGGAGCGGACGTCACCAATCGGCGCTGAAGGAGTCGGCGTTGAAGGAGATGAAAGCGCCGCTAGTCCCGTCAAAGAGACCCTGCGCACCACAGGCACGGGGGTCGGGTCCCCTAGCCGCTCTGCGGCCGAAACTCGCCCACCAAAAAGTCGTGACCGCGCCACCGGCCAACAGCACCACACACGACGCGCATCCTAGCGCGACATACACCAACACGCGCTTCCAGCCGCCGCCCTTGGTCGATGCTCCCTCCGTTCTGTCTTGGTTGGACGAGAGCCGAGCGGGGACGGTTCCGCGGGGGATGACGGAACGCTAGCGGTCGCCGCTCTTGGCCCCAGAAAACCGCCGGTGCTCGCCCTGCGACTCGGCACTCCCGGCGGAGGCGCCCCGTGCCTGTGAGCCAGATTGTCCGGAGCCATCAAATATCTCGACGTCGCCGGCTTCGATCTGTTTCTTTACCGATTCGCGCTCCGCATCCTGCGTCGTGATCTGACCTTCCTTGGCCGGTCCCAGCCGTAAAACCCGTCCTCGGGCCAATTTCACCTGGAGCGGCCGCCGGGTCTTGTTGACGATTATCTTCATGTCCTACCGTCCTCTTTTCTCCGCACGCGTCGTATGTGCTAGTCCGAGCAATCACATCGGGTAGCGGAACACAGCGACGCTTGGGAAGCTCGCGTCACGATACATCACGGAAACCCCTGCGTCTTGGCCCCGCAGCTCCGGACGGCATGGCACCACGCGAAGAACCGGGCCGCCGGGATGCGTGAGGGGATGCTCCGGACACGCCGGTTCTTCGCGCTGTCCAGTTCGTGGCGCGTCGCTGGTAGCTCTATTTTGTGCCTGCCGCTTCATCTCTTTCACAAGCTCGACATTCAGTCGGCCTGGTTGAAGGAGGGCCGCTCGACGGGCCGATGCATCATATGCCGAGGTGTGGCAACCCTGTGAACTGTCGCAGAGAAACGTTCAGCATCCTCAGGTCGGCACGCCGCGTCGCGACCCGGACCAATACTCGATGTTCCTCCCCGACACGGAAGGGCAATCATGTTCCAGCCGCGCTCGGGCGAGCCCGAGTCATTCCTCCACTCTCCTGGCAACAGCCTCAGCGGACCGAGATCCTCATCACCGGACACGCCAGCGCCGACGACTCGTTTCTGACTCCGCAACCTTTGAACGACTTGGTTGGTGATTAATTCTGCTTCCTGCTTTCCGATAGGCCCAACTGGCGGTCACGTGTCCCTTCCACTCAGGACAACGTCCGTTTGAGGCAAACCGAACGCGGCCATGGCCCGCTGCGTCTCGGCGGACGTCTTGCGCAGCGGCACTCCTACGGAACAGCCGGTAATTCCGGGAGCACCGAGCCAGAGCCTCACGCGGTCCGTGGGAGGACTGAAAAGACGATTCGGAATCCAGTGAGGGAACACCTGTCTCGACTCGTAGAAACAGGCGGTGAACCGAGGAGGGCGCGACCGTTGCGGTGACGCGGGAGAACAGTTGTAAGTGGTGCCGGTGCAGGGACTTGAACCCCGGACCTAGCGGATATGAGCCGCTCGCTCTAACCAGCTGAGCTACACCGGCAGCAGGTGCACATCACCGAAACCCTGATTATAGCGCGGCGAAGCGAGCGCCTGCCGTGAGCGCCCCAGGCGCGCCGTTATGTGATCAACATGGCATCGCCATAGCTGTAGAAACGATACCTTTGCACCACGGCTTCTCGATACGCGGCGAGCACTGGCTCGCGACCCGCCAACGCCGACACGAGAATGAGGAGTGACGATCTTGGCAAATGGAAATTCGTCACCAGGCCGCCCACCACCAAGAACGGATGCCCCGGCCGGATGTAGAGTTCCGTTTCACCTGCGCCCGGCCGAAGCCTGCCGCCGCCGGCCTTCGCGGCACTCTCCACCGCGCGCGTCGTCGTGGTGCCAACAGCGACCACGCGACGACCGCTGTCGAGCGCGGCATTGATGCGGTTCGCGGAATCGGGCGCAACCTCATACCGCTCTGTACCCACGCTATGGGTCTCGATATCGGCGGCCCGAATCGGCTGGAACGTCCCATAACCCACGTGCAGGGTGACCTCAGCGATCTCGATACCGCGAGCCGAAAGCGCGCTCATGACACTCGGCGTAAAGTGCAGACCCGCGGTCGGCGCGGCCACCGAGCCGCGGACCCGCGCAAACATCGTTTGGTAGCGATTCTGGTCCGCAGATTCGGCCGGGCGCTTGATATATGGCGGAAGTGGAGTCTCCCCAATCGCATCGATCACCGTATCAACATCGTCGGTCCCATCCGTGAGGAAGCGCACGATGCGACGGCCATGGAACCGTCGCACGAGCACCTCCATGACGAGGCGAGGACTGGAGGTCTCCCCGTCCGCGCCCGCATGTGCAAATACCGCCTGCGACCCTTCTCGGAACTTTTGACCCGGATGAACGAGCACATCCCAGCGATCTTCTTCGAGCCTGGTCAGCACCAGGCACTCGACCCGACCACCTGAGGGATGCCGGTGCCCTCTCAAGCGCGCTGGAAACACTCGGGTGTTGTTGACTATCAGCAGATCGCCTGGTTCAAGCAGGTCCGGCAGGTCGGCGAAGCGCCGGTGCAGCCGAACACCCGTCGCAGTGTCGAGGTGCATCAGCCGCGATTGATCGCGGACCGCGGCGGGAGATTGAGCGATGAGCTCGGAGGGGAGCTCAAAATCGAAATCTGAGACAGGAGTCGCCACGTGTGAACGGCATTGCTATTGGACGGTGTGGCGCGGCGCCCGGCTGGCAAGGCGTGAGGAGCGAGGCCATTCGGCCAGTGCAGCCGACCACCAACGCGGCCAGGCGCGACGACACGCTACGAATTTGCGGACCGAAGGAGTCACACGGTCCCCTAGAACGACCACCGCAGCAACACCGCTCCGACCGTAAAGCCGGCGCCCACGGACGTCAACAACACGCGGTGCCCCTTCTTGAGACGCCCGCTGTTGATTGCGTCAGCAAGAGCGAGAGGGATTGTGGCTCCGGTCGTATTGCCGAACCGCTCGATGTTGATGACGATCTTGTTGGGGGCGAGACCCAACCGCCGGGCGGCACCCTCGATGATCCGTCGATTGGCCTGGTGAGACACGAACAGGTCAACGTCGTCGGCGGTGATGTTGTTCTGCCGAAGAACTCGTTGACAGATCTCTACCGTTTTTCGCACCGCAAACTTGAAGACCGCGGCACCATCTTGCTGAACGTAGTGCAGACGCTGATCAATCGTTTCTTGAGACGCCGGCCTCAGGCTCCCACCCGCCGGCATACGCAACGCGTCCCCGCCATGGCCGTCGATCTCGTGGGCAAAATCAAGAATCTCGAAACCGCTCTCATCGGCGGGCGTCGGCGAGACCACGACGGCTCCCGCGCCATCGCCAAAAATCACGCACGTCGCCCGGTCTTTGTAGTCGACGATCGACGACATCACATCGGCGCCCACCACCAACGCGTGTTCGTGCACCCCAGTCACGACCATCTGGGCGGCCGTGGTGAGCGCGTAGGTGAATCCAGAGCAGGCCGCCCCCAAATCGAAGCCCCACGCGTTGACCGCCCCGATTTTCTTTTGCAGAAGACAGGTGGTGCTGGGAAAAAACATGTCCGGCGTCGTCGTTGCGACCACGATGAACCCGATGTCTTCGGGGGTCAGACCGGCCTGCGCGATAGCGGCCAATGAAGCTTCTTTCGCCAGATCGGACGTCGCCGTACCGGGGTCGACGACATGGCGCTCACGGATACCTGTGCGCTTCAGAATCCACGCGTCGGAGGTGTCGACCAGCTTTTCAAGATCTGCGTTCGTGAGTACGCGTGGAGGAACAAACGTCGAAAGCGACGCGATATGGGCACTGCGAGTGGCCCTGCCACCTTGTAAACGTCCACCCTTCCCGATCGTCGCCAACACATTTCCCCCTGTGCGTCTCGTCCTGGCCAACCGGCCGGTCTGCCCAGCGAAAGAGCATGATACTCCGACTCACCAGAGCCGTGGGTCACGGGCCGGGGGCGCGACGCCGAAGTAGTCGTAGGCGCGCTGGGTCGCCACGCGCCCACGAGGCGTGCGGTCGAGAAACCCTTCCTGGATAAGGAACGGCTCGTAAATATCTTCGATCGCCTCGCGCTCTTCACTGATCGCAGCCGCCAGGCTATTGAGTCCTACGGGGCCACCGCCAAACTTATCGATAATTGTGCGAAGGAGTCGACGGTCTGCTTCGTCAAATCCGTTGGCGTCGACTTCGAGCATCTCGAGTGCTCGTCTGGCGACCGGCAGGTCGAGACGGCCGTCGGCCTTCACTTCAGCGTAGTCTCGCACCCGCCGGAGAAGACGATTGGCAATCCGGGGCGTCCCGCGCGCTCGCCCCGCGAGCTCTGTTGTCGCCGCGCTAGCGATCGACACGCCGAGAATACGAGCTGAGCGGGTGACGATTTCGCTGATGTCGTCGACCGTATAGAAATCGAGCCGCTGCACAATCCCGAACCGAGCCCGAAGCGGAGCGGTGAGGAGCCCGGCCCGGGTCGTCGCCCCAACCAACGTGAACGGCTGTAACGGCACTTTGACCGACCGGGCACCCGGCCCTTGCCCAATCATGATGTCGAGCTCGTAATCCTCCATCGCGGGATACAGAATCTCTTCAATGCTCGGACTCAACCGATGGATCTCGTCGATAAAGAGAACCTCGTGCTCTTTGAGATTGGTCAGGAGCGCGGCCAGATCGCCCGGCTTCTCAAGCACCGGACCCGCAGTCGCCCGCACCTGCACTCCGAGCTCCTGTGCAATGACATAGGCAAGGGTCGTTTTGCCCAGTCCCGGTGGCCCGTAAAGCAGCGCATGGTCAAGGGCTTCCTTCCGGTTGCGGGCCGCAGTTATCGAAATGGACAAGTTCTCTCGAACCTTGTCTTGACCGATATAGTCGTCCAGGGTCCGCGGTCGCAGCCCCGCTTCATAGCGGACCTCCTCATCGGCCCGCGAGGTGGCCACGACGCGGTCCGGTGGGGTCACCTGCGAAGGGTCCACGACTTACTTGGCGAGCTCTCGAAGAGCCTGTCTGAGCGCTTCTTCAAAATCCGAAACACCGTCTGGCGTCGCGAGCGCGGCGTCGACGGCTCGTTCGGCCAGCGGGGCATGGTATCCAAGGTTTAGCAGGGCTGACAACACATCGGCCCTCACCCTTGCCTCACCCGGCAGGGGTTCGTCTGCATCGGACACCACCTCTGCGACGAGACTCTCCGGGAGCCGGTCCTTTAGCTCCAAACCCATCCGCTCGGCCGTTTTTTTTCCCACGCCTGGGATCCGGGTGAGCCGCACAATGTCGCCGACCCGGACGGCGCGGATGAGCTCGGGTGTCTCAATACCAGACAGGACGGACAACGCAAGCCGTGGACCGACGCCGCTGATACCGATGAGCTTCTCAAAGACATCCAGCTCGAGACGGGTGGAAAAACCAAACAACGCGAGTGCATCCTCACGCACCTGCGTGTGTATCCGCAACGAGATGTCGGCTCCGACATCACCTAACCCATAGAACGTCGACAGTGGCACCTGTACGTCATAGCCCACGCCGCCAACATCGATCACCAAGCGATTGGGCTGCTTGTCAGCCAACCGCCCCCGCAATGACCTGATCATCCGTCAGCCTCTCGGCTCGCAGTTCGAAAGTTGCGCCAGCTTCTCGGGGTGGTCGACGGTGGGCCCGGCTGCTTTCCAGTTCGATCGTCGAAGTCCTGCCGATGCGCGTGACACACGGCCACCGCCAGGGCGTCGGACACGTCGAACGACGATGGCGGCGCGGTGAGGCCGAGAAGCAACGTCACCATTTCTTGCACTTGCAGCTTCTCGGCGCGACCGTATCCCACCACCGCCAGCTTTACTTCCGCGGGGGTATATTCGACGACTCTGATACCTGCCTGTCTGGCGGCTAGAAGAATCACACCACGGACATGCCCAAGCTTGAGCGCGCTGCGCGCGTTCTTGGCGTGAAAAAGATCTTCCACCGCGACGGAGTCAGGTCGGTGCTGCGCCAAAAGAACGGACAGTCGAGTGTGGATAGAGTGGAGCTTGTCTGGGAAGGCAGCCCGCGCCGGCACACGCAGGGCGCCAGAGGCCATCACCCAGTGACGAGTACCGTCGGTCTCGATACAACCGTATCCCGTGCTCGCGGAGCCGGGGTCGACCCCGAAGATTCTCACGCCAACGAGGCCTCGATCTCCTTTGCCTCAATATCGAAGTTCGACCACACGTGTTGCACGTCGTCCTGATCGTCGAGCAGATCCATCAGTTTGAGAAGTTGCTGGGCTGGCTTGCCCTCGACCTTTACAAGGTTTTGCGGCAGCATCGCGATCTCGGCGGTCACCGGCTCGACACCAGCCGCCTTTACCGCCTCCAAGACCTGGTGATGTGCCTCGGGCGCACTCACCACCTCCCAGTTTTCGTCGTCCTCTCGAAAGTCGTCGGCCCCGGCGTCAATGGCGGCCGTCATCAACGCCTCCTCATCCGCCGCACTACGCTCGACAAGGATGTAGCTCCGCTTGTCGAACATCCACGCCACGCTGTTGGTGGTCCCGAGATTGCCCCCGTGCTTGGCTAGGAGGTGGCGGATCTCTCCGACGGCCCGGTTGGTATTGTCGGTGAGTACTTCGATGAGCAATGCCGCCCCCCCGGGGCCATAACCCTCGTAGGTAATCTCCTCATAGCTGACACCTGGCTCTTCGCCGGTACCGCGTCGAATTGCCCGCTTGATGTTGTCAGCCGGCATGTTCGCGGCCTTGGCATCGGCGACAACCGTCCGCAACCGAGGATTCATATCCGGGTCGCCACCGCCCGCCCGCGCCGCGACGGTCAGCTCTTTGATGATGCGGGTAAACAGCTTGCCGCGTTTCGCATCAGCCGCGCCCTTCTTGTGTTTGATGGAAGCCCACTTGGAATGGCCAGACATACGTGCAGCTCCAGGACTTGTAGTTGCGTCCGCTCGTTCGCAAACGAACCCGTCAGATTATCGCAGAAATGGTTCTCGTCTTACTGAGCGCCGCGACATTTTCGTATCCCGGCGCTCACTACTGCTTTCGGGCCAGAATGACCCACACATCCGCATCCGGGGTCCATTCGCGGTTTCGATAGTCACCAAGTACCGAATCGACACGAAATCCGGCCTTCTCTAGCCGACCGCACATCTGGGGCACGGTCAACGTTCGAAACGCGATGGAGAAATGGTGTCGTGTACGCCGACGACCAACGCGCTCGACGAACTCTTGGTCAAATGTGGTGAACCCGCCTTCATAGTCCTGGGTAACGGTTTCGTAGAGCGTCAATCGACCGCCTCGTGGCCGTTCTCCGCGCAGCACGACCTTGCGCTCGTACTCTTTCCAGCGCGGAAGGTCGGGCACAAGGTCGACCGCGATCATGCCGCGCCGCGCGGTCGCGGCGGCCACTGCCTCGAGTGTCGCATCGACGTCGGCATCACTCAGCAAGGACTGGAGCATGCCGTAGGGCGCCATGACGAGCGAGAAGCGCATACGTTTTCGAAACGGTAGCGCGCGAATGTCCCCGCGCACAGCCGCCGCACGAGCCCCTAGGCGTGCGCGATTCAGCCGTCGCCGCAGACGCTCCAACATCGGCGCGGAGCGATCGATACCCACGAACCGCTCGGCGACTTTTGCCACTGGCAGTGAGAGTCGGCCAGTTCCACACCCCAGTTCGAGGACAGCCCCACCCGCGCGCGTGGCCAGATCGCGCCAGAACCGCTCGTCTCGACGGCCGATCGTCCGGCGGTTCTCCCAATCATAGAACTGTGCGTAGGTGTCCCAGCCATGCCATCCCTCCATCCTGTTCGGACCTCTAGTGGACCTCATCTCGACTGCGGTGCACTAAACAGATCCGGTCGACGAGAACTTCATCGCCATCGGAATAAAGGTGATGTTGTTGACGGTACGCTCAGGTCCGGTCTGACGAAACCCAAGTCTTTCGTACGCCGGAACACCGTATGTGGTGGAGTTCACGGTAACCCGTTCCAGGCTGGGCTCGTGCGCTCTGGCGGCTGCTAGCCCCTGATCTAGCAACCCGCGAGCGATACCCTTCCGCTGATACGCCTTGTTCACGAACAAGAGCGCCACGTGGTTGTGCTCACGGATTTCAATCATGCCGGCCACACCGTCACCCGTCGCCGCAACCCAGACGAGGTTGCCCTTCTCGACCCTCTCGCGGAGCGCCTCTACGGCAACATAACGGCGAAATTCGGCGACCCCTTCCGGGCTGTACTCGTGCGCAATATACTCATCGAAGGCAGCCAAAATGAGCGTCGAGACGGTAGGTTCTTCGCCCGGCTTCATCCCGCGATAGTGAATCTCGGCCATAGACTCTGCGGCGAGGCACCGACTACTTCGACAAGCTCTTGAGATAGTTCACGAGGTGCCAGATGTCCTCTTCGGGTATTTGGTTCTGATAAGGCTGCATATCGGCAGACACTCCATCTCGAATCACGAGATAGATCTCGCCATCCGTCTCGCCGTGCTGCCAGATGTCGTCCGTGAAATCTGACGGGACCCCACCGGCGTGCGACATGTCGCCGTCCCCCTGTCCACGATTGCCGTGGCATTGACGACACGCATACACATATCGCGTACGGCCCGTTCCAATTGATTCCCGGGTCGCCTCCACGGGGTTTGTGAGCGCCTGCTCTTCCGCATCAGATCCCTCCGGTGGGAATTTTACCAGCTTCGACACTGGCGATTGAGGGGGGCATTCGTGAAGACCTCCGTTATTCTGCAAACACCGACGTTGGCGTATCGCGCCCACAACGGATTCCAACGTTACTCGTCTGACCGGCCTGGTCAAACATCAACCGAACCGAGAGCCGGAGCACAGTCGGAGGATTGAACCACGAGCCACCCCGAGCCAGACGAAACACACCGATGTCGGTCACGATCGGGTCGGTCACGGGCCCAGGCGCGTAGTCGCTGAACCAGTCGACCACCCACTCCCACACGTTGCCCGTCATATCGTAAAGGCCGAAACCATTGGCAGGAAACGACTTGACCGGCGCGGTGCTGACCCAGGGGTCGCCCGTGGCCACATCGCCGCAACACTCCTCGTTGTAGTTCGCCCGGTCGGTCTCGAACTCGTCGCCCCACCAGTAGATCTGGTCGGCGGAACCACCTCGGGCGGCATACTCCCACTCGGCCTCGGTGAGAAGGCGTCCGCCCGCCCAGTCACAGAACGCGAACGCGTCGTTCCAGTCGACGTGGACGATCGGGTGGTCGCCATTCTGGAGAAAACTCGGTTGCGGCGGCAGCGGATGGCCCGATCGGCGACTGAATGCCAGGTATTGCGCGACCGTGACTTCGGTCGGCATCACATCAAACGGCCGGGAGAGCGTGACCTCGTGATACGGCCGCTCCGCGTCGAGACAATCTTGGTCGGCGGGCACGCAACCGATATTGAACGTGCCGGCCGGAATAGTCACCCAGTCCATCTCGGGCGGCGACTGCGCACTGACCGTGGCAGCTGAGACCGTGAGCGTCACCGACAAGACGCAGCAAACTTGCGTCACAATGCGTCTCCTCGGCTATTCCTTCACCGCTATTCCCATCACTTCAAAGCGCGCCCCAAAGAGCAGGTCACCAGCCCCCAAAAAAGCCCTGGCGGGTGGTCGCTCGCCGAAGTACTCCTGATAGACGGCATTGAACTCGCCGTAGAGCGACACATCAGAGCAAAAGACCTGAATCTGGACGAGGTTGTCCATTGTCATCCCTGCCTCGGACAACACGCTCCGGATACTGTCCAGCACGATGCGCGCCTCTTCTGTCGCGGTCGCTGGCGGCTGACCGTCCTCGAGACCAAGTCGTCCGGCGAGATACAACGTGTCACCGACCAGAACGGAGTCGCTAAACAAGTTCGTGGTTCGGCCCGGCAGATTGATCGCGCGGACATCACCGTCCGTTTGCACGCGCGCGCTCAAAACAGCCACTGCCGCCGCTGCCACCAGACCCAGCGAGAGACCAACTACAAATCCTTTGCGTATTCCAAGCATCTGAACCTCCAGTAGACAAGCGTTGCGAACGTGAGCCGCCCCAGTATCCGGTGCGATTAGTCAACCGTAAGGACTGTCGAGCCAGTCGTGCGGCGACCTTCCAGATCTCGGTGGGCTTGCGCTGCCTCCGCCAACGGATACGTTTGATTGACCGCAATCTTCACCGCACCACTTGCGACGACGGAGAACAGGTCGGTCGTCACGGCCTCCAGTTGCTCTCGGGTGCTCGTGAATGTCGCGAGCGTCGGCCGGGTCAAGAAGAGCGATCCCCTCGTGGCCAGCGCGGCCGGACTCACCGGTTCGACCGCGCCGGACGCATTTCCAAACGTCACCATCAAGCCCCGCGGCTGGAGACAATCGAGCGACCCCATAAACGTATCTTTCCCTACCGAATCAAACACGACGGGCACTCCCTTGCCGTCGGTGATTTCTTTGACACGCTCGGTGAAATCCTCCTCGGTATAGACGATCGCGTGGTCGCATCCGTGCGCCCGGGCCACCGCGGCTTTCTCGTGTGACCCGACCGTGCCGATCACTGTGGCGCCCAGATGCTTCGCCCATTGGCACGCGATCAACCCACACCCGCCGGCCGCCGCGTGGAACAAGATGGTCTCGCCCTTCGCGACCGGATGAATCTGACGGATCAGATATTGGACCGTCGACCCCTTCAGCATCATGGCCGCCGCCTGGTGGTCAGAAACCGCGTCAGGCACCCTGACCAGGAGTCGCGATGAGATGACGCGGCGCTCCGTGTAACTGCCGATTTTCATGCAGTACGCCACGCGGTCGCCGACCGAGACCTCGGTCACGCCGTCACCTACCGCTTCCACGAATCCGGCGCCCTCGTTGCCCAAGATGGCAGGAAACGAACCCACCGGATACAGACCCGTCCGGTGATACACGTCGATGAAGTTGAGACCCGCTGCGGTCTGGGCGACGACGGCTTGGCCCGGCCCCGGGGACGGCACTTCGACAGGCTCCCATTGCAGCTGGTCCGGGCCACCGATTTTGTGGATACGAATCGCACGTGTCGCTGTCATGGCCGCGATCTTAACCCTGGCTCGCCGCCGAGACCTAGTGACGGAGACGCTACACGAGCGGCTCTTGAACTTTCAACCGGCGAGTTGTCGCTCGGCCAGGTCGCGCCCAGACGTTGGTCGACGTCGGAGCCGCGCGTCGGTCTTGACCCAGGCTCGGCATCGGGTGCTCGTCACTCTCAACCCGTCCTGCCAGCCCGACGTGACAACACCGGGTAACTGCGCCAGACTGTGCGTGTGGCCACCACGAACGGAAGTTTTGACGATCGTCACCCGCCCTCGAGCGAGTTGCTGGCGGATTGCGTGCACTGCGGATTTTGCCTGCCCGCTTGCCCAACCTATACGCTCTGGTCCAACGAAATGGACTCGCCCCGTGGGCGTCTGTACTTGATGCGGGTTGGCCTAGAAGACCGGGCCCCGCTCGATGAACATTTCACGAAACATATTGACACCTGTCTTGGTTGCATGGCGTGTGTGACCGCGTGCCCGTCAGGTGTCAAATACGACCAGCTGATTGAGGCCACACGGTCCCAGGTGGAACGTCACGCGACGCGCTCACTATTTGACCGATGCTTTCGGCAATTGATCTTCTCGCTCTTCCCCTATCCCAGGCGGCTGCGATTCGCAGCGCTCCAGCTCTGGGTGTACCAGAAACTCGGGCTGCAGTGGCTGGTCCGGGCAAGCGGGCTCTTGAAAATGCTGCCAGCGCAGCTCGGCGCGATGGAGGCCATCACGCCGCCAGTGACCCTGAAGTCGGCCTTCGGAACTCTCCCGACGCACATCCCGGCAGTTGGCCAGCCCAGAAGACGCGTGGCCCTGCTTCTGGGCTGCGTACAGCGGACCTTCTTTCCGGACGTGAACGAGGCGACGACGCGAGTCCTCGCCGCCGAAGGCTGCGACGTTGTGATACCACCCGGGCAAGGCTGCTGCGGTGCGCTGATGGTGCACGCGGGGCTCGAGGACGACGCGATTGGCATGGCCAAGCGATTGATTGACGCCTTTGCCGACGTCGAGGTCGACACCATCGTGACCAACGCGGCCGGCTGCGGGTCGACGCTCAAGGAATACGGCCACCTCCTTCGCGATGAGCCAGATTACGCTGCGCGTGCGGCCAGCCTTGCCGCGAAATGTCGAGATATTTCAGAAGTGCTCGCCGAGCTTTCACCTCGCGCGCCACGGCACCCGATCCCACTGGCGGTTGCGTATCACGATGCCTGTCACCTGCAGCATGCCCAACAGGTAAGCGCCGAGCCCCGACAGGTGCTGAGCACGATTCCAGGGCTTGAGGTACGAGAGATTCCAGAGTCGGGTCTTTGCTGCGGCTCGGCGGGGATTTACAACTTGGTCGAACCGGAAGCCGCCAGCCAGCTGGGCGCTCGAAAAGCGAAGAATGTGCAATCGACGGGGGCGGCAGCAATCGTGTCGAGCAACCCCGGGTGTTTACTACAGCTGCAAAGCAGTATGCGTGAAAATCGCGAGGGGTCCGCGCCGATACCGCCGATGTATCACCTGGTGGAAATGGTGGACGCGTCAATTCGAGGAACCGGTCTATGACAACCGACGGACTGTCACCGTCTTATGTGTTCGGAGCGCGGCACCCGTCTGCCCAGGCGCGACGAGGGAGCGTAGTGGGCATAGCTGACGGAGGAGTCACGCCACCCGGCGGGATGTCCCGCCCGGACAACGTCACACCAAGACGAAGAGGCTGCACGAGAGCACGCATTCTGGCGCCATTCCTTTTCTGTGCGTGTGTCGTCACCGTCGCGACCGCGCAGGATCTCAGCACCATTCAGGATCGGCTTGCGATCGCGGACCACTTGACCCAGTATTCGTATCGTTGGGACTCCAAGGATTCCGTCGGTTTCGCCAGACTCTTCACTGACGACGGCATCATGGAGCGATGGCGTGGCGGCAAGCGCGTGGATGGCTCACAAGTGGTCGGGCGTCAAGCGATTCTCGGCTATGCGAAGACCTCTCATGAGGGGCGGTTGGCCGATAGGCAAACGCGACATCATTTCTCGGGTCTCGTATTCCTCGAACTGTCACCCGAAGCCGCCGTGACGGAAAACATGGCGTTGATCACTCACCAGACCGCAGAGGACCGGGTGCCGTTCATCAGTGGCTCTGGCGTGTATCGGAACACGTGGAAGAAGACCGCCGAGGGCTGGCGGATTGCCAAGCGTCTCCTGTTTACCGATCGCTTCATCGCGCCGTAGTTGTCGCCAGTATCCAAACCGACTGGGCGGGAGCAGAGCGAGCACGGGTAGACGGCTGCCGGTGGGGTGACCCCCATATTCCGTTAGCAAGCCCGTGACGTGTTGACGAATGACGATCGTCTACGCGGGCCCGCGGCCGGCGTTGAGAATGCCGTCGGGGTCAAATCGCTGCTTGATGGCCCGCATCACTGGCAGGGCGTCGCCGATAGGCCCCCAGGGATCGATCGCGTGCCGGAGGGCCAGGGCGCCCCGACGGACCACCGCCGAGCCGTCACCGGGGGCACACCGCGCTCGGAGCGCGGTAATAACTCGCGCCTGGGCATCGAACGGACCGTCCAGCAGCACATCGACCACACCAAGCGCAGCACGTCCCTGCGCCGCCATCCGCACACCGTCGGCGTCGGCAGCGTCGCGCAGCCACGCCAGCGTCGGCACAAGTCTGCGCGGCACCGTGCTCACTTTGACAAGCGTCCCGTGCTCATCCCAACGTTGGCGGTAAGGACCCCACACCTCTGTCTCGGCGACGGCTTCGTCGAGCGAGGTGGCGACGGCCGCCGCAGACACGGCTGCGACGAGACGGGCAAGCTCGTCTGCCTGCTGGTCGACCGCCGTTTGGACCGAGTCAAAGCGAACAATCACGCGCGCCGGTGCCCACTCGAGCTCTACGGCCGAGGGTGTCAGTGAGGACGTCGAGACGGCCGCAATCACCGTCTCGAGCTCCTCAAGGGAGTTCGATGCGACCGTCACTGTGCGTGACGCCCTGGGCCGTGGTGCCAGTTTGAACGTCGCATCGATGACGACCGCGAGCGACCCAAAGGCGCCCGTGACAAGCCGAGACACATCGTAGCCGGCCACGTTCTTGACGACGATCCCACCGGCCTTCGCGACCGCGCCGTCGGGTCGGGCGACAGTCACGCCAATGATGAGATCGCGAGGCGCACCGTGCGTCTGTCGGGCGGGGCCACTGTCATTCGTGCTGACAATGCCGCCGATGGTTGCGCGCTCCGGCCACGGCGGATCAAGCGGTAACCATTGACCCTCGGCCGCCAATTCGTGGTTAACCGCGGCCAAGGTGGCACCGGCTTCGACTGTCGCGGTCAAATCACCGTGACGATGCGCGATCACACGGTCAAAGTGCGTCATGCACAGGAGCACGTCCACAGCTTTCCAACTGCCTCCCCACGATTGCTTTGTGCCACCTCCACGCACCGAGACAGAAAGACCTTGGGCAAACGCCCAGGTCAGCGTGGACGCGAGGCCGCCGCGGGTCGTCGGCGTCACAACGATACGAGGCTGCACACCGTCGTGGACGTCCTGGTCGTTGCCAAATCGAACAGCGTCGCGCCCCGCGTGCGACGTCGCCTGTTCGTGCAACGTGGTGGTCTCGATGGTCACGACGCGCTACGCCCGTTCCGCCAGACCAGCGGTCTCTGCCGGATGCGCTCGATACGGACCAGGCACTTCGCCACACAGCCGCGGCGTCGGAAACACTTTGCCCGGATTGCACAAATTCTTCGGGTCGAAGCCACATCGAACCAGCTGCATCGTGTCGAGGTCAGTTTCAGAAAACATCTTTGGCATATGCTCCGCCTTGTCGGCGCCGACACCGTGCTCGCCAGTGATCGATCCGCCGACGTCGAGGCAGAACGTCAGGATCTGTGATGCCACCCGCTGGGCGAGGTCGGCCTGGCCGGGTACCCGGTCGTCATAACACACGAGGGGATGGAGGTTTCCGTCACCCGCGTGGAACACATTCCCGATCCGCAGGCCAGACTCGGTCTCAAGTGCGCGGATGCGCCGCAAGACTTCTGGCAACTTTGTGCGCGGGATGACGCCGTCCTGGACGTAGTAACTCGGAGACACCCGTCCCATGGCTGCAAAGGCGGCCTTTCGCCCCATCCAAAACCGCGCCCTTGCGGCGTCTGACTGGGCAATCTGAATCTCGCGGGCGTCGGCGTCTCGGCAGACACGCTCGACCTCCGCGAACAACGCGGTCACCTCCGCCTCGGCACCGTCCAGCTCCACGATCAAGATCGCCTCAGCCACTGGGAAATTCGGATGGACCGCCGCTTCCGACGCTTCAATTGTCGTTCGGTCCATCATCTCGACCGCAGCCGGGATGATGCCCGCGCTGATAATGCCGCTAACGGCATTGCCGGCGCCCTCGGTGGAGTCAAATGCCGCGAGCAGCGTTTGGACCGCGGCCGGCTTTCGCAGTAAGCGAAGGGTCACCTTGGTGACGACGGCGAGCGTGCCTTCCGAGCCGACCAGCACACCGAGGAGGTCGAGCCCGGGTGGATCGAGCGCGGCACCTCCGATGGTGACCATTTCGCCGTTGGGCAGCACGGCTTCGACCCCGAGCACATGGTGGACCGTGAAGCCGTATTTCAAACAATGAGCGCCCCCCGAGTTTTCGGCGACATTGCCACCGATCGAACAGATAACCTGACTTGATGGATCGGGCGCGTAGTAACACCCGTCTTTGGCCACGGCCTTTGTGACCTCCAGGTTCATGATCCCGGGCTCGACCGTTATTCGCTGATTGGGAATATCGATGTCGAGGACGCGGTTGAGACGCGTCAACACAATCAAGACCCCATCGGGGTGTGGCATCGCACCGCCGGACAGACCGGTTCCCTGCCCCCTGGCTACAAACGGGACATTCGCGGCGTGACATCGCTGCACCACTCGTTGCACCTCAGCCGCCGTGCCCGGGAGGACGACAACCCCGGGTGTCGCGCGCAATTTTGCCAGGCCGTCTGACTCATACGTTGCACGCTCGGCCGGCGAATCAACGACGTGGTCGGGACCGACGATCTGGGTCAAGGCCGACAGGAATGCAGAGTCCATAAGGCGCGTCTACCTTCTCGAGTACTGGTCTATCACGCGCGTGATCGCACGCTGACAGACACGGCAGAACCCGACCGGGTTTCTAGTAAACATGATGCAGTCGATCTCCGGTCGATACAGGCCGACTGGCTCATACGAGGCGCCTTCAAACGCGCCGACCTTCCCGGCGTGTTCCATGGAGGCGAGAAGCGCCGTTTCTCGCTCCATCTGGTCGGTAAAGAGTTGGTCCATCCGAGCTTCGGGCGCGCCTTCGCTGCGCAACTCACGCCGCTCGGATTGCGCGGCAGTGCTCCCGTTCTCGAACATGCTCTTGTCCCAAGGCGTCGGGAGCGGAGTCGCAGGGTCGGCGAGGTCGCCCCATTTCAGGTTCTCTGGGGCGTGAAGCGCCGTCACATTGGGTTCCCAGGGCTCCGGATGCGTGGCGGCCCCGGTGTCATAGGCAACATCGGACGTGTAGTACTCGTCCGCCAGACCGGCAAAATGGTGACCAAACTCGTGGACAAACACATACTCGGCAAATCCGGTATCGGCGGCGGCGGTGGCTTGAAAATTAAAAATTCCGCCCCCGCCATACTGCTCTTCATTGACGAGAATCTCGAGAAACTCGTAGGGCGCCGCCGACGCAGCGTCCCGCAGCGCGCGGTTGTCGTAGGTCAGCAGATACCGTTCGGAGTCAAAAATGTTGTATTGCGCCGAGAGCGGTGTTCGCCGAAATTCACCGGCCCGGGGCCGACTGACGCCGGATTCGACAGAAGGAAGGTCCAACCCCCAAACGTTGAAGTCGTCTCGACGGCTCAGAAAAGGCTCTTCCTCAAAGAGCGCTTCGACCAAGCGGCGCGCGTCGGCGTGAAACTTTGGGAGCTCGGCCTCCGTGTAGCCTTCACCGATCACGAGCAGATCGACTTTCTCGGTGGGCGCGCCGCTCTCGATGATCGGCCAGACGTCACCGGCGGGTTCGCGGTCGGCCGGATTGACAAATCGGGAATTCGGGTCAACGACCGTCGACCAGATCTGACGAAAGCTCGACTCTCGATCCCGCACCTTGAGCACAACTTGCACCGGGCGCTGCGGCCAGGGAAAACGAAGCGATTCGTGAAACGTCCGGTAGACCTCGCGCGATTCCGGCGTGGTTTCCCATTCGCCGTAGATGGACGCGAAGCCGCGAGAGTAAATGACCCGGTTCGTTTGTCGATCGATGACGTCGAACAAGTACTTGCCCAGGTTAAGGTCATCGACAAGACGGGTTCGGCTTCCCGCCCAAGACCCATCGGAGACGATCTGGTCCAGGGCGATGGTTTCGGTGCCGAGACCGCCCGAGTGGAAATAGTCGAGACGCATGGTCTTGTCGACAAAGAGCCGGTCGAAATCTGCTGCGACCGGCGTCTGTCGCGCCATCCCAGTAGCCACTGCCAGAACGACAACCATGGCGACACACGTCACGGAACCGGACACTATCGCGCATCTCATGTGACGTATTGTATCGTCGCCGATGGTCAAGTCTGCGGAGGACAAAATCTGCCCACCGTATCCGCGGGCTCTCAGTGGAACGTCACCCCACACCTCTGCCAACCCACGCGCAGTCGGACCCGGCGATTGCAGGGCGCCCCGGACGACTGCGTATCATTGAATGGCTGCCGACGGACTCTCGCGGAGCGAAAGACGTAATCTATGGTGCGTGTCGACAGTCGGCTCATAAGTTTTGGCGGGGCTGCGATCGAGCTTGAGTTCGCTGGAACGCGAGCGACGGAGATTGTCGAATTCCTGTTCCCGAACCGGGTGGACGACCGCTCCGCCGATCCACACCTGAGGATGCGGATTCACGAAAACACGGACGATGGGGAGTTGGAGCTCCACTGCGCCGGCGAGCTACAGAGAAAGCACCAATCGGCGGGAATCATCGCCCACGAGATTCTAGAAGCGACGTGCTTCCATCTGGCTGGCGCAAGCACGACGGGGGTTGTCCTCCATGCTGCCGCACTCATGTGCGAAGGCTGCGCCGTGCTCTTTCCCGGTCGGTCAGGCTCGGGAAGAACGACGCTCAGTGGATTCCTCGGGCGTCAAGGTGCTCGACCGCTATCTCAGCTTTGGCGACAGCGAAGCTCGAACCCTCAGAAATGATGGTGCACTGCTGTTCGCAGCCCACGGGCAACGTCTGCCTTCGGAGATTCCCGCTACCGCGATTGTCTTCCCGGAGTATGCATACGGAGTCCCGTTTCAACTGAACGCGGTCACTCCGGCTCACGCTGGCCTGACCTTGATGGAGTGTCTCCTAAACGCACGGAACCTGCCCGATCACGGGTTTTCAGAGATCACGCGTCTGGCGCACTCCATACCGGCCGTCTCGTTGCGTTACGGCAGTCTGGAGCAGGTGGGCCAACACCTCGGGTCGATCCGCTCGCTCGCAACACCCCATCATCCTCCGGACACATCGTCGGAAAGATAGCCGCCGGAGTGACCTTCCCCACAGGCCCGACGGGGGGATAGTCGGGCCTAATTTCGAGGGAAGGGCGTGAGCATGTCGGGTACAGGCGATTGTAGAGCAACGCCGCCGACGCGAGCGTCCCGGCCGGTCCATGCGGAACTTTCCGCGCGAGACCATCAATCGCTTACGGCGAGCTCTCCCGGCACGATCGGGCGCGTGCGCGGAAGCTGTCCTCGATAGGACAACCACCCAACGTAGACGAGGATGGCAACGAAGACCAGGAGCTTTGTCACGTCGGCTGCCAAAGTCTGCGGCATCACCGCCCATAGGAACCACAGCACCGGCTGCGCGATAGAGACGGCCCACACGGAACCATAGAAATACCGTCGCTCGTGTCCTTCGCCCTTTGTGGACGCCTTGACGCGAGGCAACTGGCCGAGCGCTCCGAGCGCCCAGATTGTGACGGCCATCGGGAAGTACGCGACGTCGTAAGCTTCCCTCAAGAGCCATGTGCCGGTCGCTATCGCAACAACCAACCCGCTCAGATTGAGCAGGGCGAATGTCAAAACGGCGCTCCAGGCAAACGTGTAGCAGACACGTCGATAGAGGGGATTCGGCCGGTCCTCTGTAAACCGAATGATATAAGGCCGAGGCTCAACCCCGGGCAGACGACCGCGAAGACCGGCTACGCCGGTCGCGAGCAACACGGCGCCTAACCACGCTGCCATACGTCGGTCGAACCCCTGTGCGAAGAGATCGAACGTCAGCGGACCAGGCGCGAGAAAGAACACCCAGATCCAGATTGGCCAGTGCAGGAACCGGTAGTACGCTTTGTTCCTTAAGCGAAATTTCCGGTCGCTAGCCAGCTCGACCGGAATACTCGATTCCGTCGGCGGGTCAAAGAATGCAGATGACGACACGTTATGACTGAAGCCCGAAGAGACATCGAAACACCCCCCGAATGCCTCCGGTCCCGCGGCCCTCGTCAAGCCGTTGGAGTAGGGCGAAGCATTCCGTCATGGTCGAGACCGCGCCCACCCCGAGTTTTTTGATACCTCTCGGGACGCCATCGCTTGTTCCGCGCCAAATGAGAATCGCCCGGGCGCGGGAATCCGAGACGATATCGATACAGTTCCCTGGATTGTCACCGAGCACGACGTCCAGATCCAGGGCACTCGCGATCTTACCGCGCGAACCGTTCGTGACAAAGACAGAGGGGAGATGGAAGCCTTTCTCGCTCAACCACCGCTGACTCTGCAGCTGCGTGGAATACCCCTCGCTGCCCGGTCGACTCGTCAGAAAAATGATCTCCCACCCTCGTGCTCGGCCAAGATCCCCAAGCTCTTGGACGGCCCCTTGCTCCATCTCCTCCAACGTCTCCCAGAAGTTCTCACTCGCCGCTGCGCGCCGCCACACCCCAGCGGAGGCGCCCCGAACGTGGGGCGTGTCGAGCAGGGCATCAACGCCCGAGACCAAGCGTGCTTTCGGTTGAGCGCCGTCGGCCCCGTCGGATCCGTGCGCCGGAGCGGGAGAGTCATCGAGTCTGACAGCGCTGGACATCTCCTTGAGACGGGCGCCCAAATCCGCCAGCGTCCATCAAGGTCAACGCCCAATCGCAACGACACCTCCATATGGTAGCCGTACGCGCAAACACCCGAGACGACCCTTCATCTCGAACAACCAGGGTCTTCTTCGGGCGATAGGATCGCAAACACACGACAAAAAAAACCGAGGCCACTAGAGACCTCGGGTCAAAAAAATCCCGGCGGCGACCTACTCTCCCACGAAGCTACCCTCGCAGTACCATCGGCGGTAGAGAGCTTAACTACCGTGTTCGGCATGGGAACGGGTGTTTCCCCTCTCCTATGACCACCGGGAAATGAACAAACCGAACCCCGCACATCTGGCGGGCGCCCGGCCTCCGCCTCGATACTTATCTCGCATCTTGACGGAGCAAACTTGTCAAAAAACATCACTTTCGACAGCTGAATACTCTACAAACGGTAGTTTCCCAAACGCAGCAAAAAAATGAATATGGTCAAGCCTCACGGCTGATTAGTACCAGTAAGCTCAAGCTCTCGCAAGCCTTACACATCTGGCCTATCACCTGGTAGTCTTCCAGGAGCCTTCAGGAGCCGAAGCTCAGGGAGATCTCATCTTGGGGAGGGTTTCACGCTTAGATGCTTTCAGCATTTCTCCCTTCCGAACGTAGCTACCCAGCACTGCCGCTGGCGCGACAACTGGTACACTAGAGGTTCGTCCATCCCGGTCCTCTCGTACTAAGGACAGCCCCCCTCAAATCTCCTGCGCCCATGGTAGATAGGGACCGAACTGTCTCGCGACGTTCTAAACCCAGCTCACGTACC
>Ga0310121_10000041_pt1 | contig 114813 bp, 99 predicted proteins | sample CB27_Tmax_986_MG_FD_203504 | JGI IMG/M metagenome (GOLD analysis project Ga0310121, IMG submission 203504) | Marine microbial communities from Western Arctic Ocean, Canada - CB27_Tmax_986 | ecosystem: Environmental > Aquatic > Marine > Oceanic | place: Canada: Western Arctic Ocean | collected... | reverse complement strand
CGGGGACTCGGGCTCTCCCGGTGAGCGTGCGGACGTCGTCGCGTTCGGTTCTGGCTATTTCTCTAGTGTGGATGTCCGGTGTTCTGTCTGGCGTCGTCTCTGCGCAGGTCGGGGAAACCGTTGGGCCTCGTTTCGCAGGACGCTCGTCCACCGACGTTTCGGTCAGGCGTGCAGCTGGTGTTGGTCAGTGCCGTCGTTAGAGACCGTCGAGGGCGGCTCGCGTCTGGAGTGACCCAGGATGCGAAATCGTAGACGGGGGTGAGACACGCACCATCCGTGACTTCTGGGCGACGCAGGATGCCGCGATCAGTGTTGGTTTGCTGCTCGACGTCAGTGGCGGTATGGCAATCGGCAGCAAGATGGCCGATGCACGGTCTGGGGCCAATATGCTGCTCGGCGCCCTGCGCCGGGATATCGACGAAAGCACCGTGTTCACCTTTGACCGGCACTTTCGAGAGCTGTTGCCGGCGTCGACAGCGCGTAGACAGGTTGCACCCGCCGAGGACGCGTTGTCTCCGTTTGGAGCGACATCTCTCTATGACGCTATTGCGGAGGCGGCGCGCCGGATGGCACATCGCCCGGCAGTTCATCGCGCCGTGGTGGTGGTGTCTGACGGTGTGGACACTCGTAGGACATTGACGGCTCCCGAAGTGTCCGGTATCGCCAGCGCGATCGACGTGCCCATATATGTGTTGGCTGTGGTGTCACCGATTCGACCGGCGACCCGCTGCTGAACGAAAATCTTGGTCTAGAACGGGCCGAGGCGGTAAAGCGCTATCTCCACAATACGCATCAAATCCCACTTCATAGGATGAATACGATCAGCTACGGCGAAGACAATCCGATCGCGCCAAACGAGACGAGTGAAGGCCGAGCGCAAAACCGTCGCGTCGTGGTTCGAGTCCTCAGCTAGGGACCTACCAGGGTCAAAAAAGCCTGGCTTGTCATCCAAACACGTGGCCGGAACCCAGGTTCAGGGTTCTGGCCCGTCAGGGCATCGGCTTGGCATCTTGTTCCCTGCGGGGTTATAACGGGTCCATCGTGTCGAGACGAACCCGTATCCGCTGTGCGCTCTTGCCGGTTCTGGTCTTCATCATTGTGGGTGGCATGTGGTCAGGCACGCACGCTCAGTGGGGCTGGGGCGGCGTCGGAGAAGGAAATCTGCCACCTCGATTTCCTCCCGAGAACATGCCCGACCGGGACTTTGCATATTGCAAGGTGATGTATGACCGCGTGCGTTATGAACAACTCGGGATGGGCTGGTCGACGGACTATCCGTACGCGGGGATCAATTTGATGATCCGTTACTCAGAGCTGACCACAGGACGGGTGAGCTGGGACCGAGACGGAGAGCCCAATCACTGGGTCGTGCGGCTCAACGATGACGAACTTTTCAACTGCCCGTTTTTGATGGCCGCTGACGTGGGAACGATCGGCCTCACCACAGACGAGGTCCGTGGGCTACGCGACTATCTACTCAAAGGCGGGTTCCTCTGGGTTGACGATTTTTGGGGCAGCCGGGCATGGGCTCATTGGTCGAACGAAATTGGGAAGGTCCTGCCCCCCGCGCAATACCCTGCCGTCGATGTGCCGCTTGACCATCCGGTCTTTCGGATGCTCAGCCACGTGTCGTCGATCCCGCAGATTACCTCTATTCAATTCTGGCGCAGCGTTGGCGGCGTCACCACGTCGGAGCGCGGGCGCGATAGCGCCGAGGCTCATTTTCGGGCGATCTCGGACGAGCATGGCCGCTTTCTCGTGGTCATGACGCACAATACGGATGTCGCTGACGCGTGGGAGCGAGAAGCAGACGACCCGAGATTTTTTTCAAAGTTCTCGCCCGACGGTTATGGGCTGGGAATCAATGTCCTTCTGCACGCTATGACGCATTAGTGCGTGTTATTTACAAATCGTTGTTCGCAAGAAGCACCTCTACGGTAGAATTCACTCTCACTGGCCACCCCATCGACACATGCTGGAACGAGTTCTTTGCCTAGTTCGCAGACGTCATGAGAATCGCCTTCGCAACGAAGGTGGCCGGACGTTTCTGGTGTGTGAGTATTGCGGGCACCAGTCGGCCGGCTGGGAAACCGGCGCGCCGCCGGCCGCGCAAAGTCGGCCCGACTCCCTTCGCTTGCTGTTCGGAGACGGGGATGGCGCAGATTGGGTCGACAGCTCTGTGTTGACGCCTGGTACCGGGGTGGCCCCCGACTACCCAGAGTATCGAGACTCGTTCCGGCTGTTGTTCGACCGCTAGTCTGGTCCCCTGTCAAAAAAAGCCCGTAGAAAAAAATAGGGCAGGGGCCAGACCTACTAACCCCTGCCCTCGATCAAGATTCCGCTCGCGCGGCTAGTCGATCGCGAAACAGTAGAACTTGCCAGCCCCACCCGTGCCTTCGAGGTCGGCTTGGCCACAGCCCCGGCTTCCGTGAGCTGCGTTCCATGATGACGGAACCGCGCCCCCGCCTGTGCGGTCATGATGGCCAACCTGCGCGCTGCCTTCGCCGTTGCTGGTCCAGTTGCTGCACGTGTGGTCCGCGCCGTCGGTGAATGCTGTGCCGTCCAGCTGCGAGCCGGTGAGGATGTCGTGGCGGTTGGGATCATCGCCCCGGCCGTTGTTACGCTGCCCGTGCTCGTTCAACTGCGTGTCCTTGGTCAGCGCTGCGTTTGAGTAGTGCAGCTCGTCCACACTCCCGGCGATCTCGTCACCTTGATAGTTGTTCCAGGGGCCCGACCCGATTCGGTCGCGGGCGTTGACGGCCCCGTCGCCTTGCGTACTGAGGTAGGCGTGCCAGGTCTTGCCACCGGCGCCGGCTGCGGTTGCCAACATCTGGCAGTGAGCGTCGGCGCCGTCCAACCCTCCGAGGTTGGCGCCGTCGCCGTTGCCGCCGCTGGTCATGAAGAAGGTCATCTCGTTGTCTTGCGAGAGCACGGGGAGGGTGGCGAAAGCCGCCACGACGAGCGCGATGCCCAGGGTCCGGGCCTTTTTCAGAATCACCGCTGTGGTCATGTTCCGAGTTCTCCTTTTCAAAAAATGGGCTAGCAGACAGAAACTGTCCGATCGTGTGCGGCAGTTTACCTCACGACTTCCAGTATCACCACGTGACGATCGTCGCCTTCTCGTTCGGAGTCCCCAACAACGGCAAAGACGTAGTCGTGCGTGGCTGATACCGAACGCGCCGGGCGTTCCGTGGTAAACGAATTGACGACGCGGGGCGCGTCTGGTGTTGTCAGGTCAACGACCTGCACACCCGCCGACCCGTCCGCGACGTACGCCAGATTGCCGTGCAGCGACACGCCGAATGCGTCTCCGGGCGTGTCGAAATCGGCAGTCTTCCGTGGCGCCGTCGGGTCGCTCACATCGAACAGCTGGAGGTTCGCACCACCAATACCAGCGAGCACGGTCGTGCCGTCGCGTAGCTCGGTGACGCCGAGCGATGTGCGTGGCGCCGATGGCGCATGAAGCACGGCGATTGGCTCCGGGAGGCCATCCTGAGAGAGGTCAAAGATATAGAGCCCGGTGGGGGAGTCGGTCGCATAGGCAATGGAACCGGAAGTGACGACATCCCGGGCGTAACCGTCCAAGAAAAACGACCCGACCGATGTCGGCGTGGATTCGCTCGATACATCGATGAGGACAAACCCTTCCATGTGGTCGATCAATCCGACCCGATTCTCATACACATCGCCGATCTTTGTCTGTCCCAGACTCTTGTGGACACCGAGAATGTGAGGATTTGTCGGGTCCGAGATATCGGCGATGGCCAAGCCGTGGAAGTTTGCTCCAAGATAGACGCGATTGTTCGCGATCCGAAAGCCCCAAATCTCTTCCGGCAGGCTCAACGCACCCACTGCCGTCGGCGACGCCGGGTCGGAGATGTCGTATACGGTGAGGTCTGTGTGATGAGTCGTGTATGCGTATCCTCCGCGGACCTCGACGAGATCGATGGGGCCGTCAATGATACCGATCTGGGTGAGTGTGCTCGTCTCTTGGGCGGTGACCGGCTGCTGACTTGTTGCGACGAACCCACAGACGAACAACAGCCGGACGATCATATTTAGAATTTCCCTGGGTGCTCTTGGCGCGGTCATGACCGCCCTCCTTTGGTGATGCGATAAAGCTGCGATTGAGTGCGGATGATCACACTTCCACGGGCGACGGCCGGCGTGGCTAGCGTCATTTCATCGAGCGAGTTCGTGTGCAGAATATTGAATGTCGAGCCTGCCTCGACGACAAACGTGTCGCCGTCTTCACTGAGCAGAAAGATCTTACCGTTGTACGCCCACGGAGATGCCGTGAACCCGTTTCCTATCTCGAGTCTTTGTCGGCCGTAGATCTCTTCGCCAGTATGGGCATCGTGACAGACGAGGAACCCGCGGTCGAGCAGGGTGTAGTACGCGTCGCCGTAGACCAGCGCCGATGTGTTGTACGTGCCGAGCAGCGGATAGGACCAGGCGATGTATTCCGACGACTCCTTGGGACCCGGGAAACCGGTAGCCATCCCCGAGCGAATGCGGTCGGGTGGCCAGATCGAGATGTCCCCCGATGCGCCCGGGCGCACCACATACACCGGACGGAGACCACCGCCAGGATACCCAGAGCTCAGATAGAGCAGCCCGTGCTTGGAGAACGGCGTGGGGATTGTCAGCCCTGACATGCCATGGATTTCCCACAGCAGGCTGCCCGTGAGATCATAGGACCGGATACCGCCAGTTCCATTCGTGACAAGCTCGGTCCGTAGCTCATTTTCCCATACAAAGGGTGTCGCCCAGTTCTGACCACGTTCGTCCCGCGGGACTCGCCACACTTCTTCACCGGTGTCCTTGTCGATGGCGACCATAAATGAGTCGACGACGTTGTCGTTGACCACGTAGACATGGTCCCCGTAGACAACCGGTGACGCCGCGCTCCCAAACCGGCCGGTCGTTTCGTAGGCAGGTAACTCATGACGCCACACGGTCTCACCGCTCATGTTGACAGCCGTCACGAGCCCGATGGTTCCGAGATACACATAGACCCGTCGTCCGTCCGTGACCGGCGTCTCCGAGGCGAAACTGTTTTTGAGATGCCGCGAAATTGGCGGCGCCATTGCGTGAAGCTCGCTTTGCCACAGGACATCTCCCGTGCGGAAGTCGATGTCATAGAGGACCCACCGATGCTCGTTGCCTGATGCGGTCGACCCGTTGTCGTCGCCGGGGTCATACAAGCCTTTGACCGGGGCTGGTTCGTCGCCCGCACTGATCGCGGTCGTCACAAAGATGTGATTGTTCCAGACGACAGGCGAACTCCAACTCAGTCCCGGGATACCGATGTTCCACGCGACGTTTTCGGTGGTGCTCCACGTGTCGGGGAGTGACGGGTCGTCGGCGATCTCGCCGGCCGACGTCCCCCGGAAGCCGGGCCAGTGTTCCTGGGCTGCGGCCGGGGCGTCAATGCCAACGAGAACCGAGACGGTCAGGATGGTGCAGACGACGACTATGGTTGCGCGCATTGTGCGCTGATCAGTAGCCGCTGCCGGTGACGCTGTCAAGACCGGGCGACGTTCGACCACCCGTCACGACTGTTGACCCGTCACTTCGCGCGAGCGCGCGGGATGGACGGGATGGATAGGGGAGGCGAGCGATTAGCGGGCGGAGACGAGCCCGTAGTTGTGCGTGGCGACCCACGTGAGCGCGGCCGTTTCGGCGACGACCCAGATCCAGGCGGCCTTTGGGTGTCGTCTGTACAGTTCTATTCTCTCCCAGGTAGAGACCCTACCAGACCGGCCTTGGTCGCACTTATGGCCAGCGGGCTATTTTCCCAAATGCTCTATACGGGGTTCGCCTCGCGGGTACCAGGTTGCTGCAGCGCATAGAGTGTGGAGCCAAGATCCGCGGCGTGGGCCGTGACGCTGCCGGCAAGGAGCATTTTGAAAGCGGACGAGGGCTCCTCGGCAAACGCGGTGGAGGGAGCGACCAGAAGCGCCGCCGCTGCCAGTATGAGGAAGACAATCTTGAACGTCTGTTTCACGCACAGGCCTTTCTTCTCCCCGTGGCTCATCCGTCAGTGAGAATCTAGGGTCTCACGACGCAAGAGGTCTATTTATGACTAGAGAGAACTTGGTAGACCTATTGAAAACTTCAAAAACTGTGCCTCGGTGCCACGCTCACTTTCTTTAAGGTTTTTGTCGAAGGCATGTGCCCTCGGGGGTGAAGCGGAAGGCGTTCGTTGACTTAAGGTCGTATTTTTGGAGACTTACGGCGTCTGCTTCCGGCATGGCTCATGCCGCTGCCGTGCTGAGCGAGAGGCGTCTCGGCACCTGGACAAAACGACCGCGCGCAAGAGAGTAAAAGAGAACAGGAGTTGCGAGGGATATAATGGGACCCCGTATGGTCGAGCCCGTAGCGAAACCCCCGACTGCTGAATTTCAGTTAGATCCCGGGAGCGCCTCAAAGCGTCCCGACCAGCTGGTGTCCGTGTTGACGAGGACCCTTCGGCAGGAGTTTCCCGAGGTGTTCGAGCGCCTCGGCATTTCGCACGACGCGGAAACCGCTCTGGTCAGCATTCTTCATCTCGACGAACTTGAACCGGCAATTGCCACAGCAGTCACCAAACGAGCCCGCGCGGCCTACCACGACTTCGTGACCAGTCCCTGGTACTAGCTGCACCCCTTCGAGATGAGGTCAATCCTCGGGCCTGCACCGCCACGGCGCCGCGTTCCCTCGTCGCGCCTTGCTAGCCGGTGGTGCGCTCCCGGACTCACTATCAAGGCAAGACGGAGACACTACCCTAGTAGTCGTGCGCCACAGGACGTGAGGAATGCGATGAGGTTGTGGAGAAGGTCGGTCCTGCCGTGGGCGGTGTTCATGGGTCTCGTCGGCCTCGCGTCTCCCGCACTTGCGCAGGACGATGACGAACGTGAGAATCTGGCCGACCTGCGCGAGGTCAATGTTGTGGTCGAGAGCCTCGCTCCCGATGCTGAAGAAGCGGGTCTGGACAGGCGGGCGATCACTCGGGCCGTAGAGCAGCAGCTCGAGGCGCGCGGTGTCCCGTTGGGGAGCTCCCGAAGCGCGGGCGATCTGTATGTGAACATCGAGACCTTTCGCGGATCGACGGGGTTGTATGCCTACTGCGTCGAGGTGTCACTTCAGCAACTCGTGACCATCGAGGGCAATCAGCTCCGCACGCTTGCCGACGTATGGGAGCTTGGCAGCCTCGGCACCGTCGGCGCGGGAAATCTCCCGCAGGTGACAGGTATCGTGAGCGATATCGTCGACGCGTTTATCGACGACTACCTCGAAATGAATGAACCGCAGTGAAAAGCCCTGGCCGCTTGCGTTGTTGCAATGAGACGGCTGGACTGATAGCTTTCTTTGTGTTCGGGCATGCTCAGTCGGCGTCGGCGCGACCTGAATATCGCTGCCCGTTAAACGAATACGGCTGTGCGGTGAGGTGACGGGCGTCTGGTCCACCAGGCGCGCCATACCAAATACCTGGGATAGTGGAACCAGAGAACAATTGGACACACGAGTTACGCCGCGGCGTGGGAACGTATTCGCTTCACGCGCGGCCGCATATTGTTACCGACCGTCAAGGAGGTCGTCTCAATGACAGACCCGGAACAGATTGAAGCTCAGACTATTGCCCCGGCCGACGGGTTTTCGCGACGGACGTTCATAAAGGGTGTGATCGCCACCGGCGCGAGCGTGTCAGCGTCGAGCTATGTGTACAAGGACGGTGCGACGGTCCGGGCGCAGGCGCCGGGAGCGGTGGAGCGCCTGGTCACGCTCCGTGTCAACGGTCAGCAGCGTCGCGTTGATGTGGTGCCACAGGAAACCTTGGCCACCACCTTGCGCTACAAGCTGGGGCTCACCGGGACAAAAATCGGGTGCGACCGCTCAGAATGCGGGGCGTGCACAGTACTGGTCGACGGTGTGCCGCATTACTCCTGCTCGATGCTGACGCATCAGGTACGAGACCGCGAAGTTCAGACGATAGAGGGCTTGGAGGCCCCGGATGGAACATTGAGTCCGGTCCAGCAAGCGGTTATCGATGAACAGGGCTTCCAATGTGCGTTTTGCATGCCCGGGTTTGTGATGAATATGACGGCACTGGTCGAAGAGCAGCCAACTGCGACCCGCGCCGAGGCTGCCCAGCATCTGTCGGGCAACCTGTGTCGGTGTGCGGACTACAACAAGATTCTGAACGTTGCCGAGCGCGCGCTTGAGCTGTCCCGGAGGAGCTGACGTGGCCGATTACAAACTGATCGGGAAGGACTATACGACCCCGGATTTGATCGCGAAGGTGACCGGGCGTGCAAAGTATGCCGAAGACTTTCGAGCCGAAGGCATGCTCTTTACGAAACTGCTGCTCAGTCCGATGCCTCATGGACGCGTCCGGAATCTGGACACGAGCGCAGCGCTGGCGATGCCTGGGGTACAAGCGATTCTGACCGCAGATGAGCTCCCCGAGGTCGACGCGCCCGAGGAGCGGATGCTGACGAACGAGCCGCTCTATGAGGGCGAGCCGATTTTGGCGATAGCGGCCACGACAGAAGAGCAGGCGGCGAACGCTATCGAGCAGATACGGATCGACATCGAGCCGCTGCCCTTCGCGGTCGATCCGCTGGACAGCCTGCGCCCCGGAGGCTCCAATGCCCGGCTCGAGGGCAACACCATGGAAGGCCGGGATCTCAAAGACGTCAAATGGGACACGGTTGACTGGGACGAGCTCGACCGTGACGGGCGACTGCCCCTCGGCGGAGCCTACACCGACGAATGGGAGGTCGGCGATGTAGAGGCGGGTCTTGCCGCGGCCGACCTCGTTCTTGATGAAACCGTCTTTTTCCAATCGACCTCCCATCAGCCGCTCGAGTCCCGAACCGCGATGGCCTACTGGCAGAATGGCAAGTGCTATATGCACTGCTCGACTCAGAGCACTGCCCGTACGCACGGACCAGCCGCCCGGTGGCTCGAGGTGGCCCCGCAAGATGTGGTGTTGATTGCCGAGTATTGTGGCGGCGGGTTTGGAAGCAAGGCGAACGGCGCCATCATCAACGGTGTCCCTGGGCTACTTGCCCGCAAAGCGGGTAAGCCGGTCATGATGCGAATCAACCGGCAAGAGGAAAACTTTATCGGGCGGGCCCGACCGGGCAAGCAGGCCAGGGTCAGGATCGGTTTCCGCGCCGACGGACGGCTCACGGCGCTGGACATGTTCGTCGTGCAGGACGGTGGTCCGTATGGGCGGTCTGGCGACTACCTGTCCATGGGCGACATGGCGTCTCTCATGTATCAGCCGCCCAGCATTCGTGTCCGCGGGCTCAACGTCTATACCAATACACCTCCCCGGGGCGCCCAGCGAGGTCCGGGTGGCGTGCAAGCGGTGAGCGTGTTCGCGCCCCTGATGCAGAAGGCCGCGAACGAGCTGGGTATCGACGAGCTCGAGTTCATGAAGACAAATGCGCCGGCCGGTCAGGCCACGTTTGGGCGACCACGCCAGGGGCGTCAGGGCAACGTGTCAAGCGCATTCGTGCGAGAGGCCGTCGACCGCGGCGCCGCCAAGTTCGATTGGGCTGCAATGAAGGCTCGGAGCGGTCAGCGCAACGGCTCGAAAGTCACCGGAATAGGGGTGGCGCTGAGCGGATTCGCGGCCGGAACGTCCGGGCTCGATGGTCTCCTTGCGATCCGACCGGATGGTCGGGTCTACATCCACCAGGGGATCGGAAACCTGGGGACCGAATCGGTCTTCGATACCGCCCGCGCGGCTATGGAAGCGCTTCAGACCGATTGGGAGCAAGCCGAGGTCATTTGGGGCGACACGACGCGGCACTTGCCGTGGAGCTGTATCCAGGGTGGCAGCATGACGACTCATGCCCATACCCGCGCCAACTGGGCGGTGGGGCTTGACGCGAAACGCAAGCTGCAAGAGATTGCCGCGCTCGATTTGGGTGGAGACACTGACGACTACGAGGTTGCCGACGGTCGTGTCTTCCGGCGCGGCAACCGGTCGCAAGGAATGGGCTTTGCCCGCGCGGCTCAGCGCGCGATCGACCTTGGAGGCAAGTTCGCCGGTCACACGCTACCCGAAGACATCAACGAGATGACCAAGACCTCTGCTACCGCCTTGGCGGGACAGGGCTTGATTGGCGTGGCGAAAGACAATTTCGACACGGGTGGCCGGATCATGTCGTATGCGATTGGCTTTGCTGAAGTCGAAGTCGATACGGAGACTGGTGGCGTCAGCTTGAAGGACTACAAGGTGTCTTCCGACGCTGGCACGATCATTAACCCGCGCACCTTTGCCGCTCAGCTGCATGGCGGCGGAGTGCAGGGTTTTGGTACCGCGCTTGGTCAAAAGTGGATCTACGACCGTCGCTGGGGTTTGCACGTCTCGAAGCGGTTCTATTCCAACCGGCCTCCGTCAATCCTCGATGTTCCTCACGAACGGGAAATGGATTGGGTGGCCGCGAACGAGCCCGATCCATTCAACCCACTCGGCGCGAGAGGGATCGGCGAAGCTCCGCAGGGCGCCGGGACCGGTGCCGTCCAGTGTGCCATCGTCGATGCCCTTGGCAACATCCACTTCAATCGGACCCCGATCATGACCGACATGATCCTGGCAAAGCTCGAGGGCTTGCCCGAGGCGGTGTCTCGGCTGACAGCCCACGCTTAAATACCCGAGTAGGAGACAAAATCAATGGCGGTGATACGCGATAACATGCCGGCGTTCCAGCTCCTCCAGCCGACGAGTGTCGATGACGCGCTGGGGATGCTCCGTCAACACGGGGCGAGTGCGTGGGTGCTGGCTGGTGGGTTGGACACGTGGGACTGGTTGAAGGACCGGGTGAAACGACCGTCGGTCGTGGTCGACCTTGGTCGTATCGACGCGCTGCGCGAGATACGCACATCGGCGTCCGGCCTCGAAATCGGCGCGATGGCGACGCTGAGCGAAATTGCCGGGCACGAGACCGTGCGGGATCAGTATGGTCTACTCGCCGAGGCGGCCGGCATCGTCGCCTCTCCGCAGATCCGGAATCAGGGCACCCTTGGTGGCAACGTCAGCCAAGACACGCGGTGCTGGTATTACCGGGATGGTTGGAACTGCTACCGCGCCGGCGGTAACATTTGCTACGCGGATACGCCGACGGCGATGAATCGAGAGCATTGCATCACCGGCGCGAGTCGGTGTGTCGCGGTAAATCCATCCGATACCGCGCCGGCCCTGATCGCCTTGGATGCCGAAATGGTGATCGTTAGCTCGACTGGCGAACGGGTGGTACCGGCCGCGGAGTTCTTCGTAGGCCCCGAAGTCGATATCGAGCGCATGACCGTGCTGGAGCCGGGCGACCTTTTGACGATGGTGCGGATTCCGTCGACCTGGGCGGGTGCCGAGTTCTACTTTGAGAAGAGTCGCGACCGCGCAGTCTGGGATTTTGCGCTCGGCAGCGTTGCGGCGGCGCTCAAGGTCACGAACGGTGTCATCGAAGACCTCAGAGTTGTTGCGAACGGTATTGCCCCGACTCCGGTCCGGCTCACCGAGGTCGAAGACAGTGTGCGAGGCCAGGCAGCGACGACGGAGACGGCGGCACGGGCCGGGCAAGTGGCGATTCAAGGGGTGACACCTTTGGCGCATAACGGCTACAAAGTACCGTTGCTTCGCAACCTGGTCATACGCTCGATACGCGGCACTGCCGCGTAAGCGACACGTCGTGGGGTAGGGTGAGCGTACCGCCGCGTCGCGAAGCAATGCCTGGGCAGCGCGGACGTCTTGCATCGCACCCGGAGCGATGACAGGCGTCTGTCTCGCCCGGACCGCCGCGGTGAGCCCAACCGACACGGCGCCAAAGCAACGACAAGGCGCCAAAGTAAAACAATAGTTGACGGTGCGGGCAAGGCGCCCGAGCCGTCGGGCTGGCCTGTTTGGAATCGACCCTCTATGCCTTCTTTTGATGTCGTGTCCCAAGTCGACCAACAAGAAGTCGTCAACGCGGTGAACCAGGCCAATCGCGAGGTCGAAACACGTTTCGACTTCAAGGGGACGAACGCCAAGTTCGATCTCGACGACACGCACATTACGATGCGGGCCCCGGACAATTTTCAACTCGACCAGATGTATGACGTGCTCACGCGCAAGCTCGCCGGTCGGAAGATCAATGTCGGGTGTTTGGAGCGCGAGTCGATACAGAAGAACGTCAGCGATGCCTGGCAAGTTGTAACGGTTCGTCGCGGTATCGAGACCGAGCTCGCCCGCACCATCGTGAAGATGGTCAAACAGACGAAGCTCAAAGTACAGGTGGCCGTGCAGGGCGACCAGCTTCGGCTAACCGGGAAGAAGCGCGACCTCTTGCAAGAGGTCATCGCGTTACTCAGGGAAGCCGAGTTGTCGCTCCCGCTTCAGTTTGTCAATTTTCGTGACTGATGGCGTGGTTGACAGACATTCGCACTGTCGTTGGCCGCGCTTTCGATCAATAATGAGTGGGCTTGTGGAGGGTTGTGAATGCGCGTGAGTATCCTGTTATCCGCTGTGTGTTTGGCTGTCACCGGAATGTTCGTGGGCGGTTTCGCCGTTCAGGCCAACCAGGATCCGGAGCTTCCGGAAGTCCAGGTCTACAAATCTCCGACGTGAGGCTGCTGCGGTGCGTGGGTCGCGCACCTCGAAGAGCAAGGGTTTACGGTCAAAACCACCGATGTCGCTGACATAACGGGTGTAAAGCGAACACTTGAGGTTCCGCCCATGATGTCGTCCTGCCACACCGCGGTGGTCGGTGGCTATGTGGTCGAAGGCCACGTGCCGGCGGACGATATCAAGCGTCTGCTTGCCGAACGTCCCGACATTGCGGGCATCTCGGTGCCGGGCATGCCGGTTGGGTCACCCGGGATGGAAGGACCAAACCCGCAGCCGTTCGACGTTATCGCCTTTGAAGAAGGTGGGAAGGCCTCCCGCTTCTCTTCGCACGCTCCGTGATATTCCTTGTCCCGGCGGACAGGCGGTCGCGGTAAGAACCCACCCTCGAAGATCCCCCGGCGTGAAGCCCGTGGTGTCCGGGGGGACGCCTATGGCGGAGCCACTTCGATTCGGACGCTATACAGTGATTCGCGTGCTCGGGAGAGGGCGCCTGGGTGTCGTCTATCATGCGGCGGACTCGGAGAAATCGCGAGACGTCGCGCTCAAGGTCATCAAAGCACCACCGACGTCGACGCAATCAGACGTCAGCCACCTTCAGCAGTGTCTGGACCGTGATTTTCGCGCGGCCGGACTGCTGTCGCACCCGAATATCGCTGAGGTCTACGGTGTCGGTCAGCAACTGGACAACGTCTATGTCGCAATGGAGCTGGTGGCCGGCGAAAGCCTCGAACATGAATTCGGAGCGGGGGTCGAGCTGGCGCTCGCGCAAATCGCTCAACTCGCCCAAGAGGTCGGTTCGGCGCTTACCTACGCCCACGCTCAGGGGGAAGTGCATCGCGACGTCACCCCTGGCAACATCTTGGTCTCGGACGACGGACGCTTCAGACTCACCGACTTTGGGGTCGCGGCGTTCTACGAGCGAACGCTTGGACGCGGGCGGTCCGCGCTTGGGCATCCGGCCTTTACCGCACCGGAGCTGATCAGCGGCGCGCCCGCGACGCCGGCCTCGGATCAATTCTCAATGGGGGCCGTCGTCTACCGAGCACTCACCGGGGACCGACCGTTTGCCGGCGAGCGCACCGCCACGGTCTTGTATCAGGTGACCCAGCTCGACCCGCCGCCGCCCTCATCCCTCGAGCCGCGTGTTCCGGAGGCGGTCAGCCTGGCGGTGATGCGGTCTCTCGATAAAGATCCGACCCAGCGATACCCTGGATGTCAAGATTTTGCCGCGGCGGTGATGGCCGGTTTGTCGGAAGATCGCGGCGGAACCGATACAGCGCCGGCGACCCATGACTCGGCGACATGGGCATGGCCGATACCAGTCGCTACGGCCCCAGTAGAAAGCGTCGCCCTAATACAGGCTCCCACAGGGGGAGTGGAAGGGGAGCCAGTCGCCCAGCCATCTGCCGTCGATTGGCAGGATACCGCGTTGCACGATGCCGAGTTGCTCGATGGCTCGGTGCAGGATGACGCGTTGCATCATGCCGCCGGGTTGGAGTCGCTCCCGCCTCCGGCCCCGGTGTCGCCGCCCATCGCTCCGCCTCTGCCAGCGAGGCGGCGGCAGACCCGGGTCCTCGCCGGGCTCGCCGCCGTGTTCGCGGTGGCTCTCGGGGCTGTCATGTTTTGGCTGAATCTGTTTGGCGTGTTCGGTCCGCCCTGGGTCGAAGCTGTAGTGGCCGTGGACTCGGAGCCACCGGGTCAAGACTTGGCGGTGTGGCTCGCGGGCCGGCCGCTCGGGGTGACGACGCCCACCGAGGTTCCGGTTGAAGGAGAGGAAGGCGTTGCTCTCCGTCTCGATCTCGTGCGTGAGGACGCGGTAGTGGCCTCGACCGTGCTGGTGCTCGGTGCAGGCCTGTCGCCCCGCTGGGTTCCGGAGGTTGCGGTACCGATCCTGCCCATACGATACGAGATTGTGAGTCAGCCGGTCGGTGCGAGGGTGCGACTCGACGGCCAGTCCATCGCCCGCCCCACGCCTGTTGACGTCGATTTGTTTCCTGGGCAGGCGTATCACATCGAGGTCGCACTGGACGGACACGAGACGTTGATCCGGACGGTCGACCCCGCCCTCCTCGATACGGAGGACAGCTCGCTGATGTTTGCGCTGGCCCGGATTATTGCACCGGCCCGGGTTGAGGCATCCGCGGATGTTCCCCTGATCGTTGTTGCTACCTTGGCTGATGACGGGACGGAACATAGAGCCGAGGGTCAGTCGGCGAGCTTGGAGCTTCCGCCCGGTGAGTATTCGGTGGTGGTCACCGCACCGGAAATCTTCTTTTCTGGTGCGACGGATGTCACGCTAGATGAGGGCCAAGGGGTTCGCTTGCCTGACTTGCCGGTGGCGGTTCGGATACTCGTGTTCGACGTGCCGGGCAACGCCACAATACAGATCGATGATTTCGAGCCCTTTCCGTCGGGGGGACCACGTCTTGTCGCGGTTGGTCAGCATCGTTTTACGTTCGAGTGGCCATCAGGCGCTCGTCTAGAACGAACCGTTCAGGTCGAAAACGACGATCAGGAAGTGTCGGCCCGCGAGCCATCCTCGTGAGCTGGTCAACTAGTTGACTCGAGTGACCATGGACGCGAAGCGAGCAATTTGTTCCGTGCTGCTCATCGGCCTCGTGTGGCCAGGTGTGTCCAGCGCGCAGGATGGGGCGGCCCGCCGCCGCTTTGCGCAAGCGGCGGAACTGGCGAGTCGCGGTGAAGCCACGGCGTCGGTGGATGTCTATAAGGACCTGGTGCGGCAGTATCCGGAGGACGACCTGGTCCCGCTCGCGCTTCTGCGGGTCGCAGAGGGACGGTGGGCGATGGGTGACGCCGCAGGGGCTCGGGCCGTGACCGCGCAACTCCGGGAACTGCATCCCGCGGCGCCCGCAACGGCGGGTGCGTATGTGCTCGAAGGTCAGATGCAGCTGGCGATGGCCATCACGCTGAACGACCTGCGCGATGTCTGGGTGACGCTTGGACATGTTCGGAGCGCCTTTGACCCGCTCGTCTATCCTGACCCGGCGTGGCGCCGGCACGCCGGGCTCCTCCGGGGCCGCGTCGCGGTTCTCCTCGATGAACTCGATCTGGCGGCAGCCGAGCTTCTTACGGTTCTGGAGGAGGACTCTGTCGCCCACGGTCGGAGCCACATCCTTGAGGCTCGCGTGGAGCTCGCGCAGGTATTCTTGGCTCAGGGGCAGTTCCGAGAAGGGGCCGAGATCCTACAACGGGTGATCGAGGACGGGGATACGACGCCGGCACCCAGCAACACAACACGGCGGACCGTGGACCTCGCCCGGCGGCGCCTGAGCCTCCTGCAACGTATCGTCTTCCGTCCCCTGGCCGGCCAGTCGGCATGGACGTCGGTTCGATCGCTCGTCGTACCCGGCGGCGGTCTCCGGGCGCCAAATGGAGTGGCGGTCTCAGACGACGGGCACTTGGTGGTCGCCGATGAAAGAGCCGACCTAGCGCTTGTTTTTGACCCGGGCGGCGCCCTGATTGCCACCAGTGTGGTGGAGAATCCCAGGCTGCCGTGGTGGGGGACCGACGGACAGGCCTATGTGCTCGACCGACGACTCGTCAAGCGACCGCTGAGCGAACCGGACCCGGTGACCTTCGCGATGCCGGAGGGCGTCGAGCTGCGACCGATGAACGACCTCAGGGCCGGGGCCCAGGGCCCGTTGGGAGAGTGGGTACTGCTTGACGTTGATCTCCGACGCGTCGTCCGATTTGACCGGTATCGACGGTATCAGTCGACGGTGGTCTTCAGACGGCTCGCGGAGGAAATCACTGACGTGGCTGTCGATCTACGAGGACGGATTTGGTTGCTCGACCGGGACGAGGACCGCGTGCTGCGCGCCGGTCTCGACGGCAACCCCGACACGGTTTTCGCGACGGGCGAATGGCGACGCCCAGAGGCCGTCGCGGTCGATGCCCTGGGGGGAGCATACGTGCTCGACCGCGACGCAAAAACCGTGTCGGTGTTCGGACCAGACGGTGCCTTGAAGCTGTTGGTCGGACCGGTACTTCCGGACGGCACGGAACTGAGAAGTCCACGCGATGTCGCGGTTGACGGAGCCGGGCGTCTCTATCTCGCGGACCGGGGGCGGAATGCGGTGTTCATTCTCGAGTAATGATGAGATGTGTATGATGCGCGCCGGTCGCTGGCTGTCACTCGTCGTCGCTGCGCTGGTTGGGGTTGAAAGCTCGGTCATTACGCAAGAGAACGACGATGTCGCGCTGCCCGTGCTCGAGGCGCTCGACGAGGGACGAGTGCTGTTCGAGAACCTGGAGCAAACCGCGGCCATTGAGCGCTTTAGCGAGGCTATCGACACCTTGCGTCCGGTGGCCGAGACCGGGCGGTTGTCGGACGCCCAGCGGCGCGTCTTGCTTGACGGCGTATCGTTTCGAGCGCGGGCCGCGTTCAACATCGGGCGGAGTGAGACTGTGGTCGCCGACCTCGATTTTGCGATTCGACTAGAGCCGCGCTTTGCGTGTCGCGATCGATTGGTCTCCCCGGTCCTCATTCAACAGTGCGAGGAGCTCTACGCCAATCTCGTTGGCGCGCTCGACGTGCAGGTGCGTACGGTTGAGGCGGAAGTGCGGATCGATGGACTTGTCGTCGACCCCAGCGACGGGCCGTTTCTGGTGCTGGCGGGACCGCATCTAGTTGACGCGAATCGACCCGGCTATCAGGGGGTGAGCGAATCGGTCGACGTGACGGCGGGTGGCTCGACTCCGACGCAGTATGAGATCGAGCTCACCCGCGTGAGCTCCGTGCTGCAGGTCGTCACTCGGCCGTCGGGCGTCACCATCTATGTAGACACCGTCCCCTACGGCCCAACCGAGGATTCGCTGCAGATCGACGGGCTCGGCGATACCTGGCCAGTCACCATCGATGGGCATCCCCGTCAAGAGTTCTCGACTGAGCTGGTCGTGCCAAACTTGCCCCCCGGTCCGGTGACGATGGTGGTGACCAAAGACGGGTATCGCGCGATCCGCACGGAGCTGGACTTGGACACACCGGATGACTACCCAATGCATTTCTCGCTCGAACTGGCGGAGGGAGCCGTTGTGTTCGGTGGAGACGGCGTGCCTGATGGCGCGCTGGTCGAAGTGCAGCGTCGAGGCGAGGAGACGTCGCGGAGTGTGGCCGTCGACACAGGCCAATTGGTGCTACCGATCGGAGTCTATGCGGTCTCCGTGTCGCATCCGGCGGCCGGATTCTTCGAAGGTACCGCGACGATCACTGATCGTGAGGAATATCACGTCCAGATTCGACTGCGTCCGACGTTCGTCGCGCTGGGGTTCTTGGGAGAGGATGCCGCAGGCGGTCGCATGCTCCTTCGTGCGTTGGAAGAGGTGTTTGACGACCTCGACGGATGGACCTTTCAGAACCGGATAGCCGCGGGGGTATCGGTCATCGAGCGGGCGGCAGCCGAGGCCGGGCTGACCGCTGACGCACTGCGTGAAGAGATCCTCGCCGTGACGCCGCGGACCGAGCCAGTCGATTGGACGCGTGCGCAGGCCGTGGCGGATAGCGTCGTGCACGGTTCGGTCTATGCACTGGCCGTTTTGGACCGTGACCACGAAGGGCGATTCGCCGATCTTTGGCTGTGGCGTGGGGCACCGGCCCCGGCGGTGCCCGCGCGCGTGCGGGTGTCGCTCGGTGCCGGTGAGGGCAACACAAGCGCGGCCGGAGTCGATTCCGTGGTGAGCGCGGTGTTTGGCGAGGTCTCTGTGAGTCGCGCGTGGCTTGGCGCTTTGTTGATCGACTCCGAGAGCGAGGGTCGGCCGTTTGTCGCGGACGTGACCGTGGATGGGCCGGCGCACGCGGCCGGCCTTGCCGTTGGTGATGTCCTCGTGGCGGTCAATGACATCAGTGTGAGCCGGGCCGGCGACCTGAGGGCCCGGCTCGAACGTCTGCCGCCAGGTGGTCGCGTACGAATCATCTTCGAACGGGCTGGGGTCGCTCACGAGACGGTGATGATTCTCGCCGTCGGCCCCGTCATTGCCGGTCTGAACGAGCCAGGCATCGCTTACCCAGTGCTCGCGATGTCGCTGAGGGCGGCCCGCGAGCATCAGTCGTCCGAGGAGGATTCGCAGCCTCCCTGGGTATGGGAACTGAATGACATCGCGACGACATTGGCCGCCGGTGATATCGGCCGCGCGCTCGAACGGCTGAGACCGCTCGAGCAAGTCGTGCCGAACACGCTCGGAGTGGGCAAAGGGGCGCTCTGGTATTGGCTGGGACTTGCCTATCGAGCCGCGGGTCCAGAGTTCATCGAACCCGCGCGATACAGTTTTCACCAGGCCACGCTGGACCCGAATGCGCGATTGGGACACAACGACGGTCCCTGGGTCGCCCCACGGGCGCGCGCGCGCCTGGCGCAACTTGACCGCGACATTCTTGGTACAGTGCGCTGAGCACACAGAGTGAAGAATGAGCCAGGAGGCACAATGTCTTCGACACGAAGAGCTTTCTTGAAAAGGGCAGTGGTGATGGGTGGCGTTACCCTTGGTGCTCGCGGGGTTTCCGCGTGGCCCGGGATTGGGCCTGGCGCGGGAGGCGGCGGCCGTGCAGCCGTCCCCGGGAGACGCGTCGGCCAGTCGTCCGACCGGACGCCGCCTACCGAGGCCGAAGTTCGTTCTTGGTATACCGATCGACGGAACTGGGGGCGATGGGGCGACACTGACGAGCTGGGGGCGATGAATCTCGTCACCAACGAGAAACGCAGGGAAGCGGCCAGGCTGGTTCAGACCGGGCATCGCGTTTCGATGAGCCGGGTGTTCGAGCCGTCCCAGCACTTTGTCCGGACAAACCCCACTCGTGCCTCAAAAGGGGCGTCAGGGTCGGTCGTGGACTATCTCGGATTCATCTATCACGGTCAGAGCATCACGCATGTCGATGCGCTGTGTCACATGTGGGACGCTGATGGCATGTGGCAGGGTCGGGACCCTGCGCAAGACATCACAACCAGCGGTGCGCAGTTTGGCGCGATTACGGCGTGGAGCGATGGCATTATTACCCGCGGCGTCCTTATCGACGTCCCGCGTTTTCGGGGCGAGCCGTTTGTTCGAGTGGGTGAGCCGGTCGAGGGCTGGGAGCTCGAAGAAGCCGCCCAGGCCCAAGGCGTCGAGCTGGCGCCAGGCGATGCGCTCTTGGTGTACAGCGGTCGCGAGGCGTATCAGCGCGCCGGAAACTCTTATGCCGGTGGCGATCGACCCGGCTTGGGTGTTTCGTGCGTCAAATTCATCCGCGATCATGACGTCTCGCTACTGGGGTGGGACATGATGGACGCCCGCCCAGACCCCTACGGTCTGGCGTGGCCGGTGCATGGCGTGTTGTTCAATTACGGCGTGGCACTGCTCGACAATGCGTTGCTCGAGCCGTTAGCCGACGCGTGCGCCGACGCTGGACGCTATGCGTTCATGTTCATGGCGCTTCCGCTCCGGGTGGCCAATGGGACCGGGAGTCCCGCCAATCCGATTGCGCTGTTCTAAGAAGGTAGTGTCTCCGTCGTCTCTTTTTTGCAGGAGTGTGTTGATGAAGACCTTACTGGTGGCGTTGGCTTGTGCGGTGTCCGTGTTGGGGGTCGCACTGTTGCCGGCACCCGTGTCGGCCCAAGATGTGACAATCAGCGATTGGCAGGGCCGCGAGGCCAAACTGACCGAACGCACGGTCGATTCTGATGGCGTGTCGGTGGTCTACTACACGGCGGGTGAGGGCCCATTGGTCGTGTTCGTGCACAGCATCACCGGACCGTGGTTTGACTGGCGAAACCAAATCCCAGCACTCGCGGAGCACTATCAAGTGGCGGCGATGTCCACCCGAGGGACGGACAAGAGCGATAGGCCCGAGGGTGTCGAACACTACACGATGGCAAAGATTTCGAGTGACATCGATGCCATCATCCTGGACCTCGGCCAAGAGAAAGCTATCCTCGTCGGGCAAGACAGCGGCGGATTTTACGCCTGGAATTTTGCGATGACCCATCCAGAGCGTACCGACCGGCTCATCGCGATCGGCTCCATTCATCCAGCCGGTCTCTTGCGCGAGCTGGCGCGCAGCGAAGAGCAGCAACAAGCCAGCATGTTCCAGCGCGGGATGCAGGAAAACCCTGAGGCTGGGGCGACCTTTGGAGAACGCGTCCGCAGCCGCCCCGCTCGCCCGGGCGACAGCCCCGAGCTGACCCAGATGCGCGCCGACGCGTATGAGCGTCTGTATGCCGAGTCGATCGTCAACTTCTATAAAGCCAACTGGCCCCGCCCGCCCTTTTCGGAGGAAACCGAAGGATTTGGCTTCCGTCTCGGAACGTTTCCTCCAGTGACCGCGCCCACGCTCGTGATTTACGGCGAGAACGACGGTGCGTTCCTGCCGAGTACGCTCAATGACATTTGGTCGTATATCGACAACAAGGTAACTGTGGAAGTGTTGCCCGGCGTCGGTCACGGTCCGCACACGGAAGTCCCAGAGATTGTGACCCCCCGCATTCTCGCGTGGCTCGCGGAGTGACACGTGAGCCGTGATCTCCCCTGGGCGACACTCGTCATCGTCCGACACGGTCAAAGCGTCTGGAATAAAGAGAACATCTTTACGGGGTGGGTGGACGTCGATCTCTCGGACAAGGGTGTTCAGGAAGCGCGGACCGCTGGTGAGCGGTTACGAGAGATGGGATTTGTGCCCCGCATCGCGTTCTCGTCAGTCCTCACTCGTGCAATTCGCACGTTGTGGCTCATGCTCGAAGAAGCCGATCTGGTCTGGGTGCCGGTCGAAAAGTCGTGGCGTCTCAATGAGCGGCACTATGGCGAGCTACAGGGAAAGAACAAGGCGGAAACCGCCGAAAGGTTTGGCGCCGACCAGGTACACTTGTGGCGGCGGAGCTATACGATAGCTCCGCCGCTCCTCGCGGTCAGTAGCGACATGAATCCTGCCCGTGATGTGCGCTACGAGGCCATCGACATCGAACCCGACGTGCTCCCGCTCGGCGAGAGTCTTCAGGACACTGAGGCGCGGTTGCTGCCGTACTGGGAGAGCACGATCGCTCGGCAAATACGACAGGGGAAGAACGTCCTGGTGGCAGCCCATGGCAACTCGCTGAGGGCGCTCATCAAGCATCTCGAACAGGTCAGCGACGACGACATTACGAGCGTCGAGATTCCGACGGGGCAGCCAAGAGTCTACGAGTTCGACCCGTCGCTACGCGTAACACGGTGTTACTTCCACGACGACGCTTCGTAGCGGCTCTTGCTGGCTCACGACCGTCGACTCTGCCCGATCGCAACCCCCACCCACGCAGCCGTTAGGCAGCCAAAACCCCGAAAGGCGGGGCTAGTCCGTGGACAGCCCCTGGGGCCATAGCGGCTAGGGGGCCGGCGTCCTCTCTGTCAGCGCGAATTTTTGCGCGCGGCGGCCCCGCTGGGCCTCTGCCGTATAGATGTTGCCGTGGCCATCCGTCGCGATGTGGTGGAGTGCTCGAAACTGGCCAGGCTGTTCCCCTTCACTGCCAAACGAATCGAGGACCGTCAACGTCTCCCGGTCGACGATATGGATGAGCGCGTTGCCCTGGTCCGCAATGTAGAGCAACCGTTGCTCCGCGTCCGGTGAAAATGCGATGCCGGCGACGGTGAGGGCGCTGGCCGCGTTCTCGTTAACAAATGCTTGCGTACGATAGGCCCCATCGTTTGTAAAGACTTGGACCCGACTGTTGTTCCGGTCCGCGACATAGACGAAACCGTCATTCGAGACTTCGATGCCATGGACAATCCCGAATTGCGGCGAACCTTGCCAGCCGTTGGGCGCCGTGGCTCCCTCCTCCGGGGGCGAATCGAGGGGTTCGCTCCCGAATGCTCCCCATAAACGTTTGAACTCTCCCGTTTCTGCGTCGAGCACGATCACACGACGGTTTCCGTATCCGTCCGCCACGTAGACTTCGTTGGTGGCTGACCGGACGAACGATTCCGCCGGTCGGTTCAGGTTCAACGTATCGGCGTTGCCGGTACTTTGCCCTCGACGCCCCACCTGGAGAAGCAGCTCGCCTTCGGCGTCGAACTTCAAGAGCATGTCATCCGCCTCGGGTGCCCCGCTGTTCCCGCCAACCCAGACATTTCCATTCCCGTCCACATGAATGCCGTGCTCATTTGACGGCCACTCGTAGTCATCCGAGGGGCCACCCCAGGCGCGAACAAAGTCGCCGCTCTCGTCGAATTCGAGGACGGGTGGGGCGGCGCTGGATTGCTCGTCGTCCGGCACGGTTCGTGGCCGATGCAAGATCCAGACGTGATTTGCGTTACCGGTGGCGACCGAGGCCACCTGTCCCAGCACCCAATCGTTTGGCAGGGCCGGCCAGGACGGCACGACCTCGAAGGTTGGAACCTGGGCGCTGGCAAGACCGGTCATCAACGCGAAGACAGCGGTCAGGAATGAGACAAGAGGTGATCGATCGCTCATGACATCTCCTACGGAGCGGACGAGCGCGCTCGCTTTCGTCCGAGAATTATCCAGTGCGGACACTTTGCCGTATCCATATATAGCCGCTCGCAGTCGTCGCATCGCACGCATTCGGACATCGAGATCTTTGGGCCTTGGATCGCGCCCCAGTCGCAGGCCTTCTCGCAGATTTTGCACGTGTTGCACGCCGACCACCGTTTGATTCGAAAGACCGTGAGGTTGGACAGAATTCCCAGCGCGGCCCCCACGGGGCAGAGAAATCGACAATACAGGTTCCGGATAAACACCGTTGCCAGGAGTAGCGTGCCCAGGCCGATCCACATCGCCGGAGTGCCCTGGCGGGTGAACATCCAGAACGGTTCGACATACCGATACGCGGAGATCTCGGCGGTGATGAAAAACAACAGGAGTGTTCCGCCCAGCAGACCATACTTGATCCACGCGGCGCGACGCTCGAGCCACTCTGGTATCTCAACTCGGAGACGCGCCGGGACAATTTGATCCATGAGCTGGGTCATTGCGCCAAACGCACAGACCCGTCCACAGTAGAGTCGGCCCCACAACACCGTCGACACCACGGTAAAACCAGCGAAGAGATAAAAAGCCAGGCTGTATCGAAAGACCGGGAGGTTGCCCGTGAGGACGCCATACACATTGACCACGCTGATGAGCTGGCTCTTGGAAAAGCCGAGGTAGAGCACTGACGCGACAAACGTGACGTACTTGAGCGGGACGCTCTTTCGAAAGAAGCTGACCATGGCCAGGCTAGCAAAAGCGACAAGAAAGAGCAGGTCTTGAGCTTGGTCGCGCAGCAGGCCTCCCCACGTCTCGACCTCCTCTTCGTCCTCGTCGAAAGCCCAGAGATCATCATCATCGTCGTCTTCAAAGTCCCAGGGGTCATCGGCCGGGTCGGCTGGTGGCTCAGTCTGTCCGGCGGCGATGACCGAGGTGGCGTTCCAGGGAGCGATACCGGAATCGGCCCCAGAGAAATCTGTCCAGGAGCCGACCGCCAGTACGAGGCTCAGCCAGGCGATCCGACGCGTCACTGAACGTCCTCAGGGCGGAGGAAACGACGGGCCATTCGACGTGCCCCGTTGCGCACCGCCCGCGTCGTGCTCCGCACCGTGAGCGTGGCCGTCGACACGGCATCGACATCGTCTCCGACGCGAAAGCGGTCGCGAATACTCTTCCGCACAAACTGCGCCGCATACCGGGGGAGGTCTATCGAGAAGTAACCATACGGCTCGTTGTGGTCGACGATGACAATATTTGTGAGTGTTCCTCGCAGGTCAATCCCAACGAGGACTTGGATGGGGCCATCGTAGCCGCGCTCCAACGGTTCCAGTTCGGTGGTGTAGAAGGCGAAACCAAGCAGCCTCGGCTCGTCACCGCCGGGTGCGTGGGCCAATGCCTTGAAATGTGGCGGATTCCCTTCCTTGTCTGAAAAGCTCGTGGCCGCGGGGAACAGTTGTGCAAGCTGGGCGCGTAGCTGGGTGTCTGTTGCCTGTTCTCCCACGAGGAGAACGTCGGCCACCAGCACGCTTATTGTCAGGACCAGCACGCGGACCGAAATTTTCATCAGGCTAGGGTGACCCTTCATAAGTGGTGTTGATTGAGTAGTAGATGTGGTTTCTGGCGTCGGCCGATTATTCAGGAGGTGAGGGGTAAAAGTCACGTGCGACTTTTGCGGAGACGGCTTTGATCGAGGTGTGGAGATAGAATGCTTTCGAGTTCGAGGGGAGGACCCATGGGAATTGGTGGAACCAGCAGCGATACGCAGCAGGCCGGTCCAAGGCCGCACGCGAGCCCCCGTCAGTGGCTGCGAGGGGTGGTGGTGCTGACGCTCGGACTGGCCGGGCTGGTGTCGACCACGAGTGACGTGGCCGCCCAGAGTCGGTTTGAAGATGTGACCGCGCTGAGCTGCACGTTTTCACTGGTTGTCGGCGGGACGTGGACCGATGGCGAGCCCGAGCTCGAGCAGGGCCTGTCGACGTTGAGTTTTCAATTCGTCGAGATCGATCCGGACGGGGCGACAGCCGAAGCCGTCGGGCGATTTGGTGATTCGCACATCATTACCCGGCTATCCGGTGACTACCTGCATTTTCTGCAACTCTTTAACGCGGGCCCCCTGTATTCGACCACGGTGATCGATCGAGAGACCGCTCCCGGGATCTTCATCGCGGTGCACACCCGTCACGAATACACTGATGTCAGGCTTTCTGGATATACGTCACGACCCGAGCAGTATTACGGGCACTGCGAAGCCGGCGAGTGACCCTGGCGAGTGACAACGCCCAACGTCCAATGAGCAGCGACCAGTGGCCGAGACGGGTGCACCGTCGTCTCGGGTCGCGTACTAGCCTGTGGGGTGCGGCGACGGCTATAATGAGCGATACGACGATAGGAGACTTCCCAGAATCAATGACCGCGCGAGTCGATCACCAACTCGCCCCCCTCATCGTGTGGGTGTTGTGCGCGCTCTCTGTCGTGCTGCCAAGCACGGCGAATGCGGCACATGACGATCTGACGCTGGTCACGGCGGCCAAGGATCAAGATTGGGCTACGGTCGCGCGTCTCGTGCATGGCGACGAAGGCACGCAGAACCAGCGCCCTGATATCAACGTCCCGCAGCGTGATGGAGCGACGGCCCTTCATTGGGCTGCTCACTGGGACCACCTCGCGACAATAGACGCACTGGTTAATGCTGGGGCGAACGTCGACGCCCAGAACGAGTATGGGGCGACCGCGCTCTGGGTGGCGTGTGCCAATCGGAGAACCGACGTCGTGCGCCGAATACTCGAAGCCGGCGCCAACGCGAATATCGGATTACGTTCAGGTGAGACGCTGCTCATGCGGTGCGCATATACCGGCGACCCTCTGGCGGTCGAGGCGCTTCTCGAATATGGGGCCGAGGTCAACGCTACCGAGCCATCGAACGGGCAAACGGCCTTGATGTGGGCCGCGGCAAACCGCCAGGCCGGCGTCGCCCGAGTGTTAGTAGAGCACGGCGCCGCCGTCGACACGCGCACCCGCGTCGTGAGCCAACTCCGCGGGACCGGGCTACGAAGCACGACGAGTCCCGAAGGCGCATCGATTTTTGAGGCAGGCGGGTTCACGCCGCTGCTCTTTGCCACCCGGCACGGCGATATCGACTCCGCGACGGTCCTGTTGGATGCCGGCGTCGATGTGAATACGAGGGCCGCCGATGGCAACAGTGCGCTTACCCTCGCGGCGATGAGCGGACATGGTCACCTTGCGGAGTTTCTTCTGGAGCGCGGCGCGGACCCGAATGCCGCGGATGCCGGTTATACGGCGCTTCACGCGGCGGTGCTCCGGTCTGATCCGGACGTCGTCAAGACACTGCTGACCCATGGTGCGAATCCAAACGTGCGACTGACGCGGGGCACACCGGTGCCTCGGTGGACCTATCAGCTCGTTCTCACGCTCAGAGAGAAGGGCGCGACACCCTTCGCCCTCGCCGCCAAGTATCTTGAGCCCGAGATCATGAGCCTGTTGATCGCCGCCGGGGCCGACCCGTATCTTCCGTTTGACGACGGCACGACACCGCTCATGGCGGCGGTCGGGGTTGGGTTGAGCCACTCGACAAATCGTCGAAGTCAGCTGATTGCCCCGGAGCTCGTTGCGGCTGAGTGGCGGGACGAACCCCGAGTACTCGAGACGGTCTCGGTCGTCGCCGCGGTCGGCGCGGCCACTGGGCCCGCGATCGACCAACCCGGACGACGTGGAAACACGTCGCTTCACACCGCGGCTCGGAACGGGTTCGAGACGGTCGTAGAGCTCCTCGTCGCGCAGGGCGGGAGTCTCGACATCGAGAACGAGAACGGCGAGACACCGGCGGGGCTTCTGACCGCTTTGGCGACAGACACCGATTCGGATTGATATGGGAGGAAGAACGATGTCGCGCATGGCACTGGTCGCCGTCGGACTCACGACCCTGGTCGGCGTTGGCCCCGCCCCCCTTGACGCACAAACGACTCAGTATCTCCCGACGAATGAGGCGCCACGTCCGAGTATAGAGATGGGGACCACGGAGGCTCGCGCGCTTCTGGACACATACTGCGTCGCGTGCCATAACGAACGCACCCGTACCGCTGACCTGGCGCTCGACAGCACGGACCTCTCCGCCGTCGGCCAGGACGCCGCGCTGTGGGAGCATGTCATACGTCGGCTGCGGGCTGACGCCATGCCTCCGGTCGGCCGGCCGAGACCCGACGCCGCTCGTTCTCGTGCGTTCATCGCGTGGCTCGAAACCCAGCTCGACCAAGCGGCGCGGTTGGACCCGAATCCGGGCCGGCCGCCGATCCATCGACTCAATCGGATCGAGTATGGCAACGCCATCCGGGACTTGTTTGGCCTGGAGGTGGATGTGCGCACGCTACTTCCGGCCGACGATGAACATCACGGGTTTGACAACATTGCCGAGGTGTTGTCGGTGTCACCGACATTGATCGAGCGCTATCTGGCGGCCGCTCGGCGGATCAGCCAATGGGCGGTCGGCGATCTCAGTCTTCGGCCCACGGCCGAAAACTATCCGGTCCACGGGGCTCGCGACCAGGATGACGCGATAAGTATCGACCTGCCATTTGGTTCTCGAGGTGGGGTGGCAATCGAACACAACTTTCCGGTCGATGGCGAGTATGTCATCCGGGTGAGTCTTCGGAAGCAGGAGTATGGCTATGTCCGCGGCCTCGGTCAGGCTCATCTCCTCGACGTCCGTCTCGATGGCGGACGACTCGGTACGTTTACCGTTGGTCGCGAGTGGGATGCCGGGCAACGCCCGCCGATGGGGTATGCAGGCAAGTTTGACCAGGTCTACAACTCGAGCTCGTTTCCCGAGTGGGAAGCGTATGCGTTGGCCGCGGACAGAGGCCTAGAGCTCCGCACGGCGGTCACCGGGGGAAGACACCGCGTGGGAGTTTCCTTTGATCGCCGGTCGGCACTCCCGGAAGGGATTTTGCCACTCCCGACGGATCGGTCTTCCTACTCGCACGCGCAAGATGAACAGCAGGCTGGAAACCCCGCGGTGTCGAATGTGCAGATCATCGGACCGTATAGCCCGAGCGGAGTGTCCGAGCTGCCGGGGCGGCGTGCGTTGTTCAGCTGCGAGCCCGAGGTCGGACTCGATGGTGATGACCCTGACGAGTCCGAACCGTGCGTCGCGGAGATTCTTTCGCGGCTTGCTCGCCGTGCCTATCGCCGACCCGCGACCGACGCGGATGTCAAAACGCTCTTGGCGTTCTATCGTGACGGTCAAGACGAAGGTGGGGTCGACGCCGGGATGCGGGCGGCGGTGGAGCGGCTGCTCGTCGATCCGGAATTCTTGTTTCGCGTCGAAGCCGACCCCTCTGACGCAGCGCCCGGCACGGCCTATAGCCTGAGCGACCTCGAGCTGGCGTCACGACTCTCGTTTTTCCTCTGGAGCAGTATTCCGGATGACGGGCTGCTGGATGCCGCGGTCGGCGGACGCCTGAGCACCGCGGCAGGGTTGGACGAACAGGTGCGCCGTATGCTCGCCGATCCACGCGCGGATGCCCTAGTTGAGAATTTTGCGGGCCAATGGCTGCAACTCCGGAAGTTGCGCAACGCGTCGCCGGACACCGCGACGTATATCGCGTTTGACGAAAACTTGCGTGACGCCATGTGGCAGGAGACGGCGCTGTTTCTCGAACACGAGCTGCGTGACGACCACCCAATCATCAGCAGCCTCACCGCAGATTACACCTACGTAAACGACCGCTTGGCTCGCCACTATGGAATACCGAACGTCTATGGCCCGCATTTTCGGCGGGTGAACTATCCCGACGAGACTCGAGGCGGTTTGTTGGGGCATGCCAGCATTCTTACCATTACCTCGTATGCGAACCGAACATCCCCGGTGGTGCGTGGGGTCTGGCTGCTCGAGAATTTTCTCGGCACGCCGCCGTCGCCTCCGCCGCCAGATGTGCCAAGTTTGCCGGCCCCCGGCGACAACGGGGTGGCGCAGAGTGTGCGCGAGCGGTTGGAGCAACACCGGTCAAACGCGGTGTGCGCGAGTTGCCACAGCGTCATCGACCCGCTCGGTTTTGCGTTGGAGCAATACGATGCGATTGGTCGGTGGCGGACGACGGACGGCGGCGGGACACCGTTTGATACGGGTATTCCCATCGAAGCCTCCGGCACATTGATCGACGGGACCGAGGTCCACGGGATAGACGGCCTTCGCACAGTAATCCTGAGCCGTCGAGAGCAGTTTGTGGAGACCGTCGCCGAAAAGATGCTGACGTATGCCCTGGGTCGTACGCTCGAGCACTACGATATGCCGATCGTCAGAAGTATTGCGCGAAACAGTGAGGGTAACGACCTGACGTGGTCGGCCCTGATTTCGTCAATTGTCAAGAGTCGACCGTTCCAGATGCGGAGGTCAGAGTCATGATCATTACCAAGCGAGCCATTCCTCGTCGGACAGTGTTGCGAGGGGTAGGGGCCACGTTGGCATTGCCGCTTCTCGAAGGCATGATCCCGGCGCTGACCGCCCGAGAGAAAACGGCCGCACGGCCGACTGCTCGGTTTTGCACCGTGTATGTGCCAAACGGGATTGTCATGGAGCAGTGGACTCCCGAGGCGGTCGGACCCGACTTCGAGTTCACGCCGATCTTGCAGCCATTGGAGCCATTCCGTGACCAGTTGCTGGTCGTAAGTGGGCTGGACAATACTGGCGCAAGTTCTCGCAGCGGAGGCTCGGGAGCGCATGCGAAGCCAGCGGGTGCCTTTATGACCGGGGTCGAGCCGCTCCCGACGACGGGCAGCTCAGGGCTACAGCTTGGCATTTCGATGGACCAGATCCTGGCGAACTCCTTGGGCCAGGACACCCCGCTCCCGTCCCTCGAATTGGGACTGGAAGGGACCGATACCGTAAACGGCGTAGGGACCTGCGACGTCGGGTTTAGTTGCGCCTACCAAAACCGACTTGCGTGGAGCGGCCCGACGATGCCTTTGCCCGTCGAGGCCAATCCGCGCGTGGTGTTCGATCGATTGTTTGGTGGGCTCGATAGTACCGACCCGGCCCTCCAAAAGGCTCGACGACATCGGCAGACGAGCATCATGGACTCCGTGCTCGACAAGGTCCATCAGCTACAGGGTGGGCTGGGCGGCCGCGACCGTGAGAAGCTCGACGAGTATTTTGATTCCGTACGGGAGATCGAGCGACGTATCCAGAACGCTGAACACCAAGGCCGCGAACTTCCGGTGGTGGATGCTCCGGCCGGCATTCCGGTGAGCTATGACGAGCACGCCCGGCTGATGTTCGACATGCAGGTGCTGGCGCTCCAAACCGATACGACTCGGGTCATCACCTTTCAAATCGGTCGGGAGCAGAGTGGCGCGACTTATCCGCAGATCGGGGTATCTGACTCTCATCACCCGATTTCGCATCACGGTGGCGACAAGAACAAGATCGCGAGCCTGCAAAAGATCAACACGTATCACACGACGCTGTTTAGCTATTTTCTCGACAAGCTCAGGTCCACGGCGGATGGCGAAGGCACACTTTTAGATCAGGTCGCCGTGCTGTATGGCAGCGCCATTAGTGAAGGCAACAGTCACGACATCCGGAATCTTCCGCTGCTGCTCGCCGGCGGTGGTGCGGGCCGTCTCGAGAGCGGGCGCCACATCAAGTATCCCGAAGGCACTCAGCGGCTGACGAACCTCCAACTCACGCTGTTGAATACATTGGGCGTGCCCATCGACGAATTTGGCGACAGCACGGGCGAACAGTTGCGGGAGCTCACCGAGCTCTCGAGCTCGACCTCAGTGTAGTCCGCGTAGTCCGCGCGTCCGCGGAGTCAAGCAATCGAGGAATCCTGTGGGCGCCCATAGGTGCCACAGCCGTGGCACGTGGGGCCTTGGCCTTGCGCCTCCCGCTGGCGTGGCCGCAGCCGATGGCAGATCGCTAACTGGTTGCGATGGCGTGAAATGGAAACTTCGCGAGCTAGCGGGGCGGTGTATCGGGTTCTCTGGTCTCTGGTTCCCGTGGTCTCGTCTGGCGTGGCAGACCGACCGTCGCTGCGCCGAGTGCGCGGGGCGCGCGAGTAGCGCGGAGTATCGCCACGGGCTCGGTAGGTGTTTCGCGTTGTAGTTGGCGACCGTGTGGTGACAAGGAGAGCAGAACGTATGGCCAGACCCGTCCGTGATGACGCATCGCTTCCGTATCAGCTCGATCGCCGCGCGCTACTCACCGGGGGCCTGACGCTAGTCGGCCTGGGCGGGAGTCCGCGGGTCATCGCTCGGGCGAGACAGGATGTGGCACCCGGGAGCCCTCTGTTTACGCTCGGGGTGGCCTCTGGCGACCCGACTCCAGACGGTGTGGTGCTCTGGACCCGACTGGCTCCAGACCCGATCCATGGCGGGGGCATGCAGGACGGCGATGTCGCCGTGACCTGGGAGGTCGCACGCGATGAAGGGTTGACGCAGATTGTCCAGCAGGGCACAGCCGTCGCCAGCACGGCCTTGGGTCACAGCGTTCATGTCGAAGTCGACGGCCTGGAAGCTGGGCGATGGTACTGGTATCGGTTTCGGACCGCGAGCGACGTGAGTCGGGTCGGGCGCACGCGCACGCTTCCGGCCGTGTCATCGATCGCGCCCCGCCTCCGATTCGCCGTTGCGTCCTGCCAACATTTTGAGCAGGGATATTTCACCGCTTATCAGCACATGCTCGACGAGGACCTCGACCTCGTGTTGCATCTGGGTGACTACATCTACGAGTACGAAGGTCGCGACGGACGGCCACGGAAGCACACCGGTGACGAGAGCGAGCTGCTCTCCGACTACCGAAACAGACATGCGTTGTATCGGACCGACCCTGACCTTCAAGCGGCCCACGCACATTTTCCGTGGGTCGTCACGTGGGACGACCATGAAGTAGATAACAACTACGCCGCGAGTGTCTCGGAAGACGGGCTGCCGGCGGAGCTATTTCTCAGACGGCGGGGTGTCGCGTATCAGGCGTATTACGAACATATGCCGCTGCGGCGCCGATCGATGCCGAATGGTCCTCGGATGCAGCTCTATCGCGATTTTTCGTGGGGCGAGCTTGCGTCGTTTCACGTGCTCGACACCCGACAATATCGCACCGACCAGCCCTGCGGAGATGTCCGTGGCCCAGCGTGCGGTGGTGTGATCGACCCGGCCGCGACCTTGCTCGGCGACACGCAGGAACGCTGGCTCACGAATGGGCTCGACCGCTCGACCGCACGATGGAACGTGCTGCCCCAACAAGTCATGATGGCGCGTGTCGACCAGAGGCCGGGTGATGACGAATCGTTTGGTATGGACGTATGGTCAGGCTACGAGGTGGCGCGTCGCCGGCTTATGGAGTTTCTCGCTTCACGTCGCCCGGCAAACCCGATCGTCTTGACCGGCGATATCCACTCCAACTGGGTGAACGATCTGAAGGTCGACTACCGCGACGCCGCGGCGGCGACGGTGGCCACCGAGTTTGTCGGCACGTCGATTAGCTCAGGCGGCGATGGGTCGGACACGCGCGAGACGACCGCGGGAATGCTCAGCGAGAATCCATGGGTCAAGTTCTTCAACGCGCAGCGCGGCTATATACGGTGCGACGTCACGCCGGAACGTTATGTCGCCGATTACCGCGTGCTCGACGTCGTGACCCGGCCCGACGGCGTGATATCGACGCGAGCGTCGTTTGTCGTCGAGGATGGTCGACCCGGGGCAGCGGCTCTCTAACCCGCACGCCAATCGTGTTGACGACACCGACCGGTTGTGCGCGACGATGGGGTGTGGCTCCCTCCAACGGTCCCACCCACGACGTGCACGCATCGCGTCTGGTCCGGATAGCGCAGCCTGGCGTCAGATGCGCCCAACTTCCATGAGCCGTGGGGGGAACCGGTCGGTGCTGCGCCCCGACGGGCGACGATGCTAAAGACACGACGCGGCCGGCAAGTGTGGCTGATTACCCAGCTCGCCCATGCGGAGCTGTCCGGCCAGATGGCCGCGCATTGGGGGGCCGGGGATTTCGCATGCCCCGGTGCTTTCGCGCCTTCTCCCGACCCAGTCCGGTTGCGACACGAAGTAGTGCTGGCAATCGGCGAGCACGACAACGGGTGGTGGGAATGGGAGGCGGACCCGCCGCTGTCGGCGAGCGATGGACTGCCCCAGGGACTGAGCGAACTTGTGGAAGACCCCGTCGCCGGCATGGAGCGATGGCGGCTTGGAATTTCGCGACTGGCCGTCAAGCATCCGTATGCGAGTCTCCTTATTGCCGACCATGCGTATTGGCTCTACGCGACGCAATTTGGGGCTGACCGGCGACCAGAACTCGCGCACCATTTGTCACGGGGGCGGGCGTTCTATCCCCCCGCCCTCGCCCCCGAGGCGCACCGGTTTCTGGCGGAAGTGAGGGCGCTTCAGGACGAGTTCTGTGAGCGGTTACTTCGAGCCTCACCCGGTGCCGAGCGCGACGCTGAATTTTGGCACACGGCCCTCGCCCCAGAACACCGGAATCCGAACATACGGTTGCTTCAGACTCTCGATGCGCTCTCACTGGCGTTGTGCTCCGACTTTATTGCGGCCGGGGTAGGCGAGGCCAAGGGGTTTGGGGCCGACCACGTCGTGTTTCACGACGTGCCTCGTCGGGGCTGGGACGATCGGGTGTCCGTCGAAATCGAGCCTCGCGGCGATGGCCGGATTCGCATGGATCCGTATCCCTTTGACGAGACGCCGTTCAGGGTCTCCGTACCGGTGCGCGTGGTGCAGCCGCATTCGTGGTGGCGGCAGACGCCGAGCATGCTGCAGACCTATACGTTTCAGCGAGATTGACCCCGGCCCGCAGCTAGCCCTACAGAGGAGCGTTTTCTGAAGGTCGAGTCGCCTCGCTCGCGGCGATTGTGTTTACCGTCTCGGCGCAGAGAGCAGGGAACGTCGGAAACCCTAGTCTACGGCCAAGGCGATGAGCCCAGCGTTGTCGGCGGTTCCAAACGCCACAACCAGATACTGGCGTCCTTCGAGCATGTAGGTCATCGGCGTGCCGGTCGGCGGCACGTCTAGCTCCACCGAGTGCAACACATTTCCGGTCGCTTTGTCGTACGCATTGAGCACGGGTGGGGGATCGGTCGGGCTTCCGCTTCCGAAACCGAGGTCGGGGGCGTCGTCGCCGCGGAGCCCAAGAAACAAGAGGGTCTTTGTCACGAGGGGGCCGGTATACGACCCACCGCCCAGAGGACCCGGGTCGGGGATACCGAGGTCGAGGACGTGCTGGCGCGGTCCATCTCCCAAGGGAGTCGTCCATTCCAGCGTGCCCCGGTTGAGGTTGAACGCGGTGAGCCGTGAATAGGGCGGTTTGAACAGTGGGAGGCCCCGCGGCCCGTCCGGTCTGGCGCCACGTCCCCGGACATAACGGAAATCTGATTGGGTCGGGTCAGGTGTCACGAGCTGGATCGCGTGCGGACGAGTGTGGGACGGTACATAGAGCCAGCCGGTGTCAGGGTCCGCTCCAGCCCCCGCCCAATTGGCCCCGCCTGTCGCGCCGGGGATCAAGATGGTGCCCTGGGTCCCGTTCCCCGTCACGGTCGGAGGCTCGAAAAGAGGCCCATGGGTGAACCCGCTCAGGATCTCCATGGCTTCTTCTCGGAGCTGGGGAGTGAAGTCGATGAGGTCATCGAGGGTCACGCCCTGGCGGTCAAAGGGTGGAGGCTTTGTCGGATGCGGTTGGGTGGCCGACGTTGTCTCGCCCGGAACTGTCGATTGCGGCACCGGACGCTCCTCGATGGGCCACACCGGTTCGCCGGTGACGCGGTCGAATACGTAGACGTAGGACTGCTTTGTCACCACGGCTACTGCTCTTACCGCTCGGCCCTCAACGACCAGGTCGAGGAGGAGTGGCGCCGCAGTGGCGTCGTAGTCCCAGAGACCGTGGTGTACGAACTGGAAATGCCACACTCTCTCGCCCGTTTCGGCATCGAGGCAGACGATGCTTTCGGCAAAGAGATTGTCACCCGGGCGATGCCCGCCATACCAGTCGTTGGTCGGCGTGCCCGTCGGCACATAGACATAGCCCAATTCGGGGTCAGCGCTGAGCAGGCCCCACGCGTTCGTCGCGCCCGTATCGCGCCACGCGCCATTCTCCCAAGTCTCGTTGCCAAACTCGCCCGGCTGAGGGATGGTGTGAAACTCCCACAGTTCGGTGCCAGTTCGCGCGTCAAATCCCCGCACATCGCCGGGCGGGGCCAGCTGGTAGCGGGGACCATCCGAGACCACCGAACCGATGACCACGACATCTCCGACCACGGTGGGTGCGGACATCAGCTGATACTCGCGTCGGGGAATCGGCCGCCGGAGTCCTTGCGTTGCGTCAACGGCGCCGTCCGCTCCAAAATCCGAGATCGGGCGCCCGGTCTGTGCATCAAGGGCATACAGATAGGCATTCCCAGTCGGCAAGAAAATGCGCGAGTTGAGACCGTCGGACCAATAGGCGACGCCGCGGGAATTGAAGCCGGTGTTGGCGGGCGACTCGCCTTGCCACGTTCCGGGATCGAACACCCAGCGGGTTTCTCCGGTCGCCGCATCGATTGCCGCAGCCTGGCTCATCGAGGTTTTGACATAGAGCACGCCGTCGACCATGAGGGGTGTGCTCTTGAAGGCCCAGGGCAGCCGGGGCAGGTCGGCTCGGTTGGCGGCGACGACCGCGTTGTCGGGCGAGTCCCAGCGCCAGACAACGCGCAACTGTTGCACCGTGTCGCCGTCAATCTGGTCGAGCGGCGAGTATTTCGTGCTCCCGGGGTCGCCGCCATACGTCGGCCACTGCTCCGGGGCGGCGCCCGTCTGAGCCACGGCGAGGCCGGAGCCGCACAGGCCGAGTATCAGGGCGATGAGTATGGAGTGCGCACCCATGGCTACGGGAAGGTCACCTGCTCGTCACCAGAGCGAGTCGCCCGACCTTGCGCTATCCGAATGTTTCCCCATCGAACGGTGAGTGTGACCGGCTCTTCGGTAGCTTGCTGTTTCCACCCGCGAAGCCATGCCAAGACCACCGGCTCTGCGGCCGCGTGGTCTGCGCGGATCTGGTCAGCGACCTGCCGGTTGACTTTGACGACAAGCGTGGCGCCTTCGACATATGCACCCGCGGCGGTATTCTCCGAGAGATTCGTGCAAAAGGTTCGCGCCATTTCCAAGTCGTGCTGGGTACGCCCGCTTATCTCGGCGCATCGTGGAGTGCCGCCGGAGAACGCGCCCTGAGCGAGGCCGACCCCGGGCGCCACCAGAAAGGCGAGGAGGAAACGGACCGGGACAGCTGGGGAAAAGCACCGTCTCATGGGTAGGAGTCTACGACAGTCCAGACCCCGGCCGACGACCGAACGTTGCGCACGGCTTTTCACGACCGCCCTCTTGTGTTGTCATTCATGCCGCGCGGCCGGGTTCTGTCTCATCGGAGATATAGTGAACCGGCGCCGGAGAGCGTGGCAATCTCGAATCGGCAGATCCCGGTCGAACGCTAAGCACACCGTGCTTCGGAAAGATCGATGCGGCTAGTCTTCTCGCTCATTGGCGCGGTGGTCGGTTTAGGGATTGACGGCGGGAGTCTCAGTTTTCCAGTCTCCTGACTCCGCTTCACACCGGCGGCTTCTGGCTACTCGCGGCGGTGGTGGCCTGGGAAACGTTTTGGCAAGTGGACCGAATAGCGGAGGGCGTCTGGCCAGTGGCCGTTGCGATAGCTTCCATCACCGCGCTCGGTCTGGGCCGCCCTTACGCACCGTGGCCCGTACGTCGTCACTGGACGGTGTACTCGGAGGCGTGCGTCGGCGGGGTGTTACTGGTCGTGGTCGTCGCTGTCGTCGGGAACAATCTTCAGTCGTCTGGCCCGTGACCGGGCTCTTGGGTATGGTGATCGGCGCGCGGTCCACCCGTCGCGATGTGTGGATCGGCGGCGCGGCTCTGATGACGGTGGTCGTGCTCGAGCTCTTTCTTGTGGAAATCGATAACACGGGGACGGTCGGTCGCGTGGTGTCGTTCCTGGGGCTGGCTGTCTTCCCGCCGCGGGGAGCGCGAAATAAAGAGGCGGCGTGAGAACGACAGCTCTGACACACGACACGCAGTTTTGACCGCGGTTCGTGTTCGAACGCGTCGGCGACCTTCCCGAAGAACTGCTGAAGCGACGCGACTATGGGGCCGGCGGGATCTGAAACCCGCGAGGCTTCTCCGGCGTCCAGGTCTCGGGCGTTACATAGTCGTCCACATGCGGCATCTCGACGAGCGGCAAGCTCTCGGCGGTCATCACTTCGTCTTCCTGAATAATGCCGTTCCGATACAGCAGAAACGCCGTGACCGCGTACACTTCGTCCACGCTCAGGATGCCTGGGCGGTCATACGGCATGACCCGACGAATGTAGTCCCAGACGCTTGGGGCAAACGGCCAATGCGCAATCGGCCAGTAGTTGGAGAACGTCGTGACCTGCCCTCCTACGAGTGCGATCGATGGTCCCTCTCCTCCGGTGGGACCATGACACGTTGAACAGCCTCGGCGCTCAAAGACCATCGCCCCGTCAGTGGCGGTGCCACTTCCGTCGGGGAGGTTGGCGCCGTCCGGTGCGACAAGGATGTCGAGTTTTTCCGCCGCAGTGGGTGGCCGCCCGAGACCCGACGGTCCGACCACGTCCTGTGCGCTCACGTCGCTCGGCAGGAACGCGAGACCGACGACCGCGAGTAAGCCGAGGGACAGCATCCGCCGAGCGGGCCAACCGACTCGGCTCTCGCTAGGCGTGAACATCGACGATGACCTCGACCGGGGCCAGTCCATTCGTGACCTTACCATCGGTGCCCACCTTCCACGGTTGAATCCAGTTGCAGTGTCCGAGCTGGCTCTGAATCGTCCCATACAGCTGCTCCCGTGTGAGATTCCAGTATTGCGCATACTCGGTCTCCGACGGTTGTAGCTGTCCTCGTTCGTCAAAGCACCGGGATTGTAAGACCGCGGAGTCTCCATTCCAGGTCCACGGCAACGCAAAACGTGTGTGCGCTTTTGGGAGAACCGCGCCGACGAGCTCGGCTTCTTGATAGGTTTCGCCGCCGTCGGTAGAGACGTCCACACGGCTCACCGCGCCTCCGCCGGACCAGGCGAGGCCACTGATGACATAGGGACCGCGGGCGGACAGCATGTGCGAGCCCGACGGCTGGGTAATCACCGAGCTGGGTCCAAAGTCGTAGCTGTCCCGCTGCGTCTTCGGGTTCGGCGTCAGAAACCGCGAGTGCTCTTGAAAGGAGAGATACGCCTGGTCGACGGCTTTGATCCGTTTGAGCCACTTTACGTTGTAAATGCCTTCGAAGCCGGGCACGATGAGACGCAACGGAAAACCGTGGTCAGGACGTACGGGCTCGCCGTTCTGTCCGAAGGCCACCAGCACGTCGTCGAGCGCCTTTGCGATCGGCACACTCTTCGTGTGTCGCCCGCCGTCGGCCGCCTCCGCGATCACCCACGACGCCTCGTCTTTGAGTCCCGCCTCTTTGAGCAGGACAGAGAGCGGAACGCCGGTCCACTCGCTGCAACCCATCCGACCGTGGGTGCCCGTCACGGTCTCGCCGCGCGGGTTCGGTCGGTTCCCGATGCATTCGAGAAAACAGACCCGTGAGACAAACGGCAGTCGACGGAGCTCGTCCATGGTGAACACGAGCGGCCGGTCGACCAGGCCTTCGATCATCAGGCTATGTTCGTCGGGATTGATGTCGGGGATGCCGTAGTAGTGCTGAGTCGTGAAGTGGAGCGACGTGGGCGTGATGGTCCCCACCAGTTCTCCCAGCGGCGTGCGCGCGCTCGGTCGGTGAGGGGTTGGCCTGATGAGAGTACGTTCACTGTGACTGCGTCCCTCGATCTCACGGGTCGTTGTGACGAAACGAGAGCGCTGGCCATAGAGCACGCTTTCGAGCGAATTGCTGTCGGTGATCGGCGCCGGCGTCCCGGCGCCGACCGCTTCCGCCGCGGTGGCGAGAGCAGGGGGGGCGGCAACCAACCCGGCGACCGCGGCGCTCTTTTTAAGGAAATGGCGTCGGCCCGGCGGCGTATTAGACATATGACCTCCTCAAAATCGTGTTCCGAGTGTTGACCGCGGTTGCCTCGGAGGTCAAGAACTTCCGCGGAACTGATGCTCGCCAATTGCAAGGACCGGGTTTCCCTTTCCATCGTCGGTTGGGAGCGAACCTGTCGCGCCTGTTAAACTAAAAGGCTCTCCACGAACCGAAAAACCCTTCTATGACCATACTTTTCCGTTTAGTTCGCCTCGGGTGTGTCGTTGGTCTGGTCTGGTGCCTCCAGGCATCAATGGCTGCCCAACAGACACAGACCCCGGTTGCCGGGTCTGACGCGGTGCCTCGGCAGTTGGCTGGGGCGGGCGTGCCCAGTACCCGGGCGGTGCGCGTCGAGAATGCTCCGATCATTGATGGAGACGTGCTGGGCGATGCCGCCTACGCGGACGCCATGCCCGCCACCGGGTTTGTCCAGAATCGTCCGTTTGAAGGGCAGCCCGCGTCGGAGCGCACCGAGGTACGGATCGTTTATACCGCGGACACACTGTATTTTGGCATCGTCTGTTTCACCGACGAGACCGACTCGATCGTCTCGGCCGACAGCCGTCGAGATTCCGACCTGACAGAGACCGATAGCTTTCAGATCATCCTCGACACGTATCTCGATGGGCAGAACGGGTTTGTGTTTGGCACGAACCCCGCCGGTATCGAGTATGACGGCCAGGTAACAAACGAAGGGCAGGGCAGTGGTCGCTTTGGCGGTGGCGCTGGTCGTCCCGGCAACAACCGGCAGCAAGCCGGCTCAGGAGGCGGGTTCAACCTCAACTGGGATGGTGTCTGGCAGGTGGAGACCCAGGTGACCGATATCGGCTGGACCGCAGAGGTCGCGATTCCGTTCCGGACCTTGCGGTATCCGACGAACGACATCCAGACGTGGGGGATGAACTTTCAGCGGAACATTCGTATTCGTAACGAGCAGGCGTATTGGTCGCCGTTGCCTCGCCAATACAGCATCAATCGGATCTCGCTCGCCGGAGAGCTCCTGGGCGTCGACGTTCCCGCCCAGCGCAATCTGCAGCTCACCCCGTATCTTCTCGGGCAAGCGCTGCACCGAACGGAAACCAACCGGAATCTGGCGACCGGTGACGTTGGTGTCGATCTGAAGTACAGCGTCACTCCGAGCATGACGCTCGACATGACCTACAACACAGACTTTGCCCAAGTCGAGGTGGACGACCAGCAAGTCAATCTCGATCGCTTTAGCCTATTTTTTCCAGAGAAACGACCGTTCTTTCTCGAAAATGCGGGGCTGTTCTCGGTAGGGCGATCAGGGCAGGTCGACCTCTTCTTCAGTCGACGTATCGGCTTGGGTGAGAACGGCGAGCAGATTCCGATACTTGGCGGGGGGCGGCTCTCTGGGAAGGTTGGCTCGAATACGAACGTCGGCTTCTTGAATATGCAAACGTCATCGATCGATTCGACCGGGATTCCGGGGCAGAACTTTACCGTGGGCCGGGTCAGACAAGATCTCGCGAATCGGTCGAACATCGGGGCCATACTCATCAACCGCCAGGCGAGCGGCGATCTCGGCGTGGGGCATGGCAGCAACCAGACTTATGCGGTCGACGGCCGGTGGGGCATTGGGGAGGGAGGCACCATCTCGGGCTTTGCGGCCGGGACGAGTACGACCGATGGGCCGGAGGGTGACACCTACGCGTACTCCTTCAACGCCCAGCACCAGTCCGAGCAGGCACGGCTCAGTCTCGGCTATACAGAGCTTGCGCCCAACTTCAATCCAGAGGTGGGTTTTCTGGCGCGGCGGAGCTATCGACAGATGAATGCGAGCGTGTTCACCACGTTTCGCCCCGAGAACGTGATGGGGATACACGAGGTCCGACCCCACGTATTTCACAATACGATCTTTGACTTCGAGACTGGTCGACACGAAACGCAGTTCACGCATATCGACAATCATCTCGAGTGGCGGAACGGCTACGAGATTCACACTGGGATGAACATCAGTCGGGAGGGAGTATTCGAACAGTTCGAGATATTTCCTGGGATCGTGATTCCGCCCGGCACCTATGACCACAAGGAAGTACAGATCGCGGCCAATACCAATCTTGGGGCCCCGGTGAGCGCTACGGTGAACACGATTGTGGGCGGGTTATTTGGCGGTGACCGGGTCACGATCACGCCCACGTTGGCCGCTCGACTCGGGGACCGCTTCAACGCCGCCGTCGAGTGGAGCTACAACGACCTCAAGCTGCCAAGTGGCGACTTCACCACCAACCTGGCGCGTCTCCGCGTCTCACATTCCTTTACGACGCGGATGTTCTTTCAGGCCCTCGTGCAATACAACGACCGGGCCGATCTCTGGTCGTCCAATCTTCGCTTTGGCCTGCTGTCAGACGCGAACACCGGATTGTTCGTGGTGTACAACGACGTCCAAGGAATCGATCGCAACATTCCGGTCGGGGCCGGGCGAACGCTTACCCTCAAGTACAGCCATCTCTTCGATCTTTTGCATTAGTGGTCCGCAGCCGCTCAACGAAATGCATCGGGCGAGCGCGGCGCCCGCGTCTTCGGACCACGCCCACGCCGTCGACCGATCAGAATTCCGGGAGTAACACCCAGAGTTATCAGGGGCTGTGCTATGGTCGGCCCCATGCCAAAGCCGACCGAAGTCAGACGACCGATGGGGCCTCGTGTCGTGGTCGCCGTCGGGTGTGTCGTGTTCTGTGTGACTGGCGGCACGCAAGCGATGGCTCAGGAGTCACCCGGCTGGGACACGCAGGCCGCGGCCGCCTATCTCGACACCAGATTGGATTGGTGGATGGACTGGCCGCCCGCGGCTCGCGACCGGGGGACATTTTGTGTCTCGTGTCACACCGCCGTCCCCTACGCGTTGGCGCGACCGGCCCTGCGCGTGGGAGCGGCACGGCCGTCACCGGGCACCATCGAGGAGCGACTGTTGCGCAACGTCGAGACCCGCGTGAAGGCCTGGCGCGACATCGAACCCTTCTACAGTGACCAGGAACGCCAAGCGCCGAAGACGAAGGAGTCCCGAGGCAGTGAGGCCATTCTCAATGCATTGATCCTGGCGAACCGCGATGCGCATACGGGCGAGATGGGCGACGTCACGCGCCAGGCGTTTGACAATCTCTGGGCGTTACAAGCAACGAGTGGTCCGTCGTCCGGCGCGTGGCCGTGGTTAAATTTCGGTCTCCAGCCGTGGGAGGTGCCAGCCTCGCAGTATTACGGCGCGGCCTTGGCTGCGCTGGCCGTGGGGCGCGCGCCGGGGGACTACCCGGCAACGGTTGCGGTCCAGAGCGAGTTGAACGCGCTCCGCTCGTATCTGCGGCGCGAGCTGCCAGCTCAGAATTTATTCAATCGTCTGACCGTCTTGTGGGCAGCGGGCGGCTGGCCAGTTCTACTCGACTCGCAACAACGCCATGCGATTGTGAGCGACGCGTTTCAGCGGCAACGGTCGGACGGGGGCTGGGGCCTCGCATCGCTTGGGACGTTTGAGCGCCGTGACGGGACACCGCTCGCTGACGAGAGCGACGGTTACGCGACGGGGTTGGTTGCGCTGGCTATGAGAGCCGCCGAAGTGGCCGACGACCCCCGGCTCGAGCACGGCCTCGGCTGGCTGCGACGTCACCAAGAGTCCGATGGATCATGGTCGGCGTCGTCATTGAACCGAGCCCATGATCCCCAGTCAAACCGCGGTCGCTTTATGCGAGACGCCGCGACCGCTTACGCCGTCTTGGCATTGACCGACGACATCCATAGGAACCGCCGGTAGTGAATCTGACCGGGTGTTTGACCAGGCTCAGAGCAAATCCTGGATCTTATTCTTTGACGAGGCGGACGCTCTGTTTGGCAAACGCAGCCAGACAAAAGACGCCCACGATCGCTACGCAAACCAGGAGACCTCGTTCTTACTCCAACGTATCGAGTCGTTTGACCGCATCGCTATCCTGGCATCGAACCTCCGCGAGAACCTGGACGACGCCTTTACCCGTCGTTTCGAAACGATCGCCTATTTCCCCCTGCCACGATCGGAGGAGCGCGCGAGTCTGTGGAAGAATGGTTTCTCGCCTTCCGCAGCGTTGGACCCGTCGCTCGATCTCAGCCGTATCGCCGAGGACTACGCGTTGTCTGGCGGTTCGATCATGGACGTCGTCCGGTATGTGTCCCTGAGGGCGCTCGAAGACGGCGGCCGTCCTATCGGGACGGACGACGTGCTGCGCGGCATCCGGCGCGAGTATGCGAAAGAGGGACGAGAGGGCTGACGTCAGGGGGGAGCGTCGACCGTTAGCCCATGCCCCGATACGACGGCGGTTGGCCCGTCACGGTGTGCGTGTCAGTCCAGCAAACGCCGATTCCAGCTGTGCCTGCGCCGTGCTGAGTCGCGTCCTCGTGTCGGTCAGCCATTGTCGGCTTTGGTCCACCCGCACGCGTTGGGCGCTCAGCATCCGCGTGACTTCCTCGGGTTGCGGACCACCGAGGCCACGACGGCTCCTGACCATCTCTTCCGGATCAAGCGCGGCCTGGATCAACGCGACGTCAACCGGAAGCGACTCGTCATACGCTTCCTGATACAGATGAAGTAACTCGTCGGGGGTCAGCTCCTTTGGTCGTTTCCCGCTCGCGCGACCATACTCCGTGATTTCTGACGCATAGTGATGCCCCACCCGAAACGGTACGTCCGCGTGACGGAGCAGGGTGTCGGCGACCTCGGTCATGGTCGCGTAGTCAGCGTCGACTTCGGCGAGCGAGCGCTTCCGGTTGACGCGTAGCCCGTCTATCACTTGCGCATAGAGCGTATACATCTGCCGCGCCTTGGCGACGGTCTCAAGCAGTTGTGTTCCGCTCCGGTAGTCGGACATTCCCGAGGAGGTGTTGTGCGCATTGAGAAAGACCGTTTGTGCCTCGCCGATGACCGTGCTGCTAATCCGGCGTAGCTGTTCGAGGATACCCGGGTTCCGCTTTTGCGGCATGATGCTGCTGACACCGGTCAGTGAGCGATCAAGCACCATCCACGGGACCGGGTCGTGGTATTGGACGTGAAGATCTTGCGTAAACTGGCCAATGGACACTGCCGAGAGAGCGAGTGTCGAGGCGAGCTCGGTCTTGGAGTCGACGGATGACACATGATTCGCGTCGTAGGCGTTTTCGACCACGCCGTCGAAGCCCAAAAGCACCGCGAGTCGAGGGCGGTCGAGAGGGAAGCCCGAGGTGCCGAGCGCGGCGGCGCCCAATGGGCTCAGATTGAGCCGTCCGAAGGTCTCCTCGAGACGAACCGCATCCCGCTCGAGCGCCGACGCGAATGCCAGCAGGTAGTGCGCCAGCGACGTCGGTTGCGCTTGAACACCGTGGGTATAGGCTGGGATGATGGTGTCGATGTGCTGCTCGGCCAGGTCGAGTAGCGCGGCGCGCGGCGAGATGAGCGATTCGTAGGCATCGAGCAAGGCCTCCCGGCTGGCGAGTCGCCGGAATGTTGAACCGATATCCTGTCGACTGCGTCCGGTATGGAGACGTGACGCGTCGCGCCCGGCCACGTCCACCAGACGAGCCTCGAACACGAGATAGTCGGATGAGCGACGCGCGCTCGGCGTGTCCTGCTCCGCGAGCACGTGGTCGATACCGGTGGCGATGGTTGCCGCCAGCGACCTCGGAACCAGACCAACCTCGGCCAGCATAACGAGGGATGCCTTGTTGATCTCGCCGAGATGATAGAAATCATCGTGGTCCGCTTGCGCGCGGACCGGCGGCGCGAACACGCCGACTCCAACAGTAAGGGCCACCGCTACGGCGATCATGCGATTTCGTGACATAGCATCCTCCTCGACCTGCGTTGACCTGCGGCGTCGTACTACCTCGTGGCTGTAACAGTCATTCGCAGACTGTCTCCCAAATGACTGCGACAGGCCACCTAATCCGGGAGCCGTAACGAGATCAGTCCCGACACCGTGCCCCCGACGGTGATCGCAATATGTTGACGACCGTCGAGCAGATAGGTCATCGGCGCCCCCAGTGCCCCACCCGGGAGATCGACCGACGCGAGCTCGGCTCCGGTCGCTTTGTCGTAGGCCACCAACCCCGGGCCCCCATCGCTTCCGCCCGTTGTGAGCGCGTAGATGAGCAGAGTCTTTGTCAAGAGCGGGCCGCTCCGGCCGGCGTCACCTCCGAGCGGTGGGAGGTCGAGGTCACGCAGCATCGGATGGTTGCGGAAACGGTCCCCTCGCCCAGTCGGAATCATCCAGACGTGCTCACCGCTCGTCATGTCGATGGCGGTCATACGAGTGTAGGGCGGTTTCCACAGTGGGAGTCCCTGCGGCATCACTGGTCCGGCGGCGATGCTCCGACGAACGTATCGCACGGTTGCTGGTTCGTCCGGTTCGGGCTCGGTGAGACGGACGACCGAATGCGTATTTGTCGAGGGCACATACAAATACCCGGTCTCCGGGTCTACCGCAGCGCCCGACCAGTTGGCGCCACCGCCGACCGACGGCCGCATGATGGTACCGCCAAGCATCTGCGGTGTGTAGAGCGGCCCGAGACGAAGACCCTGAACGGCTTCGACGGCGAGTTGTCGAATCTCCGGCGTGAAGTCCACAAGATCATCGATCGACGTGCCCTGATACTCGAACGCGTCTGGGCGGCTGGGAATCGGTTGGGTGGGGGACACCACCTCGCCTTCCAGGTCGGTATCGGTGGGGACGGGCCTCTCTTCAATCGGCCAGAGCGGTTCTCCGGTGACCCGGTCAAACGCGTAGACAAAGCCTTGTTTTGTCACCTGCGCCACGGCTTTGGTCACCCCGGGGCGGCCGGCGATCTGGAGATCGAGGAGGTTGGGGGCAGCCGGGTTGTCGTAGTCCCACAACCCGTGATGCACCATCTGGAAATGCCATTGACGCTGACCGGTCTCGACGTTGACCGCGACCAGGCTTTCGGCAAAGAGATTGTCGCCGAGCCGCGCGCCGCCGTAGTAGTCGTTTGTCGCCGTTCCGATCGGAAGATAGACAAGGCCAAGCTCTTCGTCTCCGCTCATCAGCGACCAGATGTTGGTGTTGCCGGAGTAGCGCCACGCCTCATCGAGCCAGGTGTCGGAGCCAAACTCGTCGGCGCTTTGAGGCACGGTATGGAAATCCCATTTGTGCCGACCAGTACGGATATCGTAGGCCCGGGCCCACCCGGGTGGCGACTCCTTGGTCAGCACCCGGTCGTTGATCGTGGACCCGATCACCACCGTGTCGCGAATGATCATCGGCGGGGATTGCGATGAGAGCGGGAGCAAGTTGAGGATGTCTCGCCGTCCCCGGGTCGCACGCGGGATTCCTTCCATGAGGTCCACCCGCCCCCCGTCCCCAAAATCCGCGGCCAGAAGACCGGTCGTCGCATCTACCGCGATGAGATAGCCATCCCCGGTGCCCCACACGATGCGGGCCTGGCCATCGTTTTCCCAGTAGGCAACACCCCGGTGCCGCCAACCGGCGATGGCCGGCGTGCCCGATTCGTAGGCCCGCGGGTCGTGCACCCAGAGTGTCTCTCCTGTCTGGGCATCTATTGCCGCCGCGCGATAGAGCGGTGTGCTCAGATACAGCACACCGTTCACCATGAGCGGGGTCGCGACCAGCGCCCGGTAGGATGGCCGCGATTGCGTACTCGTCACGCCATCCCAGGCGGTCCAGCGGTCAGGCTCTTCATGTTCGAGGAGGTCGAACAGCGCATCGGCCGGGAGGACCGAATAGCTGCCGCCGGTCGACCGAGTGAGATGCGTATCAACCGTGGTCCAATGCCAGGCGACTTCGAGGTCGGCGAAGTTCGCCCCCGTGATTTGATCGAGGGGCGAATACTTCGTGCTGCCGGTGTCGCCGCCGTGGCTCCGCCATTCGCCGTTTGTCGCGCCCTGTTGCGGCCACGCCGGGCTTGCGGCGAGGAGACACGTCACGACGAGAGTGACCACGTTGAATCGGGGCATGACAGATACCACCAGTCGACTCCTTCGTAGGGGCTTGCGAGTAGGGGCGTGCGGCCGCTATTCCTGCTCCGCGCTCTGGGTCGCGGCGCCCGCCAGGATGTTATACAGCCCATAGTTCCCCTCGTGACATGCATACTCATACACGGGTTGCGGGTTCTTTTTCATTGGAACCGAAAACGTCCACGGCTGCACCCATACGGTTGGATCTTCGAGAGTGGCTTCGTATTCGAGGGTGTCGGCGTCAATGCGCGTGAAACGTTCGACGAGGGTGAGGTGCGGACCGGTGGCGCCCTGCATGAAATTGGTTTCCCGCAGGAAGTTTGTGGTTTCCACAACCAAGGTGTCACCTTCCCAGTGGCCCCGAGCGTCACCGGTCCACTGTGGGATGGACGCATCGACATGGTCCGGGCCGTCCAACGGGACAATACGCGCGTTGTGGTTCATTTCGGCAAGGAGCACGACGGTGTCTTCGTTTTGAAACACCTGGACATTGTTGTTGTACGCGCTGGGGGCCATCGGTGGGCCCGAGTTGAATCCCAAGATGCAGCGGACTTGAAGCCCGCCGGGTCCGAGGTCCTCGACAAAGCCCCCAGGAATGGGTTCATGACTGGACACTCCCTCGCGAGCCACCGTCAGGGCGTTCTTCGCCTGTGTCGCGGCCCCGGTCATCGCTGGCACGCGTCCGTTCGGCGGATCAATGATCAGAGAGGTGCGATCCGTCGTGACGACCGTTCCCTCGTCAAACCAGAAGTCGTTGTAGGGCACGACCCGGCCGGACGTGTCGTTGTCGCGACTCCGACTCCCAATCTGTTCCGCCGCAAACTCCGCCGCTTGCTCCGCGGTAAATACATCCTGCTCCGCAAGCTCCAGGGGACGCTCCATCGGAGTGAGGCTGCGGAAGTCCCAGACGCCCTGCAGGTCCGGAGCGCCCCACGCGGTGCGTGGGATGCCGGACGCCGACGAGGAAGTCGTCTGTGCTCCGACAAGCGCTGGAGTCACGATGCCCATCGCCAACGCGGTGAGACCGAGTGTGAAGAAACGGCAAGGCATCTGTACCTCCTGGGCTAAGGAACCAAAGGACTAGTGGCTCTTTCCGGTAGAGAGTGGTCCATTCTACGCTGGTCTCGGTGGCTGGCCAATTCGGCTCGGGACAGCGACAATTGGCCCGTATGAGATCTGAACTACGTCGACTCGTTGTGACTTGTTGGCTTGTCCTGTTCGCCATGGCGCCAGTCGCCGCGCAGCCCGACGGCTGGGCACGTCCGTTTCCCGGGCATCGCGTAATTGGCAATCTGTATGCCGTCGGCAGTTACGACCTGGCTGTCTTTCTTATTACGTCAGACGAAGGGCACATTCTGATCAACACCGGGCTGGAAGATTCGACATCTCTGATCCGCCAGAACATGGAATCGCTGGGGTTTCAGCTGGAAGACGTAAAGATTCTGCTCCAGATGCAGGCCCATTGGGATCACACGGCTGCCCTCGCCGAGATTAAGCAGATTACCGGCGCCCAGATGTTGGCCACCCGCGACGACGCCCCCGTCTTGGAGGACGGCGGATTTAGCGACCCGCACTTTGGTGGACGAGAGTCATTCGCGCCGGTCAGTGTGGACAAGATCATTGCGGACGGCGACGTGATCGAGCTGGGCGACATTCGACTGAATGTGATCGAGAGCCCGGGCCACACCGCGGGAAGCTCGAGCTACACCATGGTGGTTAGCGAGAATGGGCGTCAATATGACGTCGCTATCGCGAACATGGGGACCATCAACCCCGGGAAGCAGCTCGTGGTCGACCCCACCTATCCTGGCGTTGCTGACGATTTTGCCGACACCTTCCGGAAGCAAAAGGCGATGGATGTGGACGTCTGGGTCTCGGCGCACGGCGGACAATACGGACTGCACGACAAATATGAAGCCGGTCAGGCCTACGACTCGGATGCGTTCGTCGACCCCGAGGGGTTTTTGGCTGCCGTAGAGCGTCTTGAAAGCGCCTATCTCGAACAACTGGCGGAGGAAAGGGACCAGCGATAAATGTCCGACGCCATGGTGCGCGTTCCTTGAATACCATTGGGCTGACACCTATAATTCAAAGGATGGAACAGACGACGAGGACGCTCATCTTCCAGAGTCTCGGTAACGGAGGGCTTCTTATCGGTTTGCTATGCACGGCGTTGTGGCTTGTTCCAAGCGCGTCAGTCGCCCAGAGTGCCGATACGTCGGCCGCTACCACACATCGCGGCGTGGTCGATCGGTACTGCGTGACCTGCCACAACGACGCCCTTCTTACGGCTGGATTGAGCCTGGAGCATTTTGACCTCGGGGCCGTCGGTGACCATGCCGAGATAGGCGAGAAGGTTGTCCGGAAACTGCGGACGGGGACAATGCCGCCGCCCAACCGGCCCCAGCCTCCTGCGGCCGACCGTCACGCGCTGGTGTCGTGGCTCGAAACGTCGCTTGATGCCGCCGCGGTAACGCGTCCTCGTCCCGGCCGCACTGAGGCGTTGCGACGCCTCAATCGCACGGAGTATCAGAACGCGATCCGGGATCTCATCGCGCTCGACATTGATGCGACCGCTCTCCTGCCGCCCGACGAAAGTGGCTACGGTTTTGACAACGTCATCGTTGGCGACCTCTCTCCGGCGTTGCTGGACCGCTACATTTCGGCGGCCCAGAAGATCAGTCGCTTGGCGATCGGCACGACGCAGGTGTCGTTGCAGAGCGATGTGATTCGGGTCGCGGGTGACGTCACCCAGGAAGAGCACGTCCCAGGCCTGCCCATCGGGACCAGGGGCGGGACCGTGGTGCCGTATACGTTTGCGCAGGACGGTGAATATGACATCGGGGTTCGCCTTGCCCGGAATCGTGGCGGTTTCGTGGGGGGACTGAGAGAGGCAGGCTCTCACACGCTGGAGCTGCTCCTCGACCGTCGGCCGATCGAGACGTTCATTGTGGAAACACCCCCGCGAGGGGATGATCATTCGCTGGTGGATGACCACCTCAACATCCGCGTGCCCATCGTCGCGGGCCCCCACAACCTCGGTATCACGTTTGTAAAGAGCGCTTCCTCCCTACTCGAAACCGAGCGCCAGCCGGGGCAGTCACACTTTAACGAGACGCGGCATCCTCGGCTAACCCCGGCGGTGTACGAGGTGTCCATCACCGGGCCGTATGACCCGCAGGGGGCATACGACACGCCAAGCCGTCGTCGGATCTTTGAGTGCGGGCTGAATCCCCGCGCCGCTTTGGCTGGCCAGGGGCTTGCCGAAGCAGACGAAGACAACGGAGAAGAGGATTGCGCACGGCAGATTCTTTCGTCACTCATGCGCCGCGCCTACCGCCGTCCGGTCACAGACGCCGACCTGGCTGGCCCCATGGCCTTTTATCGCGAGGGTCGCGCCAAGAGCACATTTGACGCGGGCATCGGCCAAGCGTTGAGTGCCGTCTTGATGAACCCGTCTTTCCTCTTCCGCGTGGAGCAGGAGCCAACGGACAGCCCGACGGGCGCGACCTACCACGTGAGCGACCTGGAATTGGCGTCTCGGTTGTCGTTTTTTCTGTGGAGTAGCATTCCGGACGACGAGCTTCTTGATGCCGCCATTCGCGGTGAGCTGAGCGAGCCTGCCGAGCTCGAACGACAGACCCAGCGGATGCTGGCCGACCCGCGTTCTTTTAACCTTGCCAGCAATTTTGCCGGACAATGGCTCCGCCTGCGAAACCTCACCGCGGTGAGCCCGAATGTCCGGCTCTATCCCGACTTTGATGACAATCTCCGGCAAGCCTTCCGTCAGGAGACCGAGCTCTTTGTAGACAGCGTCGTACGGGAAGACGGAAGTGTTCTCGATCTCTTGAAGGCGGATTACACGTTTTTGAACGAGCGTCTGGCCAAGCACTATGGGATCTCTGGCGTGTATGGCACGCGCTTCCGGCGGGTGACCCTACCTGAGGACAGTAGACGGGGCGGATTGCTGAGACAGGGCAGTGTGCTCGCCGTCACGTCGTATGCGACCCGCACGTCACCGGTCATACGCGGTGTGTGGGTGCTGGACAACATCTTTGGCGCACCACCGCCGCCACCGCTGCCAAACGTCCCCGCGCTGGTGGAGAATTCAGTCAAGGCCAACCTCCCGATGCGAGAGCGACTGAGTCAACACCGAAACAACCCGGTTTGCGCCAGCTGTCATCGCACGATTGACCCCGTCGGATTTGCTTTGGAGAACTTTGACGCGGTGGGTCGGTGGCGCGACCACGAAGGTGACAACGGACCCGTCAATGTGTCAGGGGCGTTGCCTGGCGTGGGCGAACTCGATGGTGTGTCCGGACTGGAGCAGGGGTTATTGAGCCGCCCCGAGCTGTTTGCGGGGACGGTCACTGAAAAGTTGCTGACGTTCGCGCTGGGCCGCGGCGCTGAATATTACGACGCGCCCGCCGTCCGGAAAGTCGTTCGTGACGCCGAGGTAGATAGATACCGGTTTTCGTCGCTGATACTGGGGATTGTTAAGAGCGTACCGTTTCAGATGAGGACATCAATATGATCATCACAAAGAAGGCGCTTCCGAGACGCACGTTCCTGAGGGGGCTCCAGGCCACGTTGGCGCTACCGCTGCTGGACGCGATGATTCCGGCTTCGACGGCGTGGGCCAAGACAGCCGCGAAGCCCGTGTCACGGCTGGGATACGTCTTTGTCCCGATGGGATGCGACCACGGGCGGTGGACCCCCGAAGGAGAGGGTCCCTTGGGCGCATTGTCGCCGATTCTCAGTCCTCTCGAGTCGGTCCGAGATCAGCTCACCGTCCTCACGAACCTGGAGCTTGAAAACTCGTATCCGGGCACTCATGACACCTCGAATTCAGGATTCCTGAGCGCGGCATTCGCGAAGCACACCGAAAGCTCCGACTATCGTCTTGGCACGACCGCCGACCAGCTTGCGGCCAAGCAGATCGGGCAAGAAACCCAGCTTCCATCACTCGAGCTCTCGATGGACCTCGATCCGCTGGCCGGGGTCTGTAACAACGGATACGCCTGTGTGTATCAGAATTGCCTGTCTTGGTCGTCCCCGACGACACCGCTGCCGTCAGAGGCGCATCCGCGAATCGTGTTTGAGCGACTGTTCGGAGAAGGGGGCAGTCCAGAGGAGCGGCGTGCGGCCCTGGAGAGTCGCGCCAGCCTGCTCGATTCGTTTGGCGCCGATATCGCGCGCCTAAAGAGCGTTTTGGCGCACAGCGACCGCGCGCGCATCGACCAGTATCTGGACAGCATTCGAGAAGTTGAACGCCAGATCCAGCGAGCCGAATCCGCCGTCATGACAAATCCAGACCCCGACTTGGACCGTCCAATGGGCGTTCCGGCGGCCTTCGGCGACCACGCGTCACTCATGTTCGATCTTCAAGCGTTGGCGCTTCAAGGTGATATCACACGAGTCATCACCTTCCAGCTGACGCGCGAGCTCAACAACCGCACCTATCCTGAGATCGGTGTCCCGGATCCCCATCATCCGACCAGTCACCACGGAAACGATCCGGAGAAACTTGCAAAGATTGCGAAGATCAACACATATCACGTGTCGCTCTTTGCGCAGTTCCTCGAGAAGCTCAAGGCCACACCGGATGGTGACGGTTCGCTGCTCGATAACACCATCTATTTGTATGGGAGCGGCATAGGCAACCCCAGCCTGCATGACCATGAGAACTTGCCCATTCTTGTCGCGGGTGGCGCCGCGGCTGGTCTGCACGGCGGACACCACATCAGATACGCAGAACAGGAACCGTTGGCAAACCTCCATCTGACACTGCTCGAAAAGGCCGGTGTGCACCTCGACGCGTTTGGTGACAGCAGCGGCACGATCGATAACCTGTTTGACGAGATACATGTATAGCGTGCGCGCCCGAGGGGAGACACGGACGATGAGTGGTGGACGAAATACGGTAGTCGCGGCGGTGATATTGGCGCTCAGCCTGGTGTCTTCGGCGGCGGTTCGTGTCAACGCCGAGGAAGCGTCGGGGGCGACCATCGCGGACGCGGTAGAGCAGGGGCACGCGTCGCGGGTGCGAAGTCTTCTCGAGGCGGGCGGTGACGTGAACGGGGCGCAGGTCGATGGGATGACCGCGCTCCACTGGGCAGCGTATTTCGACGATGCGTCAACCGCCGCGCTTCTGGTCGAGGCCGGGGCGAAGGTGAACGCCGAGAATCACTATGGCGTCACCGCGCTGTCGCTCGCGGCCACCAATCGAAACGCGTCCCTCGTCGCATTGCTGCTCGACTCTGGGGCCGACGCGAATGCGTCGCTGCGTGGGGGAGAAACGGTCCTCCTGACCGCCGCTCGAACCGGAAGTTTGGCGGTCGTCGAGGCGCTGCTCGCGAGCGGAGCTGACCCGAACGCCACGGAGCGGCGCGAACAGACTGCCCTGATGTGGGCGGCGGCGGATGGACACGCCGCGGTCGTCAGGGCGTTGATCGATGCTGGTGCGGAGATCGACGCGACACTTCGGTCGGGATTTACACCCCTATTCTTCGCAGTGCGCGAGGGGCATATCGACGTTGTGCAGGCGTTGGTCACATCCGGCGCCGATCTCAACGCCACACTGGAGCGAGTAAAAGACGGCCCCGACGGCGCCGTCAACAACGCGAGCTATCGGCCGGTCGACGACGGGATGAGCTCCCTGTTGCTGGCGGTCCGAAACGGACATTTCGAGCTCGCCATCGAGCTGGTGAAGGACGGGGCGGACCCGAATGATCGCCGCACCGGATTTACTCCGCTCCACACAATGACCTGGGTACGCCGGCCCGACGCCAGTGATCGCGGCGACCCGGCACCGGTAGGGTCCGGGAGGTTGACCAGTCTGCAATTCGTGCGAGCCATGGTGGCCCTAGGGGCGGACGTGAATGCCCGTTTGGGTGAAGGTGTTCCCCGCCCCCCGCACACCGCGTCGAGTTTCGCCAGGAAAGGATCGACGCCGTTTGTCCTGGCGGCCGATCGTGCGGATGCCGCCCTGATGAGGCAACTGTTGGAGCTTGGTGCGGACCCGTTCCTGCCGAATGAAGAGGGTTCCACCGCGCTCATGGCCGCCGCTGGCCTGGGGACTACCGCCCCGCTGGAAGAAGCCGGAACCGAGCTTGAAGCGTTTGAAGCCGTGCAGCTCCTGTTGGCGCTGGGGGCGGATATCGATGCGGTGGACCACAACGGCGATACGCCGATGCATGGTGCCGCCTACGCCAACTTTCCGAGCGTCGTTCATGCCCTCGCAGAGAGCGGCGCTGATCCCACGGTATGGCAACGGAAGAATCAGCGCGGGCTGAGTCCGCTCTTTATCGCCGAGGGCTACCGCGGCGGAGGTTTTAAACCGTCGCGCCCGACGATGGACGCTGTCACAACTCTGATGCGGCTCGAAGGGTTCTCGACGGAAGGTCCGCGTCCCAAAATCCGAGATATCTACGAAACGCCAGCGCCCACGACGCAGCAGCCCTGAGCGAAAAGTTGTCTTGGGGAGGGCGCGGGCCGTGGCGCGGCGCCTTCTTCCCCGTTCACTCTCTGCCCAATGTGGCCGCACGTCACGAGCCCTCGAGTCCTTCCGTGGCGGGAGGCCCTCGACGCGGCCGACCCAGACATACAAGATCAGCGACTTGGTCGCTGGCTCAACGCACATCTGGAGGCAATCGGTCTCATCAACTCTTCCGACCTCGTGACGAGCCCCGACCAACGCCGTAAGAAGTTTTGCGGTATCTTCTGGTGCGGACGACGGACACCAATCTCAAAGACGCCGTGGACACGACCGGGACCAGGACGCAATTCTTTAAATCGTTCGTGCGAAATCCGCGCGGGGTCGGTTCGCTGTGGCCAAGTTCGTCGGGTTTGGCGGATGCGGCGCTTCGTCAGGTTGTACTCGAGCCAGACGACATTGTTGTCGAGTATGGTCCAGGAACCGGTGCGCTGACCGGGGCGATTCAGAGACGGATCGAGTCAGCCGGTGGCAACGGCGCGTGTTATCTCGGCATCGAGCGCGAAAAATCGTTCTACGACCTGCTGACGACCCGTCTCCCAGAGCTCGCGTTCGCGCACGGTTCGGTGGAGGATGTTCGGGACCATCTCAAAGGAGCCGGCCTCGCATCACCAAAGCTTGTGATCTCCGGGTTACCGCTCATTCTCATGCCGGCGGCGACAACCGAAGAGATCATTCGCACGACCTATGAGATTCTCGAGCCCGGTGGGTCATTCCGGACGTTTAGCTATCTGCAGACATGGCCCACCGCCCCGGCAAGACGGCTCCGCGCGATGATGCGAGAAGTCTTCGACCATGTCGAGCTGAGTCCGCCGGTGTGGCGGAATATTCCCCCGGCCTACGTGCTTCGGGGCGACAAATCAGGCCGGAGTGCCCACAAGGCATGATGGTCCGAGATCAACCACGCCGGCGGCCCGTCGGCGGGCGTGACGCCTAGCGACGAGGCGCCACGGTATTTTCTCTTGCCCTGACCTAGGGCACGTCTGCGGGGCTGCCTGTCCCGCCGACCAAGAGGTTGACACAAGAGGCTGACAGACGAGCGGACGGGTGACGATGTGATGGACCTTTGGCAGGACGTGCGAGACGCCAGCCGACTCTTGCTCAAAGAGCGCTGGTTTTCTCTCGGTGCGATCGCGGCGCCCGCGCTCGGCATTGGGACGAATGCCGCGGTTTTCACCTTCGTCAACGCGGTGCTGCTTCGCGGTCTCCCATTTGAGGATCCTGATCGGATGATGTCAGTGTGGACCGAAGATAACCGGGGTCGGTCCCGCGGCACGTCCGAGCTGGGTTTTGAAGATTGGCGAGCAGAGACCCGGACGTTTTCAGATCTCGCGGCATTCCTCGGCTCGACGATCAACGTCAGCGATGAGGGACGGCCTCCAGACCAGTTTCAGGGCGCGTATGTCACGGGTGATTTCTTTGGTTTGGTCGGGCAATTGCCGGCCGTGGGTCGCGATTTTACGATGGAGGAGGACACACTAGGCGCCGAGCGACGCGTCTCAACCCGATGCTTGCGATCCGGTGGGAGTAGTTGCACCTCAACCATCACGTGAGTTCGGCCGTCACGGCAGCTCGTCTTCGGCAAACGGTGCCCGGGACGGTTGGCCTTGCTCGTAGAAGGCGAGGTTCTCGGCCATTCGGGGCAGGGGGGCGAACTTTGGACGTGGCTGAGGTCGACCTGATTCAGTCGTGGGTTACCGCGGGGAGTCCAGAGGGGGAGCCTCGGGAGCCGCTCGATGCGTCCGTCTGGTCCGACGGGTGGCACGCAGGAGCGCCCGACCTCGTGGTCACGATGCCGGAATCCTATGACCTACCGGCGCACGGCGAGGACGCGCATCGCAATTTTGTCGTGCATATTCCCGGGACCGAGGAGCGTTTCGTCCGAGCCGTCGAGCTGCGGGCCGATACCACGCGCGGCATCCATCACGCGCGACTCATGATTGACCAGACGGACTCAGCGCGTCGGCTGGATGATACGGACCCCCTACCGGGTTATGACGTCGGTCGTGCTGACCAGGCGCGGTTTCCGGAGGGCCATTTCGTGGGATGGGCGCCGGGAACGCTCGCTGGCAACGTGCCAGACGAGTTGGCGTGGCGCCTCGAGCCGGGGAGTGACTTCGTGCTCAAAACGCATCTTGTCCCGACCGGCACGCCGACGGCCGTGCGCGTCTCGGTGGGGTTCTTTTTTGCGGACACACGACCGACTGGCGCCCCTGTCGTGCTCCAATTCGGGTCGCAGACGATCGACCTGCCGGCAGGCGACTCCGCCCACATCGTGGAGGACACGTATCACGTGCCGGTAGACGTCGACGTGCTGGCGGTCTACCCACATGCCCACTTCCTCGCCACGGATGTGCAAGCGTTTGCGAGTCTTCCGGACGGCACGACCCGACGCTTGATACACATTGATTCCTGGGACTTCAACTGGCAGGACCAGTATCGCTATTCGGCGCCGGTCCGATTGCCCGCCGGCACGACGATCGGTATACGCTACGTCTTCGACAACTCGGCGCGTAACCCGAGCAACCCGAATCGTCCACCAGCACGCGTCCGATTTGGACCTCGGTCAACCGACGAGATGGCCGAGCTCACGCTGCGAGTGGTTCCGGTCGACGGTGCGGCGCGGCCGGCGCTGGCCGCGCATGCCCAGCGGAAGGTGACACAGATTCTGCTCGCCGGCGCTCAAAAGAAGCTCATCGACGAACCGGATAACGTAGCCGCCTATGAGAACGCGGTAATTCATCTGGCACGCTTGGGACGCAATGCCGAAGCGGTCGAGTATCTCGAAACGGCGATTCGTGTCGACCCGCAACACGCGACCGCCCACTATCGATTGGGCACGGCCTTGGTAACGGCCGGACGTCACGCCCAGGCGGCGCAGAAATTCAGAAGAGCGATCGCGCTCCAACCAGACTTCACCGCGGCTCACAATAACCTTGGCAGCCTCCTGCAGCTGGCGGGCGAGTTTACCGAAGCCGCCATCCACTACAACCATACGTTGCAGCTGCAACCGGACCACGCCGGTGCCCACTTCAATCTCGCCACGATGTCGCTCGGCGAACGGCGCTTCGCGGAGGCCGAGGCACGGTTTCGACAGGCACTCGCCGTGCGACCGGGTTTTCGAGACGCGCACGAGGGGCTCAGTCGCGCTCTGACGGGGCAGCGTCGGCTCGTCGAGGCCCGGAAGGCCTTTGCGCGGGCCGGGGCAACCGTCCGCGAGTGTCCCGCGTCGGTGATTCATTACGCGAGTCTGGGGCTAGACCACTACTTTCGAATTCGAGTCGCATGTTGTGCTCCTTCTGCACGCTGTCGGCGCGTCGCTCCAATGACCGCCGCTCGCGCTGCTAGAGGCCGAGGGACGGGTGGCGAGACCTCTCAGATGGTGAAGCGACCGGAACAAAGGAGATGACGGATGTCGGAGCGCGTGGCGGTTGTCGGGTCCGGTTTGGTAGGCAGCGCGTGGGCGCTGGTGTTTGCACGGGCCGGGTGGCAGGTAACTCTGCACGACCAGGATGATGCGCAGATCGTCAGCGCCGAACAGCGGATCGCGATAAATGCGGCCGAGCTCGCTCACCATGGGCTGCTTGACGATCCCCCCACAGTTCTGGCCCGGATTGACGGGTGCCCATCGCTCGGGGATGCGGTGGCGGACGTGTCGTATGTGCAGGAGAGCGTGTTTGAGGACGCCGAGGTCAAGCGCAAATTTTATCGGCGCCTGGACACGGCGGTCGGGCCAGAAACGATCATCGGTAGCTCGTCATCCGGTATTCCGGCCTCCGTGTTTACAACAGGCCTCGGGTGCGCCAGCCGCTGTCTCATCGCTCATCCCATCAACCCGCCCTATGTCATTCCGCTCGTGGAGATCTGTCCCGCTCCCGGGACGGACCCGCTCGTCGTGAATCGTGTCGTGTCGCTGATGTCGGAGGCGGGCATGACACCGGTTCGCCTGACTCGCGAGGTCGACGGATTTATTGCGAATCGACTCCAGGCGGCGTTGCTCTGGGAGGCGTTCCGGTTGCTCGAGGGTGGATACGCGAGTGCTGCCGATATCGACCGGACCATCTCGGAAGGTCTCGGGCGGCGCTGGGCGTTTATCGGTCCGTTTGAGACGATTGATCTCAATGCGCCGCGCGGTCTGGCCGACTATGCCGCCCGTCTGGCTCCCGGCTTTTTCGAATTTGTGAAGCAAGCCGAGCCCGCCAAGCCTTGGTCGGAAGAGGTGATCGCCAAGGCGCATGACGAACGAAGAAGCCACGTTGCAGAGGCGGACCTCCCGGCCCGCCAGGCGTGGCGAGACGCACATCTGATGGCGCTGGCGGCCCACCTCGACCGTGCGCGCAAGAAGATAGGGTCCTAAACCTCTTTGGCAGACGGCAACGCCGCTGAGGGCTGGATGCTCACCGGCGCTGGTCTCGATGGGCAGCGGTCTCGACATCTGTGGCCGGGCGTGATTACTGCGCGGTCCACCCGCCATCAACCGGGAGTGCGGCACCGGTGATCGACGCCGCGGCGTCGGTGCACAGGAACACCGCCAACTGGCCAAGCTGCTCGGTCGTTACAAACTGCTTGGTCGGCTGTGCGCCGAGCAAGACATCCCGCTTGACCTGTTCTTCGGTCAGGCCGCGAGTCCTGGCCGTGCTCGGAATTTGACCTTCGACCAGGGGAGTCAGGACATAGCCCGGACAGATAGCGTTGACGGTCACGCCACGCTCGGCCGCCTCCAAGGCGACGGTCTTTGTCAGCCCGAGCATTCCGTGCTTGGCGGCCACGTAGGCAGACTTGAAAGGCGAGGCCACCAGACCGTGGGCTGATGCGAGATTGATAATACGGCCCCATCCGCGTGTTTTCATACCGCCCAGCGTGAGCCGGATGCCGTGGAACGCGCTGGAGAGATTGACCGCGAGGATGGCGTTCCACTTGTCCACCGGAAACTCTTCGACCGGTGCCACATATTGAATTCCCGCATTGTTGACCAGGACATCGACCTGACCAAGCTCCGTGTTTGTCTTGTCGACCAGCGCCGCGATCTCTGAAGGATTGGACACGTCTGCGCCGTGATAGCCCACCGTGACGCCGTGCCTTTCGGCGAGGGTCGCTCGCATGGTGTCGATTTCGCGTGGGTCGCCAAAGCCGTTGAGCATGACATTCATCCCCACGCCGGCGAGGGCGTCGGCAATGGCTTTGCCGATTCCACTGGTTGATCCGGTCACGATCGCATTTTTTCCGTGGGTCATGAGAACACGTCCTTCTCGGGGCTGTCGACGATGCGTCGCGTGGAGCCTGCCACACGCGACCACTCCGGACAGCGGTCGGCCGCCGGCCGGACCGTGAACGCGGCTCGCTCGCCGGCGTATCGTAAACTAGCGTGGCTTGGACACAATTGGCGCAATCGTATCGCTCCTGGGGTTGATGTATTTTGCCTACCGGGGAATAAGCGTCTTGGTCTTGGCGCCCCTCATGGCACTGTTTGCCAGTCTGTTCGACCCCGGTGCGCCGCTGCTGGCGACCTACACACAAGTGTTCATGCCGGCCTTGGGCCGGTATCTGCTGCAATATTTTCCCATCTTTCTCCTCGGTTCCATCTTTGGGAAGCTGATGAGCGACAGTGGCGCGGCCGCCGTGATCGGAAAGTTTGTGGCGAAACAGATGGGGGCCGAACGGGGGCTCCTGGCAGTCGTCCTCGCGTGCGGACTGCTCACCTATGGCGGAGTGTCGCTGTTCGTCGTGGCGTTCTGTGTCTACCCAGTCGCCGCGTCGCTCTTCAAGGAAGGTGACATCCCGAGGCGGCTCATTCCGGGGGCCATCGCGCTCGGTTCGTTTACCTTTTCGATGACCGGGCTTCCCGGCACGCCCGCCATCCAGAACGCCATCCCGATGCCGTACTTTGGCACGACCGCGTTTGCCGCGCCCGGTTTGGGGCTCGTCGGCGCAGTGGTCATGTTCGGTCTCGGATACTCTTGGCTCCACCGGCGATCTGTGGCCGCTCGCGCCGGTGGAGAAGGCTATGGGGCCGCGGGCGACGGCACTGTGACGGGGAACTCGCCCCAGTCGCCCGATGCAACGTTCCCCGTGTTCCTCAAAGCCCTCACGCCTCTCGCAATGGTCGTGACGCTCAATTTGGCGTTGTCCAAATGGATTCTGCCAGGCTTGGATCACGCCTATCTGGCAGAAGAGCGTTTCGGAGGAGTGAGCCCAGGATCGGTGGTTGGTCTCTGGGCATTGATTTTGGCAATTTTTGCGGCGATTGTCCTGCACCTGTTTCTCTACCGCAAACAGCTAAAGGATGCGGTGCGGTCGGTCAATGAAGGGACCATGGGAAGCCTGCTGCCGATCTTCAACACCGCGTCGGAAGTTGGGTATGGCGCCGTCATCGCGTCGCTCTCATCATTCATCATCATCAAAGAATCGGTCTTGGGTTTGGCGCCGCAGTATCCGCTTGTCTCGGAGGCCATCTCCATCAACATCCTGGCTGGTGTGACGGGCTCCGCGTCGGGCGGATTGAGCATCGCGCTCGAGGCGTTGGCCGAGAACTATCTTCAGCTGGCCGCGTCGGCCGGAATATCCCCCGACCTGCTGCATCGGGTTGCGTCGATGGCGTCGGGTGGGTTCGATACGTTGCCACATAACGGCGCCGTGATCACGCTCTTGACCATCTGCGGTTTGACCCACCGGCAGTCGTATGTCGATATCGGGGTCGTGTCGGTGGCAGGTCCGTTCGTGGCGACGTGCGTGGTTGTCCTGATGGGTTCGCTTTTTGGGAGCTTCTAGCGGACTGCTGCTTTTAGGTCCCTTCTTCTCATGCCAAGCGCTATCGAAACACTCGCGTCCGAGTATCCCAGCGTCATCTCGTTACCCGTACTGTGGGGCGATATGGACGCCTTTCGGCACGTCAACAACACGGCGAGTATTCGCTGGTTTGAGTCCTCCAGAATTCGCCTCATCGAACAGGCGGATCTATCCGGCCTGATGGACGCGCACGGCGTCGCCCCGATTTTGGCGTCGGTGTCGTGCAACTATCGGCGACAGATCTCCTATCCCGACACCGTGCACATCGGGTCGCGCGTGTCGCGACTGGGAAACACCAGCCTGACGATCGAGCACGCCATCGTCAGCCAGGAGCAAGATTGCGTGGCGTCGGACGGACGGTCGATCGTCGTCTGCTTTGACTACGGGACACAGCGACCCGCCCGGGTCTCGGACGAACTCCGCGATGCCTTGACACGGGTGCAGGGCCCGATGACATCCACCTGACCAGTCTCGGTCGGAATACTCGTGTGTGACCCGCGTGCTCTTGCCTGCGGGGCCAGCGTGGGCTGTCGTGGGCTGTGACGGCCGCAGGCTTAGACGGCGCAAAGCCGCTGGTCGCTCTCCAAAGACCGCGCCTTTCGCGGGGGCCGGCAGAGCCGAGCGAGGGAGGGCTGCAAGACGAAGCTCGTCGGAGAACGCCGCGACTGTCTCCTATACACTTGTAACAACAGCCTCAGTCGTCTTTCCGGAGGAATCCATGAAGAAGGTATTCGCGCTCGGGTTGCTGACCGCTTTGTCCGTGGTGCCAGTGCTGGGCCAGACCCCCGACAACGTTGAGATTCCCCGCACGGAGTCGGGTCAGCCAGATCTCCAGGGCGTGTGGAACTTTTCTTCCAATGTCCCAATGCAGCGTCCGGAGCGCTTCGGTGAGCGCGAGTTCATGACGGCCGAAGAGGTCGCCGAGCTTCGCACTCGGTTGGCAGCGGCCGATGCGGCGTCGGATCAGGCAGTGCCCCAGAGAGAGGGCGGTCCGGGGGCCTACAACGACTTCTGGGTAGAGAGCGCAGGCATTACGAATTATATTCGCACCTCCCATATCGTGTATCCGACCGATGGTCGACTCCCGGGGACGAAGGAAGGGGTCAAGATCCTTGCGGGTGGTCTCGGGGATGATGTTGCCGGGGAACGACCCGTGCGATTTGTCGTCGGCGGGATAAGCAAAGACGGCCCGGAAGATCGAGGCCTGTCAGAGCGTTGTATCGTCGGTTTCAACTCGGGTCCTCCTTTTGTTCCGAGTCTCTATAACAACAACATCCAGATCTTTCAGAACGAGGACCATGCGGTGATTCTCACCGAGATGATCCACGACGTCCGGATCGTACCCATCGGCGAACGGCCCCCGCTGGGTGAGGCGATCACCTTGTGGTCGGGCGACTCTCGTGGCTATTGGGCGGGGGATACCCTGGTCGTCGAGACACGACGCTTCAATGGTTTGACCACGAGCTTCAGCGCATTCGGAACGTCGGACGGCAAGTTGTTGACGGAGCGTTTTTCGCGGGTTGATTCCCACACCATCAACTACGAGTTCACCATTGATGATCCTGCCACGTTTACGGACACGTTCACTGCGGTCGTGCCGATGACGAAGGTTGGAGGCGAACTCCACGAGTATGCCTGCCATGAAGGCAACTATGGTTTGGGGAACATTTTGCGTGGTGCTCGCGTCGAGGAGATGGTCGAGAAGACGGCGGCAGACTCTGGAAGCAACTAGTGGACTATCGCAATCCAACCGATGCGCCGCCCACGGGAGTCCGGTCGGGGAGTGGCGCGCCGCGAAGAATCGAGTGAGGTGAGAACATGCCCCCCGCAAGAGATAGCGCTCTGACCATCGTGAAGAGAGTGGTAACCGTCGTCGTGTGCTTGCTACTGATCCCGGTGACCGCCGTGGCCACGGCGGCGGTGAAGCAACGTTTCGCCGATGGCCCGAATCGGGTGTTTTCTGGAGGTCCGCTCGAAACCGGATCGCTACACGCCGGTCCGGAACCAGACTGGAGTTTCGTCAGCGGCATTCCGACGATCGAGATGCAGCTGTTGGAGCCGCCGAAATCCCGGCGTATCTGGACGGCGGAACACGACGGAAAGCTCTATGTCTGGTCGGGCTACATGGGCACCATGGTGGGCCGACTGTGGAAGCGGTGGCCGATACAAGCCGAACAGGACGGCCGTGCGCTGATTCGGATCAACGGTACACGTTACGAACGTCAGCTGATTCGGATCAAATCGGGTGCGATCCTAGACGGCATCAGCGCGGCCATCCGAAGCAAGTATCCGTCTCAGACGACGAGGGCAGCGGTAGAGGCCGGCGATGTCTGGGTCTTCGAGGCGGCGCCCCTGCACTAGAGGAGCGTTTTCGAGGTTCTCGTGGACCGCCGTCGCACCCTCGCATGGCTCGCCTTTCTCCGTGACACCCGATTGGATGCTGTAGGAGCCGTAGGATGAAGTACTTTTACCGGTCTATTGCTGTCGCCTTGATCGTGACCGCGGTGGCGGTCGCGTTCATCCCAGGCGTCGACGATTTCGTTGAGCAGGTTTTTCAAGGCTACGTCGGTCGCGCTGCCCGCTAGACCACTGTCGCATGGACTAGACCACTGCCGCACGGAAACCTTGACCATGCTCCGCCGTGAGCCTCGCGGCGGCGGCGTTGCTCTTCGCTCGCACATGGCTAGGACCCTCTGTCATCGCGCGCCTAGTCGGCGCGGGCGGGGTCCGGGCCGGAGCACGACCAACGACTCCGCGCGATGTGAGTGGCCGTGCCTCCTGATCAGTTGGGTGACCCGCCCCCGACGATCCCATCTGACCGCCTGGACCTCGTCCCGCCGTTGTCTTAGCGCCGGAGTCTTCCGCGGCGCTACTGAGGCGTCAACTTGTGCCGGTAGGTGTAAACCGCCGCGCCCGTGGCTTGGTGCCACCCGATGGATGCCAGTCGCTCGTCGAGCTGTTGGCGAAACTGCTTTCGGCGAGAGGCGACCGCCTGCTTCGGACCTTCGCTGGGTATGAGCGCGCTCACGATGACCCGTACTCTTCCCGCGGGGAGCCGCTTGACGCAGGCGTCTCCGTCCTCCGGAGCCTGCATCGCGGTGACGGCTCGCTCGACCAGTTCCCCAATGGCGGCTGGTGCGTCAGCCACGAGAAGCGGCCGTGACTCGGCTGCGTTGGTGGTCGCCGGACCGGGAGCCTTTAGCTGAGACGGAGGGTTCGATGCCGGACTCGGGGCCGGCGACTTCGCGGCTGGGGCCGCTGTTCCGCTCGGTGTGCCGATTCCAAGATGCGCCAGTTTCTTCGCGGCTTCGTCGAGGGCGATCCTTACGAGGCGTGGTGTTTCTATTGACAGCCGCTGCGCTTTGTCCGAAGCCGCACCCGCCGCGACGGCTTCTCCTTTGTCAGGCGCCGTCCCAGGGGATTTCTCTGACCGCAGACTCGATGCGATGTGTTCGCCATACCACCACACCACGATCAACGTCCACGCGACGAGATAGAGCGTGCTGAAGTCGAGCAGGACGTCAAGACGAGCGCCAGATTCCGCCGATATGACCACTGGCAGCGCGAGCAGGACGTAGAAGAATGCCAACAGATAGATCCACTGCCGATCCATGGCCCACCTTTCCGGGTCGCACGTGAGTTCGCACGACAGCGCAAATATAACCTGAGTCGCGTTCTTTCGCCGCTACTAAAAAGTGTGCACGTTTCGTGGGCCATGCGCGGACGCGGAGCCAGTCCTCCTTGCGTGCACGGCCTCGAGTCAAGAAAGAGAGCCGAGGCCTTCTAGCGCGCAGCGGTTTCGGTGATCCGGTATAGCCGGGAAGCCGTCCGGATAAAGAGACTCCCATGGGCAATGGCAGGTGTGGCCAACGAGAACTCGTCGAGTGAGTTTCGACCGAGCACCTCAAACGTTGGGCCCGCGCGGATGACGTATGTGTCACCGTCCTCGCTCAGTGCGAAGATCTTCCCATCGTAGGCCCACGGGGATGAGGTGAAAGCCGCGCCTACCTGGATCCGCTGTTGGGGATAGACTTCCTCCCCGGTGCGGGCATCGTGACAGGTGAAGAATCCGCGGTCTAGCACTGTGTAGTAGTAATCGCCGTAGACGATGGGCGACGGATTGTAGGGGGCCGCCTCTGGTTGCGACCAGACGATGTACTCATTGCTGCGCTCGCTCTCGCCAAGCGAAATGTCACCACTGGCACCTGGCCGGATCGCGAACACCGGCCGGTTCTGGTCCCCGAGATAACCCGAGCTGAGATACAGCATGCCAAACTCGACAAACGGGGTAGGGATGGTGATCGATGACATCCCGGTCAGCTCCCACAGGATGTTCCCGTCGAGATCGTAGGAACGAACCCGGTCGGTGCCGGTCGTAACGATCTCGGTCCGCAGCTCGTTCTCCCAGAGATAGGGAGTAGACCAGTTCGTGCCCTCGTCTCTGTCGGCGCGCCACACTTCTCCACCGGTTTCCGTGCTGAGCGCGGCCAGATAGGATTGCTCGTCGTTGTCGTTGACGATGTAGAGGTGGTCCCGATACAGGACAGGTGAGGCCGCCGTGCCCCAGCCGAGACGGGTGTCCGAGGCCGCGACCTCGTGCGACCATCGTGTTGTCCCCTCCATGTCCAGGGAGAACACGCCGACATTGCCAAAGTAGGCGTAGACGGACTCGCCGTCGGTCACCGGCGTTTCAGAGGCCAACGTGTTCTTCAGGTGGTGCCCGCTCTGGGGGAGGCCGCGGTGCACCTCGCGCTCCCATTTCACCGCGCCCGTGTCGGCGTCGATTGCGTAGACGAGCCACCGATGCTCGACCGCCGACGGGGCCCAAGTCTCGCGACCCCGATAGAGTCCGCCCACCGGTTCTTCGCCCGGCTCGGAGCTCACCACAGTGGTCAGGAACACGGTATCGTCCCACACGATGGGTGAGCTCCACCCAAGACCGGGAATATCGGTAACCCAGGCAACGTTCTCGGTCGTACTCCAGCTGGTAGGAAGACCTGCCTCGTCCGAGACGCCTTGGGCTCCTGGGCCCCTGAATTGCGGCCAGTGATCGTCAGCCTGTGAGACATGAGTCGCGGTCATGACTAGGAGCACGAGCATTAGTACACGAGGTTGTCGTTTCATCGGGTTCTCTTCTCTTTCAGCGTTGCACGTCGTTTGTCCGGATGCACGTGCTACAAGAGGAGGCGGCCCCGCCAATGCGCGCTCGTCACGCCTGGCCAGACCGGGCGCCGCGCTCGCCACAGACATACCATTTATCCGATACGGGCCACAGCCGCAGGCTGATTATATGGGAAGGCCCAGGTTAGCCTCACCCATGGTCGATGGTGGAGACTATAGGCGAGACGGCTACAGGGAGTCGTCGGACACGCCTTTGTAGAAAACGTCTCTCTCGAGTGCTTGTGATGCGGCCGGGTGGTGCTATTCGGGAACTCTACGGCGTGTGTATCATCGCTGTCCAAGGATTCATGATTCTTGTAGACAGCGCAGCTTGGGAAAAAAGTGCAGAGCACGATTGGAGAGAACATGGCGAGCGACACTAAATGCCCGGTGTTGGGCGGGCCTCATAAACCTGCTCGACATGAACACCACGTGGCAGTCGTCCTCCACATCGGAGCACGTGTTCGAGGGTCGCGATCAGGGGACGGGTGCGCTCAAGTGGTCTGGCACTGCCGTGGACCTTGTCTTCGGTTCAAACTCCCAGCTCCGAGCGCTCGCGGAAGTCTATGCCTGTGATGACTCGCAGCAGGCGTTTGTGCGGGACTTCGTGGCGGCGTGGGGCAAGGTGATGAACCTCGATCGCTTTGACCTGGCCTGATCTCAGCGAGGGTCGTGCGGTGACGTGGCTAGCCGCCGCCCGACCCGCCCGCCGGCAGCGGTTCTCCAAGCTGGCGAACGTCCTGGCAATGTGGATTGGTATGCCGGCGACGCCGGGGTCCGGCCGGCTCGCACCAACAGCCTCCCGGCTACCGTTTCGTCCGGTGAGCGTCCGTTCACGTCGCAGCTAAGACAGGGGTCTCGGACGAGTGGCTTGGCGTCTCGTAGAGTGGACGCTTCGTTTCCCGTCCGCGCTATCGGATTTCATACCTATCGAGTTCTCAGTCCCACCCCCGGTTCCATTATCCAGCGCGTATGGTCACTAACACTCGAACAAGAGACAGCCGCGGCCCTGGCGTGCTCCTCTTCGCCGTCGCGGTCACGCTGGCACTCTACGTTGTGCCATACGGGTACTACCTCGCCTATCCCCTCGTGCTGCTGTCCACCTACGCGCACGAAATGGGACACGGGATCACGGCGCTGTTCGTTGGTGGCGAGTTCGACGCGTTCGTCATGTCCCTCGATGGATCGGGAGTGGCCTATTTGCGGATTCCGGACCGCCGGTTTTCCAGTGCCGCTACCGCGGCGGGCGGGTTAGTCGGACCCGCGGTGTTGGCCGGAGTGTTTTTCCGGCTCGCTAGGCACCCCAAGACCGCCCACGTGGGTTTGCTCGGCTTTGGCGTGGCGACGTTGGTCGCTTTTGTGGTCATCGCGCGGAGCCTGTTCAGCTGGGTGTTCGTGGGTGGGCTCGGCGTCGCGTGTGTCTACCTTGGCATGAAATCTAGTGCGCGGGTTGCCCAGGGAGTCCTCGCGTTCATGGCCGTACAGCTCAGCTTGAGCGTGTTTTCCCGCAGCGACTACTTGTTTACGCAAACCGCGGGGGAGGCGCCGTCTGACGTGGCGCAAATGGCGTCCGCGCTGTTTCTTCCCTACTGGTTCTGGGGCATTGTGTGCGCCGTGACTTCCGTGCTCGTGTTGACCTTCGGGCTCAAGGCGTTCCTGCGATCTCCTTAACCTCCGCTCTTCGGAAACTTGGTTGACCGAAGCCCTCGCACAGGCCCTCAGGTGTGATAGTCACGACCCTTTGGTTCTCGAGCGAAGAAGGAGCGACATCATGGGTTCGAGGGTTTCCACAGGACTCTTCGGCGAGCCGGGCAGCAGTTGCCTCGACCGATGAAATCCGGTCACCGATTCCGATCGAGTCCGGTCTAGTGATTCCGATTGAGTCCGGCCGGTGTGGCTGGGCCAGCCGACGGTGTGGGATGACCTGGTGCGGTTCCGCGTGTCTGGCCTCGAGTGGGCGGAGGTCGAGGCGCTGGATGACGCCGCCCTGGAGGCGCGCCTTTTTCCCGCGGGACGGGTGGCGACGGAGCGGGGCCGGACGATGCCCGACTGGCCCGCGATCCGCCAAGAGCTCACTCGGAAAGGGGTGACGCTGTCTTTGTTGTGGCAGGAATATCGCGAGCGGCGGCCGGACGGCTACGGCTATGGCCGCTGGTGTGACCTATAACGGGCCTGGAAGAAGCGCCTGGACGTGAGCCTGCGGCACGACCACGCCCGCGTGAGCTTCGCCATGCAACAGCGATCGTCCGGCGGAGCGCGCGACAAACGGATCGGTTGGCCCCAGGCGTGGTCCACGCCACGTCCAGGCGCCCAACACGTCCCGGCTCTACCTCGAGGTCGACGCATTCCCGGTCCAGGAAGGACCGGCGATCAACAACGTCGAGTTCCTGACCGAACCGCGAATGGAACGGGTGGGTCACCCGGGCGCGATGGCCCTCAACTGTCAGAAGATGTGCATTTCCTCGTCGTGTCGGATGGCATGACCCATCTGGTCTTCGACCCGCTCGAGCTGCTGGAGCGGTTGGTGGCCATCACCCCGCGGCCGCCTATCAGTCTTGTCCCGTGATACGGCGGGCTCGGCGCCCGGTCCGCGTGGCGGACGCAGATTGTCCCGACACGGAACGCGGCCAATGGCCCCGACGATCTGACCACGCTACCACGGATTGTCCGCCATTTGTCAGCCGACGGTCGCCCGGCAGCGGTTCCGGGGGACTGTATCTTCACGGCTCAACGGTCCGCTGGCCGTGAGATGGTATCGGACTCGCTCGGTCCAACTATTACTATTGACGAATTCCGATACACGGAATAATCTGAGATCGTGATTCGGAGCTTCCGGGACAAGCGGACGGAGGCTCTGTTCCGCGACGACGACGTCGCTCGATATCGTCAGATCGAGCGGATCGCCCGTCGCAAGCTGGCTGTTCTCCACCGATCGCGGTCGCTCGTCGACCTGCGTGTGCCGCCGGGGAATCGTCTCGAACGGTTGAAGGGAGACCGAACTGGCCGCTACAGCATTCGCATCAACGATCAGTGGCGCATCTGCTTCAGGTGGAAGGACGGCGATGCTCGAGACGTCGAAATCGTCGATTACCACTGAGCTATCGACGAACTAGCGGAGAGGGTTGGAGCTATGGGAAAGAAGCTTGACCTCATCTGGCCTGGCGAGATTCTGCTCGAGGAGTTCATGAAGCCGCTCGGGATCAGCCAGAATCGTCTGGCCCGGGACATCGACGTGCCGCCGGCGCGCATCAATGACATCGTCCATGGGCGTCGCGCGATCACGGCGGATACGGCGCTACGCCTGGGCAAGTATTTCGGCACATCCGCGGAGCTCTGGAGCGGGCTGCAGGTCGATTACGACCTGCGTCGGGCGAAGCGTGACATCTGGCCACAGGTGGAAGGACGGATCCGTCCAATCGAGGCAGCCTGAGTGCGTAATCCGCTTACTTTCTGATGGCGATAGACATCGTCCGAATTGATCGGGGTAGGGGAGCCTCGCGGCTACTTCAGTCATCCGCGCCCGTCACCCAGAGCGAAGGTCGTCGCGCTGCCGCGTGTCGGTGGACTGTCCCACCGGTACGAATGGCGCGACGCTGCGCAGCAGGCCGATCCACCGCTTCCGATAACGAGTCTTGCATCTTGAGGCGTCTGTGACGTTGCGACGCAGATCGGTGTGATCTCCAGTGTCGCACATTGTTTCGTCGTGGCTTCTCGCTCAGCGCGACGACCGCCTGCACGTGCTCACCCACCCCGAATGGTGGGTGCCCGAGCCGATGTCGCCGCGCGATCGGATCGCACGCGCCATCGACGGCCGTGCGGCCAGTGTGGCCGCGGGGTGCGACCGCGCGATCCGCGCGGTCGGCCGCCGAAACGTCCGTTGATGCCCGACTCGACACAGCGCGTCATTCTCGGCGTGTCGTCCAGCTACGACTCGGGCGCTACCGTGCTCGTCGACGGGCGCGTGGCCGCCGCCGTCAACGAAGAGCGGATGAACCGGGTGAAGAGCTACTCGGGATTTCCAGCGCAGGCGGTGGCGGAGTGTCTGAGGCTCGCCGGCGTCACGGCTTCGGACATCGACGCGGTGGCCGTCGGCGGCCTGATGAACTTTCCGTACGAGAACGGGGTCGATGCGAAGGGCGGCCGGTACGCGGTGTCGGGCTGGTTGTCGCGCGTCGGCCTCCTGCGCGTGCTGCTGGGCTACCTGCCGTTCGCCTATCTGCTGCGCGCGTTCTTCGGCAACCGGATCGACCGGGTTTTCAACGATCACGCGACGTTCAAGTCGGCCCTCCGGGCGCTCGGGATCCGCGCGCCGATCAGATACCTCGACCACCATCTGTGCCACAACGCATCGGCGTACTACGCGTCCGGGTTCGATCGCTGTTACGCGGTCTCGATCGACGCCTTCGGCGACTGCTTCTCGTCGCGGATCTACGCGTGCGCCGGCGGCCGAATGAGGCTGCGCAGGACCATCCCCGCCTACCATTCACCCGCGCATCACTACGCGTACATCACGGCGCTCCTCGGCTTCACGCCGACGCGGCATGAAGGCAAGGTCACCGGACTGGCGGCGATGGGCAATCCGGCCGAGACGGCGAAGATTATCGGTGAGCGCTTGACGTACTCCGCCAGGAGGCGATCCGCGCTGGTGCGCGGCTATTACCACCGGCCGGAGCTCGCCTATCTGTCGAAGGCGCTCGAACGCTTCAGCAGGGAGGACATCGCGGCCGGAGTTCAGCAGGTCCTCGAACAGGTGGTCGTTCGCTTCCTCGCGGATAACATCCCGGACATCGCGGCGACCCGGATCGTGTTGAGCGGCGGCGTAATGGCCAACGTGCGGCTCAACCAGAAGATTCTCGAGCTCGGCTTCCGCGATCTCTACGTGTTCCCCCACATGGGCGACGGCGGCCTCGCAGTTGGCGCGTGCTACGCGTTCAATGCCCGCAGCGGCACGGCGCGCAATGTTCCGCTGGCCGACGTGTATCTCGGCACCGGCTACGGCGATCGCGAGATCGAAGAGGCGCTTGGGGGCAGCGGCTTCGACTGGCACCGATCGGACGACGTCGAGCGGGAGACGGCCGAGCAGGTAGCGGCCGGACGGATCGTCGCGCGGTTCACGGGGCGGATGGAATGCGGCCCGCGTGCGCTCTGCAATCGCTCGATCCTGTACAAGGCCGACGACCCGAGCGTCAACACCTGGCTCAATCATCGGCTGAACCGGACCGAGTTCATGCCGTTCGCGCCGGTTCTCCTGCGGGAGGACGCGCCGCGGTTCCTGAAGGGCTACGACGAGTCGCGGTCGACGGCGGCCCGCTACATGACCATAACGTACGCGGTCACCGAGGAGTGCAAGGTGAACGCCGCCGCGATCGTGCACGTCGACGGCACTGCGCGTCCGCAGATTGTGGACCGCGACGCCAATCCGTCGATGTTCGGCATCCTCACCGAGTACAAGCGCCTCCGAGGCTTCTCGATCATGGTGAATACCAGCTTCAACATGCACGAGGCGCCGATCATTCGTACGCCGCAGGAAGCCGTCGAGTCGGTGAAGCAGGCCGGGCTCGATGTCCTCGCCATTGGCGACTATCTTGCGTTCAATCGCGCCTGAGCAGGGGCCGCGTCCCGCCGCTTCCACCGCGATGAGGCACTCGGGCGCCGCGCATCCGCGACCGTGCGATCCGGATCGTCCCGTCCCGTCGGCTTCATGGCCAACCGAGCGCCGACGCAATGCGGGCGTCGAAGGGGTCCATTTCCACGACCTCAGACGGGAATTTGCGAGTCGACTGCTGGAATCGCCGGGGGTCGCATTACACGACGTGGCGCAATGGGTGGGGCACGCGAGTGTGGTCACAACGACCCGATACCTCGCGACGACAGGAGTGAGGCAACGGGAAGTGTTGAAGCGATTCGAAAGACACCGGAAGGTCGACCCAGGGGAGTCGGGCCTGGGAAATGACCGACTCTCAGGCAGCCAGGGTCAGGATATTCATTGAGCCACCCGTGGTGGTCGCCGAACAAGGCCGGTAGTCTGCCGGAGTTTATTAAATGCCGAGTCTTCGCCACCAACCCAGGCTCGGCGGCTCACGTGGATAACCTCTAAACCGGATGCACACCTCCACCTCGGACCGCCAGTCACTCAGATTCCCGGACGCGTGGCCGTAGCCTTTGCCGGGCTTCCCTGTATCCTTCCTGACTACCAACGTGCTGAGAAGCGGCCATGAATTGCTTGCGGACCATCGTTCCACCCTCCCCAGCGGCACTCCAGAAAACCGTGGTTTGACCGGTTCTTCAGAGCGTTGGCAAAGCTCGCCGTACGTAATCGTGCGCAAGGCTCGGTCCAGTTCATCAGCGGGCAAGTTTCGACACACATCCCGGTGATGCTTCAGAAGTACCTGAGCGAGCGCGCGTGCCTGCAGACTGATCGTCTCGTCGGCTGAGGGACGTGTTGGCCTCCTCTTCATACTCAGCTTCCTCGCCGCGGCCCCCAAGAAGACTGGCATTTGCTGGATTCGTTGGGAAGCTGGGCGGGCCGAGGCCTTCGATGCAGCTCTTGGCGCCGCCGACGAGGCTCTCGTAGATGCGATTGAGCGGGCGGATAGAGCTGGAATCGACGTCCCGTTCGGATGGCCGACGGAATTCGTCGAGGCGATCACCGCGCACCACGAGTTCCGACCTTGGCCAAACGCGCCCCGACCTAAGCTCCGGTGTCGGGAGACCGACCGCTGGGTCCATCAGCACGTTGGCCTATCGCCACTGAGCGTCTCGACCGACCGGATTGGGGGGTGCCGGCGCTGAGAGCGGCAGGAGTCCTGTTCGACCTCCAGTCGCGCGGAATGGGGTAGATCAGTCCGGGGTCACGGGCAAGGTCGCCGAGGTCTACCCGGCAGCGGCACTCAAGACCTGGGGGTTGGTTTTCAAGGGCTACAAGAACCGACGGCGGAGGGAGCCGGAGCGCGCTGAATTGCGAGGTGCGATATTGGAGCAGCTCTCCGCGGTAGCGCCATGGTTGGATCTCGATAACTCCACGGCGGCCGCGTGCCGAGATACCGACCATGTCTTCGATGCCCTGATCGCGGCCCTCGTGGCTCGAGCGGTCCACGTCGGCGCAACTGAGCCGCTTCCGGAGGACATCATCGACATCGCCCGCTGTGAAGGGTGGATCTACGTCCCTCGAGTGGACAGCCTACCTGGCCTCGCTCAACATCTTGCCTCCAGTCCTGCTGCCGCCACTATGTGACCCAAGACGCTGCGGGTCGCGCCCCCCGGAGCCAGTCAGCTGGCTAGATCGTTTAGTCGAGCGCGCCGCCAATTGAAGCGCCGATACGAGGTTCCCGGCGGGACGCCCGCAGTCGTTTGACCTCGGACGCCGGCCCTAGGGGGTTGATCCCGGCGTACCGGCTGCGGATCCGCACGCGCGCATTCTTGAGACGATTCTGTGGTGTCCCGCTGGAGCCACCGCGCTAGAATGGCCCCTCATTAGAGCTCGCATGACCATGGCCCTTGAAGTCGGCTCCCGCATCGCCCACTACAACGTCACCGCCCTTATCGGCGAAGGTGGAATGGGCCTGGTGTCGCATTGAAGGTGCTGCCGCAAGCGTTCACGGACGATCCCGATAAATTGGCCCGGTTCGAGGGTGAAGTCAAAGTGCTGGCCTGGTCACGGGTCGCGTCGAGACGGAAGGCGAACTCGTGGGTCGTCCTCTGTGCGTGTGCGGTACTGCTGAGCGGCTGCCGCGAACCGGGAGAGCCCGCCTCACAAGTGAGGGAGTCGATCTATTTCAATGGCGACATTGTCACCATGAATGACCGTCAGCCCGAGGCGGAAGCCGTCATGGTGGTTGACGGGCGAATCGTGATGGTGGGTGACTCCGATGAGGCCGAAGCGCTGGCCGACAGTCAGACGCGACGGATAGATTTGGCCGGCGCGACGCTGCTGCCCGGATTCTTCGATTCCCACAGTCACGTGACCGCGACCGCGGCCAAGCTCGCGCTGGTTAATGCCGACCCGCCCCCGGCGGGCACGGCCGACAGCATCGTCAGCATTCAGCGTGCCCTTCGCGAGCGCCTCGAAAGCGCACGCCCTGAACCCGGCGAATGGCTGGTCGGGTCGGGCTACGACCATTCCATGCTCGCGGAAGGACGCCACCCCACGCGCTTCGATCTCGATGAGGTAAGCGTCGACGTCCCGGTCATGCTCAGACACTTTTCGGGGCATCAGGTGGTGGTGAACAGCAAGGCGCTCGAGCTTGCGGGCGTTTCAGCCGAGACGGAAGATCCTCCGGGTGGCCGCATCCTCCGTTTGCCAGACAGCCGTGAGCCGAACGGGATCCTGCAGGAGAGCGCCCAGGGTGTGGTGAGGAGGTTGTCCGCAGGATTCGATGTCGAGCCAGGGGACGACGCCTTACAGCGTATGGACAGCGCGCTGAAGGAGTACGCGGCGCACGGCTTCACCACGGTGACGAATATGGGAGGCTCAGGGGGCGTGTTGCGCGAGATGGCTCGCCAGCAGCGGCTGCCCCTTGATGTCATTGCGGCCGGGTCCGACCAGACGTATTCAGCCGAGTACGTCAACCGTTTCCGAGTGGGTGGCAGTAAGATGATCCTCGACGGCGGCTCACCCGGCCGATCTGCCTATCTACGCGACCCGTATTTCAAGCAGCAGCCCGGTGAACAGGGATATCGAGGCTATCCGCGCTACGGGAACCAAGAGGAGATCGACGCGCAGGTGGAGGCGTACTACCGGGCCGGCACCCCGGTTCATATTCACGCGCTGGGCGATGCGGCGGTTGCCCAGGCCATCGCGGCCGTGCAAGCCGCCGAAGCCGCCGTGCCCGGTGATGACCGACGCACCCAACTGATCCATGTCCAACAGGCACAGGAGGATCAGCTGGATACACTGAGCACGCTCGACGTGACGCTAACGTTTCAGGTCGCCCACAACTACTACTTCGGTGATTTTCACCACGAGGTCATCTACGGACCGGAACGTACCGCCCGCCTGAATCCGGCACGGTCGGCACTCGACCGCGGCCTGTCGGTCACGATTCATCACGATGCCCCTATCCATCCGGTTGACCAGATGATGCTGATCTGGGCGTCTGTCAATCGGGTCACCCGAAGCGGGAAGGTCATTGGTCCCGAGCAGAGAATATCGGTCATGGAGGCGTTGAAGGCCAGCACGCTCAACGCGGCTTACCAGTTCTTCGAGGAGGACTCCAAAGGCTCTATCGAGGTGGGGAAGCTGGCCGACTTTGTCGTGCTGTCAGACAATCCGCTGAAAGTCGATCCGATGACGCTGAAAGACATCCAGGTGATCGAGACGATCAAGGAGGATACGCCGGTACTACGCTGACAGCCGAGATCGGTGAGGCGCGACGCAGAGACCCGTTCCTCGCCATCTAACCGTCATTGACAATTGGACATCTCTGAACGATCAGCAAACGATGCCACTTCAACCCGGCACGACCCTCGGCCCATACCAAGTCACCGCCAAGATCGGCGAAGGCAGCATGGGCGAAGTGTATCGGGCCAGAGACACCGAGCTCGACTGACATGAGTCTCAGTTCGTCCGTGATGACGACGGTCCCGATGCCGACGACAGAGGTCGTCTCCGTCGCAAGTGTGACTATCGAAAGAGAGGAATCAATGCAGGTTACGAGACTATTGGCCATGGTTGCGGTTTTCGCAGCGTTCAGTGGAGGTCCGACCCTAGTGCCCATCGCGGCCATCCAAACGAGCGAACTAGCAGCCGTCATCACGACGACGAAGGGTGACATCCATGTGACGCTCTTTCCGGCGGAGGCCCCTTTGACGGTCGCGAACTTCGTCAACCTGGCACAGCGGGGTTACTACGACGGGCTGAAGTTTCACCGTGTCCTTGCCAATTTCATGATTCAGGGAGGCGACCCAACCGGCACCGGGAGCGGGGGACCTGGCTACCGCTTCGCCGACGAGTTCAGTTCCTCGCTTCGGCACAACTCGGCTGGCACATTGTCAATGGCTAACGCAGGACCGAGCACCAACGGAAGCCAGTTCTTTATCACTCACGTGCCTACCCCCCACCTGGACGACGTCCATTCCATTTTCGGCAAAGTCTCTTCAGGGCAGGACATCGTAGATGCCATCGCGCAAGATGATGTTGTGACGACAATCGTTATCGAGGGCGACTTTGCCTCGCTTCTTGCGGCGCAGAAGGAGCAGGTGGACGAGTGGAACCGAATCCTGGACGGGAGGTAGAGGCCATTCGCCAGTCCACGCCGAATGAATCGCTGATGCAGCTCCAGCCAGGCACCACCCTCGGCCCCTACAGCGTCACCGCCAAGATCGGCGAAGGCGGGATGGGCGAGGTGTATCGAGCGCGGGATACCACGCTCGACCGGGACGTGGCGCTCAAGGTGCTGCCTGAGGCCTTCACCTCTGATCCAGATCGCCTCGCCCGCTTTGAACGAGAAGCCAAAGTGTTGGCTTCGCCCAACCATCCCGGCATCAGTGGTCCTCCAGAGTAACCGTAGCGTTCTGGGACGACGGTGGAACTCTTCGTGGCCGTGTAACTCTGGCGGAGCGTCGGTGGACCACTGAGCGCTTTCGTCGCACATTCGTCGCACACTCGACCCCCAGACGGCCCCAGCGACCCAGGGCGAAGCCCCGGTAAAAATGTGCGTTGACCCCCGTCGTTACGGGCTCGATCGATGGTGCGGAAGGGGGGATTCGAACCCCCACGCCCTTGTGAGGCACTAGCTCCTGAGGCTAGCGCGTCTGCCAGTTCCGCCACTTCCGCGTGGTGGTGGGGTGATGGACCGTCCAGTGTAGCATCCCGTTCTACGTCGAGTAAAAAGCCACGAAGGGATTAGTCCACCTATACTCGGGATGGTAGTCATTGTCCCTGTGAGGAGGTCCCGACGTGGCTGTTTCTCGTGGAGCTCGATTCGTTTTGGTCTTCGTTCTGTTTGCGGTCGCCGTTTCTATGAGCGTTGTCGTGGCCACCTATCTGGTGGCGACGAGGGGGCCTCGGGTGGAGTCGCGGTCGGTTCTTTGGCTTCGGGTTCCTTCTGATCTGGTCGAGCGCGTACCGAACGACATTGTCGGACAGCTGATGGCCGGACGACGCGATACTGTCGAGTCGGTCGTCGACGCCCTCCGCAAAGCGAAAGTGGACGATCGAGTGCAGGCCGTGGTGGTGGTGCCTCCGATTCGTCTTGGGCTGTGGGGCAAGCTTCAAGAAATCCGTGACGCAATGCTCGACTTTAAGGAGTCGGGGAAACCCCTTGTGTCGTATCTGGAATACGGCGGTGGGCAGCAGTATTACTTGGCGACAGCGGCGGACAAGATCTTTTTGACCCCCAGCAGTCCGCTGGACCTGGTGGGGGTTGCTAGTTACGACGTGTTCTTGCGCGACGCGCTGGACTTGCTTGGGGTGCACCCGGACATGCTGCACGCCGGCGAATTCAAGACCGCTTCGAACCTGTATACGGAGACAACGTTTACCCCTGAGCACCGAGAGATGAGCCAGGCGCTGAACCGCGATCTGTATGACCAGTTGGTCAGCGGCGTCGCGGACGGGCGGCAGATGACTGAGGCGGACGTGCGCGGGCTGATCGATGAGGGGCCGTTCTTGCCAGAAACGGCGGTCGCGCGTGGACTTGTCGATGGCCTGGTCTATGAGGACGAGCTCTTGGCCGAGCTGGGGTTGGACGAGGAGCCAACGGACCGTCTGAATTATTCGACCTATCGTCAGCTCGACCCGAGCTCGCTCGGTCTCGACAACGGACCCCGTCTCGCCGTGGTCTATGGGGTGGGAGCGATTACGTTTGGCGGCAGCGGGTTTGATGGAACCGGCGGGGCGGTGATGGGCTCGGAGGCGACCGCTCGTGCGATTCGGTCGGCTCGAGATGATGATTCGATTGAGGCGATTGTTCTGCGCATTGACAGTCCCGGCGGCGCGGCTATCGCGTCAGACATTATCTGGCGCGAAGTTCGTCTTGCGACGGAAAAGAAACCGGTCATCGCGTCGATGTCTGATGTCGCCGCGTCTGGCGGCTATTACGTCGCTGCCCCAGCGGATGTCGTCGTCGCGCAGCCTGGGACGCTTACGGGGTCGATTGGCGTCGTGGCAGGGAAGCTTGCGTATGGCCGGGCGCTCGAGAAGCTCGGTGTCAATATCGAAGGCGTCAACGATGGTGCGATGTCCGCGATGAACTCTCCGTTCGCGCCATACTCGGCGGAGACGCGCGAGCGGGTGCAGCAGCAGATCGATTCGATCTACGAGACGTTTCTGCAGCGAGTGGCGGCTGGTCGCGATATGACGAGAGACGAGGTCCATGCGGTGGGGCAGGGCCGGGTCTGGACCGGCCGGCAAGCGGTTGACCTTGGCCTGGTCGACGAACTCGGTGGCATGCGGCGAGCGGTTGAATTGGCCAAGGAGCGCGCCGGGATCGACAGCGACCGTGGCGTGAGACTGGTCGCGTATCCGCGTCCTCTGTCATTTTTCGAGCTGGTCAACAATGAGTTTGGTCTCCGGGCCAGTGTGGCTGGATGGCTGGCATCGCCGACCGACCGCTTTGCGGCAATTGCCACCCGCCCGATGCGACTGTTTCGTCCGGGCGAACCGTTGGCGCTGATGTCACCGCTGACGGTGCATTGAGACGCTGGCGGTCGGGGACAGGGTTCGTCGCACATCAGAATGTCCGGGAGCGGGACCATCACCTCGACACCGGCCGACGATGCGCGCGTGCGCCAAGCCCAGCGTTTGGTGCGGACGTTCATGGATGGTCATGGCGACGGCACGACAGGGGTTGGTGTGTTGGAGCCGGTGATCGATCTTGCCCTCCAGGCTGATCCCGATGTCTCCGCCGCAGGCACCTCACTGCTGTTTACTGGTGTCGTCGAGCGTTTGGCGGACACGTTTGTCCCTCGGGACCGGAGAGCGCTGGAGCAGGTGTTGGCGCGCGTCGTCACCCGGGTCAGGTCCTTGCCGCAGGGGAGGATGCTCGATGCGCGACTCGCCGCCTGGGGGCTTGTCGATGAGACGGATCTTCTGACCCGAGTCGACCGCGTTGCACAGAGCAACGATCGGCAGTCGGGCCCAGGGGCTGACGTCGGTTTGGTATTCGTGCTCTCGCGCGTCACGCTCGGCGCCGACATCCTCCTCACGACCTCGGTTCTCCAGACGGCCGCACGGAAGTTTCCGGACGCAGACATCGTGTTTGTCGGTGACCCGAAGCACGCGCAACTGTTGATCGGCGACATCGAGCGAGCCCGGGTGATCGATGCAGGCTACGGACGCCGACAGGTTGTCACGAGACGTATCTTGGCCTGGCTCTCCCTTGTTGATGCCATGGAAGAAGCGGTAACCGCGCGGCCTCGCGGCACACGTTATCTCGTCATCGACCTCGATTCCCGATTGTTGCAGTCCGGGGTGTTGCCGGCGATGCCACCCGCTGACGAGCCAACCGATTATCACTTCTGGCGCGGCACTGTCTCGCCTGAGACGAGGCGTCCGGCGGCGAGCCAGGGAGAGGACGTGGTCCGGTGGCTTGCGACACGATTCGGTGAGGATGCCAATGAGGCGGTGGTGTCGCCAAGAATCTGTCTTTCGGGTGCTGACGACGATTTTGCAGAGACATGCCGTAGACAGTGGAAGCTCGAACAGGGCTCGACTGTCGTCAGCGTCAATCTCGGCGTGGGTGGCAACGAGGCAAAGCGGGTGAGTGACGGCTCGTTTGGGGCGTCCCTGTTTGAGCAGGAGGTGGTCCGCCACCTGCTGCTGGACGGGGCGTCGGTGATTGTTGACAGTGGGGCGGGACGAACTGAGTTGAGACGCGCGGCCGAGATCGCCAACGTCGCACGCGCCGAGGGTTTTTGCGTGCTGGGTGCCACTGAACGCTGGATGCCCGCGAACGCTGACAGCAGGAGAGCCGTGGGTCGACTCCTTCTATTCGAAGGGTCGGTTGCCAGATTCGCGGCCCTCGTGCGTCTTAGCGACCTGTACATCGGGTACGACTCGCTCGGCCAGCACATAGCCGGCGCGCTCGGAAAAAACATCATCACGGTGTTTGCCGGGTATGCATCGCCTCTCTTTGTCTCTCGTTGGAAGCCGATGAGCGCCGGTGTGGTTCGCACGCTGGAGGTGGGGACCGGTCCGTTCTCGGCGGGTCGGCAACAGCAGATTGTCGCCGACGTGCTGTCGGCGTATCGGTCTCTGACCGGTGGTCCGTGAAACGTGACCCGACGCGGCTCTGGGTAGCGGCGGAGCAGCCTGGCTATGACTTGCGTTTCATCAGGTTCGCAAGAGCGGCGAATGGTTTGTAGGTCGACGTTGGCTCTCGGTCCCGGCTGGGGGTTGCCCCCTCATACGCGTCGGCAACTTGTTGTCGCTCGTGCTCGTTGTCGTGACAGTAGAGACACAGCAATTCCCAGTTACTGCCATCGGGTGGATTGTTGTCGTGGTTGTGGTCCTTGTGATGGACCGTCAACTCCCGAAGTTTCTTGCCGCTAAATTCGCGACCGCATCGCCCACAGATCCAGGGATATATCTTGAGCGCTCGCTCTCGATAGCCCTTGTCGCGTTCCACGCGATGGCGTTGGGCCGCCGCTACGATTGGGTCCTGACTATTGCTGTCTTGTTGAGTGTTTTTTGCTGACATCGACGCCTCTTAAGAGCCTCTGGCCTGACGGCAAGGACCAAGACTTTCGTTCGTGCCGTCAGCACTGTTGTAGCGGGCGAATCGCACACGGCGTGACTACATCGGACTCTCGAGCCACGGAGTCTTTGAGTCGCCAGACGATCGAGTTGATCGTAGCATCGGACGCATTACACTGCGGTGTCACCGTGGGCGTGTGCCTGTCTTTGCAGATACCTGCGCTGCTGATAGCTGCGCTGCAGATACAGGCGCCTGCCTTGTGCAGATACGCCCGCGTACGAGAAGGACGAAAACGAGCGGATTCGGCTACCCAGAACCGCAGATAGGACGGGACATGAGCGCGAAACGGGTCATGACCGACTACTACACGAAAGTGCGTTGGCGTCTTGGGCAACGCGATCAGTAACTTGCGGAGCTGGACGAGCCACTCAAGGCGTCGACGGGCGTGGCGGCGGACTCCCGAAAGAAAATCGAGAAGGCCGTCGGCGAGGCGCCTCTGGGGGTTGCGACCCTACTCAATTCGGTCGAGCAGCTTAAAAAAATAGCGTTTGACGTTGTCGATCTTCAGCGCCGACTGAAGGAGGAGACACGAAATCTCATCAAGCCTCTCAACCGCCTCGACGGGCTCGTCTCAGACCGAGAGCGAGTGACCGACGCCGCGTTGAATAGTTGGTTACTCGATCTCGAGGAAGTCGCTCAGCTGGCGGCCGGGGCATTGTTTCCGACGGGCGCCAAAGGGCTCGAGCGGGTGAACGACGTGCTCTTGCAGAAGCTTCGACCACTCGTGGCGTTTGACTTCAAGCGACTCTTGGACAAACAGCAGCGGAAGAACAGCTGGACGGACGCGCACGCACGCGCGGTTGAGTCCGCCCGGGTTGAAATCGAGAAGCCGTTTCTCAATCTCAACGCGTTTCTCAACCGACTGGCGATCGAGCCGATGACCGCGACGACCGTCAGTCGCGCCGTCAGGACGCAGCACGCAGCGATGCGAGCACTGGAGGAGCGGCTCGGTGCTGTTGCGCGAGGACAAACCCCTGAAAGCATTCAGAGGTTTGTTGGGCGATGTGCGGAGCATCGTTCGTGACGTCTGCGAAGGGCTGCTGAAGTTGGAGGTACCGATCTATCCCACGTGGGAGCGCACGGTGTCAGCAACCTGATTCTCGGCTTCTATATATTGATCAGCGAAGAGTGGTGGCTCTGGTAAAGAACCGCCACGACCGGACTCCGGGGGCGCACACGGCGGATCATCGTCGGGACCGGCTCTGGCCGCCATGTGCTCAGCACCCGACCCGGGTGCGCTAGGGCGCCGCACCAAGTGAAGCGCTCAGTCCACGCCGTCTCGGAACGAGGCCCGTAGGGCCCGCCGGTCGACTTCGACACCCGCGAGATACACCCGCGACATGCGTCGCGTGTTGCGGATGTCGTCGAGCGGGTTCGCATCAAAGACGACAAACGACGCGCTTTTTCCCACCGCCACCGTACCGAGCTGGTCGAGACCGAGGATGTCTGCGTTGACCCGCGTTGCGGCCATGATCGCTTCGTGTGGCGTCAGCCCGCACGTCACCATGTCGCGCAACTCGGTGTGCGTGGTCCACGCCACACTGACCCCCGAGTCGGTCCCCATACCAATGACCATACCCGCGGCATGATTCCGGGCCAGATTTCGGCATTGAAGCGTAAACGAGTCCTCGGGGCCTTCTGCGCTCAGGCGCAGAGCTTGTTCGCGGAGCCTGTCAATCTCAAACGCGGGGAGTGTCTCGGCGAGCCAGTCCAGGTCGTCGACGAGGACCGGTGATCCCGGCAGGTTTGGAATGGTCCAGACATCCGGATGCTCTCTTGCCAGCGTCACATATTCCTCGTCGATGTCTCGGTCGCGGACCGTGTGGGCGAAGCCGTCGATGCCGGCTTGTATGAGGTGTTTGGCGTCGTCCAGCGCGCTCGTGGTCCCGACATGAGCCACAACCTGCATGCCGCGGCCGTGCGCTTCGTCGATGATCGCCCGGTAGACCTCAGGCGCGAGCTTGGGGACGGTGCCGCCGCGATCGTCGACCCAGATCTTGACGAGGCGCGCGCCGTGCGCGTCGAGCGTATCGACGGCGGCGCGTCCTTCGGATTCGGTGAGTGCGCCTCGCGGAATACCCAGGCGATACGCTTGCTGTGGTCCGGCCATCGGCGTCGCCGCGATTCCGCGCCCCGAGGTGAGGAATCGCGCGGCATTCGAGAACTCCTCGTCGCGCAATCGAAACGCGAGCGCTTCATCGGTTTCGAGTCCGAGGCTCATCGTTACGGCGACGCCGTGATAGGCGGACCGCTGCAAGTGCTCGATGAGGTTGTGTCGCGTGTAATTGTCCTTGCTGTGTGTGCCGTCCTTGATGTCTGTGAGCCCTATGTGTTGATGCGCGTCGATAAACGCCGCGGTGACCGTCTTGCCGGTCAGGTCCACGCGCGTGGCGGAGCCCGGCGCCATCCGGTCGCCCGATTCGCCCACCCAGGAAAAGACTCCGTCCTCGACGAGAAACGCAGCATTCTCAACAGGCGCCGTGCCATCCCCGATGACGAGCGTGGCGCCTTCGAACCAGTGCGCGGCCTCTGTAGCCTGGGGTGCACGCCCAGATGCAGTCTCCGGTGAGCCAGTGAGGAACCCGACCAGCAGAAGAGCAAGAGCGAGCCCGGTGCCGAGTTTGTGAAATCCTGACATTGTGTCTCCTAGAGTCCGTGCTACTGCACCGCCGTCGAGATGAAGTCAATCCTCGTGCCCGCAGCGCCGTCGGGCGCCGCGTTCCCGCTCTCGCCATGCAAGCCGGTACGACTCGGCGCCGCGGCTTGTGCCAGGCGGGCCTGCGAAACCCAAGGCTTTGGCCTCATCTCGACGGCGGTGTGACGCCTGGAGTGCGAAGTGCGAGCCGCAAGAGCGTGCCGAGAGCGGCCCACTACTGAGGACGGCGGCCATCTGGGTCGCCGATTCATCTGAACTCCATCTGCCAACGATGACAGAATAGCCCGGGAGGATGGTCATGACGTCTCGCAGTAATTCGTTCACGTCGGATGAACCGGCGTCTCGTTCAACAACTGTTTGGCTCGCGAGTCGACTGGCATTCGTGCTGCTTGCGGGCCTGTTGCTGGGGACGTTGGTCACGCCGGCCGGGGCCCAGTCGGCGTCGTCGGCCTCGTCAGACGCGCCCGGGTCGGCGCCACGGACGCCCTGGGGTGAGCCGGATCTCCAGGGCCTTTGGAATCACGGGACCATCACTCCGCTGGAACGACCGGCCGAGTTCGCCGGCCGAGAGCGGTTGACGGCTGAGGAAGTCGCTGCGGCCAACCTCGCCTCAGAGACGCGGGCCACGTCTGAGCGTCGGGGCGGTCTCACTCGCGAGGAAGATGTCGCGTTGGCCTACAACCAGTTCTGGTGGGACCGCGGCGTGTCGTCTGGCCGGACGTCTCTCATCACAGAACCGGCTGACGGGCGCTTGCCGGCGCGCGCCGCAGAGGCGGTGGCGTATGCGGCGACGGCGGAAGCCCAACGGCTACGAGCGGCGAAACGCGGACGGGTGCCGGCGCACGGTCCCGAAGATATGGACCTGGGTGACCGCTGTCTTGTCTATCGCCCGGTGCCGATCACGTCGAGTGGCTATAACAATCACGTCCATATCGTCCAATCCCCAGGAGTTGTCGCCATCTTCCAGGAACAGATTCATGACGTGCGGATCATTCCGGTGACGACGCGACCGGAGCTCCCGGACCGGATGCGTCAATGGCTCGGTGTCTCTCGCGGTCGGTGGGAAGGGGATACGCTCATCGTCGAAACGAAAAACTTCTACGAGCAGGCCGACTATCTGGGTTCACACGTGAACCGCCATGTGGTCGAGCGCCTTACCCGCGTTGGCGAGGACGCGATCGCCTACCAGTTCACCGTGTCCGACCCGACCGTGTGGACCAGTCCGTGGTCAGGCGAAGTGCCGTGGCGTGCCACCGATGGTCCCTTGTATGAGTATGCGTGTCACGAGGGGAACTACGGGATGACCAATCTGCTGGCGTCGTCGCGGGCGGTCGAGAAAAGCGAAGAATAGTTTCGTCCTCGTCGGGAGAATTCGAGAGGCTGGAAACGACCGGAATAAGACCCGGAATAGAGGTCCGAACAGAACAATGGCTATCGCACTCGTTGTCCTCGTCTTTGCCTTCCTCCTGACGCCAGTCGTGCAGACCGAGCCCCCTGGGTTCGTCCGCTGGAGCGCGGCCGAACTCGCTCGGCGGGATGACGGGCTGGCCACGCGAGTGGGCCCCGACGACTCTGCTCGCGAGACTCTCGCGGACTACGGCATTCCCGAAAGGTCGCATCGATTCCGTTTGCTCCGTCGCGACGGCGACGGAGCACCCGAGCAGCACGAGCACATCGAAGACGTCGTGTTTGTCCAGAGTGGGAACGCGACGCTCCAGGTCGGGGGTGACATGGTCAGCCCCGTCGGGAGCAATGGGGAGTATCGCGGCGACGCCATCACCGGCGGCATCGAATATCCAGTCGGGCCGGGCACTATCTTGCACATCCCTGCCAATACTCCCCATCGCTATCTTGTGCCGGAAGGTGGCCATGTGACCTACGTGCTCGTTCGTTTTCCCGCGTTCACCGGTGAGCCGGTTCTCCGTGCCGACGCGCCGACCCTGTCCTTCAATCCCGCTGGCTTTGCGCTCTGGAGCGCGCCAGAACTCACCCGTCGTCGGAACGCCCTCGCGACTGACATGAGACCCGACCATTCGTCTCGTGAGACTCTGGCCGACTACGGCCATCCCGACGGTGGGCATCGCTTTCGGCACATCCACCGAGACGCTGACGGTGCCCCTGAAATCCACGACGAGATCATTGACGTGGTGTTTGTGATCAGCGGCGAAGGGTATGTTCAGGTCGGAGGAGAAATGTTGGGTAGAACCGGGAGCCTAGGCACCGGTATCGCGGGCGGTGTCCGACATCCGGTCGGTGCCGGCGACATACTTCATATTCCCGTGAGCACCCCTCATGGCTACCTGATGCCACCGGGTGGTCACATTACCTACGTGCTTGCACGCTTGCCCCGCGTCGTGGTGGCGAACACGCGATCGTCGAGGTAAGGTCCGACCTCAACTCACCGGCGCTACCGTCTTCCTTCGCCCCGCCGAGTCTCGTTCCGGCAGAAGAGGCGGCTCGTACGTCATCCGGTCTGAACGACGACCTGGTCAAGGAGGCGATGCAGTATTCACGCGCAAGAACTCGACGTGCGCTGGTCGAGGAAGCGCTTGCTACGTATGTCGCGGTAAAGGCCGAGGAGCGTCGCCGGGCCACGTATGGCGAGCGGCTCGAGAGTCTCGGCTCGAAGGGCTTCGGCTGCGCGAGCGGCCGACCGAGCTGCTTCGTGCGGACCGGGAACGCGTGTGAAATCCTTCGTGCTCGACACGAGTGTCGCGGTGGCCTGGTATCTGCCCGAACGATTTAGTTGCGGAGCACGCCAATGGCGGACCCGCGTATTGGAGCAGGACGTTCGCTTACTCGTGCCCTCGCTCCACTTCTGGGAGCTGGGCAACGTTCTACGCACCTATGTCCGTCGTGGCGAAGTGGAGCCGGTCCTTGCTCGGGAGATTTACGACGTCCACTTGAATGCACCGCTCGAGGTGGCTGAGCCCGAGCGAAGTGAGGTGCTGGCCACGGCACTAGAACTGGGGGCGACGATGTATGACGCCGTGTTCATCGCGCTCGCTCAGAAGAAGGGCATTCCGCTGTTGACCGCGGAACGAAAGACCACGCCCTGGGTCGTGCGCCTAGGACGAATGATAGAGCCGGTGGGCGGGAAGCGGTGAGGCCCCGGCGCTGCGGCGCCTGGACCATGAGTGCGATGACCGGGACGCGTCGACCCAGACGGACGGTCGCCTAGGAGTGGGTCGCCTGGTGGTTGAGGGCGTCTTCCGAAATGTCGTAGTGCGATGCATTCCACGTTGCTGCACCGTGTTTGATGACGATGGCTTGGGGCGACGCGTGGGGCACTTCAAGTCGGTCGGCGGCGGTGTCGGATAATTCGCGCTGTTCAATGACCTTGATGAGGTAGGTCTTCCAATTGGGGTGGGCGCGGGCGAAGCGAAGCACCTCGTCGACGACATCGGAAGAGATCGGACAGCTCGTGCTGTGCTTGTAGAGGACCGCGCGCTGGCTGCCAAGCGCTTCATCCAGCGTCACAGAATCGAGTATTTCGCGTAGCATCGGCGGAGCAGCGGTGTCGGCCGACTCGGAGCTGGCAGTGCCCCCGGTGATGCCTGGCATCGGAACGACGGGGCGGGTCGTCGCCGCGACGACCTTCCGAGCGGATAGAAGAACCTTCACGTTGCGGGCGGCCACAAAGAGACAGGCGGCGAGCCCTAACGCGTGGAATGGCCACCCGGCTGGGTCGGTAGCGAGTCTGATGCTAAAAAATATGAGTCCAACCAGTGAGAAAATGATAAGCACTGCGGGCATGCGCCGATTCGCTCCCTTCCCGAGAATGATTCCTATCCTCTGGCAATATCTGTCGAGTGTATCCCGGGCCGAACGGCGAGCGTATGGAGGTGAACACGTGATCCGAGATGTTGTCTTCTGGGCAATGGTGGTCATGACGGGCACGGGCTGCACGGCCACGCCTGACATCGAGGTTGACGTGCTGAGTTCAGGCGGGTTCGCGGCGCCGTATGAGACGCTGGCTCCAATGTTCGCAGCATCGACGGGGATACGGCTCAATACGGTCTTTGGGGCGTCGATGGGTGGCGCGCCCGACTCGATTCCCGTCCGGCTGGCCGAAGGGGAAACACCGGATGTCGTCATCCTGTCGCGGCCAGGGCTCGACCGTCTGGTGGCGGATGGCTACGTCCTCGGAGAGAGTGCGGTGGATCTTGCTGAATCGACAATCGGGATGGCCATCCCCGCCGGGCAACCGGTGCCGGATATCAGCACGGTTGAGGCGTTCACCGCGACACTGCTCGCCGCTGACTCGATCGCGTACTCGGCCAGCGTCAGCGGCACGTATCTATCGACAGAGGTGTTTCCTCGCTTGGAAGTGGCCGATGTGCTGGCCGCCAAGAGCACGCGTGTCGTCAGCGAGCGCGTGGGCGCGGTCGTCGCGCGCGGAGACGCCGCGATTGGGTTTCAGCAGGTCAGCGAGTTGTTGCCCATCGAGGGCGTGCATTACGTAGGAGAGCTTCCGGCGGCATTCCAACGGGTCACAGTGTTCTCGGCAGCCGTGACCCGTCACGCTCGGCATCCGGACGCTGCCGCTGCGCTCATCGCTTACTTGGCGTCGTCGGCGGCGGAGTCGACGATCCGCGATGCGGGTCTACGACCGCTAGCTCAGTGAGCGGCTCCGTATCCATCGCATCATCATTGGTCCGGTGGTTACCACGCAGGCGACCACGAGGATGGTTGCGGCAATCGGTCGGCGAACAAACACACTCGGGTCACCCCCTGAGATCGCCAGCGCTCGTCTGAGCTCTTGCTCGAGCAGGGGACCGAGCACGACAGCCATGACGGCGGGGGCGATCGGAAATTGATGTCGCCTCATGAAGAACGCCAACACACCAAGGGCGTAGACGATCCACACGTCGAAGATGCTGTTATTCATCGTGTAGATCCCCAGCGTCGAGAAGGCCAGGACGGCGGCGAAGAGTATCGGCGTCGGGATCCGAAGCAACCGGACCCAGAGACCGATCAGCGGGAGGTTGAGCACGAGCAACAGCACGTTTGACACATACAGGCTGGCGATGAGTCCCCACGTCAATTGAGCATCCTGCTCAAACAACAACGGACCGGGTTGGAGACCATACATCTGAAAAGCGGCAAGTAGGACTGCTGTCGTGCCAGACCCGGGGATACCCAGCGCGAGGAGCGGCACGAGGCTTCCGCCGGCGCTGGCATTATTCGCGGCTTCCGGACCGGCCACGCCTTCGATCGCCCCGTGGCCGAATGTGTGCGGCTCGGGTGAGACGCGTCGTTCCGCGTGATACGAGAGAAAGCTGGCGACGGTCGCGCCTGCTCCGGGCAGGATCCCCGTAAAGAAGCCGATGACGGTGCCCCGCGCCCACGCGGGGAACGAGCGCCGCCACTCGTCGCGGGTCAAACGTACCCGACCCTGGTCGGGACTCTTTGCCCGTGCCGAGACGTCGCGGCTGGCGGCGTACCAAAACACTTCGCCGACGGCAAAAAGGCCGACGGTCACCATTACGACGTTGATGCCACCGAGTAACCCTTGCTCGCCAAAGGTGAAACGAGCCTGCCCGGTCTGGAGGTCAATACCAATCGTGCCGAGTGCCAACCCTAACAGCGTGGCAAAGGCCCCTTTGGCGCGCGACTGACCAGATAGCCCCGTCGTCGCGGTGAGCGCGAGCACCATGAGGGCGAAATACTCGGCAGGTCCAAACACCAGGGCCACCTCAACCAGGATGGGCGCGGTGAGCATCAGCATCAGGGTGGCAAACGTCCCGGCGATAAATGACCCAATCGCCGCCGTAGCGAGCGCGGCGCCCGCACGTCCCTGGCAGGTCATCTCGAATCCGTCGAGCGTCGTCACGACACTGGACGCTTCCCCCGGCATTTTGACGAGGATGGAGGTTGTCGACCCGCCATACATGGCGCCGTAGTAGATGCCGCCAAACATGATGAAGGCGGTGACGGGTTCCATCCCGAACGTAAGTGGCAGCAGCATCGAAATGGTCAGGGCCGGCCCGATCCCAGGGAGCACCCCGACAGCGGTGCCCAGCGTGACCCCGACCAGGCCACACAAGAGATTGAATGGGGCGACCGCTGTGCCAAAGCCTGTCGCCAGGTTCTGACCCAGCTCTGAGAGTGGCTCCATTAGGGCAACGGGAGGCCGAGCAGGAGGACAAGAATGCCGTAGAGCGACGCGGTGACAAGTCCGCTCGCCCCCAGGTTGCGAGACCACGACCGGCTGCCGAGTATCCGGGCCTCGGTTGCGATGAGTGCCGTGGTCGAGACGACGTAGCCAAGCGGTTCAAAGAGGGATATGTATGCGAGCAACACCAACGCGCACCCCGACACACGGGACCAATTGATAGCGACGAGGGGAGCGGTCGGTCCGGCCGACGCCGGCTGGAGACCCAGCCAGACCGCGCAGACCACCAGACCGACGCCGATGGCGAACGGGAACGCGCGAGGGCCGACGACGACATACTGTCCGGCGGGTTCTGTAATGAGGAAGGTGGCCGCCAGATAGCCTGCGCTCGCGACGACAAGGACCACCGACAGAGCCCGAGCGGGACGCATCACGTCTGTCCGGTCATCATTGGACGAGCCCGATGGCGCGCAACGCGGCGTCGGTCGTAGCGGCCTCGTCAGCCAGGAATTGCACGAACGCTGCCCCGGTGAGAAAGCTGTCCTCCCATTCGTTGACCCGCAAGATCTCTTGCCAGGCTGGTGATTCCCTCATCCGTTCCAGCGCCCGGACCAGCCAGTCTTGCGTGTCCTCGTCTGTTCCCGGCGGGGCCGCGAGGGCGCGCCAGTTCGAGAGTGCGACATCGAGCCCGCTTTCGCGAATAGTGGGAATACTGCCATCGCCGACGCGCTCCGGAGATGAGACCGCGAGGGCTCGCATCCGCCCAGATTCGAGATGCGCTCCCCATTCGCCGAGACCAGAAATTCCTGCGACGACGTGGCCACCCATGACCGCCACTGCCGCCTCACCGCCGCCCGAATGCGCGATGTAGTTGACCCGTCGAGGGTCGGCCCCGGCCGCCTGGGTGATAAGCCCAGCCAGGATGTGGTCGACCCCGCCCGCCGACCCGCCGGCCCAGCTGATCGTCTCGGGCGCGGCTTTGAGGTCTTCGACGAGGTCTTGCAAGCGGTGATACGGGGAATCGGTGGGTACGGCGACAACCTCATACTCGCTGAGCAGCCGCGCGAGCGGTACGGTCTCGTCCAGTGACACGGCGCTATTGTTGGTGCGAATCGCCCCCAGCATGACTTGCCCAAACACCATGATGGTATGCGGGTTGTTTCGATGACGGGTGACGAGGTCGGCTAGTCCGATGGTGCCTCCCGCCCCGCCCCGGTTGACCACTTCCACCGGGACGCCAACGATACCGGTCTCGGTCAAGACCTGGCGTATCTGTCGAGCCGTCTGGTCCCATCCGCCGCCTGGGTTGGCGGGGGCAAGCAAAGAGAGAGCGCGCTGCGGATACCCCGATGCGGTCGATTCGAGCGCGTCGACCGATCGTTCTGGGGTGCACGCGGCTAGGACGAGAGAAAAGAAAAGAAGGACAATCGTCATCGTGCGAGAAAACGACCGCGCCGCCAGTGTCATCCCGACGATCATAGGACGATGAGCTGATGGAAACCCGTCCGTACTTTATTTTTGGCGATGTCGTGTCCAATGTCGGCGCCGGCGCGGCGGTCGCCGTCGTCTGTCACGCGGCGTTTTTGCACACATGGCCGATGGTCATCGCGATGCCGGTGGGGATGGTGGTCGGAAGCACGGTGGCAATGCTGAGTGCGAGCGCGCTCGCCTTTTGCTTTGGCGCATTCGAAGTCATGCTGCCGGTGATGACCACGGGCATGGTCGTGGGGATGTCGACGGCTATGTGGGGTCAACAGGGCATGGGTGTCAGTGTGACCGCGGGGGCGGGGCTCGGGTTGGCCGTCTTGGCGTGGACATATCTTCTGGATGCGCGAATTCGGGCGCACGACACATGGACGTCCTGACCGAGCGCAAGTGGGACCGGGTCGCGCGATGCTACGACCGAGGCAGCGGGGCGGCCGAACGCCGGTGGGCGCCAGCGAAACGCGGGCTGTTCTCACTTATGCGCGGAAAAGTGCTGTTTGTCGCGGTCGGGACGGGTCGTGACATCGAGTTCTTTCCCCCGTCCCAGGATGTGACGGCCGTTGACATCAGTCCGCGGATGCTGGCGGCGGCGGCACCACGCGCGGCGGCCTATGACGGCACTATCGCGCTGCGGCACGCGGACGTGCACGACTTGTCTGACGCCGATGGCGCGTTTGACCAGGTCTTCACGTCATGCACGTTTTGCTCCGTGCCCGGACCTGTCGACGGCCTGCGGTCATTGCGTCGGGTACTCAGGCCGGGCGGCGAGTTGCACATGTTTGAACACACGAGAAGCCGGTATTTCCCATTTGGTCTCATGCTCACGGCTATGACGCCTCTCGTGGGGAGATTTGGCCCAGAGCTGAACCGAGACACGGTCAAGAATGTCGAACGGGCGGGATTCGCCCTCACCGGTATCGAGCCGGTCTACCTGGATGTCGTCAAGATGATTCACGCCGTCGCGCCGTGAAATACCGGCGCGCCGGGAAGTCGTGAGGGCGCGAGCCAACAACGGACACCAACCATCACGATGTTGTCCAACCGAGCAGCGGGGGCGTCGGGAGGGCTCAAGGTCCTTAGTCTCAGTGGCATTGTTCGTCGCTTACAATGAGGTCCGCATTGCGGCTCCTCCACGCGACTGAGTGCCGCCATGCCAGAAGCACGTCGAGTTGAATCGATTTTGACGCGTCAGGACAAGGGGAATCACGATGACTCAGAGCCTCACACTGTTGCAGACGTCAATGCGCGCGCTGACCGCGGCGGTCGCCGTTGCGGCCGCGATGATGGCCACGACAGGAACGGCGCAGGCCACTGACTACCACCACATTCACCTCGTCGCCTCGGATGCGGCCGAAGCAAAACAGTGGTACATGACCCACATGGGATGTACCGATTATGGTCGCGCCAACGCCTGTGCCGCCGGCGACACACGGATTATCTTTTTTGAACGCGAACCCTCTGGCCCGAGTGTGGGGACCGGAGTGGATCACATTGGGTTCTCGTTTACGGACCTCGCGGCCAAGATGGCGTCGTTCGAGGAGGCCGGTGTAAAGATTCTCAATCCCATTCGCGAGATCGACGGATTGTTCAAACTCGCTTTTGTCGAAGACCCGTGGGGGACAAAAATCGAAGTGGTCGAAGACACCGAGTGGTTGGGATTCCATCACCTTCACCTGCGGTCGACGGATCGCGATGCCACGCTCGACTGGTATGAGAACATCTTTGGCGGAGAGCGCGACAGCCTCAAAGGACGTATCGCTGGACTCCGTTACGGCACGGTGTGGTTTCTCGTCACCCAGCATGACGATGGAGAGTTGGCCCCGACCGAGGGGCGCGCGTTTGACCACCTGGGGTGGCAGTTCCCCGATCTCAGAGCAGCCGCGGAGGAGATCAAAGGAAAGGGCGTCGAGTTTACGATCGAGCCCCGTCCGTTCACCAACCCGCTCGGGCAAGACATGCTGATCTCGTTTGTCGAAGGCCCTGACGGCGTGCGGATCGAGATCGTCCAGCCCCAGGCGTAGGTCCATGCGGTATCGAACGGGGGCGGGGTGGTCGATGGTCGTGGTCGCGCTTATGTGCGCGGCGCCGTCCTGGATGGGCGAGATGCACGGGCGCGTCCAGGTCGTCGGTCGCCAGGCCGGCGATCTAGACGCCGAGGTTGCGGCCGTCGCGGCGCTGGAGGGGGAGCCCAGCGTCGTCAGTGCGGGCGGTCTGACTCTTGACCTCGCGCCGCTGGTCACTCTGGAGAACCCGTCCCCGTTTGACCCACCGGGTCCTCGCCGTCGCCTCGTGCTGGTGGGTGGTCTCGACGGCAATCCCGAGAGTGCGCGCGTCGTTCTCGACGCGGTGCGATGGTTCAAGACGGACGCGACTGCCGACGACCGGGAACGGTGGTCGGTCAGTGCGTTGCCCCTTGCAAATCCGGGGGGGACGCCAGATATTTTTCCCCCGGACGAGGGGTTTTTTAGTGACGGCGAACATCCGGAGACGCGCTACGTCTGGCGCTGGGTGACGTATCAAACGCCGGACTTGGTCATCGAGGTGCGAGCCGGCAATGCGTTGCAGATACAAAGTTCGGACGGCCGGGATGGGCCGTTCAACCGTCTACCGCGCGGTTCGCTGGCGGCGGCTCTTTCCGATCCCGACACCGCCAATCGGCCGGGGCCAGTAGATACCATGCTCGTGCGAGCGTCGGATGGTGCCGGCGCGCTCCGCGCAGTGCTTGCGCTGGCCGGCGAAGCGCGGTCGGTGCTGCGTCAGACGATTACCGAACGCATCGAACGCGAGCCGCTCGAGGTTGCGCGGCTGCTGGCGGCGCGGTATCCCCGTGCAGCCAGCATCGCCTATATCCCGGCGGTAGCGTGGGTCCATACGCTGCGTTTGGCAGCGTTGACCGAGGATTCCCGGTTGCGGGACCAGGTTCTCGCCGACGTGCGGCCGTGGCTCGAGGGCGAGCAACCAATCGTGGGCGACCGGGTGAGCCTGGCCGGTCTGGCCGGCACCATGGTCTTCGCCGAGATCGCAAAGTCCGCCCGCGACACCGCTGTCGAGGCGGCGGCGGCGGGTCTGGCGGCCGAGGGGATTGCGCTTGCCGCCGCCGAGACCGAGTCCGGGATGCCCGAGCATGGATCTGGGTGGACGGACGACATGTTCCTCGGCACGATTGCCGCCGTCACGGCGCGAGACCCGGATGGACTCGCGGCTGCCACCCGACTCCTTGTTCGCTACGGCGGAGAATTGCAGCAGGCTGACGGTATTTTTCATCATTCACCGGAGGCGCCAACCGCGTGGGGCCGTGGCAATGGGTTTGCCGCGCTTGGTCTGACCGAGACCCTGACTGTCCTTCCGTCGGAACATCCGGCGCGGACGGCGATTATGGAGATCTATCACCGTCACATGAGTGGCTTGCGGGACCAGCAGGCCCCGGATGGTATGTGGCGTCAAGTGGTGGACGTTCCGGGGAGCTACCGTGAACTGAGTGTCACCGCGCTCACGGTGACATCAATGGCCAGAGGGCTTCAGCTCGGCTGGCTCGACGAGTCGTATGCCGAGGTTGTCGAGCGGGGCTGGCGTGGCCTGCTCGCGCACATCGATCGGGATGGAGTGCTCGTGGACGTCTGCATCAGCACTGGCGACGGACCGACCTTACGTCACTACCTCGACCGCACGGCCGTCAACGGTGCCGATGACCGCGGTGGCGCACTCGCCCTCGGCGCGGCGCTGGAGATGTATGCATTGCTGGAGAGTCGGTAGAGCGATGCCTGCCGTGCGGTAACCGTTCATACACTCTCCTGGAGAGAGGAAATCTCAATGCGTGGAATTGGATACCTGCTCGCGGTTCTCGTGCTCTCCGTCGGTGCGTCCGGACCGGCCGACGCCCAGACCAAGCTCTTGCGTTTTCCGGATGTGCATGGCGACCGCGTCGTGTTCGCCTATGCCGGTGACCTCTGGACGGCGTCTACCAGCGGTGGTCTGGCCACCCGGCTGACCGCGCACCCAGGGCTCGAGGTCTTTCCAAAGTTTTCACCCGATGGCCGATGGGTCGCTTTTACCGGTCAATACGACGGTGACGAGCAAGTGTATGTCGTCCCGGCGACCGGCGGCGTGCCCCGTCAGTTGACGTGGTATCCGGCGCGCGGTCCGCTCGCCGCCAGGTGGGGATACGACAACCAGGTCTATGAGTGGACACCGGACGGCCGGTCCGTGCTGTTTCGGTCGTTGCGTTACAGCGTCGATCTGTCCGACAGCCGCTTGTTTCTGGTCTCGACCCAAGGCGGGCTCCCGGTCCCACTCGCCATGCCAGAGTCCGGTGCCGGTGACCTGTCGCCGGACGGGACACGCGTGGTGTATTCGCCGCTGTTTCGAGACTTCCGGACATGGAAACGATACGAGGGAGGTTGGGCGCAGGAACTCTATGTGTTCGACCGCGAGACCCACGACGTGGAGCGCGTCACCGACCATCCACGGTCCGACCGTGACCCGATGTGGGTTGGCGACGCCATCTACTTCACGTCAGACCGCACCGGCACGCTCAACCTTTTTCGATTCGACCTGGATACCCGTGAGAACACCCAGCTGACGACGAGCGATAGCTGGGATGTGCGATGGCCTGGCGATGACGGCGTGGGCCAGATCGTCTATGAGCTAAACGGCGAGCTCCAGTTGTTTGCCATCGGCGACGGACAATCTCGTCCGCTGTCGATCACTGTGCCCGACGATGGTCTGGCGATGCGGCCGGCGAGAGTGTCGGCGGCGGACCTGGTGGAAGATGTCGAGCTGAGCCCAAAAGGCGAGCGCGCGTTGTTTGTCGCCCGCGGCGATATCTTTAGCGCACCCATCGAGAAAGGTCCAACCCGGAACCTGACCCGCAGCTCGGGTGCGCATGATAAGTGGGCGCGCTGGTCTCCCGATGGTAGCCGTATTGCGTTTGTTTCGGACCGCGATGGCGAGGACGAGATCTACGTGATGCCGCAGGATGGCTCGGGTGACCCCGAGCAGATCACCGACGGGGGGCAGGCGATGCGCTACGCACCCGAGTGGTCACCGGCGGGCGATGCCGTGGCATTTGGCGACAAGGACGGCAAGCTGTACGTCCTGGATATCGCCTCTCGAGAGCTGACGCTGGTGGCGGACGAGGCCAACGGTCAGATGCGGGACTACACCTGGTCGCCCCACGGTGGGTACTTGGCGTTCTCACTCACGGACGAGACGGGATTCAGCTCGGTCCATGTGTGGCGACGTGCCGATGAGTCGCTGCATCAGGTGACCAGTGATTTGTTCCACGAATGGAACCCCGCGTGGGATCCGGACGGCGACTATCTCTACTACCTGTCCGATCGGTCTTTTGCGCCCCAGATTGGCTCGTTCGAATGGAACTATGTGGTCGACCGCGAAACAGGTATCTATGCGCTGGCGTTGCGTGACGACGTTGCGCATCCGCTCCCGCCAGAGAGCGACGAAGTGACTCTCGAGATCGATGAGGAAGACTCTGATTTAGACGCGGCCGGAGATAGTGCGGTCGACAATGAAGACAGCGGCGAGACGGCTGAGAGTGCCGAGGACAGTAACCACGACGAAGGTGACGACGAGCCGATAGGTATCGACTTTGACGGATTGGCTCGTCGGGTCGTGCGGATTCCCGTAGATTTTGATAACTACGTGGGGCTAAGCGCGGGGAACGACCGGGTCTTCTTCCTCAGAACCGGTGCTCCGTTTTACGGTCGGGGCGGCGATCGTCCTACAGATCTCCGGGCCTTCTCGTTTACAGACCGCGAGACCAGCACGTTGGTAGCGCGGACCAGCGGTTACGCCCTGTCGCATGACAAGGAAAAGGTGCTGGTCAGGGCGCGTGGCGCGTATCAGCTACACAATGCGTCGGGGCAGGGTGAGCCACACACAATTTCGACGGCCGGGTTGATGGTGGACCGGGTGCCCGCCGAGGAGTGGGCGCAGATCTTCGACGAGGTCTGGCGTCGATATCGAGATTTCTTCTACGTCGAGAACATGCATGGATATGACTGGGAGGCGCTGCGCGACCAGTATCGTCCGTGGCTCACCCATGTCGCGCATCGGTCTGACCTGAACTACGTCATTGGGGAGATGGTGGCGGAGCTCAGCGTCGGGCACGCGTATATTGCAGGTGGCGATTGGACGAGGACCGAGCGGCCCCAGGTCGCGCTACCGGGCGCAGTTTTCGAACTCGACTACGAGGCCGGACGGTTTCAGCTGGCGGCGATCTTCGAAGGGCACAATGAGGAGCCACGGTATAGGGCACCGCTGACCGAGGTGGGTCTGGATGCGCGGGTCGGCGACTATGTGCTGGCAATTGACGGAGAGGATCTCGGGGCTGACGACAACCCCTATCGCTTGCTCCGTCATAAGGCCAACCGTCCGGTTCGCCTCACCTTGAATGCGGACCCGAGCCATGACGGGGCCCGTGACGTGACCTTTCAGCCGGTCACCAGTGAGCGGAGCCTGCGTTATCTCGACGAGGTGACCGCAAACCGCGAAGCGGTTGGCAAAGCGACCGACGGCCGCGTCGGGTATTTGCACATACCCGATATGGGGGCGAACGGGATTCAGGAATTCATCAAGTATTTCTACGGACAGATTCGAAAGGATGGGTTGATCATCGATGTGCGCGGCAACGGTGGCGGCAACGTCTCCGCGATGCTGATCGAGAGATTGAGCCGAGTCTTGCTAGGTACTCGCTTTTCCCGCACCGAAGACACCGTTGGCACGTATCCGAGGACGGTGTTTCACGGTCACCTGGTCTGCATTCTTGACGAGGACTCGGCGTCGGACGGCGACATCTTTCCGTCCCGGTTCAGAGAGGCGAGGCTCGGACCGCTCATCGGAAAGCGCTCGTGGGGTGGAGTGGTCGGGATCACCAATCGCGGACCACTTATCGACGGCGGCACGGTCAACGTACCTGAATTCGGAACAAACGACCGCGATGGCAACTGGGTGATCGAAGGCTACGGCGTCGAACCCGATATCGACGTCGAGAACGATCCGAAATCGGTCATTGCCGGACGGGACCCGCAGCTGGAACGTGCGATCCAGGAGATTTCCAGGATGATCAGTGATGACCCGCGACCGTATCCGAGCCGACCGGCGCCACCCGTCAAGACACCGTGACGACGCGTGGCGGGGCACCGCGAGCCGGGCCCCACCATCACACGACGACCCACACAAAGGGGCTCACGTTGTGAAGTCGAGCCGATGAGCGTTCACTTGCACTGACGACGGTCTGCCCAAGACCAGTCACGCGGAGCGTCGCGCGATATTCGTCCTGTTCAATTGTTCGTGAGCTAAAGGGATCGGGCGTCAGCCGCACGAGCGCAATCATCACGTCTTCGTGAACCACGGGACGCATGTCCCCGGTGTGAAGCTCGTAGGCCGTCGTCTGCGCACCGCTCGCTGTCACCTCTATGTGAACAACAGCGTCGCCACCCTGAATGCAGAGAGCATCCGCGGGGCAGCGCGAGTCGCCTGTCACTTCGACAAAGCGAACGGTCAGCGACGGTCTGGCGACCTGTCGCCGCTCGCCCGGCGCCAGCACGAAATCTTGGCCCAGATCAACGCGTGGAGCGGTCGGTCCGCTGTCGCACGCCGCCGACATGATGACGCCGGCGCCACACGCAAAGACGGCCCGCCAAGAACACATGATTCGATACCCCCACAGAGCCTCGTCTCATCGAGTCTGGATCTCCATCGCCTCGTGCACCAGCCGGCCGAACGCACGTTCCTTTTTCCGCGTTTCGTGTCGGGCCAAAGCCTCGTGCTTCGCGTGGAGTCGCTGCGTATGAGTTGCAGCGCGTGGTAATTCCGCTCCCGGTGGGATGTGGTGTGTGGCGTCCCTTGGCGTCCGAGCTGCTCGCGGCCTTCAGTGTCACCTCACCTCGTCGTGTCCAACGGTCCGATGAGCTGCGCCGGGTCTGCACCTGGTTTCGGCCGGAACTTCTGTGCGCGCCCGCCCCAGACCTCGGCCGTATACAGATTCCCCTCGCTGTCGGTCGAGAACGCATGCACGCCCCACATTTGCCCGGGGTGGTGACCAAAGGTGCCCCAGTTGAACAACAGCTGACCGTCGAGGTCGAACTTGAGGAATCGTCCCACGTTGCCGTCGTTGACCCAGAGGTGCTGGTTCTGTGCCATCGCCATCGACAGCGGGAACCGAATGCCAGGCCACGTATCGAGATGCCGGCCGGTCGCGTCGAAGACCTGGATGCGTCGATTGCCACGATCCGATACATAAACGCGCTCTTGGTCATCAATGGCGATGCCGTGGACCGTGTTGAACTCGGCCGGACCCGCGTCGGGGCCGCGACCAGCGGTGCCCCAGTGCATGAGATACTCGCCGTCCTGGTTGAACTTCACGACCCGAGTGTTGACATACCCGTCACTGACCACGAAATCGCCATTTTTGAAAAAAGCGATATCCGTAGGTCGGTTGAACCGATTGGGGTCGTCGTTGTCTCCCGGCGTCTTGAACTCACCCAGGGTCATGACCACGCGCTCCCCATCATTGGTGAACTTGTAGATCACGTGCCCTCCGTCCTCGACGATCCATACATGTCGCTCAGGGTCGTAGGGATTGATCTTGACTGCGTGAGGCCGGATGAAGCGGTGGTTGTGCTGCTCCCAGGAATCGACGAGTTCGCCCTCGCGGTTGAAGATCATCAGGATGTGTTCCCAGCGACCCTCGAGACCGGTCTCTGCCCTACTGACAGCACAGGGGCACCCATCCGGCCCGTTGTTCTCGCCGGCGGCCGGGCGAGCGGGAACATCTCCAGCCCCTATGGGGTTGGCCAGGCGCGGCAACTCCCCGCTCTGAAACACAAACACTCGATCGGGTGATTCGGCAAAAACCGCCGCGGTCCGTCCCCACGTGTAGTCCTCATGAAGTGGACGCGGCCAGTCCGCGACGACCTCATATGCCCCGGTCTCGAAGCTTCCACCTTTGTCTTGAGCACTCGCCGCTTGGGTCATGGCTACGACCACCGCAGCGACAATCACAACTGAACGCGAAAACTGCATACAGACCTCCTCCTTCAAACTGTGCACGCCGGCCCTGGACCGACATTGTGTGTCACGCGGTTGTACGTTCGTCGGCGTCGTTCCTGGCTGGCGTCGACTGTGTCTTCGAGCGAACCCGGTCGCCGACCCGACGTCTGATTTCGGTCCACGCGACCCCCCGCCTTCAGACTTACTTCACCCGGCATCTCCCGCCTCGTGACGACATCAGCCCTTCATCCGCCGGAGTCGGCCGGCACGTTGGACAGACACTGGTTCGAGATGGACCGCCGGCTTTCGGAACATGTAGCGGTTTCACTCCGGCAGCGCGAAGACGAAAAGGGCGTTCCCGCCCTCGGGTTGGTAGACCTCGGGGTTGAGCTTTGCCGTGAGACTTCGGAAGACCCCTCCCAGCGCAGCCGGGACGGCTATGAACTGCCGTCCGCCGGCCTCGTAGGTAATGGGATACCCGTGCGCCGACGAGGCGAGACGCGTCTCCCAGAGGACCTCGCCCGTCTCGACGTCGAACGCTCGGTAGTAGCGGGCACCGTCACCGGCAAAGACCAATCCGCCCGCTGTTGAGAGCGCGGACGTCAGGAACGGTGTCCGCTGCTCGTGGCTCCAGAGCTCCTCCATCGTCCGGACGTCGTAGGCGGCCAGCTTTCCAACGTTGCCGTCGCTACCCGGCATCTCCAGCAGCTCATACCGGCCGGCTGTCCCGCCGCCCCCCTCGATGAACTCTACGTCGCGTCCGGTCAGGTGCATGCACGCCTGGTGGAGCGGGATGACGAGGGCGCCGGCGCCCGGGTGGTATGTCGACGCTTGCCAGTTGTGGCCACCCAGAAGGCTGGGGCAGGCGAACACCCGATCGCCGATGGCGATGTTTTGCAGGTCTTCTCTATAGGTCAGCTCACCGGTGGTCCGGTCGATCGACTCGAAGACGTCCTGATGGACCGTCTCCCGAAGGGCGACAAATGCACCCGTCGCCCGGTTGAGCTTCCAGAGGATGCCGTCCTTGCCGATCGTGAAGATCCATTTTTCGTCGTCGGCATCGACCAGCACCCGCTCGTAGACGATGTCGAGGTCGAGCGTTTCGCCGGGCGCGTGCTGGAAGTACCAGTGCACCTGTCCGGTGCTCGGGTTCAGCGCCAGCGTCGAGTTGGTGTACAGCGCGTCCTGTCGCGTCGTCATGCCGCGGCTCGCGGCCACCCACGGCTTCGCCTGTGCCGTGCCTATGAAGAAGAGACCGAGATCCGGGTCGTAGCTGCCCGGAATCCAAGCGTCGCCGCCCGCGCGCAGATAAGGGGGCGTGTCGCCCCATGAGGCGTCGTTCGGATCGCCCGGAAGCGCGATCGTGGATGTCCGCCAGAGCTCCGTGCCGGTATCCGGATCGTGGCCGGTAATGAAACAGCTCTGCTCGGTGTATCGATCACAGCCGTTGGTGCCGGTAATGACGACTCCGTTGGCGATGATCGGACCGGCGTTCTGCCGGAAGCCCTGTGTGTAGTCGGCCTTGACGGTCCGCCACGCTTCCTCGCCGGTGCGCGTGTCGAGGGCGACCACCGCCGCGTCGGCGGTGGCAAGAAACAGCTTGTCGCCATACAGCGCCATCGTGCGCGTGGCACCGGCCACAGTGTCTTCCGGCAGCCGCGCGCGATACACCCAGATCACGTCTCCGCTTGTCGCATCGATCGCCTGCACCACGTTCCCCGGATTCGCCAGGAACATCACGCCGTCATGCACCAGTGGCGTCGTCTGGTGATTACCTGGCCGAATCGAGATCGACCATGCGAGTGTCAGGTCGGCGACATTGTCGCGCGTTACCTGATCCAGCGGGCTGTAGCCATGGCTGTTACGCGTGCGCCGCCAGCTCAGCCAATCCCCTGGCGGCGGGTCCGCGAGCATGTCGTCGGTCACAAGCGTCAATTCGTGTGGCACTTCCTGGTTGACGAAACGCGACGATCGCCGACGCAACCGCTCGCCCGCTCGCTCCGCGCGACGCGCTTCGGAGATGTCCGCGGCGTCGCCGATCATCACCGCCGCATCCGCCGTCAGCGTGCGTTCGCCCGGCACAGCGCCATTTGATTCCAGCAGATACGCCACCAGCGCCACGTAGGACTGATCGCTAAGCGAACCGGCTTGCCCCGGAGGCATCTCGTCACGCAGGTAGGCGAAAAGCTCATCGGTCGTCTGTCCCGCCCAATCGCTCAGGAAAGACACGCCGGAGAGGGGCGGAGCGGACACCATCCCCTCCAGGGACGGTCCGTGACACTCTCCGCACTGTACGCCGTACACGGACCAGCCGCTCGCTGCCTGGTCCGAGGTGAAGGCCCCATCCGCCGCCGGGGCCTGTGCCGCCGCGACGACAACACCCGGCACACCGGTCAACGCACTCATCAGGACCGGAAGAGCGACCGCCACCAGGACTACCGCCGCTACGAAAACCGGTCTCAGCCAACGCGATCCGTCAACGCGAGTTCTCTTCAACATGATGCGCACTCCTTGTGCCGTCCGACAGCAGTATCGGCTGCGACTATTTTGGGAGCACCCGATGTCGGGCACCTAGCCCTATGGTTGGTCAGTCGGTCGTATTTCTTGGACGCGGGCACCAGCGAGGATGCCCGCCATGCCGATGTTGCCCTCGTGACAGGCATATTCGAAGACGGTGTCATCCGAAAGCGACAGCGGAGCCATCGCGGTCCATGGTTGGGCCCAGACCGATGGGTCGGTCAAGGTGATCTCGTAATGCAGTGCCTCCGGACCAACTCGAGTGAATCGCTCGACAAGATGACGTCCGCTTGTCGAGCCGAGATACAGCGCGCGGTCGTCAAAATTTGTGGTTTCTACAACCAGTGTGTCGCCCTCCCAATGTCCGCGAGAGTCGCCATGCCACTGTTGAATGCTGTCGTCGATATGTGGCCAGTCGGCGATGGGAATGACGCGTGCGTCGTGAATCATCTCTCCAAGCATGACGAGGTGGTCCGGGGTCTGGAAAATCTGATAGTAGCTGTTGTATCCAGCACCGAGACCGCCCACCCTTGGGATGCCGTAGGTGATGCATCGTACCTGGAGGGGCAGATTCTCCGGGCCGTGATAGGTCGCTTGTGCTCGTTGCTCCGCTCGGTCGGCTTGGCGCTGCTCGGCGGCCTGTGTGAGCGCCGGTAGTTTCCCGCTTGGCGGGTCAGTCAGGAGAGATGTCCGATTCTCGAACACGCGGTCAACCATCCAGACCGAGCTGTAGTTTCCCGTGCCTCCGTCGCGTGAGACGTTCCTGTCGACATCCGCGAGCACAGCGTTGAACACCCCATCGCCAAACGCGGCGTCATCGGCTCCGCCAAAGAGGCGAGTGGCCGCCTGCTGGAGCGCCGCCAGCTCTTCGTCCGAAAACGCGTCTTTGTCGGCCAGCTCGTCCGGCCGTTCGAGCGGGGTCGCGCTGTTGTTGGCCCACACTCCACCGAGGTTGGGTCGTCCATCCGCGGTCCGGGGGACGCGGGGCTCCTCACTTGCGGTTTGGCTGGACGCTGGGGGTGCGACCACCAGCACGGAAAGGACGGTGAGCACACCAGAGAAAACAAAGCCACGTCGCATCAGGAACCTCGCTTGGGGCGTTCAGGGAATGAGAGACTACGTGCTCAATTCTCTCACGGACGCTGGTCCTCGGCTAGCCGGAGAGGTCATATACTCGGGCGTGACCAACCGACGCGCGTTTACGGCGCTTCCCGTGTGTGCTCTTGTGCTCCTTGGGTGCGGTGTCGCCTCTGCTGGGCAGCAGACGACCAATGTTGACGAGGATGCCACACCTGCTTTGCTCCGGAATCTCGCCCCCGTGACCGACGCCATGTTGCGGCAGCCGGATGCCGAGGACTGGATTTCGTTCCGCAATGGCTACCCGCTTTGGGGCTATAGCGCCCTGGATCAGCTCGACATCGCCAATGTCGGGGAGCTGCGGCTCGTGTGGGCACGCGCGATGCAGCGCGGCTATCAAGAGGTCGAGCCGCTCGTCTATGACGGCGTGATGTTTCTCGCCAACGTGGAGGACATCGTCCAAGCGCTTGATGCGACGACTGGCGATCTACTGTGGGAGTACCGGCGCAATCTCCCGGACAACATCGCGAATGTGACTGGTACCAGGTATCGATACCGCAACGTGTCGATCTACGACGACAAGATTTTCCTGGCAACAAACGACGCGTTCTTGGTCGCGCTGGACGTCCGAACCGGCGAGCTCGTGTGGGAGACAGAGCGGGCCGATTATCGGGAGCGAGTCGCCCAAACGGCCGGTCCCATCGTCGTGAAGGGGAAGCTCATCACCGGGTCGCGGTGCAACCCGTCGAGCCCGCGTCCCGGCGGCTGCTTTATCACGGCGCACGACGTCGGGTCCGGTGCAGAGCTGTGGCGCATCAATACCGCGGCCACGCCGGACCAAGTCGGCGGCGATACGTGGGGTGGCCTCCCGGTATCCGCCCGCCGTCATGCATCGGCGTGGATGGTTGGGAGTTACGACCCCGCACTGGACTTGGTCTATTGGGGGACGGGACCGCCGTCCCCGCTGCCCGAGAAACTACGGGGCGCTGGAAAAGCCGACCTTTTGTATACCAACTCGACGCTGGCCCTCGACCCGGATACTGGCGATATGACCTGGTATTTCCAGCACCTGCCACGGGATAACTGGGATTTGGACCATGTCTTTGAGCGCATGATCGTCGAAACCGTGGTGGCGCCGCGTCCCGACGCCGTGCCGTGGATCAGCCCGAACCTGCGGTCCGGTGAAACGCGGAAGGTCATCACCGGGATTCCCGGAAAGACCGGTCTGGTGTGGACGCTGGACGCCGAAACAGGCGAGTTCCTCTGGGCGCGTCCTACCGTCTATCAAAACATCATGACGGGTCTCGAGCTCGAGACCGGTCGTCCGATCATTGACGAGTCCACCACGCCGCAATCGATGGAGAACATGGTGCTGGCATGCCCGCATCTGCTGGGCGGCAAGAATCAACCATCGGGCGCCTACAGTCCCGCGACCAATGCGATGTATATGCCGCTCAACAATGCCTGTATGGACATCGCGATGTCGGTGGAGGAGGCAGGACCCAGTGATGGCTATGATGTGCGGGTCAGCGTTCGTCATGTCCCCGGAGTGGACCCGGCCACCGCGCCGGTCGGTCGGCTCGAAGCACTGTCGGCGTCGACCGGCGAGACCTTGTGGATCTATGAGCAACGCGCGCCGATCTACGGATCGGTGCTCGCGACCGGCGGCGGTCTGGTGTTCTCGGGTGATGTCGTCCGGCGATTTAGGGCGTTTGATGCTGCTACCGGCGACGTTCTCTGGCAGACCATCCTGAACGGACCGGTAAGCGGTCGGCCGATGACCTACAGCGTGGGTGGACGTCAGTATTTGGCGATCGGCTCGGGAGGGTTGACGCAGGGTACCGGGTTTTTGCAGCTGACACCCGAGCTCAACACACCGGCGGGCAGCAACACGCTCTTCGTGTTTGCTCTTCCGGAGTCATAGTCCGCGCGGGACGGGCCGGTCGACGTGGCGTCTCCCGCAAGTGGCTGTATCGGACTATGGTTGGTCTGCGGTCCAGGCGACGCCTCGCGGCGAGATCGGTCATGTCGGCGCCTGCGGAGCTATTCGGCGGTTGGGTAGTGGCCTCGGTGGTATAGTCGCGGCCACGAATTTTGAGTGCCCGGGGGGTGTCGGAATGAGACGGAGTCTGTGTTTGGGTGTTCTCGTTGTCGCCGGAATGTGCGCGACGTTGGCCACAAATGAGGCGCGGCAAGCCCGCGCCCCGATGGTTGTCCTCGAGGTGGCGGATAACCTCCACGTGTTGGCGTCAGACCCGGCGGGTCAGGGGATGCGGAGCGGAGGAAATACCGCCGTCTTCGAGACGACCGATGGGGTCGTGCTTGTCGACACAAAGTTGGCTGGTTACGGCCCCGACATCTTGGAACAGGTGCGTGCGCTCACCGACAAACCGGTGACCACAATCATCAACACCCACACGCACTTCGACCACACCGGCGCGAACGCGGAGTTTCCCGCGACGGTCGATGTCGTGGCGCATGACAACACCGCCGCTCAGATGTCTCGGCTGATGTGCGAGCCCGTGACCAACTGTGACGCGTTCAAGGGGACCAACGCGGAGTATCGGCCAAATATTACCTTTGCGACGACACATTCCTTGTTCAGCGGTGACGACCAGATCGACCTCTATTACTTCGGGCGTGGTCACACGGATGGCGACACGTTTGTCGTGTTCAAGGCCGCGCGGACGATGCATACGGGTGACATGTTCGCCGGGAAAGGGCTGCCGTTTATCGACGCTGACAATGGCAATGGGAGCGCCACCGAGTTTGGCCAGACCCTCAACAAGGCGATCGCGGGCATCGCCGACGTGGACACAATTATTACGGGTCACAACGACACGACGCTTGTCTGGAATGACTTGGTGGATATGGCGGGGTTCTACAACGACCTGGTCGACAGAGCGAAAGGGGGGCAGGCCGCCGGTCAATCATCGATGGACGCCGCGAGCGGGTATACAGTTCCCGACCAGTACTCAGAGTTTGGTGCTCCGGAGCAAACCGTCGCCAGCATCATGCAGCTCGTATACGACGGGCGATAGGCGGCCGGTATGGCGGTCTGTCGTGCGCACCGTCTGAGTCTCGCCAGCGTGTGGCTGGCGGTCGCCGGCGTCGCCGCCGCTCAGAATGGATCCATCTTTCCGGAAATCCTTTCCGGAAATCGCGTTTTGACGCGGGAAATTTTGTCTGCGCGGCGCCCTGACGAGGTCCCCGCGGGCTGAGTCGTAGCGCAGTCCCGCGGCAGAGCCAAACGGCCTTTAGATGGCGCCGTCCTGCCGCAAATTTGCGATCTGCTGGTTTGAATAGCCAAGTTCGCGCAGCACTTCGTCGGTGTGTTCCCCCAGGAGCGGCGGTGTGCGGACGACGGCGGCGGGTGTATCGCTGAGCTCTATCGGGGGGCCGATCGTCGAGACCGTCCCGGCCGTCGGGTGGGATTGTTCGACGATCTTTCCGCGCTCACGAAGTTGAGGATTGGTGCACACCTCGCCCACATTGCGGATTCGACCACACGGGACTCCGGCCGCCCCAAGGATCTCCATCCATTCGTCTACCGTGCGTGCAGCGGTGAGCTCCAGAATGGTCGGCATGAGTGCCGCGCGGTGAGTGACGCGGTCGGCGACGGTGGCGAATCGCACGTCGTCCCGCAAGTCGGGGCGCTCGATGGCGTCGCAATAGCGTCGCCACAACGAATCATTGGCGACGCCAAGATTAATCCAGCCATCTTTGGCCTGCACTGTCTGATAGGGCACGACCATGCGGTGCGCGTTCCCGCTGCGCGTCGGGCTCTGTCCAGACGCGAAGTAGCTTCCGGTGTTGTATGTCAGGGCCGAGGCGACGGCGTCGAGCATCGCAATCCGGACGTGCTGCCCACGACCGGTGGTGTGTCGCGCCAGCAGCGCAAGAAGAATCCCCTGCGTGGCCGTCAGGCCGGACGTCACGTCCGTGATCGATGTCCCCACCCGCGTCGGTGGGCCGTCGGGCTCTCCGGTGAGATCCATCAGGCCCGATTCTCCCTGAACGATGAGGTCGTAGCCGGGTCGACCGGCGTCGGGACCGGTGTCACCAAAGCCTGAGATCGAGCAATAGACGAGTCGAGGGTGGTGAGCGGCCACAGATTCGTAGTCAAAACCGAGACGGGTCATTGCCCCAGGCCTGAAATTCTCGACCAACACATCGGCGTTCTCCAGCATCCGGCGGAGGATGCCCTGTCCCGCTTCGGTTTTGAGGTCGACCGTACAGCTCCGTTTATTCCGGTTGATCGACAAAAAGTAGGGTGATTCGCCTCCCTGAAACGGAGGTCCGAATCGCCGGGATTCATCCCCGCGTCCCGGCTCCTCGATCTTTATGACGTCGGCTCCCATGTCGCCGAGGGTCATGGTGCAGTAGGGCCCCGATACGACCCGGCTGAGGTCGATGACGCGGATGCCGTCTAGTGGTGGCACGGGGTGGGCTCAGGCTGTGGTCAGCGCGTCGGCAAGCTCGCCGAGGCCGGCCACTTCGAGGTCTGGCTGATGGGGGGAGAAGCCGTAGGCGAGCTGGCGCCGGTTCACATACGCTGTGCGCATACCGCTTGCCTTGGCGCCGATGCAGTCAAACGGATGCGTTGCGACATGACAGATCGTGGCGATGGGTGTCTCCAGAATCTCGGCGGTTTTCTCGTAGGTGACGCGATGTGGCTTGAATGACCCGGCTTGGTCGATGGAGACAAGCGCGTCGAAGTGGATGCCGTGATGAGCCGATGCGTTATGGAGCATATCGGTGTCGCCGTTCGACAGAATGGCCAAACGGTAGGTTGACCGGAGGCGGTTCAGATTCTCGGCGACATCAGGAAACGGGGGTAGTCGCTCGATCGCGCCGACCAACGCACGGACGTCGTCGTCGGTAAACGGCACGCCCGCGCGGGTGAGCGTGTAGGAGAGCGCTCGACGACCGATCTCTCTATACGGCGTGTGTCCACCCTCAATCAAGGCATCGATCATCGAGTCTTGATAGTGGGTGCGACGCCACCAGGTGACCACCGAATGCGGGTTGCCGGTGTAGCCCAGGTTCTGGAGGAACGGAGTGATGGTCTCGGTCAAGCCGCGTTGCATGTCGACGATGGTGCCGTACAGGTCAAAGGTGAGCACGCGCACGTCGGAAAGGCTCGGAGTCATACCAAAGAGACGCGGGTCAGTTTTCGACAAAGAAAAAATCGGCCGGACCATCGCGACGCGCCAACAAGACGACGTCACGACCGGCGGGCACGTGCCACGAATGGTGGGCTTTGGCGGGAATGATGACGTAGCTGCCAGCCGTCGCGGTGTGACGGGTGCCGTCTAGCACGATATCAACCTCGCCCTCCAGCACGGTGACCGTCTCGGTATAGGTGTGCCAGTGCGGCGCGAACTCAGCACCGGCCGGAAACCGGGAGAGATATGTCGGGCCACCCGTCGCCGGGTCTGTCGCGATATCCGCGTTCCGAAGACCCTCCGGGAATCCCGGCCGATTTGTCGGTGGTCCCCAGTCGGCCGTCTCCCAGTTCGTAACCAGTGGCGCTATCTCTCCCGACGCACCAGGGTCATAACGAATTTCGAGGTAAGTCACGGGTTCGTCGATCGCCGAATACCAGTGCGGCGTGCCCGCCGGGACGATCACCACATCTCCGGGGACGACGTGTCGGGATTCGCCGCCGACAATCGTGGCGATGGTGTCGCCGTTGCCATGTGTCGACCGCTCCACCCGACCGCCGGTGACGATTGTCGCGCTCCCAGCGGTGATGTGGTGGACCTCCCAACCGGTGTCATGCACGATGGCGTTTCGTGGCTCCGTGCGATGGATGAGATTGACTCGGGTTCGCGTGGTGTTGTCGACCCGAGCGACGACCATCGCCGCGGCGTCAGTCTGTGACGCTAACTGCCGGAGCTCCGTCGCGAGCTCCTTTCCGCTGGCATAGGTGCCGGGGGCGACCGACTGGGCCGAGGGCGCGGTCGTCATGACAACGGTGAGTGTCAGCGACAGGGCCAGTACGACGTTCCCGGGTACCGTTGCTGACCTTCGCGGCGGCCAGCCGAACGGCCCTTGGGGGCGGGGCTCGGAGCTTCTACTGCGTTTCATGCGTCACTCTCCCTGTGGTTCGCGCGCGTGTTCGCCGGGCTCGTCGGTAAGACCCGTGTTGGTGCTGACACCAAAGCGTTGGAAGTTGGAGTAACGGGCGTCGCCTTCAAACAGCAGCCCGTCTCGGTCCTCGTATTTCTCTTGCATGTCACGTGGCAGCCAAACGCCCAGATCGTCGTCAGGCCGATATCTCACGACAATTTCCGACCGCAACTGGCCGTCTCTGGGGGTGCCGGTTTTGAGCTCGGTGCGAACCACCAGACCGGTATCCGGCTGGATCCACAGGCGCCCGTGGGTAGGTACGGCCAGCCGCCGTACTGGGTCGCTGATAAGCATCGGGCCGGTGCTTTCCCGGAAGAGGATTTCCCAGACGTCCTCGCCCTCGAGTCGGTCAGTGTCAGCCAGCTCGAAGGCAAACCGCCGCCAGTGCTCGGCGTGCAGGACCATCAGCGCGAACGTGGGCACGTTGGTCGTGCGGACGATGTCGCCCAGGTTGAAACGGGCGCTCTCTTCGGCGAGGACATGCCACTGTTCGAGAATCGACGCCGTCGACGCGTTTTCGTCAAACAGCGTTTGCATGCGCTCGGTGCGGTTGCCGACGGCTCGACCGTCAACCTCCACCGCCACCCGCAGACCGACCCACTGGTCGCCTCCATTAGGCAGTCGCATCATGAGAAAATCGGATTTCATACGCCGTTCGATCCGACGCGGCCGAGTGACCGAGAGGCCACGAAACCCGCTCCGGACGGATGACCGGCGACCGCCTGAAAACACGGTGTTCAGTGTCTCGGGGGCCCGTTGGTCGTAGCGCTCTTCAGCGATCAGCATTCCGAGTTTTCGCTCGTACTCTGCGACATACGTCGTGGCGCGGGCCAGGACGGTGCGTACCGATGGCTCTTGCGTGGACTGGGCCGACACCATGATTCCGGTCACCAGTCCAGCGATCAATCCGAGAAGCGAAACAAGGGAAACGCGACGCATGATGATTGCGGGAGAACGACGTTCATTGTTCCGCAAATCGCGCAGGGCGACAACTCTGACGTATTCTTACGGGCGAGACCTCTGCCTCACTTTTGACTGCCAGGGGGGTGAACGAGTCTGGCAGAAATCGCGGTGGGGACCTGACCCGAAGGAGCTTCACATGGTGAACAGACGACAGTTTCTTGCAACCTCGAGCTTGGCCGTGGTCGCGACCGCGATGCCGGGGGTCACCGTCTTTGGTCGGGGTCGCCAGGCCGGTTTGACCACGTCGTTTGAGGATCTCCGGCGTAACGTAGGCATCTTCAACGGTCAAGGTGGCACCATCGGATGGCTTGTCAATGACGAGGGTATTCTCGTCATCGATAGCCAGAACGCGGCGGCTGCCCAGGCGTGTATTGATGGCATCGGCGAACGGTCGAGCCGGTCGATTGACCTGCTCGTCAATACGCATCATCACGGTGACCATACCGGTGGCAACAAGACGTTCCAACCGGTCGTTGGATCGATCGTGGCTCACGAGAACAGCGCCGATTGGCAGCGCCGGGCCGCGCAGGACGCCTCCAACGAGGCCGACCAGGCGTATCCCGACACGACGTTTACCGATGAGTGGCGGACGACCGTGGGAGACGAGACAGTGGTCGCCCGTTATCACGGCGCCGGTCATACCAGCGGTGATGTCGTGGTGACGTTCGAGCAAGCCAACGTTGTCCATATGGGCGACCTGATGTTCAACCGTCTACATCCGTTTGTCGACCGGTCTTCTGGCGCCCGTATCGAGAGCTGGATGGAATCGCTGGGGACGGTGGCTGCTGCCCATGACGCCGATACGATCTATATCTTTGGCCATGGCAGTCCCTCGAACGGTGTCACCGGCACGCGGGACGACCTCGCCGGACTGCGCAACTACTTTGACGCTGCCCTCGAACTCACGCGGCAGCAGATCGCCGCGGGCCGCTCGAGAGACGAGATTGTCGCGACCGAGTCGTTGACGGGATTTGACGATTACATCTCGCCGTTTCCGCTGCTGAGCCTGGGCGGTGTGCTTGGGGTCGCCTACGACGAGCTGAACGGATAACTCAGCTCGCCACGTTTGTCGCGGGTCCATTTGTCACGCGTTTGTTGATCGCGTGTCCTCTTACCGGGTGTCCACGCATCGCGACACGATATATCGCGTATCGATATATCGCGTCGCGATTGTCCGTCGCTGACCCAGACAGTCGCCAGTCCGCCGGGGGTGTCGCCTGGCGACGATTGCCCCCAGAATCCGTCCGTAACCGTGTGTTCTCTACGGACGCCTTGTCGGGGCCGTTGTCCGTCGGACACCTGGCATCCCGCTCAGGAAGACCTCACCAACAATGCAAGACCTCACCGAAGGTTCGATTCCTCGGCACATTCTGAAAATGTCGATTCCGATCGCGGTCGGAATGATCTTTCAGACGCTGTATGTCCTTGTCGACCTCTACTTCGTAGGACAACTGGGCGATGTCGCAATTGCTGGGGTGACATCCGGCGCCAACGTGCAGTTCTTGGTCATCGCGGTGACGCAAATCCTTGGGGTCGGCACGATGGCGTTGATCGCTCAAGCGAGTGGTCGCAAGGACCGCGAGGACGCGAATCTCATCTTTAATCAGAGTCTGGGAATGGCCGGTCTCGGCGGACTGGCGACCCTGGCAGTGGGATACGGAATCACTCGGTCCTACATGAGTTTTCTTGGAGCCGATACCGCCACAGCCGCCGCCGGGACGACGTATCTGTATTGGTTCCTCCCGGGACTCTGTCTGCAGTTCGCACTGATATCGATGGGTTCTGCGCTCAGAGGTACGGGGATCGTGACGCCCACGATCGTTGTTCAGGTCGTCACGGTCGTGCTCAATGCGATTCTGTCCCCGATCATGATTGCCGGGTGGCTCACCGGTCGCCCCTTGGGTTTGGTGGGTGCGGGACTATCGACGTCGATCTCGGTGGCGGTCGCCGTCGTGATGTTGCTGAGCTACTTTGTGCGACACGGACGATACGTCGTGTTCGAAAAGCGAAGTCTGCGCCCGCAGGCGAGCGCCTGGAAACGTATCCTTGCTGTCGGACTTCCGCCGGGGGGAGAGTTCGCGCTCATTTTTGTGTATATGGGCACCGTGTATTGGACGATTCGGAGCTTTGGCCCCGACGCCCAGGCCGGGTTCGGCATAGGCGCGCGTGTGATGCAATCGATCTTTCTCCCGGCGATGGCGATTGCGTTCGCCACCGCGCCAGTCGCTGGGCAGAATATGGGCGCCGGGCGCTTTCACAGGGTACGGGCGACCCACCGGGTGTCGGTCACAAGTTTGAGCGCGATTATGCTGCTGCTGACTCTGGTGTGTCAGTGGCGCCCCGCTCTCCTCATAGGGTTCTTTAGCGCCGATTCGGAAGTGGTTGCGGTGGGTGCGGAATATCTGCGGATTATCTCGTGGAACTTCGTCGCGGTAGGCATCACCTTTACAAACTCGAGCATGTTTCAGGCGATGGGACACACTGTGCCGGCCCTCACAGCTAGTGCCACCAGGCTGGTCACATTCGTGATACCAGCCGTATGGCTGACGACATACCCTGCGTTCGAGTTGCGACACCTCTGGTGGCTCTCTGTCGCGACCGTCGCGGCTCAGGCAGTCGCGAGTTGGTGGATGCTTCGGGCCGAGTTCAGAAAGAGACTCGTCGTGGTGCCGGTTTGAGGCCTCCGTCCGCCTTTCCCGGGTAGGGGCTCCCGGGTTACTATTGCAACCAGCATTGAACCGACTTGTGACGTCAGGCGAATGGTGGGGCGCGCGGCGTGCTCGGTCCGTCTCTCGTTGCGGTTCTGTAGGGGTAATCCCAATGAAACATACTGTCGTCTGGGCAACTGTCGCGTTGCTCGCGGGCCCGATGATGTCCGACAGCTGGGCGCAGGGAGGAGCGACGGAAGCCCTTCCCGTGGTATCCGACCCCTCCGTCCGGGCGAACTTGGATGCGTACTGTGTTGCGTGCCACAACGACCGCGCGCGTCAGGCCGGCTTGACGCTCGAGTCGATCGACTCGGACCAGATTGGATACATTGGTCACGAAGTCGAGGTCTGGGAAAAAGTAGCCAGGAAGTTGCGGTCGCGGTCGATGCCGCCACCTGGTCGACCGCGTCCAGACGTGGCCGTCTACGACGCGGTGGCCATGTCGCTCGAGACGGCGCTCGACGCGGTGGCCACGGCGAGCCCAAATCCCGGACGTCCGCCGATCCACCGTCTGAACCGAGTCGAGTATCGCAACGCGATACGCGACTTGTTGGATCTTGAGATCGACGAGCGGGAACTTCTCCCTCCCGACGAATCCGGTTACGGCTTTGACAATATTGCCGATGTCCTCTCGCTGTCCCCGCTGTTGCTCGACCGCTACATGGTCGCTGCTGAGAAGATCAGTCGGTTGGCCGTAGGACAGGCGTCTGTACGTCCGACCATCGAGAAGCACACGATCCCGTATACGAAATGGCAGGACGCTCGCATGGGTGAGGACCTGCCATTCGGGTCGCGTGGTGGCGCGGCCGTTCGTCATCACTTTCCGCTTGACGGGGAATACGTCATCAAGCTGTCTCTGCAACGCGCCTACGGCAACCACATCCGTGGCGTGCAGGACGCCAACGAGATCGATCTTCGCTTGGATCGCGCGCGGGTTGCTCAGTTCACCGTCG